>Ga0210401_10003235_pt1 | contig 17506 bp, 16 predicted proteins | sample IncBWH32MmetaG_FD_150866 | JGI IMG/M metagenome (GOLD analysis project Ga0210401, IMG submission 150866) | Forest soil microbial communities from Barre Woods Harvard Forest LTER site, Petersham, Massachusetts, United States - Inc-BW-H-32-M | ecosystem: Environmental > Terrestrial > Soil >... | reverse complement strand
CCTCAAATCGACCCGATTCGTCCGAGATATATGCCAGCCAGCGCCCGTCGGGGGAAAACCGGGGTGCGGTTTCATTGAACCTCGTTCGGAGGAACGGCTGAGCCTTACGGTCACTGAGCCGTAGCACCCAGATATCAAAACCTGTCGTAGGATTGAGTTCAATGAAGGCCAGCAGTTGCCCATCCGGTGACCAGGAAAACGGAGCGTTGACATAGTCGCTGGTTGTCAGCCGCTCCAGACCACCGCCTCCATCTGCCATTCCCCAAAAAAGATTCGGCGGTCCTTCCTTGTTAGATTCAAACGCTATCCGTTTGCCATCCGGTGTCCAAACCGGGATAAGGTTGTAATTTCCCTCGAACGTGAACCGGGTCAATGTCTCCCGGGAAAGATCGTATAGCCAGGTTTGAGTCTCTTGTTCCATGATCGTAACGGCTACCTCTCGTCCGTCGGGAGAAAGGTGCGGTGTCAGATACGTGTGCGCTGGAGAGGCCAAGGACTGCTCCGCCCCATTGCGACTAACCCATACCAGCTTACTTTGTGCCGACTGAACGCCACCTGGGACATAGACTAGTGATCCAGTGGAAGAGATACTGTACTGGGCCGCTCCGCTGACTGGGGATTGCAGAACACCCTCTACTACAGGGACCGCCGGGCCCGCGACATTTAGTCGCCGGGGATCGAAGGACACGGCCATCAGGCTCCCTCCTTGCGCATAGACCAAATGCCCTGAGGGCGCATAACGGAGGCCGATCACTCCTTGGATCAAGTTCCGTCGTTCGCTGGTTCCGACCAGCTGGAGGTCGCCCTTGGCGTTGGTGAAATTGACCGCAGTCGATCCAGCAGCGAAGAGCACTGCCTTGCCGCCGGGCAAGAATTCCGGCCAGCGGTGGGTAGCTTCCCCTTTCTCGATACGAGTCAGCGGTTGCGTGGTGCCTCCTGCATCGGGCACTCGCAGGAGCGCTGAGATTGTTGTGGGTGAGAAGGCGATCATCCCCTGGCTGCTCCAACTGCCCCCGCGAGGTATCGAAGCATCTCCCAGCGTCAGCGCCGCTCCACCGTTCACCGAGACTTTCTTTAACTTTACGTCCGCGAAAAAACCCACCCACTGGCCGTCGGGGGAGAAGAAGGGAGAAGAGGCTCCTTCAGTACCGAGGATGGGCCTGGCCTCCAGGCTATCCATCGCCCGTAGGTAAAGCTGCTGGGTGCCACCCTGGCGCGCGACATATGCGAGATGAGTCCCATCTGGAGAGATCGCCACAGCAGGACCATTGTCTAGACCTGCCAGTTGTTGGCCTCGCGGCAGATTTATTACCGTGCGGGTGACAGGCTGCGGCGGTGAGGACTTTAGAATCCACGTGGCAAGACTTGCAATCGTCGCAACTAGCAGCAATACGCCCGCGCCGAGGACTAGCATGCGCCTCCCGGGTGCGCCAATGCCTTTCACTGCAGCAGCGGTGGTCAGTTCCGCACTGATCGGAGGCGCCAGTGCTTCCTCAATCTCGATGCGTGCGTCACCAGCATCCCGAGCGCGCTTGTTCATTTCCTTTTGCAGACAGCGCCTCAGTAATACTCGGATACTGAACGGCGTAGTCTCCGGCAGCACCTGCCAATCCGGTTCTCCTCTCAATACCGCAGCGAGAATTTCCGTTGTGGTCTCCCCTCGAAACGCCTGCCTTCCCGTGAGCAGCTCATACAACACACTTCCAAATGCCCAAATGTCGGTCCGCCTGTCACACGCCTTGCCCCGCGCCTGCTCTGGGCTCATGTACGCCGCTGTGCCCAGAACCGTCCCTTGCATCGTGGCTGCGGCGCTAAGCGTGGGTGAATTGGAGGGATCATCACTTGCTGCATCGCCCGCGAAGGCCTTCGCCAAACCGAAGTCCAGAACTTTGACTTTGCCTTCGGGCGTCACCTTCACATTCGCTGGTTTCAGATCGCGGTGAATGATTCCTTTCTCGTGGGCGGCTTCCAGTGCTTCTGCAATCTGCTTTGCGATTGTAAGAGCCTCTTCGATTAGAACAGGCCCGTCGCGTTTGACGCGTTCTTGTAGCGTTTCTCCCGAGACCAACTCCATGACGAGATACTGCACGCCGTCGGAATGTTCCAGTCCGTGAATTGTTGCGATGTTCGGATGATTCAGCGCAGCCAGCATTTTCGCTTCGCGTTGAAATCGTGACAGCCGATCCGTATCATGCGCGAATGCTTCGGGCAAAACTTTGATCGCCACGTCGCGCCCGAGCTTGGTGTCGTGCGCTTGATACACCTCTCCCATGCCGCCAGCGCCGATAGGTGCGACGACTTCGTACGAGCCGAGTTTTGTCCCAGAGGCTAGTGCCATCACTTTTTCCCCGTGGGAACTTTCTGTTTCAACTCTTCGAACCAGTTCAGCACGACGTTGATCTGTGTCGCTACCTGTGCCTGCTTGACGGGCTTGACCATGAGAAAGCGCTGGCCATCTAGTGAAACATCGTAGGCGGGGAGCGCCTGTGCGGCAGGCGTGTAGCTTCCCTCGAAGAGCATCCTAGGTTTACTTGCAGAAAAGCTCGGGTCCGCGGTAACGTCGACGGCCATCATTTTGTCACCGTTGCGATAGAACAGTTCCCGGCCATTCCGATTCCAGACCGGCTCACGCCCTCCATCCGGGGATATTTGCCATTTTCCACCGGGCCCTGGATAAGCTGTACGTAAATCTCCCAGCGGCCCGATTCATCGGAAACGTAGGCCAGCCAGCGGCCATCAGGCGAAAACCGTGGCGCCCCTTCGTTGAACCGCGTCTGCAGGAACGGTTGAGCTTTTTGATCGCTCGGTCGCAAGGTCCAAATATCCATTCCAGTGGCGGGACTGGTCTCACTAAATGCCAGCACTTGTCCATCCGGCGACCAGGAACTTGGCGCATCTCTATATTCGCTTGTTCTTAGCCGCCCTGGCTTGCCACTGCCATCCGCCGCTTGCCTGAACAGATTTGATGGGCTCCCCGCTTGAAAAACGATCAGCTTACCGTCGATTGTCCAAGATGGGTTCAAGTTCCCGCTCGTTTCAAACGTCAAGCGTGTCAACGTTTCTCGAGCAAGGTCGAAAATCCAAACTTGTCCTTGATCGTTTAAGACTACACGCCTTCCGTCGGGAGAGATCCTAGGATTCCCGAATTCGCCGGTACGTAGCGCCAGCGGTTGCTCTCCGCCCTCGCGGTTTACCCAAACCAGCGCTCTTTGGGATGCCTGATTGCCACCAGATATGTATGCTAGAGAGCCATTGTCAGACAAGCTGTACTGGGCGACTCCACTTGAGCCGAATTGCATGACCCCCTCAACAATTGGAATGGGAGCACCCGCTACCGCGATGTGCTGCCCATCGAACGGCGCGGCCATCAGCGTCCCTCCTTGCCCGAAGATCAGGTGTCCGGTAGGCGCATAGCGTGGGCGCGTGCCACTTGCAATGAGGGGCTGCAGTGCGCGAGTGTTCAATGTATAGACAGCGAGATTTGAGTTACCAAAGTCACTGGTACTTTCTGCCCCAGCATAGAGCACCGCCTTCGCGCCTGGCAGAAACTCAGGCCAGCGGCTGGTGACTTCTCCCTTCTTCGCGTTCATGGTGGACAACCGTTGCGGAACGCCTCCGGCGGCCGGAACGCTCAGAAGGCTTCCAATTGTCGTGTTTTGGAAGACGATCATGTCATTGGTTCCCCAAGCCGCACTACCCGTCGTGGCTCCTCCAACCTCAGCGATGGTGACCGCTGCGCCACCAGTGATGGCGACCTTCTTCAGCGCACCTTCCACATAAAAGCCAACCCATTGCCCATCCGGTGAAAAGAAGGGTGCGCTCGCTGCCTCCGTACCGGGAATCGGCTTTGCCTCAAAGCTATTCATTGAGCGCAAATAAAGCTGCTGGACGCTGCTGTGGATGGCTACGTAAACCAGGAAGTTTCCGTCGGGCGAAAACGCCACGGCGGGCTGGTTCAGCGCAGCTAGTTGATCGCCAGCAGGCAAAGAAAATACGGAGCGGCTGACGGGAGCGGAAGGTGCAGGCTTCCGACCCGATATCGAAAGACCTGCAATTGCTGCAAGCACCAGTAAAGCTACGCCCGCGACCAATGCCCAGAGGCGGAGCCAGTGCGCGCGGCCTACGGTTTTTATAGTTGGTGCCGCGATCTGCTCGCTTCCCGCAGCAATCCACTTCATTTCGTCGCAAACGTCGCTCGCTGCTTGCCACCTTCTCTCCGGCTCCTTTGCGAGGCATTTCTTCACCACGCGGTCGAGAGCAGGCGGTGTCATCGGCTGCAGCGACGCCATCGACGGCGGATCCACTTCAAGGATTTTGGCCACCACGCTGGCCGATGTCTTGCCCTCAAATGCTTTCCCACTTGTCGCCATTTCGTAGACCACCGCACCGAATGCGAAAATGTCGGTTCGGGAATCTACTTCGTTGCCTTCAAGCTGCTCCGGGGCCATGTATTGCAAGGTGCCCACGATGGCTCCCTGCGCTGTCAGCTGGTCGTTCCCCGTGGGAAGATCCGAAAGCGGCACGTTCGCCGGACCTGCCTCCTGCTTAAGTTTTGCCAAGCCGAAGTCCAGTAACTTCGTACCTGATTTCGTGATCATGATGTTGCTGGGTTTCAGGTCCCGATGCGTGATCCCTTTGCGGTGGGCCTTGTCGAGCGCGTCGGAAATCTCGATGGCGTACTGCAACACTTGCTCCAGTGGCAGCGAGCCTTTTTGCAACCGCTGTGCGAGCGTCTCGCCTTCGAGATACTCCATCACCAGATAATCAACATCGTCTTGTTGTCCGATGTCGTGGAGGACGCAGATGTGCGGATGATTCAGACTGGCGATGGTCTTTGCTTCGCGCTCGAATCGCTCGGGCAAATCGGCGCGGTCCGCGAGATGAGTGGGAAGGACTTTAATCGCGACAGTGCGATCGAGACGCGTATCGCGGGCTTTATATACCTCGCCCATTCCGCCCGCACCGATAGCGCAGAGGATTTCGTAGGGCCCTAGGCGTCTGCCGGGGAGGATCGGCATGGGCTCCGACCAACTTAGATTCAGCAGAGTATAACTCGGTCAGGCAATAACACACCTGCAAATTCTTTAAACGAAATGGAAGGTCAGTCGGTTTTAATCACCCCTGGGCCTCGCTCGACGGCGCTGCCATCGCCAGTAGGACAGATGACCCGTAGACCGAAACTGATTTCCGTGCCAATCGAGTCTGGAGAAGGGAAAGTGTCTGAGAACTGAGTGGGAGATGCGACAGTTTTCGGCTTTGGGATTTTTCCGCAACAGCCGAAAAGGTCGTCCAGTCAAAAACCTGGCCGGAGCATTGCATGCCGACAGGGTTGGGTGTACGTTATCGGTCAACTGAGAAGTCGAAATGGAAATTCCGGTTAAGTCCCAAATTCCAGTTGGGGGACGAGGCGTGCCTGCTTCTTTTCCAGCATCCATCGTGCCACGGTGCGTCGCACTTGCGCTCCTGACTGTTGCGCCTCTCGCCCCTGTGTGCGCCCAGGACGAAGCGGCCCAGAGTCCACAGACGACTTTTGTCTTCTTCCAAAGGACTCACTCGCACGAGATGAACAGTACAACAGAAATCTTCAAGCAGGTTGTTGACGACATTGAAGAGTACTTAAAGAAAAATCACGTTGGGGTAGTCATGGACGCGGATGTCTCTTATGCAGGAGGCCAGGTGCCCTTGTTTGCCGTGCAGCAGATGGCGCGCGATTCGAAGGCGGCCTACCTGCTCTACGTTGTCGTCGATCGCCCTCCGACCAAGTGGCTCAAGGTTACCGTGCGGTGTGATGACGCGAAGGGTCAACAGGTCTGGCAGGAACAAGTGGACTCCGGCAGGGCCTGGGCTAATGCGAAAGCGATCGCCAGGGGGACCCAGAACGCATTGCAGAATTTACATGAAGAATTGAGCAAACGATTGGGGCAACCGGGATTGCCGCAGGTTACATTAGAACGATTGCCGCCATCGGCCACGGCCGCTCAAAGTCCAAATTTGCCAGCAGTTCCAATTGAAGACACCGCAGAATTCATTCGACTCGCGGACGGCACGCCTGTGCGTTTACTCTTGTCCGAGTCTGTCTCCTCGAAGTCCGCCAAGGTAGGGGACAAAGTCAAGCTGCAAGTTTTGGATGATGTAAAGGCTGGCGATCTGGTCATCATCGCTGATAAAGCCCCAGCCACCGCAACCATCGAAACTGCGAAAAGTGCAGGTCGTGCCTGGCGGGCCGGCAACCTCGTCCTGAAACTGAATAGCGTCGCGCTGATTAATCATCAGGATCAACCGCTACGAGCCTGGAGCGCGAATAGGGGAAAGGATACAGGCGCGGTCTTCGCGTGGATCCCGGCTATAATTCAGAGCGATGGGCTTGCGTTGTTCGTCTTGCCGTTTGCGCCGTTGCAACACGGGAACCAGGCTACTCTGCCCCGGGGGACGTTGCTCGAAGCGGTGATCGACGGGGACATCTCGCTGCCGCGAGCGGACCTTGAGGCGAATCAGCCCAAACCCTCGGAACCAGGCCACGGGCCGGCATCCGTCACGATCTACAATAGACTACCGGCCGGAACCGTGGATATCTGGTGCGGGCGGGTGAAAGTGGCGCGCCTCGGCATAGGCCACAAGTTCACGATGAATTTACCCGCCGCCAAATATTGGCTGGGAATTTGGAAGGGCGGCCTCGATACGCCGCTGGACGCACAGGATGGAGGAGATTATTACGTCAGTGTGAACGAGCTCACGGATGCCGAAGTGAGGATGCAGCGTAATGTCCGGTCGTTCGTACAAGTGTCTGTAGTCCCACACGACGTGGGTGAATTACAAGCTGCGGATATGGTAGCGGCAAAATTGCAAGATGTGAAGGATGTTAGGCAGCTCGATCCTGGACTGCTGCAGGCTGGGCCCCACGCGAAAAAGAAGTGACCACGCTCATCCAGGTTGATAACCAACAATTAGGTCGCGCGACGTCCTGTGAGGATTTCTAATCGGATATTGAGCCCCTCAACGAATACTTGCGGCCCTCTTCAAATCCTGCAAACCACGCTTCCTTCATAACGAAAGCGATCATATTCGAGCTTCCGACGTTCTTGTTTTTCTCCAATCCCTTCGCTATTTTTGCGCACATCAAGTCAGACTTCTCTTTCGTTAGAAGTGTTTCCATGTCCATGTTTTCCTCCTGAATTCCCCGAGTCGGGCAGACTCAAAAGTAACCTCAATTTGTTACGAGGATATTTCACGGAGGATATGGCGAGAAAATTACAGTTGATTTACCCCAGTTGATCCCAGAACCAGCGAATGGCACTGATTACCGCCCAGATTAGGAGTGTGGCTCCAGTGACCACCAAGAGAAGACTCACCAGCCAGCCAAGAGCGGCTAGCCCGTTCCTAGGCGGCGTCCACTTCAAGGGCGATCCTCCCACGTCCTTTAGGGACGTAGATCGATCCACCTGCATTCGTCACAAGGCGGGGCTGCCCTGAAAAAGAGCGAATGGCTTTGCAATTACCGCACGATAAATTCATGGGTGCGCTCGTCCGCGCTGCTGTGGAGTCTTATCTCACAGATGCCGCGTAGAAACTAGCGATTACGAATGTCACCGGATTCGTTGTCTTTTCTTCATTGAAGATAGAATCTTGGAGATTTCTCGGTTGAGTTCTGCCGCAATTTTGGCGGAACGGCGCTCGCCACGGGCTACTCGGCTCACATATGAAGGATCAACGCCAAGCTTATTGGCAACGCGCCTGTAAAGCCCTCTCATCGCTGATGCCAGCAGGATACGCTTCATCGGCAAACGGTATCACTCGATTCTTTCCGTTACAAGAAGATTGTGGCACGCTATGTGACAGGACAGATACTTTCAACTACCCAATGACAGCAAGGCGCCCTGCATCCGCATAATCCCGAAGCCAACTCGAAACGGCTACGAACCTATCACATCTTCTGTAAGTATTGAACTTGGTAAGTCGCCATGGTAGATTCCGCCGCACAGAGTTAACCAAATGAAAGCTCGGAAGCGTACATCATTCAGGAAAGACGCACGGCGGAAGCACCATCATTGGCAGGTGACCCTGTTTTACAAGGACGGTGAGCGGTTTGCTCGCACCTATATAGATCATGCTAAGGCCGCTGGATTTGCAGAGCGGCAGAGGAAGTCCCCCGTCGTAAAACTGGCCCGCGTCATCAAAGTCAGCTAGTCCTGCCACGATACGCGCACGGCATGACCTGGAACACGCCCACACTTTGCAATTAGCTTCTTGGGAGGCGCGTCAACAGGAGACATTCAAGATCGTTTATTTTTCTCTAGTGGTTCTCCAATGGCAACCTTAGTTTTGTTGTACGTCGGACTAATCAGCCCGGCTTCTAGCCGCCAACCCTCGGGCGGCTGCGTCGGCACTGTCCCCCCGCATTGAATTGAAGGCAGTCGCCGCTTCTGGGGCAGCCTTATGAACTGCGTTGATGACGGCTTCGAATAACGGAAGGCTCCGGGGCGGCAGGCGCAGGCCAGCCCCGATTGCCACACAATCATAGCTCGTCGATCCTAACTGACGCTCCACTGCCGGTACCGCGGTTGCATCTGGTCGTATATAACCAACATCGGCCTCCCATCCGCGGTCAGCGAACTGCTTCATGGCAATCGCGAGCCCAGCGCGAACCTTCTCAACGGTCATGCCCGGTGGCAGAGCAGGGTCAGAATAATCCACAGCCTCCGGATCGTAGCCTAGCAGCAGAATCCGCGTCATAAGCTCTCCTTTGTTCTTGCGTCCCATTGGCGACACCGTTGCAACCAGCTTCGCCGGAATTGCGAAGCGCTCATAACAGACATTTTCGGTTTAAGAACGGGGAATCGGGCTAATTGGGCGTGCGTGCTAGAATCCGCACGGAAGCCCAGCGATGCTTGGTGAGGGGAATGTTGTGATGACGGTGGAATGTTCACGCTCTAAAACCATACAGAAAATTCATGTTGCTCTCCGTACCGGACCCTCACAAGTGGCCGATGAAACGATTCCATGTCTTAACTGCAACAATCGTTTCAACGTCACAGTCCCCGATAAGATTATTCGAGGACGATTTCCGGCGTAGGGTGGGGTTCAGCCTTCGGTGAGCTTACGTCCCTGTACGGTGCGTTACCTGCCGAAAGACACATTCCGGTAGGAATTCTTAGGACTTGGGAACTTTGCACCTATTTGCCTACGGCTATATCGGTCGCCTTATGCGATTCCGGGCGACAGTTTCTTCCGAGGTCGAGCGAGTAGGTGTTTAATGCTGAGTTATTACAGGGTCCGCAGTATTCCCGTGCGCATTTGTCCAGCATAGAGTGAGCTTCTTTGGAGGCATGAAGCGTGCCACTGCGCCTCTTAATTGCTGACGACAACGAGATTGTACGCCTTGCGGTGCAGCTCTTATTGAAGGACAAACACGAATGGGAGATTTGCGGGGATGCCGAAAATGGCCGAGAGGCGATTGCCAAAGTTCGGTGCCTTTCGCCTGATGTTGTCATTCTCGACCTCTCAATGCCTTTAATGGACGGCTTTGAGGCCGCAAATGAAATACGGCAGATCGCACCGTCAACGAAGATTATCTTTTATACTGTTCACAATGTCCCATTGACCGCCAGCGAGGTCGGCGGAGATGCTTTTGTCTCGAAATCCACGCCCGCGGAGGAACTAATCGCAACGATAGAGCGTGTCACAGGCCAATCTCAAGGAATTCGCGCAAGAGCCAAATCCGCATAGCGCGTGCGAAACTTGCGGGCTTGGAATGAAAACCCGGCGGCTGTAAGTACGTCAGGGCATGATAAACGTTAGTCCTTTATCTGTGCAGCCTACCGTCGAGGTGGCACGAAACATGAACGCGATTAGAAATTCAAGCAAAGCCCCAGCCAAAATAGCGCCCAAGAAAAAACTTGCCTTTCATGCTCAAGCTTTTCTCGATTCATCCGGTGCTGCGAGACAAATCGTTGAATATCGAAGATTAGAGAATATCTATGTGCAAGGCGATATGGCCACCACAATCTTCTATATTCAAAGAGGCGGCGTGAAGCTGACTGTTGTCAACGAGGTTGGCAAAGAGGCAGTCGTGGCGTTGCTTGGCCAGGGCGACTTTTTTGGAGAGGGGAGCATAGCAGGTCAGGTTGTTCGCATGGGGACGGCGACCGCGATTATACCCACGACATTACTTGTTATTGAAAAAAAGGAAATGACTCGCGTGCTCCACGCTGAGCATGCGTTCTCTGACCGCTTCTTGGCTTATATGATTTCACGGAACCTCCGAATCGAGCAGGATTTGATCGATCAGCTCTTTAATTCTAGCGAAAAGCGGCTGGCCCGCACTCTTCTGCTGCTCGCTCAATCTGGCAAGCAAGACCAGCCTCAAAAAATGCTTCCTAATATATCGCAAGAGATGTTGGCGGAAATGATCGGGGCCACGCGCCCCCGAGTCAATTGTTTCATGAACAAATTCAAGAAGCTGGGCTTCATTCATTACAATGGCGGGCTGCACATCAATACTTCACTCCTCAGTGTTGTCTTGCACGAGTAATTCACCCGTTAGGGATTGCACGAAACAGGCCGCTGCCTCCGCAGCCTCCATTTGTGCGCACTAGAAGCGGTAACCCAGTGCTACAGCACTCTCATGGTCTCAAAACACGTCACAGGAAGCCTCGTGGCGCGTACTTTGGGGCGATCATGGCAACTGTGTGTGCCATTATGCCTTTGGCCGTGCATGGTAGAATCCCACACTAAGGAGCCGACGTGCTGCACATAGTGGGTAACGGCTTGCGCAGATTTTTGGCTCCAGCCGCGGGTTTCCCAGTGCAGTGGTCTTATCTATCTCTAAATAAGACATTTAATGTAGCTGGCAATCTTTGGCTCGATGGCTACTCAAGTGCCTACCCAAGTGAGTAGCGGCACTCGTCCATGTCGCCATTGTTAATTCGAAAGGACAATAACGACATGAAGAATCTTCTGACCCGTCTTTGGAAGGAAGAGGAAGGCCAGGACCTCATCGAATACGCCCTCCTCGTGGCCCTTGTAGCTCTGGCCGCAGTGACCGGAATGCAGGGCTTGGCGACGGCTATTAACCAGGAGTTCCTCGCATTGGGCTCTTCGTTGACCAGTACGACCACCTAAGCAGTTGCATTCAAGGGCGGGGCACAAAACCTTACAGGCTTCTCGGAGCATTTGACGGTACTTGCTGCCACCCGGAATGGGGCCGCGTTCGGACGGCCTGAGCGTGGGGCGCGTCTCAATGCCAGCCAGTGGTGGTCGCGCTTTGCAATTTTCTTTTTCCCCGAAGTGCGTCATTGTGCAGTTGCGCCATCGCAGCCAAACCACAAAAAAGAAAAGGGAGGTAGACTTACTACATCGCCTCCCCAAATTGCCCTCTACTGCAACATGGGCCAACCTTGTCGGAGGAATGCTTGACCCTCCTTCATTGTTTATGTCTTACAACGATAGGTCAAATAGCTCGTTCCAACAAAGCAACATGGGCACTTCGAGTCAGGATTATCCCACCAATCGAAGCCAAATAGCTGGGGCTTGGTTGGTACGATACCTTCAGGAGTAAGTCGGACGCAACGTACGGTAGGAAGAATCAGGAATTTATCGCCCGGCAGACTTCACCTTCGCCGTTTTTTTGGAATGGCTTACTTGGGTAAGGGAACCGCTCGACATCTCCTGATCGTCGCGAGCCGCTACTATTGTTCTCTTCTGTCGTATTTGCCGCACACGAAGCACGCTGAGCGCGGCCATTTCAATTCTGTGGGGGCGGATATTCGCCTGAGCCCAATCCTCGAGTATTTGATAGTGAACTGTTCCCCAAAGATTAAATGAATATGGTCCCTGAGGTCTTCCTGCCGCATCGTAGAGACCCCCAGCGAGGCTCATGGATAAGCATTCATCGGGCACGACAGCCTGGCTGATCTTTTGTATATGTTGGCCGGTCGCCAGAGCCGTCTGAAAATTTGCTTCAAGGTCCGTAATCACAAGCTTCGCTTCCTCGATCCACACTTTTACATCTGAGCGATTGAAGACCTGGAGTTCCAAAGCTTGCCATCCGTCAAAACTGGTGATGCGCACTGCTGGCCTAAGGTCAATCTGTATTTCTGAGAAAGTGTCTTTCTTGTGTCGCCGGAACAGGAAAAGTAGGGCACCCAGGATGAAGATCAAGCCGCAAACGACAATGAGGAGGACCCAATTCACATTTCACCAACATATCGGGTAGCGATATATTAAAAACGAACTATATATTAACTAATGACGACTGGCAAGCATAAACTCAGTGCGTGCTCCCTATCAGGGCCTGAGTAGTTTGAGTTGACATTCACATCGCACAATTCGCCTTATGCCACGCCATATTCGCAAGGCGCAATTCCGAGAACTACGTACAGGAAAATACGCTGCGTTTGATGACGAATGTTTTTGCGGAGAGGGACAAAGAATTTACTCCCCGCATTTCCACTACGCTAACAAGCCAAAAGAAAAATACTAAATCTCAACCGAGGACACTCCTGGGTGCTGGAATCGTGCATTTCCGATTATCGGGAACTGGCTTTTCCTTGCGGGCACCTCATGGGTCGCCTTTTTCGACGGCGCTTGAGCTAGAACATCGCCATATTTTGCAATTTTCTTCCGTGAGCTTGCGTCCCAATGCGGTCGTGCCCTCACGGCCAAACCGCAAAAAGCCACGTTCTGATAAGCACGTCTTATCGGGATATGGCAGTCGGATTAATTTCTCTTGCTGCTCTGCTTGGGCTTGGCAAGCAGAACCCGGCGCTCCTCCTCTGTCATTTCCCGTTTGACCATGTCGAAGAATATTCGCTCGATGAGAGTCTTAGTTTTGCGTAATCCCTCTTTAGTCTTTTTCAAATCACGTCCCTCATTCATGTCGGCCCGCCGCGTCCCCAGTTTTCACAAACGGCAACCGCATTTGCGACGAGGGCTTCCAAATCGTCGATTTTGGAGAAGACCGCGTCTATGCCGCAGGATAGGGCTTCCTTCTCCACGCGGAGATCGTGGTCTGCGGTTAGCAGGAAGATCGGTAAACGATGCAGTATCTTCCTGAGTTCTTGAGCGAGTTGCAATCCGTTCATTCCTGGCAAGGAAGAGTCCAAGATCGCAAGGTTTGGCACAAAATGCCTTGCTCTAACAATTGCTTCACTGGCGCTTCCGGCTTCAACGAAAACGTCGAAGCTGGCGTCCTGTTTTAGGAGCGCACGTAGAGTTGTCCTGAAAGATTCATCCTGGTCCACGATGAGTACTGTAAAAATGTTCCCCTCCTGCAGCAAGATCGTGACTTTTAATTTTCACGAAGCACTGCCCCATCATCTGCTGGCGGCGTCGCGGCGTTGTTTATAAGATGTTGGACTATTGGTCGGTCGCAATCCCGAATATCACGTACTGCCAGATACCTAGTGGCTCGCCCGACTTGACTTTGTCGGATTTGACCGACACACTAGGCAAACCAACTTGGTCCGTTTTCTTCACAATAAATTAGGGATCGTGGGAAATGTATGAACGAACCACCTCCCGATAGATCGGGCCTTTCAGAAGTTCTCAAGGAAATCTCTGTCCACGAGCATCTTTGCGTGATTTATGAGACGCGGGAGCAACAATTCGCTGTAGCGGTTCCCTTTTTAAGAATCGGACTCGCTCGCGGCGAAAAGTGCCTGTACGTCGCCGATGAGAATACAGCTGCGAGCATTTTAGACGCTATGAGAGGCCAAGGTGTTGACGTAGATACGCCGGTCGAAAAGGGCATGTTGGCGGTAGCGAACAAGGAGCGGGAATATTTGAGGAAGGGCCATTTCGATCCCGATGAGATGATCCTCTATTTGGCCGGAAATGTCAGGGAGGCGAAAGCGGCCGGGTTTCCAGCCTTCAGGTTCGCGGGCGAAATGACCTGGGCGCTCGGAGGCGATCTTGGCGCTGACCGCCTGATCGAATACGAAGCTCGCTTAAATCGCTTTTTGAGCGAATACGATGCTGTTTGTCTCTGTCAATTCAATGACAAGCGATTTTCGGCGACAACGATCCTCCAGGTACTTCGCACGCATCCGCTGGTCGTGTACGGTGGTCACGTCTGCAAGAACCCGTACTACGTTCCGCCTGATGAGTTTCTCAAACCAAACCAGCCGGAGGCGGAAGTCAAGCGATGGCTCAACAACATCCAGAAGTATGAAATGGTTGAAAGGGCGCTCCGAACTGCCAGAGATGAGTGGGAACAGTCTTTTGATGCCATTCCCGATTACGTTTGTATCCTGGATATGTCGGGTGCGATTCTTCGGGCAAATAGGTCAATGCAAGAGCGCTATGAGCCGACCCACGGAAATTTGACTGGCCTCGATTATCGCAAGGTCTTTGGGGGGTCGATTCAGCAAGGTGGTACCTCGTCTTGGGAGATCATACCTTCAACGGAAGCTCCCGTCTCCTTTGAGACTAGGCTGTCAACTTCCGACGGTTGGTACGCGGCGTCGGGTTATCCCCTATTCGACGATAAACATAAGCGCTGGGGCGCGATATTCATCGTACGCGATATTACTAAAGGCAAGCGGGCCGAAGAAGCCCTCAGGTTGAGCGAGCAGCATCAGCGCCAGATAACAGCGCAACTGGAGACAGAGCGAGCCCGTTTGGTCGAGGCTCAAGACGTGGCGAAAGTGGGAAGTTGGGAAGCGGATTTGCAGAGCTTGAATGTGATTTGGTCAGAGCAAACACATCGCATCTTTGAGACTGATCCGTCTCGTTTCCATCCCACCCGTTCAAAATTCCTAGAATTCGTTCATCCTGAGGACCGTGCGAAAGTGAATGCAGCCTTTCGGGATTCCCTCGACAAGCGCTCACCCTGTACGGTCGAATATCGGATCGTGACGGTGGCTGGTCAGGCGAAAATGATCGAGGAACGCTGGCGAGCTTTTCAAGATGAACAAGGAAGAGCTGTTCGTGTGGCAGGCACTTGTCGTGACATCACCGAACGTGTGCGAGCCCAGGAAGAACTGCAGCGGCTCTCCGGTCGCCTTTTACGGTTGCAGGACGAAGAGCGACGCAAGATCGCTCGCGACCTGCATGATTCGACGGGGCAGGTTCTCGTGGTGCTCGCGGCCACACTCGGGCAGCTCCGCTATTTTATTCCTTCGTCGAATAGGAAAGCGCGCAAGCTCGTTTCAGAGAGTCAGGCATTGGCCGATCAATGTATCCGTGAAATCCGCACTCTGGCTTATGTGTTGCACCCACCAATGCTGGACGAGTCCGGATTGGAAGACGCGATTCGTGACTACGTTGAAGGTTTCGCCGACCGAAGCGGGATCAAGGTAAAGTTGGATTTTTCAGGGGATTTGGGTCGATTGCCGCGGGATATGGAGCTATCTCTATTCAGAGTGGTCCAAGAAAGCCTGACGAATGTCCAACGCCACTCGGGCAGCCGCAAGGCAAGAATACGAATCGAGCGGGACCCCACGCGCATAACGCTTGAAGTGAGCGATGAAGGGCGTAAAGCATCGGGTAACAGACGGAATCGAAGTCAGGAGCTCCGGTCGAAAACCGGGGTCGGGATTCCAAGTATGGACGAGCGGGTGAAACAAATCGGCGGACGAATGGAAATCAACTCCGGCAGCGAAGGCACAACGGTACGCGTGACGGTCCCTGTAAATGAAGAGAGTTCCAAGAAAACTTCGGATTTTGGTCGCTGACGACCACGAGCTCGTCCGGCGTGGAATTTTGGGACTTCTCCGCGCTCAGCGCCGGTGGAAAATCGCCGGAGAAGCAGCCAGCGGCCCGGAAGCGGTAGAACAAGTGAAGAGGTTAAGGCCCGACGTAATTATCCTCGACATCGGGATGCCTACGTTTGATGGATTGGAGGCTACTCGTCAGATCCGGGAAGCGGCTCCGAAGACGGAGATAATCATCCTTACAATGCATGACTCCAATCTGATGGTCCGGCGCGTATTGGAAGCCGGAGCTCGTGGCTATGTCTTGAAATCCGATTTGGCAGCTCACCTCGTGAAGGCTGTTGATGGGGTTTCGAAGGGTAAATTTTATCTAACGCCGAAAGTATCGGAGATTGTCCTTGAGGGTTTCCTCCGCACTGGAGGGGAATCTCAGCCAGCGGAGAGCTCCAAAGTCCGACCAACTCCGCGCGAGACCGAAATCATTCGGCTTCTAGCGGTGGGGAAGGCTAATAAAATGATCGCAGCAGAACTCGGAATCGCAATCAGGACAGTGGAAACACACCGGGCCAAGATTATGCTGAAACTTGGCCTGCATTCGGTGACCGAATTGGTTCACTACGCGATTCGTCACAATTTGGTCTCGCCATAATCATCGTGATCCACTTGCCTTGACTTAGCCGTCGTACTTCCGGTCCGAATTCACAACCTGCCAGCCTCCTTGTGAGAAGTTCGACGTGTCGCTGGACCTAGAACACTTCCACGCCTTGCAGTTTTCTTCCGGTGAGCTTGCGTCCTTCTGCGGTTATATCGTTGCCACAGTACCTTGTTTCGTCTCTTTTCAGATCGATTCGAATGTATATGAACTATCAAAATAATGCGGTAGGGTTATACAAGAGGTGAAACCATGCCGCTGGTATTTTCTCGCCCCGACAAGCTTGACCATGCCGATACAATTCGCTACGAAATTGACATGCTGCGCTATTCGATCCAACGATTGGCCGAAGGAGAATTGACGCAGCGTGACGCCTGGGTGTACCTAGAAAGCTTCCTACTCCACTACCGAAACTTGATCGATTTCCTCGGAAATGAGCGTCCGCGTCCAGGCGATCTCCACGTAACGAACATCTGGACGCTAATGAATCTGAGCGCACCGACGAATCTGAACGACATCTACGACAATGGGAAAAAGTTGAGAACAAAGTATGAGCCGTCCGATGCCCAAGGCGGAGGGAGAATCTCTCAATATCTCCAGCACTGCACAGAGAAACGAATCGATTTCAAGAATTGGGAAGTCAGCACGATGTATAACGAAATCGAACCTCTGCTATCTGTTGTAGAAGCTCACCTGGGACCACATACAGGAATGTTGAAACCAGTTCTTGCTGTCGGTTTTATGGACGCGCTGTCCGCAAGCACGGCAATCAGGACTATTACGGCGGTCTCCACATTGCAATTCGATCCTAATCGGAAATAGCGATCGCCTTCAGCCCCTGGACGCATCAAACATGCCGCTGCCACCCTTGCCGGTGAGTTGCGCAAGTTGAGGTCGTTGTGTTTCGGTGCGCCTGTTACGTGACGGTGCGGCTTGAACGTGTGCAATACCGAACAGACAACATTTTGCGGTCGGCTTACTCTCTACCCAATGTCACAACGCTACGGCGATAGGTACAAGGACACTAGACTCTTCACACCGAAACCACACCCGACCTAACGCCGACTGAGCATGATCAACGGGCACATCCCAATAGTGCCCGTTTTTGTTTTAAGACCGCGCTTCCGCGTCTGAATGCATCACCCGGACTGTCCGCCGGGTGAAGGTCCACCTGGCGAATTTATGGTGACTCCGCACTTTCGTT
>Ga0210401_10003234_pt1 | contig 17506 bp, 18 predicted proteins | sample IncBWH32MmetaG_FD_150866 | JGI IMG/M metagenome (GOLD analysis project Ga0210401, IMG submission 150866) | Forest soil microbial communities from Barre Woods Harvard Forest LTER site, Petersham, Massachusetts, United States - Inc-BW-H-32-M | ecosystem: Environmental > Terrestrial > Soil >... | reverse complement strand
GTCGCCGGTGAGAACGATTACGTCATCCATTTCGACGCCGACAAGCTGCCGCCGGCCTACGCGTTCTGGTCGGTCACGATGTATGACGCCGAAGGCTTCCAGGTCGCCAACGAACTCGACCGCTTCGCTATCGGTGACCGCGATCCGTTGACCTACAACGCCGACGGCTCGCTGGACCTTTACCTACAGCACACCAACCCCGGCCCAGTGCGCGAGTCGAATTGGCTGCCCGCACCGCTGGGACCCCTCGGGATAACGATGCGGCTCTACGCGCCGAAACGTGAAGTCCTCGACGGCCGGTGGCATCCCCCGGCCGTCCACAAGGCGTAGCCGACCGGCGGCGTCTCTCCGTCCGGTATCAGCGTGGACATCGTTCCGGTGGTCGGACCCCGACCATGAAGATTGCTGGTCTGACAGCTATCCGAGTTGACGGCGAAGATCGCGGCCTTAGCTCACTTGTGGAGTCTCGGCGGGGTTCGGGCCATCGCGAGTAGATCGAGCTGCCAGAAATTCTGAAAAACCTTGCGCGCGAGATTCTCAAGGTCAGCCACGGCGGCGCGCGGCGCGCCATCCCCGGCCACCTGCGCGGCAATTTCTCGAATCGTGCGTTGCCCGTCAACAAGCTGAGCGAATGGCAACTGGGCTGCGCTTAGTGGCATCCTCCCGTGCGGCATGACGACGTCATTGCCGGACATCCCGCTGAATGCACGCATCATCGGGACATAGTCCAGAGCTTCCGCGGAGGAGAAATCGACGGCGTAACTAGCGGTGGGCCTGTCCGGGCGGCAAGCCACAAAGTAGTGGCATTTGATGACGGCCTGCAGGCGTTCCATCAACGACCAGACCTCGATGTCTGGCAACGTGTTCAAAGCCGACAACAGCCGGTCAGGCAGCGCATAACCCTGGTGTGGGTGGTAGCCAGACTTGAAGAGCCATTCCTGAAAAACGAGCCCCGCCGACGTGACCAAATCGGTGCACTCCCCGACCGTGTAACTACGCTGCCGCCCATGCAGAAACGTGTCCACCACACCGGCGTCCGTCTTCAAATCCGACGCATATTTCAGATAGCTCCGCACGGGGTGATCGGCCGGCAGCACCGCGAGCGTTTCCTGAAGCACTTGCAGCGAGGAGTCGTCTTGGCTCAACCCCAGTTCGCCGAACACCGACGCCAACAAATCGACGCCGATGCGGCCGTATTTTCCATAAACCATCACGCTGGCGACGCCATCCCCCCGCAGGCATCCGGCAATGGCTTGCATCCCCTGCGGTGGGTCAGCCAGGTGATGCAGAACGCCGCTCGCCACAACCAAATCGAAGTCGCGGCCCAGTGCTGACAGCTCCTCGACGGGGAGCAGATGCAGTTCCAGGTTCTTCAGCCCGTGTTTGTCTTTCAGATATCGCTGGTGATCCAGTGACGGCTGGCTGACGTCGATGGCCACGACTTTCGCCGAAGGGTTGGTGAAGGCAATGCACGCGGCCTGGTTGGCCCCGCAACCGGCGATCAGGATGTCCAGCTCGGGGGTGTATCCGCGGTCGGGCCAGTAGATCCGATGAGCGTGGACTGGGTCCATCCAGTCAAAGTTCCCGGCGCTCCACTCCTCGAGGTCGAGTACTGGCGCGGGGTATGCCCATCGCTGGTACTGACGCGCCACGACATCGTCGCGCGGATCGGGTCCCAGCTCCACCACCCCTTTGAACGCTTTCAGTAGGAGTTATACGGTCGCGCCGGCGCAAATCGCAAGAGCCCCTGCTGCTGACGAGAATCGTCAGTGGCCGTGATGGGTGATGATCCGGTTAACGGGTCCGCGGCGGGCCGGCTACGTCAAGCCGGAAGGGAGCATGTCGTCGATGGCCGGGAACCACGCGTCAGGGGGCAAATAGTTGGCGATGTTGAAGACCTCGGAGGGAAACTGCGAAGTGGTCAATGGATCCCACCAACTCCTTCAGATCCGGTGCGTAACTGTTGAAAACGCTGGATGATCGCCGGGTGAGGGCCATCATCACGGGCGGCAACAGCGGCGTCGGCAAGGCGACAGCTGCCGCACTCGCAGCCAACGGTCACAGTGTCGTCATCGCTTGCCGCACGATCCCGAAAGGTGAGCAAGCCGCAGCCACGATGGCCGGCGACGTTGAGATAGCCCACCTCGATCTCGCCGATCTGTCCAGCGTGCGAAAGTTCGCTGACTCGGTGGACGGCGTTGACGTGCTGATCAACAACGCCGGCGTGCTGGGCCTGCCGCTGACGCGCACGGCCGACGGATTCGAAGCGCACATGGGCACCAACTACCTCGGCCATTTCGCTTTGACGTGCCTGCTCGGCCACAAAATCAAGGATCGAGTGATCTCGGTGGTCAGCTCGGCCTACGCCCTTAGCCGCCTGCACATCGACGACCTCAATTGGCACAACCGCAAGTACTCGAAGTGGGCGGCCTACGGGGAGTCCAAGCTGGCCATCATGCTGTTCAGCCGCGAGCTGGCTCGTCGCGGCGTCCTGACATACATGACCGATCCGGGTGCGACGGATACCGATATCACCAGGGACACCAGCGGTTTGCTGCCCTGGGTGCGGGAACACACCTTCCGCCGGTTTCCTGCGCACAGCGCGGCCACCGGCGCGCGGTCCAGCATTCAGGCGGTTACCACCGACCTGCCCAACGGCAGCTATCTCGCGCCGCGCTTCAGCCAGTGGGGCAAGCCACGGGTGACCAGGCCGCGCAAGAAGGCGCGCGACCCGGCGATGGCAAGCCGTTTGTGGGAGTTGTCGGTCGAGCTGACCGGCTGCGACTGGCAGAACAGCGACGAGGGGTAGGTTTCCGGCAGGCGTTTGAGAGGTGCGGCTTCGCGGGTAAACCGCTGCGTGACCCACGCACCGACGACGATCGAACCTCAGCTGCCCGCTGCATACGGGCCGCTGTCGATGGCCGTTCGGTGCAGTCTCACCGAACTGGCACCCCGCCAGCAATTGACACGCATCGGCGCCTCGGTGCGCGACTCGGATCCCTACGGGCTTGATCTGCAGCTGGCGCTCTACATGTGCTACGAGCTGCACTACCGGGGTTTCGCCGGCGTCGACCCCACCTGGGAATGGAATCCCGGTTTGCTGCATCTGCGTGCGCAATTAGAGCGGGCCTTTCTCACCGGAGTGCGTCGCGACGTTGTCGGCATCGAACCCGGCCATACCGCCGAAGCTGAAATGGACGCCCTCTCAGTGGAATCCGTCGATGGGACGGGCCCGTCGTACTGGCTGCGTGACGGCGGAACATGGGAACAGATGCGCGAGTATTTCGTGCACCGATCGCTCTACCACCTCAAGGAGGGTGATCCACACGCCTGGGCTATTCCACGTCTAACCGGCCAGGCCAAAGCGTCGTTCGTCGCTGTTGAATTCGACGAATACGGAGCCGGCCGCGGCCCCCACCTCCACCAGCAGTTGTTCGCCGACTTGCTGACCGCCGCGGGCCTGGATCCGACCTATCTCGGTTACCTTGACGGGGTCCCCGCCGAGTCGTTGGCGGTGGTGAACCTGATGTCGTTATTCGGCTTGCACCGCCAGTTACGCGGCGCGGCCATAGGGCATTTCGCAGCTACCGAAATCACCTCTCCGCCAGGCTCGCGCCGGTTGGTCGAGGCACTGCAGCGGCTCGCCGCGCCACCGGAATGTGTTGCGTTCTACCGCGAGCATGTCGAGGCCGACGCGGTACACGAGCAGGTGGTACGCGTCGACGTGGTGGGCGATCTCGTCGCCCGTGAACCGCAGCTGGAACACGATGTCGTGTTTGGTATCCGTGCTCACGCTGTGGTCGAGGATCGACTTGCCGATGTCATCATGACGGCATGGAAGGCCGGAGCGACGTCGTTACGACGACCGCTGGGCTGAGCGCCGGGAAGGTCGGCAACGCCGGTGACTGGTGTCGCACAACGGATAGTTCTTACTGCGCCGACACGTGCAGATAGCCACCATGAACCGGTCCGACTCCACGACGTTGCCATCGGGCGTCTCGATGCGCACCGGCCCGGAAACCAACACCGGGCCGTTGGGTATCACTTGCACCCGCGTGCGATCGGTCATGGCTTGTCCGCCCGGATTACCACCAGTTCTTCAGTCCGGCTGCCCTTTCGAATCCTGCCGGTAGCTTCCAGCCACCCGGCCCGTGCCGACAACACCGGCCCGAACGGAACTCGTTGCGAAGCAACGACTCCGGCATCCAGGCCGGTTAATCGCAAATAATCCAGCGACTTCTCAACGCCAGAGATGGCTGACTGCACCAGCAGCATGGAACCGCCAGCGGCCAGCAAACCGGACGCCGATCTGCACAACGGGTCCAGGACCATCCGCCCGTCGATTCCCGCGTTCCAGGCCCACGCCGGGCCGGCCGTCAGCGGGATAACCCTGGGGTCGGGGACCGGCGGGGTGGGCACGTAGGGCGGATTCGACACGATGACTTCGAATGGCGGGAGATCCAGTGCGCCGATCCACGATCCCTCGCGAACATCGACATCGACACCGGCATGGACGGCATTACCACGCGAACACCGCACAGCCCGCGGGCAAACGTCGAATGCAGTCACGCTGGCCGCTCCCAGCGCGGCCGCGGCGATCGCTACGACGCCGCTGCCGGTACACAGATCCAACACCCGTCGCCCCCGGGCCAGCGCGGCCCGCTCCAATGTGTCAATGAGCAACAGAGAGTCGTGTTGCGGCGGGTAGACACCGTCGACATCCAGCGAATCGCGCTGTGCAGTGTAGGCGATGGTCACTTCGGCCTTCCGAGGTCGTGATCACCGCGGCGGTCACGGCTCGAGCTAGTTCATGCCCACAATCCACGGCCCCGAAACCGGATTCGGCAGCGAAGTAGTTACGTGCCCGCCGCCGCATGGTCGAAGTGCTCGACAATAGTTGAGCAGAAGGCCGGAAGGTCCGACGGTGATCGGCTGGTCACCAGATTTCGATCGACGACGACTTCCTCGTCGACGACTTTGGCGCCTGCATTGCGTAGATCGGTGCGAATGCTCGGATACGAGGTCAGCGTTCTTCCCGCAACCACGCCGGCCTCCACCAGCGTCCAGGGCCCGTGGCAGATGGCGGCGACCAACTTTCCGGAATTGACGAAGTCACGCACGAATCCCACGGCCGCCTCGTCGAGGCGTAGTTTGTCCGGGTTCACCGTGCCACCGGGCAGGACCAACGCGTCGAACTCGTCGACCGATGCGTCTGAGACCGCCCGATCGACGCTGAATGTGCCAGCCGGCTCCAAATCGTGGTTGCGAGCTTGGATTTCACCAGTTTTCAGCGAGAGCAGCTGAACCTGTGCACCTTCCTGAGTCAGCGCCGCACGCGGCTGCTCAAGTTCCACCTTCTCCACGCCATCAGCAGCCAAGATAGCTACTATCTTGCCTTGCAATGAGTTTGGCATCTGGAATCTCCTTTACTTGTCGCTGTCGGTGACTGCCGCCCGCAGCGCAGTCAGCAGTGGCTCGGCGGCCTCTTTCAAGAAGAGGTCTTGGCTCTGACCGCCGATTTGCAACAGCGCGATATCGGTGAAGCCTGCTTCCCAATATGGGCGCACGGCGTCGACGATCGCGTCCAGATCCGGTCCGCACGGAATGCTGTCCGCGACATCTTCGAGGCGGACGAACTGCGTCGCGCCGGCAAAACCAGCCGGCGTCGGTAACTCGGCGTTCACTTTCCACCCACCGCCGAACCAACGGAACTGGTCGTGGGCGCGCTCAATGGCGGCGTCGCGGTCCGGGTCCCAAGCGATTGGGATCTGCCCGACTACCCGGCCCCCTCGGGCCATGCCGTTGGCCTGCAGCGTCGAGTGCCACTCGTGCACGAGATCTCCGCTGGGTTCCACCGCGATCAAGTGATCGGCGAGGGTGGCGAATTTCTCAATGGCCTTCTTCCCGCCCACCGCCACGCCTATCCCGACGGGAACATCGGGCAGGTCCCACAACCGTGCAGAATCCACTTGGTAGTAGTCGCCGCGCCAGTCGACCAGGTCACCGCCGAACAGCGCGCGGATGATCTCGATAGCCTCCCGAAGCATGTCTTGCCGTTGCGTGATGGCCGGCCAACCGTTGCCGACCACATGTTCGTTGAGGTTTTCGCCGCTGCCCAGTCCCAGGGTGAACCGGCCATCCGCCAGGATCTGCAGGGTCGCCGCCTGCTGCGCCACGATCACTGGGTGATAGCGCATGGTCGGGCATGTCACATACGTGTAGAGATCGACCCGTTCGGTGGCTTGTGCGACCGCTCCCAGCATCACCCACGCGTTAGGTGCATGACCTTGTGATGCCAGCCAGGGCGAAACGTGGTCACTGCTGACTTCGAAGTCAAAACCTCGATGCTCAGCCGAAACAGCGTAGCGGACAAGGTCTTTCGGGCCATTCTGCTCTGTCATCAGAGTGTAGCCAAAGCGTGTCATACCACATTGGGTACCCCTGCATGGCCGGAGCAAACGACCCGTCGCCGTGGAGCACCTCCCGCTTGCGGGGGACTAGAGGCGGCCCTTCACTGCCGCGGACAGCCGGGCCCCGTCGGCCTTGCCGGCCGCCAGCGCGTTGGCGGCCTTCATCACCAAGCCCATCTGCTTCATGCCCGGCCGCTCGCCCAACTGCTCGGCCACCTGCGCCATGGCGGTGTCGACGACCTCAGCCAGCTCGGCTTCACTGAGCGGGGTCGGCAGATACTCGTCAATGACCCGTGCTTCGGCGTGCTCGTTGGCCGCGAGCTCGCCGCGACCGTTCTGGGTGTAGATCTCCGCTGCCTCGTTGCGCTTCCTGGACTCCCGGGCCAGCACCTTGAGGACCTCGTCGTCGGAGAGTTCCCGCGCCTCCTTGCCGGAGACTTCCTCGGTCTGAATCGCCGCGAGCAGCATGCGCAACGTCGCGGTACGCAACTTGTCCTGCGTCTTCATCGCATCAGTCAGATCTGCCCGCAGTTGGGACTTGAGTTCCGCCATAGCGGAGACGCTACGCGCCGCACCAGCAGCAGAGCGCGCCACGGCACGCATCGCAATACGTTGAGAAATGATCCGGTGGTCGACAGTATGGGAGTCATGGTCCGCGCCGCAGAAAATCCAGCGAGCAGCGATGGGGTGGGGACACCACCCGCTCGCGGGGGCAAGCGGCGCTCATGATCGACGACGACAGCTCCACCTGGTGAGCGCGCCGCCGCCCGATTACCCGGATTACCCAGATCAGGATTATCCGCCGCTCGGTTACCGTCCTCCCGCGTACCCAGCGCCTGGGTATCCGTCGTGGGGTTATTCGCCGGCGCCGGGTTACGGTCCCTATCCGCCGCCGAGTTACGGTCCCTATCCGCCGCCGAGTTACGGTCCCTACCCGCCGCCGGGTTACCCGCCTGCCCCCGGTTATGCCTTCCCGTCCGGCTATGGCAGGCCGCCACAGCACGCCTTTGGGACACGCAAGCCCGGGATAATCCCGTTGCGACCGTTGAGCCTCAGCGACATCTTCAATGGCGCGGCCGCCTACATTCGGACCAACATCAGGGCCACCTTGGGGCTGACCGCGATCGTCGTGGTGAGTACCGAGATCGTCTCGCTGATCGCCGCCGTCGGACCCTTGGCCGCTGCCGGCCGGCTACGGACGGCCCCGCCCGAGGAACTCACCGGCGGTGACGTGGTCGCCTGGCTGCTGTCGGCGGGGCTTACCGGCATGGTCGGCTGGCTGGCCGGCGTCCTGCTCAGCGGCATGCTCACGGTCGTTGTCGGCCGGGCGGTGTTCGGTTCGACAATCGGACCCGGCGAGACATGGGCTAAGGTTCGTGGTCGGCTGCCCGCATTGATCGGGCTGGTGGCGTTGGAGTCCGTTGGGCTGATATTGCTGAGCGGACTGGTGGGGTTGATCATCGCGGCGATCGGCGCCGCCGGCAGCGCGGCGGCGGCCCTACTCATCGGTGTGCCGTTGGTGCTGGTGTCGGTAGCGACGGTGGTCTACTTCTACACAATGCTGTCGTTCGCGCCGGTGCTGATCGTGCTGGAGCGGCTGCCGGTGATAGACGCGATCACGCGGTCATTTGCGTTGGTTCGCAACAGTTTTTGGCGAGTGCTCGGCATCCGGGTGCTGACTTGGGTGGTGGTGGTTTTGGTCGCCGGTGCGGTGGCGGCGCCGTTCAACTTCATCGGTCACCTGTTGATCGGACCCAGCGGCGCATCGCTGATCGGCGCGATAGTGGGGGCAGTCGGATCGGCGATCGGCCGAATCATCACCGATCCATTCAGCGCCGGCGTCGTGGTCTTGCTGTACACGGACCGCCGGATCCGGGCCGAGGCATTCGATCTGGTCTTGCAGACGGGCGCCACCGGCGGAACCGCGGCGACTGCTTCCACCGACTACCTCTGGCTAACGCGGCCGGTGTAAGGACCAGCTGAGGATGCCCGCTATCGATATCGACCACGATGCCGCACACCAGGCCGCCCAACGCGAACTCGACAAACCGATCTATCCCAAAGCGTCGCTGAGCCAGCGGGTGCATGAATGGATCCACGACTTGCTGTTTCGCCTTCTTGAAAAGGGCTCTTCCGTGCCGGGCGGATGGTTGACCCTCTGCGTGCTGTTCACCGTGCTGATTGTCGCGATCGTGATCGGCATCCGCGTCGCCCGGCGCACCATCCGCACTCATCAGGGTGGCGACTATCAACTATTCGATACCACGCAGCTGAGCGCTGACCAGCATCGCGCCATCGCGGAGCGCTTTGCCGCCGAGGGTAATTGGACTGCGGCAATTCGACATCGGCTGCGTGCAGTGGCCCGCGGTCTCGAGGAGACCCGGATCCTCGACCCGGCGCCCGGTCGCACTGCGAACGAGCTAGCCCGCGATGCCGGCGCCCGCGTACCTCACTTGGAGTCCGAATTATTGCAAGCCGCAATGGCATTCAACGACGTCACCTACGGCGAAAGACCGGGAACACCGGCTGCCTACCAGACGATTGTCGACCTCGATGACGACCTGCGGTTCCGGTCCGCCACCGGCCGTCCCGGGCTGGATCAGCCCGCCACAGTCGACTCGTGGGCACCGGTTCGATGACCGTCGCCGACAGGGTCATCCCGGTGCGCCAACGGAGATCATGGCGTTGGGTGCTACTCGTGCTGGCCGCCGTCTGCGCCGTCGCCACGATCGGCACGTACCTGACCGCACCACGTCCGGGCGGGAGGATGGACCCGGCATCGACTGGACCTGACGGCGCGCACGCGCTGGTCACCCTGCTGCGAGACCGTGGGGTCACCGTTGTGGTTGCTACCAGCGTCGCCGAAGCGGAAAGCGCAGCCGGCTCAGGAACACTGCTGCTGTTCGCCCAGACCCAGCGCGTCACCAACGATTCCCTGCTTCAACGGCTGGCCGCCACGTCAGGCGATCTGCTGCTGGTCGAGCCGACCTCGCGCGCCCGCGCCGCCCTTGCCCCGGGTATCCGCAGCAGCGGCGCCAGCGCCCGCGATAACACTCCGAATTGTGCTCTGCGCGAAGCGGACCGGGCTGGATCGGTGGATTTCGGGCCATCCAACACCTACAGCGCTGTCGGTGACCACGCGGTCACCAGCTGCTACGGCGGAGCGCTGGTGCGCTACCGCGACGGCGAACGCATCGTGACAGTCGTCGGCAGTACCGACTTCATGAGCAACGGAGGCCTGTTGCAGGCCGGCAACGCCGCGCTGGCAATGAACCTTGCCGGCCAGGACTACCGCCTGGTGTGGTACGCGCCGCAGCGGGTCGAGGGCGAATCATCCAGTTCGGCAACAATCTTCGGCCTGATCCCGGACAACGTCGTCTGGATGGTTCTGCAGCTGTGGGTGGCAGTGTTACTGGCCGCTTTGTGGAAGGGTCGTCGACTCGGCCCGCTGGTCGCCGAGGAACTGCCCGTGGTAGTGCGCGCGTCGGAGACAGTCGAGGGCCGCGGCCGGTTGTACCGGTCGCGGCGAGCCCGCGACCGCGCGGCGAAAGCACTGCGCGCTGCGACACTGCAGCGGCTGCTGCCCCGGCTCGGCCTAGGCATCGACACATCGTCGCCTGGGGTGGTGACCGCCGTTGCGCAGCGTAGCGGTTCGAACCCAGAGTACTTGTGGCATATGTTATTTGGTCCACCACCGGCTACCGATGCCGACTTAGTACAGCTTGCCCGTGCACTCGACGACATCGAAAGGCAGGTCGCACAATCATGACTGACTCGCGCCCCACGTCCGCTCAGCTGCCGGTCGCGGAGTCAGCGCGGCATGCGTTGTTGGCGCTGCGCGGCGAGATCGGCAAGGCCGTCGTCGGCCAGGACGCGGTGATCACCGGGCTGGTGATCGCGTTGCTATGCCGCGGCCACGTGTTACTCGAAGGTGTTCCCGGCGTCGCGAAGACGCTGCTGGTTCGTTCCCTGGCCGCGGCACTGCAACTGGAGTTCAAGCGCGTCCAGTTCACGCCGGACCTGATGCCCGGCGATGTCACCGGATCACTGGTCTACGACACTCGCACCGCCGCGTTCGTCTTCCGCAGCGGCCCGGTTTTCACCAATCTCATGCTGGCCGACGAGATCAACCGCACGCCACCCAAGACTCAGGCGGCCCTGCTGGAGGCGATGGAAGAGCGTCAGGTCAGCGTCGACGGCGAACCGAGGGCGCTGCCTGACCCGTTTATCGTCGCGGCGACGCAGAACCCGATCGAATACGAGGGCACCTATCAGTTGCCAGAGGCCCAGCTGGACCGGTTCCTGCTGAAACTGACTGTGCCGCTGCCGCCACGCGATGCCGAAATCGCCATCCTCAGCCGCCACGCGCACGGCTTCGATCCACGCGACCTGTCCGCGATCCGTCCCGTGGCCGGGCCGACCGAGCTGGCAGCGGGCCGTGACGCGGTGCGTCGGGTACTTGTCGCCGATGAGGTGCTGGGTTACATCGTCGACATCGTCAGTGCCACCCGCCACTCGCCGGCGCTGCAACTCGGTGTCTCACCGCGCGGCGCAACGGCATTGCTGGCCACCGCGCGGTCGTGGTCGTGGCTCTCCGGACGCCATTACGTGACGCCCGACGATGTGAAGGCGATGGCCCGGCCGACGCTACGCCACCGGGTGATGCTTCGGCCGGAGGCGGAGTTGGAGGGCGCCACACCCGATGGCATACTCGACGGAATTTTGGCGTCGGTCCCGGTGCCACGCTAGTGATCCTGACCGGGCGCACCGGGCTGATTGCACTCATGTGCGCTCTGCCAATCGCGCTATCACCCTGGCCGGCACCCTGTTTTCTGGTGCTGCTGACTCTGCTGGCCGTCGGGGTGATCGCCGACATCGGTTGGGCCGCGAGCCCATCCCAATTGCAGTACACCCGCACCCACAACGGCTCGGTGCGGCTGGGCGAAGCGGTGAATACCGGTCTGCTGATTCACAATGCCGGCCGACGGCGGTTCCGCGGACAGGTTCGCGACGCCTGGGCTCCCAGTGCAGGCGCCGAACCGGCCAGCCACGCCGTCGACATCGCCGCCGGGCAGGTGCAGCGCGTGGGCACCTGCCTGCGGCCGGTCCGCCGCGGTGATCAGCGCTCGGCGGCGGTCACTGCGCGGTCCATCGGCCCCCTGGGGTTGGCGGGGCGGCAGCGATCGCGTCCGGTACCCGCCCAGGTCCGGGTGCTGCCGCCGTTCTTGTCACGAAAGCATTTGCCGTCGCGTCTGGCCAGACTCCGGGAGATCGATGGCCTGCTGCCGACCTTGACCCGCGGGCAGGGCACCGAATTCGACTCGCTGCGAGAGTATGTCGTCGGCGACGATGTCCGCTCAATCGACTGGCGGGCAACCGCCCGTCGGGCCGACGTCGTGGTGCGGACGTGGCGGCCCGAACGTGACCGGCGCGTCGTCATCGTGCTCGACACCGGACGCACGGCCGCCGGCCGTGTCGGTGTCGATCCGACGGCCAGCGATCCAAGCGGTTGGCCACGGCTTGATTGGTCGATGGACGCCGCCCTGTTGCTGGCGGCGCTCGCCTCGCGGGCCGGTGACCATGTCGACTTCATGGCGCACGACCGGACGACCCGGGCTGGCGTGTTCGGCGCCGCACGGACTGACCTGCTGGCCCGCCTGGTCGACGCAATGGCTCCGCTGCAACCGACGCTGATCGAATCTGATGCCGCTGCAATGGTTTCCGCTATCATCCGCCGGACACGGCGGCGGGCGCTGGTGGTGCTGCTGACCGATCTCAACGCGAGCGCTCTCGACGAGGGGCTGCTGCCGGTATTGCCCCAGCTGTCGGCCAAGCACCGAGTGCTCATCGCCGCGGTCGCCGACCCGCGCGTCGACCAGCTGGCCGCCGGGCGCGCCGATGCGGCCGCGGTGTACGACGCCGCGGCCGCCGAACACTCGCGCAACGACCGGCAGGTAATCGCTACGCGGCTTCGGCACGGCGGAGTGGAGGTGATCGACGCACCCCCCACCGAACTCGCGCCGGCACTGGCCGACCGTTACCTGGCGATGAAGGCAACCGGCCGGCTCTAAGTCAACGAGTTGGCACCACGTCCGGCGCATCGGCGATGTCGCCGGTGTCGCCGGCGCGAACCGCGCGCCGACCGAAATACACGATGTACGTCAAAAAGCCGGCCTCGGCCAGGATTCCGACGCCGATCCGCAGGAATGTCGGCAACGGCGACGGGGTGACTAGCGCCTCGATGGCACCCGAGACGAGCAGCACGACAACCAACCCGACGGCGACCGCAACGACAGCACGGCCCTGTTCGGCAAGCACCTGTCCCCGCGGGCGATCACCCGGCGAGATCACCGACCACCCCAGTCGCATGCCCGCGGCAGCCGCCAGAAACACCGCCGTGAGCTCCAAAAGACCATGCGGGATAAGCAACCCCAGCATGACGTCACCCTTACCGGCCTGCAGCATCAGCCCGGCCACGACTCCGAGGTTGGCGGCGTTGGCGAACAGAACAAAGGGGATCGGCACACCCAGCACGACCGAGAACGCAATGCACTTGGCGGCCACCCAGGAATTGTTGACCCAGACGTGCAGCCCGAACGCGGCAGCGGAGTGCTCGCTGTAATACGAGGCGAACTCATGGTTGACCAATTCATCGATCTCGCTTGGTGTTCCGATGGTGGACTGCACCTCCGGGCTGCCGATTACCCATACCGCGATAACCGTCGCCACAGCGAAGAACACCACCGCCGTCGCCAGCCACCACCGCCAGGCACGGTAGGCGACCACCGGAAATGACACCGTCCAGAACCGGACCAATTCGCGAGACAGCGGGGCGTGCGCACCGGTGACCGCGGCCCGGGCGCGGGCCACCAGACTCGAAAGGCTGCCGACCAGGGCTGAATCTGACGACGCCGAGCGCAGCATCGACAAGTGCGTCGACACCCGCTGGTAAAGCTCGACGAGTTCGTCGATCTCAGCGCCCGTCAACTGCCGGCGATGTTTCACCAATCGTTCGAGGCGATCCCAGGTGTCGCGATGAGCGAGCACGAACGCGTCGACATCCATTATTCGGAGCCTAGCGTTACGGGCAAACTCGGGGCATGCCGACGCAGGCCGGCGTCTGACAAGCCGGGTAGCGTTCGCAGTATGCCGGAAGTGGTGACCGGGGACGCGGTGGTGCTCGACGTGCCGATCGCTCAACTGCCGGTGCGCGCAGTCGGCGCCCTGATCGACATCGCGGTCATCGCCATCGGCTATCTGGTGGCGCTGATGTTGTCGGCGGCCACGCTGACCCAATTCGACGAGGCCGTGACCGCGGCGATCATGGTCATCTTCACCGTGCTGGTGTTCGTCGGATATCCCGTCGTCTTCGAAACCGCAACGCGTGGTCGCTCGGTCGGCAAGATGGTGATGGGACTGCGGGTGGTGTCGGACGACGGCGGCCCGGAGCGCTTCCGCCAGGCGCTGTTTCGCGCACTGGCGTCCGTCGTCGAGATCTGGATGTTGTTGGGCAGCCCCGCGGTGATCTGCAGCATGCTCTCGCCGAAAGCCAAACGGATCGGCGATATCTTCGCGGGCACGATGGTGATCAGCGAACGCGGGCCCAAGTTAAGTCCACCGCCGGTGATGCCACCGCCGTTGGCTTGGTGGGCTGCGTCGCTGCAGCTGTCCGGGCTGGGCGCCGAGCAAGCCGAAGTTGCGCGCCAATTCGTCTCCCGTGCATCGCAACTCGATCCGCAGCTACGCGAGCAGATGGCCTACCGGATCGCCGGTGACGTGCTGAGTCGAGTCGCCCCGCCGCCGCCGCCCGGCACCCCGCCGCAGCTGGTCCTTGCCGCGGTGTTGGCCGAACGACACCGCCGGGAACTCGCGCGATTACGGCCCTCCCCGAACGGGCAGGCACCATGGCCGCCCGCCGGGCCTACGGGACCACCATCGACTGGCGGCTTTTCGCCGCCCCGCTAGCTACTGTGCGACCGTGGCGGCGAGGATCCCGATGTCGGCGCCGAGCAGTGCCAGGGCCGCCACCGGGACGACCACGCCCCATCGGCGTTGCGCGGTGAAAAACGAAGCGACCAACGTCAGTGCCGCCACCACGGGGGGTCCGTAGAGCAGCACGTCAGGGCTGATCCCGTCCGGCCCGAGATGAGGGCATTGCTTTTGGCCGCAAGCGGCAGTGCTCATCACGGCACCGAAGAAATAGGCCATGACAACGACGGCGCCCACCACCGTCAAGGCCGCCAGCGCCCAGTTCACCCACAACCGCAGCGACCTGCTGCGATGCGGCCCGCCGGTCGAGGCGGGCGGCTCGTCGGGGTCAACACCTGCGCCGATCGTCGGATCGCGGTTCTCCTGATTCATTACTGGTGTGCTACCCGGATGGTTCGAGCCACAAACCCCTGGTAAAGCGGCCACCGTAAACTCAACGTTGCATCACGATAGTTTTCGATATATCGTTACTGCATCGGTGGCGCATCCGGTGCCACCTTTCCAGAAACGAGAAGACATATGAACAACCCATTCCCCGATCAAGATGGGCCGTTCCCCGGGGGCCTCGGCGCCCAGGGCTTCGGCTTCCACCCGCATGCACGGCGTGCCCTGCACGAGCAGCGTAGGCAGGCCCGTCGCGATTTCCGCGACCACGTCCGCGGTCACGACGCCGGCCACGACGGGCCCTTCGGCCCGGGCTTCGGGCCCGGCTTCGGGCCCGGTTTCGGCCGGGGTTTCGGTCCCGGCGGATTCGGCTTGGGCTTCGGCCCCGGCCCACGCGGTAGACGGCGTGGCGGACCCGGCCGGCGTGGCAAGCGTGGCGACGTCCGCGCCGCCATTCTGGTGCTGCTGGCCGAGCGGCCGATGCACGGCTACGAGATGATCCAGGAGATCGCCGAGCGCAGCCAGGACCTGTGGCGACCCAGCCCCGGCTCGGTCTACCCGACCCTGCAACTGCTGGTCGACGAGGGACTGATCATCGGCACGGAAACAGAAGGCAGCAAAAAGCTCTTCGAGCTGACCGATACCGGCAAGGCTGCCGCGGAGAAGGTCGAGACGCCGCCATGGGACGAGATCGCCGAAGGTGTCGATCCCTCTCACCTGAACCTGCGGGCTGCAGTCGGGCAACTGTTCGGCGCCGTGGCGCAATCCGCCCACGCCGCCAGTACTGAGCAACAGCAACGCATCGTCGAGATCGTCAACAACGCTCGCCGCGAGATCTACACGATCCTCGGCGAAGACAACTGACGGTCGACCCGCGACCAGTCGCGAACGCCCCCGCACGCCCCGGCGTGTCGGGGGCTTTTGCGACTGCTCGTCAGTTAAACGTCGACCCAATCCAGGGTGCGCTGAACGGCTTTGCGCCAGCCCGCATATCCCGCGGAGCGCTCGTCATCGCTCCACCGCGGCGTCCACCGCTTACCCTCCTGCCAATTGGTCCGCAGTTCGTTCGGGTCGGCCCAGAAGCCGACCGCCAGACCCGCCGCGTACGCCGCGCCCAACGCAGTGGTCTCCGCGACCACTGGGCGCACCACGTCGACACCCAGGACGTCGGCCTGGATCTGCATGCACAACTCGTTGTCGGTGATCCCGCCGTCGACCTTGAGCACCTCAAGGCGCACACCCGAATCGGCTTGCATCGCGTCGACCACGTCGCGGCTCTGGTAACAGATGGACTCCAACGTCGCGCGGGCCAAATGCGCGTTGGTGTTGTAACGCGACAGCCCCACGATCGCGCCGCGGGCATCAGAGCGCCAATACGGTGCGAACAACCCGGAAAACGCCGGAACGAAGTACACCCCACCGTTGTCATCGACCTGACGGGCCAGCGCTTCGCTTTGCGCAGCGCCGCTGATGATGCCCAACTGGTCACGCAGCCATTGCACCGCCGAGCCGGTCACAGCGATCGAACCCTCAAGCGCGTAAACAGGTTTGGCGTCGCCGAATTGGTAGCAGACCGTCGTCAACAGACCGTTGCCGGACCGAACGATCTGCTCGCCGGTGTTGAGCAGCAGAAAATTTCCGGTGCCGTAGGTGTTCTTGGCCTCGCCGGGGTCCAGGCACACCTGGCCAACCATCGCCGCATGCTGGTCACCGAGAATCCCGGTGATCGGCACCTCACCGCCGAGCGGTCCCGCCTCCACCGTGACGCCGAACGGCCGGCTCGGCGACGACGCCACAATCGACGGCAGCATCGCGCGCGGGATGCCGAAGAAGGACAGCAACTCATCGTCCCAGTCCAGCGTCTCCAAATCCATCAGCATGGTCCTGCTGGCGTTGGTGACATCGGTGAGATGCACCCCGCCGCGAGGACCGCCGGTCAGATTCCACAACAGCCAGGTGTCCGCGGTGCCGAACACCGCGTCACCGTCCTCGGCTGCTGCCCGCACCCCCTCGACGTTCTCCAGAATCCATTGCAACTTGCCGCCGGAGAAGTACGTTGCCGGCGGCAGACCGGCTTTACGCCGGATCACGTCGCCACGGCCGTCACGGTCCAATGCCGACGCGATGCGGTCGGTGCGGGTGTCCTGCCAGACGATCGCGTTGCAGTACGGTCGGCCGGTACGCCGGTTCCACACCAACGTCGTCTCCCGTTGATTTGTGATCCCCAGCGCGACAATGTCTTTGGCTGACAGGTTCGTCGCATTGAGCGCCGACATCAAGACCGAGGTGGTGCGCTCCCAGATCTCGATCGGGTTGTGCTCGACCCAGCCTGCACGCGGCAGCATCTGCTCATGCTCGAGCTGATGGCGGCCCGCCTCGTTGCCGTCGTGGTCGAAAATGATGCAGCGGGTGCTGGTGGTGCCCTGGTCGATCGAAGCGACGAATTCGGCCACGTGCTGTCCTCCCGCGATCTCGTCCATCATGGACTACGCCGGCAGCCAAATCCTCCACATCGACCGAAGCGCAGCCGGTCGGCACGCTAATCGAGGAGTGCCAGGCCCGCATCGCTGGGGATGAAGTCGATGCCTAAGGGGTGGTCGCCACCTAGCCTGTGAATAAGCTGAGATTGTCACGGACGTCAATATCACACTCCGCTCACGTTCAACAGGCGACGCCGCGGTGTTTGGGCCGACGATGTGCTGCCGGATTGGTTCATTGTGTAG
>Ga0210401_10003233_pt1 | contig 17513 bp, 15 predicted proteins | sample IncBWH32MmetaG_FD_150866 | JGI IMG/M metagenome (GOLD analysis project Ga0210401, IMG submission 150866) | Forest soil microbial communities from Barre Woods Harvard Forest LTER site, Petersham, Massachusetts, United States - Inc-BW-H-32-M | ecosystem: Environmental > Terrestrial > Soil >... | reverse complement strand
GCTACACGCCCACAGCTGCAACCACTCTAGTTTAGGACACTTTCGAATGCGGCGCATCTCCGTTCGGTGTGCGGGTCAACTGACAATACTGTGTTCGGCTACTTCCAGGCTCCGAGTTGACGGCGCAGCAGGAGCAACTCGCCGAGATGATACGCGTTATGATCGGCGACGAGCAGGACTTCACGGAGAACCGTTTGGCCGTCGCCGTGGGGAAGCGCGGCGAAGAAATCCGTTGATTTGCGCTCCACGATTTTGATCATCGCTTTCAGGTCCGCGCGAAACGCAGCAGCACTTTTGTTCCAGGCTTTGTTGTCCGCGGGAGCCTGCGTTGCAGGCCAATATCCGGCAGGAAATTCGGGCGAAACGTGCTTGGGGTTGCGTGTAAACTCGAGGATGTCCCACTGGGCGAGGCGCATGTGCTCCAGCACTTCCCACGGGGAGTGCGCCGCGCCTTGCGGCCTTTTCCCCTGGAGTTGGACAGGCCAGCCCTTTACCGCGCTTTCAAAATCGATGTGAGCGTGGCCGCCGTTCAGAAGTTCCGCCAGATGTTCCGGCAATGATTTTTGTTTTTTCATGTTGTTCGCCCCGTATGCCGAGCCGCAGAGTCGCGCGGCGTGTGGTTCCGGGATAGCGAAGCAGGCGGCGCGCGTAACGCCATTCGTGCTACCCCAAGCCCCCTATGATAGCCGCAAATCGAAGGAGAGTTTGTTCTCCCGCGGCGGCGGGCAACGCTTGCGTTTAAAGGCGGCGCGAATGCGGCAAACAAACATTACGGAATGTTCTTGGAAGATTGACAGAGAATTTACGAAGGGTGTGTTCTCTTAAGCGGAGCCGTGGCCAGCGCGCAGCAGAGCCATTGTGCCAATTTCAAGGAGAACCATTGATGAGAGTCGTTCCGATATTGCGGGCGGCATTATTCCTGCCGCTCATCCTAGGATTGCTGGCAGTCGCGCCTGCCAACGCCGACGGCAACCTGAAAAAGGTGAAGCACGTCGTGGTGATTATGCAGGAGAACCACTCGTTCGATAACTATTTCGGGGCGCTGGCCTATGCGCCGGGCAGCCCTTATCACAGCGGGCTTTTCGGATGCCGGAACGGGGATCACTCCTGCGTGGATGGGCTTGCTTGCGTACCGGACAACAACGGCGGCTTGCACTGCTACAACGCGAACCGCGATGATGACGGTTCGCTGGTTACCGTTTTCCACGACTCGAGGCGCTGCGCCGGCCCCGACCTGGACCATTCGTGGCTGGAGACGCATCAGGAAATAAACTTCCTGCAGCCAAACAGCACGCTGCGATTCCCTCTCAGCGACGGGTTTGTGCGCGTGAACGACAAGACCGAACAGATTGACAACGGAGTCGAGAATCCCACCGACGACCAGACGATGGGCTTCTATACCCAGAACGAGCTCCCGTTCTATTACAACCTTGCCAGCCAGTTCGCGATCAGCGACCGCCATTTTGCGTCGCTGCTGGGCCCGACGTTTCCAAATCGCGCGTACCTGATGGCGGCCACATCGTTCGGGCATTTGACGACGAGCGATACCTTTCCGCCTGCAGGAGGCTACAAGCCCGTGAACGGAACGATCTTTGACCTGCTGGAGAAAAACAACGTGAGCTGGGCGGATTATTTCCAGGACGCGCCGCAAGGGGGATCATTCCGACCCTTCGGAGCGACCGGCATCGATCCACACTTCTTCCCCCTTGCCGTGTTGCTGCAGCAGGCGGCCGGCTCACCGAACTTGCCGGCATTGCCGAGCGTTTCGTTTGTGGATCCGAACTTCGGCTTGTTCGGCAGAGCGAACGAAAATGACGAGCACCCGCCGACGGATATCCAGCGCGGGCAGGCGTATGTATCCACGGTAGTGAACGCACTGCGCAACGGTCCTTACTGGCAGGACACGGTTATCTTCATTACGTACGACGAGCATGGCGGCTACTTCGACCACGTGGCTCCCCCATCGGCCCCGCAGGAATCTTCGCGGACGCCGGACGGGATTTTCCCGGGGCAGTGCGCGGACCTATCGAATCCTCCGCTCAGTCTTCAACCGGGCGGCGGAGCGGAGTGCGCGCAGAATCCATTGAGCGCGACGGATACGACGGTGAACGACGCCACCGCGCTTTGTCCGCAACTGGCATCGGACCCCACCGGCGCATATCCGGCGGATTGCGCTTCGTTTGACCAGTTGGGCGTGCGCGTGCCGTTCATGGCCGTTTCGCCGTTTTCGAAAGCGCACTATGTTTCGCATACGGTGGGCGATCACACGTCAATCCTGGCGTTCATCGAGAAGCGGTTTCTGAGCACCGACGTCACTACTGGCGAGGATGGGGCGGGAAGCGCAGACGTCACTCGGGCGTTCCTGACGCTGCGCGACAAGCATGCGGACACGATGGAGGACCTCTTTGATTTTGAGAGCTCCCCTTCGCTGAATACCGTGATTCCCATCGCGTTGCCGCCCGCGCAGGACTGCACCCCAAAATAGGTGGCACCTGCGGCGGATAAACTGAGGGATTAGAAATCCACAGTAACAACAACTGCCAGCGCTCCCCGTGCGAAGATGACACGTAGGGCGCTGGCAGTTCCCTATTCAGAACGAACTTTTTTCGTTAATCGTGGTCCGGATGACTGTGGCGCCAGTTCCAGTAATGCTGCTGGTAGCTGTGCTTACGATGCTCGTAAGCAACATACGAGTCGTGGCGTCCCTCCTGATAGTGCCGGTAGGCGCGGTCTTCGCGATCATCCCAATTGTGATAGTCGTGGTGATGCGAGTCGTAGACGCGAACCTGAATGCCGCCATCCTGTGCCGGCGCCGCGGCCGCGATGGAACCGCCAATTGCCAGGGCTGCTGTCAGACAGAGGCCGCTTAGAAGTAGATTTATTCGTTGCATATGCTGTTCTCCAGACCGCAATCCCTGGATTCACGATTTCGAAATCACGGTAGACACCACTATGCGCGTTGCGCCGGTGGAAAGATGCCCTGTTTAGGACATCCGGGAATGAGAGTTCTTTAACCAAGTGGACTTCGTAATTGGTGTAAACGCCTCGAAAAGTCGAATTGGAGACCGCCATTGAGGCGGCTACTTGCCTACATCTTCTTGGCGTAGTGGTCGCCGAAGAAATCGTGGGCGTTCCACGCGGGACGTTGTGGATCCTGGGCGATCAGCCAGCCACACAGGTAAGCGAACTGGGCGTATTTCACGGCCTGATTGAAATCGAGGTTAGGCTGCTGCATGTCATCCTGCGGCTGATGATAGCGCGTCTCTTCCCATGCCTTGAAGATGGCCACGGGATCGATTTTGGGATCATTCGACTTGAACCCGGGGGAAGGATAGATGACCGGGATGCCCTGCTTGACGAAGGAATATTGATCGCTGCGGATGAAGATAACTTGCTCGGGCATAGGGTCGGGACTGAGGCTGAGGTGCAGGCGATCGGCGGCGCGCTTAACGACTCCCTCAAGCGTCGAATGCTCGGCGCCGAACGGAATGATATCCAGCAATGGCCAGAGCATCTGATCTTCGTCCATGTTGACGTTGGCGACGATGGCGTCTTTGCTCACGGGCGGGTAGTGGGCAAAATAATCAGAGCCGAGGAGTCCGGCTTCTTCGCCGGTGACGGCGAGAAAAAGAATGGAGCGCTTCGGGCGGGGATTCATTTTTGAAAAGGCGCGCGCAACCTCGAGAAGGATGGCGCAGCCGGAAGCGTTGTCGAGCGCGCCATTGTAAATGGTGTCGCCCTTTACAGGCTCGCCGATTCCGAGGTGATCCAGGTGGGCGCTGTAGACGAGATATTCGTTCTTGAGCGCCGGGTCGCTGCCTTCGAGTTTTGCCACCACATTGTGGCTGGTGACATCTTCGAGGTTCGCCTGAGTATGAATTCTGGCGGTCAAGGGGAGCGGGAACGAGAGCGGCTTCCCTTCCTTGGCAGACTGAAAAACTTCTTCCGGGGTGTGGCCGCTGCCTACAAAAAGCTGCTTGCTGGCATCCAGGCTGAGAATGACGCCGCCACGCAATTGAGGGAAATAATCATTAGGCGCGCCCTCCTTGCTCAGCCAACGAAGCGCGGGGCGCGAGAGGTCCCTGACTTGCTCCGCGAACGAATAAAGGCCTTCCAGGACGGGGTCATTGACCACGATGATGCCAACTGCGCCATGGGCAGCGGCGTTGGCGATCTTCTGCTCGAACGAAGAGTAGTGCGCTTTGAGCGAGGATTCGAAATTCGGCGCTTCGAACACCATCGCGACAATCTTGCCCTTCGCATCAACGCCCTTATAGTCGTCGTAATTCTGCTCGGGCGCCGTCACGCCGAAGCCGACATAAACGACCTGTGCCTCGACAGAAATTTCCTTGCGCCCGGGATCGCCATGAGCAAGGAAATCCTTGCGGAATACAAGCGTCTCCGCCTTTCCGCTGCGGATGATCGACAGCGTTGTATTCGATTCATCTGGACGCACCGAGCGTAGCGGGACGCTCTGAAGGTACGCTCCCGCATCGCCAGCGGGGATGAGCCCCATCGATTCGAATTCCGTGGCCATGTACCTGGCGGCAATTTCATACCCGCGCGAATTAGCGCCGCGGCCCTCCAGCAAATCATCGGCAAGAAAATTCATGTGCGCTTTAATCGCTTCGGGCCGGATGGATTGCATGGCGGCTTCCTCTGGATCGCCGGAAGCCTGAGCCGCTACAGCGGGAAATAGGAGGGCCAAGCCGAGCGCAGAGCACAGCAAATGTTTGAGATGCTTCAGCATGAGGGACACCCTTTTTGAATTCGGAAAGAAATTTACCGCAAGACAGCGTATGTAGTGTTTGGACGGGTGTCAAATCAAGGTGGTGAGCAGCGATTCGCAAGGAATCACGGGAAATCCCCGGAGTGGAATCAGGAGGCCTCGGGCGGCTCGGGATGGATGGTGACGCGGGAGATTTGCGGGAAGCGCTCTTTGACGCTGTCTTCGAGCGCGGCGGTGACGTCGTGAACGCGGGTGATGGAGAGGTCGCTCTTCATCACACAGTGGCAGGAAACGAGAATATGGTGTTCCACCTGGCGAACGCGGACGTCGTGGCAATCGATGAGCTCGTCGTAGGTGCTGGGCATGCCGTTAATGAAGGTTTCCACTGACATTTCCAATTGGCGCATTTCGCCCGCGCGGATGTCCGGCGTGGCAATGTGGCGGCCAAGCGGTTCGATGTGAATGTTGACGTCCACATTGCCCTTGCCGAGTTCGCGGATGCCGTCTTCGAGTTCGGTGGCGCGGCGGTGGGCTTCGCGGAGACTGAGGTTTTCGTCGACTTCAAGATGAAGTTCGACGAAGAGGTGGCCGTCCTGCAGGGAGGCGGTGACGTCGTGGACGGCGAGACCGAGGCGCAGAGCGACGGCGCGGACGGATTCGAAGAGATGCTCATCGCGAGGGGCGCGAGGCTCGGCGTGAACGATGACGTCCGCGGGAACGATCTGGGCGATGCGCTTTTCGATTTTATCGGTGAGGGCGTGGACCTGCTCAAGATTGGCGGTCCGGGCGACGCTGACGGTGGCGTCAACAAAGTAGCGGTTGCCAGCGCGGCGAAGGCGCACGCGCTCCACGCGCAGAACGCCCTCGATATTTCCGACTTCGGTGACGAGCTGATCTTGCAACCCCGCGGGAGCGGCGTCGAGGAGGGCGTCGAGGGTGCGGCGGCCGAGTTGTGAACCGACCCAGAGAATCACGCCGGCCACGGCCAAGCCCGCGAGCGAGTCGGCGTAGGCCAGCCAGGGGAGATTCCAGAAATTCCCGGCCCAGACGAGAGCGACGCCCAGGATGACGACGATGGTGCTCCACACGTCGGTGGAGAAGTGCAGAGCGTCGGCCTCGAGGGCTTCGCTGGAGTAGCGCTTGGCGACGATATTGAGCGTACGAGCCCGGGTCATATCAATCGAGAGGGCGACAAGCAGGATCAGGATCGCGAGAATGCTCGGCTGGATATGGACCGAGCGGAAGAAAAGCCGGTAGAAGGCTTCGTAGATGATGTAGACGGCGGTCAGGACGAGCAGGCCGGTTTCGATGAACGCGGAGAAATTTTCAAACTTGCCATGACCGTAGGGGTGGCGCTCATCCGCCGGCTGGTCAGAGACGCGGACGGAGAGAAAGGTGATGACGGCGGCAACCAGGTCGAGGCCGGAGTGCAGGGCCTCGGAGAGGATGCCGAGACTGTCGGTGCGAATGACCAGGAAAGTTTTCAGGCAAAGGAGAAGCGCAGCGGAGCCAATGCTCAGCAGGGCGGCGCGCCTCTTTTCCTGGATGGCGGTCTGCAGGCCACGGGGAAGGACCATGGAGTAAGACTACAACATGTGGCGCGGCGGCGCCGAATTTGGGGGTTGTTGCTTCGCTGGCAATCGTAATCGGTGCGCAAGGAAAAGTGTGTAAGATGGGGCACACCTGTGTTCGTGGCAAGTACGGCAATTAGCTTGGGAGAGGTGTTGCGATGTGGAGAGATCTTGCGATGGCCTTGGTGTTGCTTGGTGCTATCCCTACGGCGCAGGCACAGGCCGGAGCGGGTTCCGACGGCACATACGCGACGCTTCGCAGTTTGGGTCTGGGGAGCGAAGCCGTGAGCGTGACAGATTTTGATCTGAAGCGAGACGCGGGGACGTTCCGGCTGAAATCGGGCACGGTTTGCTTTGCGGCGGCGGCGAACGGAAAGGTAACCGGAGCGGTGTTTACCGGCGACGGGATTTTTCTTCTCGTCCCACCGACGGAACAGGAACGCAAAAGCCTGAAATACCTGACCAAAGAAGATGAGTTCAACGAGAAATTCGAACGTCTGGTGCTGCGGTTCACGGATTCAACGTATGAAGAGCTGAAGAGGGCAGGAACGCCTGCTACGGGCGGTTGTGATGCCGGGCTGTGGAAAGACAGCCAGAACACGACACGCCACAAGATCCGGCACAATCTGGAAGCGGAACTCCTTGGAGAGGTCTTGAGTCCGGAGCCACGGGGAGTATTTTTCGCGTTCATTCATGGCAAGCGTTACGACGACAAAGAAATCTATTCGCTGGATCCGAACGAAAATGGGGACCAGGTGGGATTCTGGACTTACGACGAAAACAAGTGGGGAGACTGGGCTTCGTTCAGCTTCACGCAACCACATGCCCGCGGCACTGTGGGAAGGGCGATTCGAATCGAACATCACGAGCTCGACACGACGCTCGAAAAAAGTGGAGCGATTTCCGGCAAGGCGACGACAACGTTTGTCTCGCTGCGCAACGGGTTGCGCGTCGTGCCGCTCTCTCTCTTCCCGACGTTGAGGGTCCAGTCGGTTACGGCGGACGGTCAGGCGCTGCCCTTCATCCAGGAAGATAAGAACGATGATCCGGATTTCGCGGTGATTCTCCCAAAGGCTCTAGCTGCAGGCGAGAAGTTCAGAATCACTACGAGCTATGGCGGGAAAGATGCGGTAACCAACGAAGGCGGCGGGAACTATTTTCCTGTGGCTCGCCACAACTGGTATCCAAACAGCACCAACAGCGGCCTCGGCGAATACGCTACGTACGACATGATCTTTCGAATTCCCAAGGGCATGAAGATTGCAGCCACGGGTGCAATGTTGAGCGAAGCAAACGAGGGTGGACAAAACGTCAGCATCTGGAAGAGCGAGTCTCCCCAGACCGTAGCGGGATTCAGTATCGGGAAGTTTAAGCTCGAGGAGGCAAAACTGACGAAGCCGCCGGTGTTCATCCAATCGTACGCGAACGAGGAATCTCCGGATTGGGTGACCGCGATTCAGCATTCCGCCAACAGCGGGATGCCCGGGCAAATGGGGTCAGGCGGTGCGGCCCTGGGCAGCATGAGCACGACGTCGCTGAACAAGAAGGCGCTTGCCGAAGGGGAGCTTGCGGTCGAACTCTATACAGACTACTTCGGTCCATCATCGTTCACGCACATCCAGATTACGCAACAGACGGCCTGCGACTTCGGGCAGTCGTGGCCGGGACTCATATGGATTCCCATTTGCTACTACTTCGATACGACGGTCCGGCACGAACTGGGCATGGACTGGGGCGACCGTGGTTATTGGAAGGTGGTTACGCCGCACGAGGTTGCGCATCAATGGTGGGGCCACACCGTAGGATTCAATTCCGGGCGCGACCAGTGGATGAGCGAAGGGTTTGCCGAGATGTCGGCATCACTTTATCTGAGCTATGTCGAGAAGGACCCCAAAAAGTTCGACGCTTTCTGGAACGACGAGAAACAGTTGCTATTGGAGAAAGACGCGCAGGGTTACCGCGCCATCGACGTTGGCCCGCTGACCATGGGGTACCGTGCCAACAATTCGCGCACTGGCGGAGGCATCACCCGGCGGCTCATTTACCCCAAGGGCGCGTACGTCCTGCACATGATTCGCATCATGATGTTCGACAGCCGGAATGGCGACAAACTGTTCAAAGAAACGATGCAGGATTTCACCAACACGTATCGCGGGAAACCGGCGACGACGGAAGAGTTCAAGGCCATGATCGAGAAGCACATGACACCGGGCATGGACGTCGATGGGAATCACAGGATGGATTGGTTCTTCAACCAATACATCTACGGGACTGGAATGGCGCAGTACAATTTTCGCGCGGCCGTCGAAACAACGCCGGACGGGAAATCTCACATCAAGGGCGAGGTGACCCGTACCGGTGTGCCTGCAACGTGGAAGGATGTAATCCCGCTGTACGCCCACATCGGGGGGAAGACGGCTAGGTTGGGCACGATTGCCATGAGAGGGTCGTCAGAGACACTCGATGTAACGGTGCCGGCCAAGATTGACCGTGTATCCATCAACGACAATCACGACCTGCTGGCGGAAGTGAAGGTACAGTAGTGCTGAAGCCTTCTGGCGCGCTATTTGGAGTGCGGAAGGAAGCGCAGGGCGGCGGAGTTCATGCAGTACCGCAGGCCGGTTGGCTGGGGACCGTCATCGAAGACGTGGCCGAGATGCGCGTCGCAAAGCCTGCAAGAAACTTCGTCGCGGGACATGCCGAGGCTGTTGTCCGTGGAAACGAAAATATTTTCCTTGGCGATGGGCGCCCAGAAGCTGGGCCAGCCGGTGCCCGATTCGAATTTTGTGTCCGAGGTGAAAAGGGCGTTGTTGCAGCAGATGCAGCGGTAGAGCCCCTTCGCATGGTTTTCGAAGTAGGCATTCTGGAACGGGCGTTCGGTGCCGGCGTGGCGGGTGACATGGTACTGCTCGGAATCGAGCAGCTTGCGCCACTCTTCGTCGGTCTTCACGACCTTCGGAAGCGTGGCCACGCCGAGCTTTTTCCCGGCGTCGTCAAATTGGACGATTTTCACGGGACTGGTATTGGAGTCGGAGGAAGCCAGCGCGGAAGGAACGGATAGTTCGCGCCGGACGGTCCAGATCAATAGCGAACCCCCGGCCAGACCGCCCAAACCTGCAAGAAACGCGCGGCGATTGGATTCCATGGCAAAACCTCCAGGCGAATCGACGAGACCGTCCTTACGGACTGCCCCGCCTAATCTGAGTTGCGCGCGCGGAAAAAGTTACAGCGAGCCCTTGGCGGTCATGGGAGGCTCTGGCAGCAGCGGCAGGTGCTTGGGTTCGCCCCTCGCGCCGCGCACCTCGACCTCTTCGAACAGCAGCGATGGCGCCACGACGGAGGCGGGTAAGCCGTTCTGAGCGGTGCCGAAGGCGGCAAGAGCCGTGCCCGAAACTCCGGCGGTCTGATTCTGCATGTAATTGAAGGCCATGCTGTCGTTGCCGATGCCCTCGATGTTGCGCAGCATGCGCGGGCTGAAGCCGCTGATGCGCGCGCCACGCACGATCTCCTCGTGGCCGTCGGAGGGATAAATCTTGTAGACGACGAGCGGCAGGCGGTCGGTGGCGGCGTTGCCTCCAAAGCTGGCCAGCAATTCGCTGAAATCATCCTGGTGCAGCAGGCTGAGAGACGGATTGTCCATCTGGCGGACCACCATGCAATACTCCAGTTTTTCTGCGCGGCAGGAGTCGAGAAATTTTTTCTTCAAATCTTCCTTCGAAAGAGCCTCCGACGAGGAAAAGAAAAGATTGCTCATCACGGGCTTGGTATCAGCGAGGAACGCGCTGCGCCCGTGTCCGTTGGACTTTTCAAAATCCGGGCCGGGCCTGCGCGACATCAAAAGGTTTTTGAGTTTGCCTTCATCCACCAGGGTGACCTTTTCGCCTGCAACGCCTTCCTGGTCGACAGCGTACCCGCCTACAAGCAAAGCGCCCTGGTAGTCCTTGGCGGCGGGGTTATCCAGAAGGGTGACGCCGGCGGGAAGAACGCGCGCGCCGACCTTGCCGCTCCAATCGCTGCGGCCGCCGAGGCTGCTCATCAACTGCTCGACGACGGGCTGGAACGCGAGCGGAGGACGCGCGCCACTGAGGGATGGAGTCAGCACTTCGGCCAGCAATGCGCCCGCCGCGCGAGGTTCAAACAGCACCGGCCCGGTGTAATCGGGTGCCGGCGGCGCGGCGCGCATGGCCATCAGTTCGGTTCCGGCAACATTGAGGGACTTGCGGACCGCATCCGCGCTGGGAAGATCGGCGGGCCGCGGCGCATATGTCGCGTAAAAATTGTTCACCTGCATGCCATCGTCGGCAAGAGAGCTGAGTCCCGATTCGATCGCGGCAAAGGAATGGTTGGCGCGAATTTCCGTGCCTTCGCTTGTGAGCAAGTACTCGGTCATGAATACGAGATAGTAGGTGACGCGCGACTCATAAATCCGGGGGAACGCGCGGAATGCCGCGGAAGTATCGCGGGCTTCCTGTTCCCAATTGCGGCTGGTCCAATCCGAAACGGCGAGAGGCTCAATGTGCTGAACCGGCTGGACGTGCGAGAAATCGTCAATGTCCGATTGCCGCGCGAGGCTGCTCAGATAGGCCTCTTTGCGCGAGTAGGTTTCGACCGCTTCCTTGAACGCCTGGTCGGTGGCAATCCACAGGTCTTGCCGGAGCGAATCGTAATCGCGATCGATGCCGACGGTGCCCGAGGGGCCGATGAAGCCGCGGAACCCATCGTCGCTGATGAAATTGGAGCTGTCGAGCTTATAGTCGCCGACACGCGCGCCGACGTTCATCACGCGGCTCCGATTATGGTTGGAGGTGACCAGCGCGCCGTATTCGGCGACGACTTCGCGAATATCCATGTCCAGCAGACGGTATTCGATGTAGTAGGGCCGCACGGGCTTGTCGAGCTTGGGAATCTGCAGCTCAAGACGAGACTTGGCGCGCGCCATTTCATCCTTCATGGCTTGCAGGGTGTGATCGTTGTCGGCAGGAGACTGCGCGAATGCCGCGGACGCGGCAGCGAACGCGAAAAGAGCGGCGAACTGACGAATGGCGCGCATTAATCAAGGCCTCCGGATTTCTGGATGTCGTGCGCCGGGGGCGGCAGAATGGGCGGGCGATCCGTGGACGATTGTTTTTTCTGCACTTCCAGTTCGGAAGTGAGAATGGCCGGAGATGCGGCGGAGACCGGCACATAGCCGGATTCGGCCCCGCAGTAACCGTTGAATACTTCCGGCGTATCGCCGGTGGCTACGATTTTCGTCAACGCGGCAAGCGGCGTTCCGACGATATCCACGCCACGAACGAGTTGATCTGGCCGGCCATCGGCGAACACCTTGTAGACCACGAGAGGTTCCACCTGGAAAGCCTGTGGCTGCCCGCGGCCGGTGAAGGTGAACCCTCCGGCGATGTCATCAATCAGAAGGCCGTAAGGCTTGCCCTGCTGCTTCACGAGTTCGATCAGCTTGGCCCGAAGCTGTGCGTTGGTGAGTGTCTTGCTGCTTTCCACCAGCAGATTTCCCTGGCGGGAAACCGGCGTTGCGCCCAGTTGGCGGCGGCCATGCCCGTTGGAATGGGGAAAATCCTTCAGCGGCGAACGGGACATTTCGAAATTCTGCAGCACGCCCTTGTCCACCAGGACCACCCGCTGCGCGGCAACGCCTTCGTCGTCAAACTGGTAGTAACCGAGCAGGTCCTGGCCGGCCACTTTTTTCTGCGTGGCGTCGTCCACAACCGTCAGGAAACTGGGAAAGATCTGCTCGCCGACTTTCTTGGCGAAAGTCTGGCCCTCGGTCACGTCCTTCTGGCGATGGCCTTCGGCGCGGTGGCCGAAAACCTCGTGAAAGAAGACGGCTGCGGCGCGGCCGGTGAGCAAGGCCGGCCCCACGGTGGGATCGTTCAGGGGCGAAACGACCAGGCCCTCCATTTCCTTCCGTAACTGGGCGGAAGCAGCCAGCACGGCCTTGTCATCCGGCGCCTCGCTGGGGTTCACCCAATCAAAATTGTAATAGCGATCGATGTCCATTCCGTCGGCTGCCTTGCCCTGGATGAAAAGTTCCAGGCGGTAACGAATCTGGCCGAACTGGAGTTGGGTGCCCTCGGAATTCACCTGAATCTGGTTTTGCGCCTGGGCCGTGAAGGTGACGATCGAATTGATCACCGCGCTCGACTCGCGAAAGTAGCGGGTGTAGTCGCGGACTTTCTGCTCCCACGGCTTGCGGTCGAGCGAGAAAGAAACCATCGGGCCGATGGAGTCTTGAGGTTTTTCGCGCGAAAAATCCGGAGCGGCGCCTTCTTCCGTTTGTACTTTCACTTCCTTGCCTGTCTTGATTTTGATGAGCGCTTCGGCGGCGGAACGATATTCGGTGTCGGTCTCAAGCCACACGGCGCGGCGAAGCACGTCCGGATCGTCGTCAACGGGTACGTTCGTCCCCGGGCTGCCGGAGGCAGGCTGGCGGCCGTCGATCTTGTGGGTGTTGTCGAGATCGTAGCTGCCGGTGCGAACGGCAACTTCCAGCCAGCGGTTGCGGCCTTCATCGCTGCTCAGTAAAGCGCCGTTAGAGCCGGAGACCGTGACGCGCTGCGTATCCGTGAGTGTGTAATTGATGAAATAGGCGGCGGGATCCTGCGCACGGTAGGTCTTCATGGAGCGGTCCAGCTCCGCCTTCAGCGCAGCGAAAAGTGGCGAAGGCTTTGGCGCGGAATCCGGCGGCAGGGCAAAAAGCGGTGAGCCAGGGGCTAAGATGAAAAGTGCGCCGAGCGCGGCGCAAAGGGCGAAACGGCGGGCCGAAAGAACGGGGCTTGACTGGTTCAAGAGTACCTCACTCGCAATTAGACGCAAGACGTAAAGATTCAGTGTACGCCACCGCCGGTGGGGAGACAAAGCGTGGTTTGGACGGCGAGAAGCGGCAAAGCTACTACCTGAGGTTAGATGGCCAAAGCGATGGGGGCGTTGCTAAAGGAAGAGGCCCCGCGGTTTGCGCCGCGGAGCCTCTGGAAAACCATGGAATCGCGATCGAGCTTCAACAGGCCTTTGTGCCAATCGGGCAGCCGTTGGTCGGCACAGGAGCGGGCGTCCCCGAACTGTGGGTCAGGACAACCGGGACGACGACGATGGGTATGACCGCCAGGATGCCGATGGTGATCGCCGCGCCTTTGCCGATGTGGTGAATCTGGCCAAGGCTTGGCCCGGTTTCCAGTGTGGTGCTGGAGATGGCTTCGGAGAGTGTGGAGAGATTCGCCTGCGATGGCGCAGCCGGGCCGCTGGAATCGCTATTGCGGACGGTGGTGATCTGCCCGGCTTTCACTTCCACGCAGAGACCGGCCAGATTGCAGACCTTAACCACGCCATCAAATACAATCACCGTCATCACGTTATTTTCGTAGCCAACAAAAAAATCCGTGCCGACAACACCCGCGACCCCCGAGGGCGTATGCACTTCGAATTTCCCGTTGGGCTGCGAGATTTTTTGCGCCTGGGAGCGGATTTTGCCGACGGTGACTTCCAGGTCGGTCTGCTGAGCGCCAGCATCGTGTTTCACGACCTTCACGGAGGAATCCGAGCCCACGTTGAGCACCGACCCATCGTCGAGCGAAACGCGGGCGCGGCCGTTGGCCTGGGTGTTCAGTACGTCCATCCAGTCCACGGGAGTTTTCGCGCTGGCGTTCATGGATTTGGCGCCGCGCAAGAGACTGACCGCTGGAATCACACGAGAAACTTCTCCGGCGCGCTGGCCGGTGGCATCGGGCAGGGCGAAAGCGTCAAAGGGAATAGCCAACGCACAGGCGAGCAGGCAAACGAGCGCCCCAGCATAGGGAGATTTTCTATTCATCGAGGACTCCTAGATACAAGCCGAACTGTGACTACCTTAGTTACTGGAGAAGCGGCCAGAGGTCAATTGAAAAGAGGCAAAGCTTTGCCCAGTTAACCAAGATGGAAAACGCGATCCGGACGGCTATCCGGCGAAGTGGAAGTACGCGGCGGTCATGTCGTCCCACTGCCTGCAGTTTGTGGTGATCTCCTGAACCGCGGAAATGAGGTGCCTCAGCAGGTCAAGAGGGGTCTCGCCGGCGTTGCGGCGACAGACGTCGTGGATGCCATCGACTCCAAATTCCTGGTCATGGATGTGGCGCACGTCGCTGAGGCCATCCGTGAAAAAGAGGAGAGAATCGCCCGGTTGCAGTTGCAGCGAGAGCTCGTCATAGCTGGCCGTTGAAAATAGGCCCGGAGGCGATTACCAATTGTACTCCGCGTGCGCTGAAGAACTTGCGCACGGCGGAACGCGCGGAAAGAATGGAGGCATGCGAGCACTTGCACTCGTACTAGTGGCGGCCCTGATCCTGTTCGGGGTATATCAATTTTATCTGAAGAAAATGCCCACAACCGACGCGGGCACCGCCTCGACGCAGGCCATCAACTTGACCGGGGTGCGCATGGACCTGCTTCAGATCGCGCAGGCGGAGCGGGGAAACCTGGCGCTGAACAGCAACTGCGTTTCGCTGGATGAGTTGATCTCGTCGGCCAGCCTGAGCATGTCGCGGTCCGGGCGGGACGGCTATACCTATGAGGTAAGCTGCGCGGGCGGCGTGGAATTCCAGGTTGTGGCCCGCCACGCCCCGGCGCCGGAAGGTTCCCCCATCCGGTACCCGACGTTGGCAATCGATTCCTCGATGCAGGTTCGCGAAATCCAGTAGCTCCCTTCTCTCCAGATTGACGCCCTTTGCCCGCTTTGGCGGGAACAATCCGCCACCCGTCTGCGTATTTAGGGGTGAGGCCGCACGAAGCGGCCGGCGGAAGATGAGCGGAAGGGAGAGCAATAAAATGGGTGGCGATGTAATCGGATTGGTTGCCGTAGTGCTGACGTGCGGGATTCCCCTGGCTTTGATGTACACCTACTATCGAGTGCGGAAACTCCGCTCGGAAGAGCGATTGGCGGCGCTGGCGCGTGGGACGGAAATCCCGATCGAGCCGGAGCTGTCGCAGTTTGCGAGGTCGCGCCGGGCGGGGATTCTGCTGGTGAGCGGCGGCGTGGGCATGATCGTGATGTTCGCGATGATCGCGCGGTTGCTGGGCGAACCGGAGACGATGGTTGGCTCGGCGATCGGGGTTTTGCCGCTGGCGGTGGGGTTGGGTTATTTCGTAGACGCAGCGCTGATCCACCGCGATTTGAAAGCGTCCTAGCGATCACTCATTCGGAAAGGGCGCCCGCCTCGCAAGGCGGCCGCTACAAAGGCTGGTAAGAGCGTGGCGGGGGCGGGCCATCCCCGTGTGTTAGAATCAAGCCCGGATGAATCCCGCGATTCCACGGATGCTGGAGCTGCAGCGGCTGGACCAGACCACGGCGGCCTTGCGTGCGGAACTGGAAGGCATGCCTAAGCGGCAGCGGGAAGCGGACGCCAAGCTGACCGGCGAACGGACCGCGCTGGCCGCCGCGAAAGAAGCGCTGGCGCACGCCCTTGCGCAGCGCAAGAAACTCGAATTGGACGTACAGCAGTGGAAAGATCGCGCGAAGAAATATCGCGACCAGAGCAGCTCCGTCAAAACGAACGAAGCCTACAAAGCGCTGCAGCACGAAATCGCGACCGCCGAAGGCGAAGCCTCGAAGGCGGAGGACCGCGTGCTGGAACAGATGATGGCGATCGAGGAAGCAGAGCGCCGCGTGAAGCGCCTGGAAGCGGAACTGAAGGAATCTGAACAGGCGATTGCGGCAGAGAAAAAAGAGATTGAGGAACAGTTCGCCGGGAAAAAGAAAGCCTGGGAAGCGGCGACGGCCGAACGCCGCTTAGTCGCGAAGAAAATTCCCGAGGATTTGCTGGAGCTTTACGAACGGATTGCCAAGAAGCATCCCGGCTCGGCGATGGCGCAGGTGCGCGACGGGCAGTGCAAGGCGTGCGGGCTGCGCGCGCTGCCGCATACCGTTCAACAGCTGGAATCGGACACGGACGAGGAGCTCTTGCGCTGCGAATCCTGCGGGCGGATTCTCTATTCGCTCGAACCCATCGCCCACGCCACGCCGAAAGAGTCGGCTACGGGAGCAGCGAACTCCTGATGTGGAAACGTCCCTCACTGCCAAAAGGCGCGGGCCTTTTCGGCGAAGCGGAACCCGAGCGCAAGGCGATCGCCTCTTACCAGGCGAATGTGGATGGCGGCTCGCGAGGGAATCCGGGCCCGGCCGCGTATGGGGTGGTGGTGCGCGACCCGCGCGGCGAGATTGTGGCGCGGCTCAAGAAGTACATCGGCAATAACACCAACAATGTGGCGGAATATTTCGGGCTGATCGCGGCTTTGGACTACGCACAGAATCACGGCATTCGGGCGTTGCGCGTCGAGAGCGATTCGGAATTGATGGTCAAGCAGATGCGCGGCCAATACAAGGTGAAGAGCGAAGAGTTGAAGCCGCTTTTTGAGCGCGCGAAGAAAATGTCGCAGACGTTCGAATCTTTTCGCATCAGCCATGTTTACCGCGAGCAGAATAAGGAAGCGGATGCGCTGGTGAACCAGGCGCTGGATGAAACGTCGGGGCCGGGTGGCGGCTCGGTTGGCAAGGCGGAAAAAGCCGCAGGCAAAGATGGGACGATGCGGCTGGTGGCGCGTTTTTCGGATGGCGTGTTGCAGCCTTATGAGACGTTGGATCTGCCGGAGGGGACGGAAGTGGAGATTTTGCTGCGGTTGCGGAAGTAAAGGATTTGCTGGGGACGCTTCCTGTAGTTTTCAATCGAAGACAAATCGTAGGTTGAGGTCCTGAGCCTATCCTTATCGGATAGGCTCAGGATGACTCCTCTGAGATGGCGGCTAACTTAGAGGCTGGCTTGAAAGCCAGCGCTACATTTAAGAATGCAGATAAAAAAGCTAGGCGGCGGTGAGTTCCCGCGCCACTGGCGGTTTGAGAACGTAAGAGCGGTAGAGCGTGTCGCGTTGCGCGGGGTGGAAGCCGGCTTGGGAGATGATGCGGCGTAGCTCTTCTTCGTTGGTGCGGTTGCGGACGCCTGCGGCGTAGACCACGTTTTCCTCAATGAGAATGCTGCCGACGTCGTCGGCGCCGAACTGCAAGCCGACCTGGCAAACCTTGATGCCCGGCGTGAGCCAGCTCGACTGAATGTGATCAATGTTGTCGAGATACAGGCGGCTGACCGCAAGCGTCTTCAAATAATCCACCGCCGTTGTTTCCTGCACTTTTTTGCCGAGGGCCGTGTTTTCCGCCGCGAAAATCCAGGGGATGAAGG
>Ga0210401_10003232_pt1 | contig 17514 bp, 10 predicted proteins | sample IncBWH32MmetaG_FD_150866 | JGI IMG/M metagenome (GOLD analysis project Ga0210401, IMG submission 150866) | Forest soil microbial communities from Barre Woods Harvard Forest LTER site, Petersham, Massachusetts, United States - Inc-BW-H-32-M | ecosystem: Environmental > Terrestrial > Soil >... | reverse complement strand
AGGCATCATGGTGCAGTTGATCGCCCCGAACGGCGTCCGCACCACGGTTTACACGAACGAAGATGGAAAGTATGAATTCCCGAAGATGCAAACCGGCGCCTACACGCTCCGAATTGCCAATCCACTCGAATTCAAGCCATACCGCCGCGACGCAATTCAAATTGACGGCGCGACGAAGCTCGATGACCTCGTCCTCGAGCGCATCAGCAAGACACGCGCCTTGCCTGCGACGCCGGAAGTCGAAGCGCAACTGAGCGGCGAGGAGATTTTGTGGAATCTTCCTGGCACCGTGGAAGAAAAAGAGGCGCTGCACAACACCTGCGCGCTGGGCTGCCACTCCTTCCAGCAGATTTTCAAGAATCGCTATGACGAGCGAAGCTGGGGCGTTTTGGTCGCGCGCATGTTGCACCGCGGCGGCGGCCCGCTCATCAACGATCCGCTCGAGCCGGTGAGCGCGTCGGCGCAGGAAACCGACAGGATGCTCACGAAGTGGCTGGCCAAGGTGCGCGGGCCCGAAGCCACGGATCCCCCGCTGTATCCCTTTCCGCGATTGACTGGCGAGTCCAACCGCGTGATCGTGACCGAATTCGAGCTGCCGCGCGCGCTGCAAAGCGCCCATGACGTCTATGGCGACGGGAACGGCAACATTTGGTACACGAGCCACCTGAGCCGCTACTTTGGCAAGCTGGACACGCGCACGGGCGTTGTGACCGAATACCAGGCGCCGCTCACGCCGGGCGCGCAGCCGGGCACGCATCACGTGTATGTTGAGAAGAACGGCGAGGTGCTCATTTCCGAGCCGTGGTCGCACAAGCTGCTGAAGCTCGATCCGCGCAACGGGGAGATGTCCGAAGTGCCCGTCGCCGCGCCTTTCCCAATCAACTCCGCGGGCATGGCCGATTTCGATGTGACGCCCGATGGATTTGTGTGGGCCAGCATGGGCGGCGGGTACGCGGCCGAAAAAATCGATCCGCAGACCGGGAAGACGGTCAAGAAGTATCCGATGAAGGTTCCCTTCAGCTATGACGGGATCGTTTCGCAGGACGGAAATTTCTGGGCGGGCGGCGCGATCTCCGGAACGTTCGGGAATTCCGCCGAGCTGCTGGACATTCGAACGGGCGAAATGCTGAATCTCGATTCGGGCGACCGCCGCTCGGCCGGTCGGCGCGGCGGATTCGATCCCTTCGGGAACGCGTGGTTCGGCGGCGAAAACGGAACCCTCGTGGAACTGGATGCCAAGGCCAAGCGCATCCGCGAATTTTATCCGCCGGGGCCCGTGGAGCCGTACACTGACTTGTATTCCGTCGAGCCGGACAAGAACGGCGAGGTCTGGGGCGGCGAACTGCACGGCCGCGAGTTCCTGCGCTACAACCCGAAAACGGGCCACTGGACCGAGTACGCCATGCCCGAGCCGTATTCGCACTCGCGCGCGGTTTGGGTGGACAAGTCGAGTACGCCCACGACCGTCTGGTACGCCGACTACAGCACGGGACGGATCGTGCGCATTCAGCCGATGGAGTAAGCGGCTCGGCGAAGATTGCGAAGAATATTTGGCAGAATTCTCAAAGGATTCTTGTATCCAGGCGCGGCTTTCGTCAATCTGAATTGCCTGGAACTTACCGGAGGTCCCGAATGTCAACCCTGACGCATGTGCCCAATGTGCCCCAAATCACCGATGAAGCCGCCGATCCCCGGCTGCGCGACGTGATCGAGCGGGCCAAGGTGACCAAGAGCCCGCCGCCGGCGTGGTACCGCACGATGGGACAGAATCCGGAAGTCGCGAAAGAGTTTGCGCGCTACTGGGACATGCTGCATCGCGGTGGCACGGTGCCGCACGAAATCAAGGAACTCGCGCGCATCCAGATCGCGCAGATCGTCGGCTGCGAATTTTGCGCCCGGCAAATTTCTCCCCTCGCCTCGTCCATCACGCAGGAAGAAAAAATGAGCTGCGCGCTGCCCAACTGGGAGCATCCCGATCCGAAGACTCGCGCGGCGCTCCATTATGCGCGCACTCTGACGCTTGATGATGGAAGAGACGCCGAGGTGTACGAGGAACTCAGAAAATTCTACACGAACGCGGAAGTCATCGAGTTGTCCGCGTTCTTCTGCCTCACGGCCGGCGGCAATCGCATGGCAAAAAGCTGGAGCATTGAGCCGCACGGCGTGGCGTCGGCAATTCCCGACGGCGCGATGTCCATTCATGGAGAGCAGGCCTCGCACTTGTCCGCGCCGGCTTCGCACGCAAAGTAGCCGCCCGCCGCCCCGCGCGACCTCCGGCATCTCCTACAGCGACCAGCCGATCAGCTCCAGCATGATTTCATTCGTGCCCGCGTAGATGCGCTGCACACGGCTGTCCGTCCACATGCGCGCGATGGGGTACTCCGTCATGTAGCCGTAGCCGCCGTGCAGCTGCACGCATTCGTCGACGATGCGGCACTGCGCCTCGGTCAGCCAATACTTCGCCATGGCGGCGGTGGTGGCGTCGAGCCGCCCGGCCACGAATTCCGCGATGCAGTGGTCGATGAACACGCGGCCGATCTGCGCTTCCGTTTTGCACTGCGCCAGCTTGAAGCGCGTGTTTTGAAAATCGATGAGCGGCTTGCCGAAGGCCACGCGCTCCTTCGCGTATTTTGTGGTGATTGCCAGCGCCCGCTCGGCGGTAGCCACGGCACTCACGCCGATCATCACGCGCTCGTAGCGCAACTGCTCCATCATTTGCGATAGGCCCGCGCCTTCCGACGCTCCGATCAGGTTCGAGGCGGGAACCCGCACGTCGTCGAAGAAAAGCTCGCAGGTATCGACTTCGTGCATGCCCACTTTTTCGAGCGAGCTGCCCACGCGGTAGCCCGCCAGGTTCTTGGTCTCCACGGCAATCATCGAAATGGCTTTCGCCGCGATGGCTTTGGGGCTCGGATCGGTCCTGGCGGCGACACAAACGAGGCCGGCGTGCCAGCCGTTCGTGATGAAAGCCTTTGAGCCGTTCAATACATACTCGTTGCCTTCGCGCCGCGCCGTTGTCTTGATCGCCTGCAAATCGGAACCTGCCGACGGCTCGGTCATGGCAATAGCGGCGACCAGCTCGCCGCGCGCCATGGGAGAAATCCACTTCTTCTTCTGCTCTTCGCTGCCGTATTGGAGAATGTACCGCGAGACGATGCTCTGAACGCCGCAGGCAAAGTGGATTCCGGCTTGCGCCAATTCTTCGGTGACCACCGCCTGGTGGGCAAACGTGCCCCCGCAGCCTCCGTATTGTTCGGGCGCGTCAGGCAGCAGCAGCCCGGTCTCGCCCGCTTTCGTCCAGGCTTCCGCGTCGGGCCGGTGTTGCTCGCGCCACTGCTCCTGGCGCGGCAGAAATTCGTCTTCGATGAATTCGCGGACGCTCTTGCGATACATCCGCAACTCTTCGTTCATCCACGGCGATTCGTAGTGGGACATGGGAAGAAGAATCTTAGCCCAGCAAGGATGGGACCGCTAGCGCCGTTCCGGCGTCCCGCCGGCGGTTTTTTCCGCAGATGCTCCGATTGCCGGAGTCACCCGCGAGACGCCGGCGCCACGATGGCCGCTTTTCTTGTGAAACTGGGCAAGCGTTGGGAGATTCGTGGCGTTCCCGGCGGGCGATCTGGAATACGATGCTCGTGGCCGGTACACAGGGGAAGCCTGCGACCGAAGCGTTGGAGCGAAATTCCTTGAGCCAATGGACCGAGATCGGCGACGAGATCCACGTGTGGCACGCCTGGCTCGATCGCGAAGCGGAAGCACTCAAGCAACTGGAATCGACTCTCTCGCCGGACGAAATCGCCCGGGCAAATCGCTTGCACTTCGCAAAGGACAAGAATCACTACGTCGCCGGGCGGGGGCTGTTGCGCGCGCTGCTCGGAAGATATCTCGCGCAGGCCCCGGCCGGCTTGGAATTTTCCTACGGAGAACACGGGAAACCCGCCCTTGCCGGAGCGTATGCCGCAAGCGAGCTTTCGTTCAACTTGTCTCACTCCGGCGGACTCGCCGTGTACGCCTTTGCGAAAGCGCGCAATCTCGGCATCGACGTCGAGCGGATCAAACCGGATTTCGTCAGCGAGGACATCGCCCGGCGCTACCTCTCAACGCGCGAGGTGAACGATCTGCTCAGCCTGCCGCCGGAAAAGAGGCCCGAGGGATTTTTCCAATGCTGGACGCGCAAGGAAGCGTATTTGAAGGCGCGCGGAGCCGGATTGCAGATTTCACTCGACAGTTTTTCCGTAAGTCTACTGCCGGGGCAATCCACGGAGTTCCTCGGCGGGGTCGATTCATGCTGGCACCTAGCCGCTTTCGATCCGGCCGAAGGCTACCGGGCGGCCGTAGTATTCGACGGTGCGCCCTGCTCCATCCAATATTTTTCAGCAGATGCCTATCCAGAGTAATTCTCAGAAACCAGGCCGATGCCTTATTTGCGATCCCCGGCGGTGAAATGTAATATGGCGCGTCCGGAATCGAAAATCAGCTAACATAGAGTGATTACGAATTTGTGCCCTCACGGGGGCTGGAGAGTCTTCAACCTGCGGATCTCAGGCGGAGGAACCATGCAGAAGGTCAATATCGGAATCATCGGCACAGGATGGTGCGGAGGCATTCGCGCGGAAACCTGCGCGGCGAGCCCCTATGTGAGCGAACTGCACATCGCGGAAATCAAAGAGGCGCGGCTGAAGGAAGTGGCGGAGAAGACTCATCCCGTCAGCGCGACCATGGATTACCGCGACCTGCTCGCAAACAAGAACATCAACGCGATCATCGTTTCGGCCACTCCCGAAACGGTGCACTACCCGATGGCCAAGGAGACGCTGCTCGCGGGAAAGCACCTGCTGCTCGAAAAGCCGATCTCGCTCACACTGGCCGAAGCGGACGAACTGATCGATCTCGCACGCTCGAAATCGCTGCTCTTCACGATCGGCTATTCGCAGCGCTTCAATCCGAAATTCGCGTACGTGAAACGCTCGATTGCGGATGGCACGATCGGCCAGCCCGTGAGCGCGCTCGTCAGCCGCCACATCACGCGCAACCTTGGCAACAAAATCGGCGGGCGCATAAAACTCTCGCCCGCGGCCATGGAAGCGACGCACGACATCGATTTCGTGCTGTGGTGTTTCGAGCCGCGAAAGCCGGTGCGCGTCTACGCGCAGCTGGTGAACAAAATCATGCAGCCGACGCATGGCGTGCCAGATTGCGTGTGGATCATCGTGACACTGGACGACGGCAGCGTGTTCACGATCGGCGCGGGCTGGGTGCTTCCACCGGCGTATCCGAATTTTTCGTCCACGTGGATTGAGATGGTCGGTAGCGAAGGCGCGATCATGGTGGACGATTCGCACCGCGACGTCAGCATCAACACCATGAAGCGCGGGATCGAGTTCCCCATCTCCACGATGCCCGGCGAGAAAGTGGAACACGTCTACGCGGGCCCCATGGAAGCCGAGACGATTCACTTCCTCGATTGCGTCGCGCGCGGCAAACAGCCGCTCGTCACCCCCGAGCACGCACGCATGGTGATGCAGGTCTACCAGGCGGCGGACCGCTCGGCCGAAGAGAATCGCCCGATCGACATCGTGTGGCCTGGCATGGAACGCCGCGCGGCTGGAGAGACCGAGGTCGTAGGAGCTCGAACCGCTGCTCCGTCGCGCATCCGGGAATAAGCAAGCATGTGTAGTGGCCAACCTTTAGGTTGGCCAACCCGCATCCATCCAGCCCCCGCCTAAACGCGGGCGCTACTTGACCCAAACCCGAAAATGCCGGACACGACTCGCACGTCCGCACCCGCCACCGCCGTCACGCAAGAAATCGCCGCATCCAAACCGACCAAGACTCGCTGGCTCGTTCTCGTCCTCATCAGCTTCATGTACCTGATCACGTACATGGACCGCAGCAACATCTCCGTGGCGCAGCCGGAAATCGCTAAACAGTTCGGTCTCGACAAGAGCGCCATGGGCTGGGTCCTCGCCGCCTTTACGTGGGCCTACGCCCTCGGGCAGGTTCCTTCCGGGTGGCTTGGCGACCGCTTTGGCCCCAAGCGCGTGCTCACCGTCATCATGACGCTCTGGTCCGCGACCGCCGCGATGACCGGCGCGGCGCTCGGCTTCTGGACTCTGTTCGGCGCGCGCTTCCTTCTTGGGCTGAGCGAGTCCGGGGCGTTTCCCGTCGCCAGCCGCGGCATGCAGCTCTGGTTTCCGCGTGTCGAACGTGGCCGCATCCAGGGCACGACGCATTTCTTCAGCAGGTTCGCCGTGGCGGTTACGCCATTTATCGCCGGCAGCATATTGATCGCCTTCGGATGGCGCGCCATTTTCTACATTTTCGGCTCCCTGGGCATTCTCTGGGCGATTGCCTTCAGCCTCTTCTACCGTGACATTCCCGAGGAGCACAAAAGCGTCAATCGGATAGAGCTCGCCCGCATCCGCGGCGTCAATCGGGACGGAACGATCAAGCCGCCTGCCATCAGCCGGCTCCCGACTCCCTGGAGACGAATTCTCCTTTCCCCGAACATGTGGTTCATTTCTCTCGGCTACTTCTGCTTTTTCTTTGGAACGAATTTCTACCTGACGTGGTATCCGACTTATTTGCGAGAACATCTCCACATGTCCATTCGCTCGCTGGGAATTTGGGGCTCTCTCCCTCTGTTCGCGGGAATGGCGGGAGACATCATCGGCGGCTCGCTCTCCGATCTAATCTTCAAAGCCACCGGCAAAGCCAGGTTGGCGCGGCGCGTGGTTGCCGCTCCCGGTTTTCTTCTCGCAAGCGCCTTCGTCATTCCCGCCGCGCTGACGGCGAACAAATTCGGCTCCATTCTCTATCTGGCTGTGTCTTTTTTCTTCCTCGAATGGGTGATCGGCCCGGCATGGGCGGTTCCCATGGATGTGGGCGGCCAGTTCAGCGGGACGGTTACGGGCGTGATGAACATGGTCGGCGCGCTCGGCGGAGCAGCCACAGCCGTCGTCTACGGAAAACTATTCAATCGTGGTTTCTGGGTCGCGCCGTTCCTCGTTAGTGCGGGCGTGATGCTCGTGGGCGCGCTAATCTGGGTTTTTCTGATCGATCCCGAAAAATCCGTGGTGGAAGGGCCACTTTCGGCGGGCGCCGCTTTGTCTTGACGCTCCAAGCGAGCGCGTGCTATCAGGATCATCTGGGTTTTTTGGTTTTCTTGAACCAAAGATTGACGTTCAAACCAATCCAACGGGAGAAATGCGATGACACGGCGACGAATGGCAGCAGTAGTCCTTGCAGTCCTTGCTTGTTTCGGAATCGCGTGGCGCGCCGCCAGAAGCGTCGCCGCCTCGGAGAACGCGGAGGAAGAAGTCCTCAAGGCCGACGAAGTACGAAATGATGCGCTGCAGAAAGGCGACGTCGCGGCGCTCGAGCACATTTATTCGGATGATGTGGTCTACGCGAACGCCACCGGCGCGCTCCTCACCAAGCAGCAGCACCTCGCCGACCTGAAGGCCAGGACGCTGCACTTCATCTCATTCAAGCATGAGGACGTGAAGGCGACCGTGCACGGCGATACGGGCCTCGTCACCGGAATCAGCAAATCCGAAGTGGAATATAAGGGCAGCATCTCGAAGAGCAACCGCAGATTCCTGAACGTCTTCTCGAAGAGAGACGGACGCTGGCTGTGCGTCGGCCACTTCGAGACGAACATCTCGGACAAAGAATAAGTGGCACAGCCCGCCGCGGCGGGCTGTGTGATTTGTAGGCTGTATGGCAGCCCGAGCCGCAGTTACGATCGCATAACCCGCACAGCGAAGAGTCGCTGTGCTACTCGATGGCTTTCAAGCCTGCGCTCGCGATTTGCTCATCCTCATGCGACTTGGCGCCGGACACGCCGACGGCGCCAACGCACTCGCCCTTGTACATGATCGGCAATCCACCCTGGACGGCGACCCGCCCCGGGAACGCGACTGTGGCGGGCCGCTCCTTCACAATGTCTTCAAGAGTCTTCGTCGGAGTGCGAGTCGCAGCGGCGGTTTGCGCTTTGGACGTTGCGATCATCGCGCTCTGAGCCACGGCGCCGTCCAAACGCTCGAGCTGTACCAAAAATCCGCCGTCGTCCACCACGGCGATGCTCACGTTCCACTTATTTTTCGCCGCCTCGACTTTGCACGCCGCCACAATTTTCCCCGCATCCTCCAGCGTCAAGCACACTTTATTGCGCACGTTTTCTCCTCAGCGATCGGAATTATGACCAAATATTACGAACGACGGCGCTGAAAGCGCCGTATAGCCCTCCGCACCGTTGGCGCGATGAACCATCGCAAGACAATTGTCATCGCTAACGCCGAAACGCTAAGGGCGCTTCTTAAGTCACCCTGACTGAGATTCCCCGTGTCTAAAGACACGGGCTACAACAACCGGCTACGCCGCGTTCGAAATTTGTGAAGGATGCCGTCCTCTACTTGGCCGCCCTTTGGCTGTTCGGTACGTTTCCGTCGGGCCGGAAGCTGGTCAGTGTGTGCATGCGGATCCCCGCGTACCAGAACGCGCCTTGCGCGTCCTGCTCAATTTTCGGCGGATACAGGCCGCCGAGGCGCGTACCGTTCGGACCGGGATGCTCGCGGCCCATGATGTCCGGGAACGGTTCCGGGAAGTAGGTGTAGGTCTTCGTCTTCTGGTCGAACCGGGCAAGGACGCCGTAACTTCTCAGCGTCACCCAGATGTTGTCATGCGCGTCCGCGTAGCACTCGTAGCCGCCGCCGAGCTTGAAGGGATCCTTGTACTCCGTGATTTTGCCCGTGTCGGGATCCAGCATTCCCAGCGCCTGCCCGATGTGTTCGGAGAACCAGACTTTACCCTTGGAATCGACGGTCGGGCGGCGAGGTCCCGATGGCTGAGTCGGAGTCGCATAAACCGACCATTTATCGGTCTTCGGATCGTAGCCGACGATCTTGTGCGACGTCATACCCACGGCCCACACGCGATCTTTTTGATCGACAGTCATCCCATAGTAGTGCGCGTTCGTGTCGCTCGGGGACGGATCCCATTCCGTGATTTTCTTGGTCACCGCGTCGAGCTTGCCGATCTTGCTCACGCCCTGCATCTCCGTAAACCACACGTTGCCCTTGGAATCCGAGCGAATCGTGTGCGGGGTGCTGCGCGTCGGCGTTTCGTATTGAATCACTTTGCCGGTTTCAGGATCGAGCTCGCCGATCGAGCTCTCGTCAATTTCAGCGGCATAGACGTGGCCGTCCTTGGCCTGCGTGATTCCGTGCGGGCCCAGCACGCGATGCCCCTGATCTGGATTCGGTAAAATGAAAGTCTGGAACCGTCCCGGATAGTCGATGCGGTTCTTGTCCATGCCCTGGATTACGTCCATGCCCATTTCGGACACGTAGATCGTGTTCGAAATGCGGCTCGGCCAAACGTCGTGGCTCGAAAGGTTGGCCTCGGTTTTTCCGGGCACCGGTTCGGGCAGGTCGTACTCGATGTAAATCGCTTTGGAGAGCGCCTTTTCGTCGAGCTGAAGATCATCGAGTTTCAGATCGCGCCTCGGTCCGCCGTCCGGGAAAATCTTCGAGAAATAGGCGATGATTTCATCTCGCTTGGCCTGCGGAATCGCGGCGGGATTTACCTGCGGAACGCCGGTGTGATTGACGGGGCTGGTTCCGTCCATGTCAAACATGCGGTTCACCGCCACGCCCCAAATATCGGCGTTGCGACCGCCCATGCGCTGCCAGGGAATATGCTCATAGCCGTGGCAGCCCATGCAGTTTTGCATCAGGTAGTCGCGGGTCCGGCCGGGGGGAAAGAGCGTGTCAAAATCGACGAGCTCTGCGCGCAGCTTGTCGGGCCGGGCCGTGAGCGCCACGTCGGCTTTCTTACTGTCTCCGGGTTTGACTTCCACGCTTGGGCCGTTCGAATCAAATCCATCCTGCACCGCGGACATCTGGTACGTGCCCGGCGGCAGACTGTAAATGTGATATTGGCCCTTCTGGGTGAAGACGGTGTAGGTGATGTGCCGCTCCGCGTCCCTGGCCCGGACGCGGACCGCGTAGAGCGCGGGAATATGATTCCCCGAAGCTTCACTCAAGGCGTAGTCCCTGTTGGCCGTGACCGTACCCGAGATTTCCCCGCTTGGCGAGCCCTGAGCCTGGGCCCGGCTCGAAACCGCCCAAGACAACAACGTAGCGGCGATCAGAGCACCGCCCGCGATTGCAACTTTCCATCCTGTGTTCATGACACTCCCCCGATTCACTCGGACGGCTGCGGCTTCCGCTGGGTTACGGCGATCGGCCCGCGCTTCCAATATTCGTACACCACGGCCGGCAATCGCGTCAACTCGAACGCCGCGAGTCGGTTGCGCTTGCCTCCATCCGGCATGTACAATTTCGCTTCCATTTCAAACGGAGCCGCCATGATTCACACAGGACGCCACTTTCTTCAGATTCCAGGTCCCACCAACGTTCCGGATCGTGTTTTGCGCGCCATGGATGCGCCGGTCATCGACCACCGCAGCGCGGAATTCGCCAGCCTGGGCAAGGAAGTCCTCGAAGGCCTGCGCGGCGTTTTTCAGACCTCCGGGCCGGTGGTGCTGTATCCGGCGTCGGGAACGGGCGCGTGGGAAGCGGCCCTCGTAAATACACTCACTCCCGGCGACCGCGTGCTGCTCTTTGAGACGGGGCATTTTTCTTCTCTCTGGCGCGGAGTGGCAGAGAAATTCGGCATTCAAGTCGACTACGTTCCCGGCAACTGGCGAAGAGGGGCGAGCGCCGCGGAACTGGAATCACGGCTGGCCGCCGATCGCAATCACGCGATCAAAGCGGTGATGGTCGTCCACAACGAAACTTCCACCGGCGTGACGAGCCGCATCCCGGAATTGCGTCGGGCGCTCGATTCGGCGCGCCATCCCGCGCTGCTGCTCGTGGATACGATTTCGTCGCTCGCTTCGATCGACTATCGCCACGACGAGTGGGGAGTCGACGTCACCATCGCGGGCTCGCAAAAGGGCCTGATGCTTCCGCCGGGCATGAGCTTCAACGCGCTCTCCGACAAGGCGCTGCGCGCGAGCGAAAACGCGCGGCTGCCGCGCTCGTACTGGGACTGGCAGGAAATGCTCAAGCCGAACCGGAGCGGATTTTTTCCGTACACGCCGCCCACCAATCTTCTCTACGGATTGCGGGAAGCGCTGAAAACGATGCAGGAGGAAGGCCTCTCCAATATTTTCCGGCGGCACGATCGCTACGCCGAAGCGACGCGCGCTGCCGTGCGCGCCTGGGGACTCGAAATCGTCTGCGAGGAGCCGCGCGAGTATTCCAGCTCGCTGACCGCGGTATTCATGCCGGAGGGCCACGACGCCGATAAATTGCGGGCCGTGATCCTCGAACATTTCGACATGTCTCTCGGCGCCGGCCTCTCCAAATTCGCCGGAAAAGTTTTCCGCATTGGGCACCTGGGCGCCTTCAACGATCTGGCCCTCGCGGGAACGCTGTGCGGCGTGGAAATGGGCCTGCGGCTCGCCTGCGTCCCGCACAAAGGAGGCGGCGTGATGGCGGCGCTCGACTCACTCGCGGGATCGACTCGCAAGGCCGAGCCCGCCGTAGTCGCACGTTGATCGCGCCGGACAAAAGCAAGAGACGACGCTGGAATTCCTCCTTCGTCTCAGAAGAACGCACAATCCAAATCCCTCCAGCCGCAGCGAACGCCCTCGCTGTCTTAACAAAAATGGTTAGTGCGTCAGGTCCGCTCCCCCCATCCCGCAACAATTACCGTTGACAATTGTTACTGGACGGCGTACACCTCACTGCAAGTGAGGAAGTTCCGGGTGGGGTGCTCGGGTGGGCTTGCAGCCTCTCCCAACTCATGTCATCGCGAACATTGCGATCGGCCCAGCTCTGGTCGGAGCGCACGCGTACGTCTCGTCGTTAAATAGTTCGTTTTTCGCAATTCATAAATCGGCGCCGGGTGCGAAGAGGCTCGGCCGAGATAGCTGGTCTCGCTTATATGGGAATCATCCAGTTCATACGGGGTTGATCTTCGCACCGCGGAATCTTGGTCTTACAGCTTCTTGGATCCTGGGCAATTGGAACAGACCACGGGTAAGGTTCGAGGCCACATTCCACTGGCTATTTTCGACGGGAGGTCCAGAAATGAGTTCCTTACGTTCCGCGAGCAAGCGACCTAGGAGTGTTCGTTTCCGGAGCGCGATGCAATTCCTGGTTGGCGCGATGGGAGTGCTTCTGCTCTGCGCGCCGCTGTTTTCACAGGGCAGTTCCGGACGCATTCTCGGAGTCGTCACGGACCAAAGCGGCGGCGTCGTATCCGGCGCGACGGTAACGATCATTGACAAGGACAGGGGCGTCGCCCGAACCCTGACTACCGATGCCGCCGGCGAATATAACGCCCCCACGCTTATTCCCGGCACCTATACCGTGCGCGTCGAGGCCAAAGGCTTTAAGACCGTCGAGCGCCAGAATGTGGTGTTGGAAGTGGGCAAGGAAGTTCGCGTGGACTTGACTCCTGAGCCGGGGTCCCAAGCCCAGACCATCACGGTCACCGAAGCCATTCCGCTGATTGAAACCACGAACGCCACCCTCGGCGGCACGCTCGACAACACGGACATCAACGACATGCCCCTGAATGGCCGCAACTACCAGAATCTTCTGGCCCTGCGCCCGGGCGTGATGGTCCAGCCGGGAGGCTCCGCCTGGAGCCAGAGTACCAACAACATTCGCCCCGATGAAAACAGCTGGATGATGGATGGCGTGATCAATGTCAGCTTCTATGACGATCGCCAGGTAGGCAATGCGCCAAGCGCTTTCACCGACGCGGCGACCATCGTGCCCATCGACGCCATCCAGGAATTCAACCTCGAGGAAAATCCCAAGGCGGAGTACGGCTGGAAGCCCGGCGCCATCGTGAACGTGGGAATCAAGTCCGGAACCAACACCCTTCACGGCTCGGCTTACGCGTTTGGGCGCTATGACGCCTGGGACGCGCGCAACGCTTTCAACCCGGGACCGCAATCGAATGGAACCTGTATCTCGCCGTCCGGCCTATGCGATAAGCTGCCGGTCCAGTTGAAGCAGTTCGGCGCCGTAGTGGGCGGGCCGATCAAGAAAGACAAACTCTTCTTCATGGCTGGCTATGAGGGCCTGCGTTCCACAATTGGGAACGTATTTGTTTTTCCGATGCCCGCAACCGGCGCGGGACTCGGCGCGGCGAACAGCATGGTCGATGCCATCACGGCGATACAAAAGGCCCCCGGCTACGGCGGACTATGTAGCAGTACCAGTGGATCCACTTGCCTCAGTCAGGTGAGCCTTAATTTGCTGGGATGCACAGCGACGCCAGCAGCCACGGGGACCTATTCCTGCACGGGCGGGCTCATCTTGAACGCCCCTTCAACTTCGAACAGCTACGCCTCGACATTCCCCAACCTCAATACCAGTGACAATGGGATTTCGAAAATCGACTACACCATCAACGATAAGAACAGAATCAGCGGCATGTTGTGGATCGGCTTTTATGAGGCGTTTGGCCAGGATCACCCCACTGTGAATCCATTGTGGGGATCCGGAATCTATATCCGCTCATGGTCCAATGTCGAAAACTGGATTTGGACCCCCAGTTCCACGGTGGTGAACGAAGTCCGGTTTGGCTACGACCGCCTGACGCAGGGATTTACCATCGGCGACCAGAACATCATCCCAGATGGCTCGGGCGGTCTGTGCACGGTTAGCGGGTGTGGTGGCAAGGGCTATCCCCTCAATACGGGCGTAACGATAGGGGGTGGGTTGCCGAATATCACGATTGCGGGTTACGCCGGCGGCCTGGGCAACCCCAACGGTACCCGCCCCGGTGTTACCGGCCCCAGCCCGTATTTCGATTTTCAGGACAGTCTCTCGTATTTGCGAGGCAATCACGCCCTCAAATTCGGCGGGGAGTTCACGCACATCGAGGCCGACCAAATCACAACAGACTTCAGGGGAATTCAGGTCAATTTTAACGGAGGTCTGACCCCGGGGCTCACCGATTGTACAATTAGCAGTAAACCTGCGTCTTGCCCGCTCGAAGACTTCTTCGCCGGAGAGCCGAACCTAGGATCTGTCGAGGTCGGCAACGGGAACCGCAAGATGATCTGGTGGCATTACGCGGGGTTCGTCCAGGATGACTGGCGCATCAAGCCGAAATTGATGCTCAACCTGGGCCTGCGTTACGAATACGCGCAGCCGATTAAAGAGGTCAATGGCCTCTACGGCAACTTCGATCCGAATTCCCAGTTTGGGATCGTTCAGCAGGGCCAGGCGGGCGTGGGCCCGACCCTCTGGAAACCCAACCGCAAGAACTTCTCGCCCCGCGTGGGTTTTGCCTGGGATGTCACGGGCAAGGGGACCACTGTGGTCCGCGGCGGGTCCAGCGTCATGTACACGACGATTTTTGCGCGGGCGTTCATGGACAACGGGCCCCCGAACAACTCGCTGGGCAATAACGCTGAAGACCCGTCAGCCGCCGAACTTGTACGGTCGGACGCGGCGCCTGGTTTCACTGCCTGCGTCGTCGGCGGCGTCGCGCAGTTTTGCCATGCGGGCACTGGTACGATCAATCTTGCCCAAGCCACCTTCCTGCCCCCCCAGCTCGGGTGGAATAATAGCGTTGTTTTTCCGCAGGGTTCCCTCACATGCCAGGGCCCAGTGTTTGTAAGCGGGAACCCGAACCCCATATCCCCTGGATCGCCGTGCCCCCTCTATGGCATGGATCCAAATCTCAAGACCCCCTACGTGGTGAATTACAACCTCGGCGTGCAGCACTCCTTCACCAGCAACCTGTCGTTGGATGTCAGCTACGTCGGCAATGGCGGCTACGACCTGCTGGCTATGAGTGACGTCAATCAGTGTATTCCAAATGCAGACCCCACCCAGTGCTTTAACGGCCTATCGCGTACCTACTTCGCCAAATTCCCCTACCTGCAGATCATTAACTATCAAACGAATCACGCCCATTCGAATTACAACAGCCTACAAGCAACCCTGACCAAGCGGACTTCTCATGGGCTCGACTTCACCGTTGGCTACACGTACGGTCACGGCCTCGACAACGGTTCCCTGAATTTTCAGGGACTCCCTCCACAGAACAGCAAGAATCAAGAGGCGGAGTATGCCAGCAGCGACTTCGACATTCGGCACCGCCTGACGGTCACGGCCGGTTACGCCATTCCCGGGAAAAAGGGCTATGGCCAGATGCTCGAAGGGTGGAAGCTCAACACCATCGTGACCGTTGAGGGCTCTCAACCTTGGCTCGTGTTTGATGGTTCGAGCGCGCACGATTTCAGCTCGGGCGGAAGCGGCCTCGGTGACTTAACCGATCGCTGGGACTTCAACGGGAATACCAACGACTTCAGGTCCAGTGCGAGTTCCATTCCATTCTGCTCGCCTGCAGACCCCACTGTGCAAGTTGGTGCGTTCAGTACAAAAATTAACGCGACCAATTCAGTTAGTTGCACAGAAACTAGCGGCGTCTATGGCACCGCAACGACTGTATACACGACCATCAACCCAGCGGACACGGGCTTGTGGGGCAAGTGCACTAGCCACGCGGCGGATGCGAGCGTCGGCGGCACGCTTTTCAGCGCTGGCTGCTACGTGAAGGGCAATTCGGTGATGACCCCACCGGCGCTGGGGACATTCGGCACCATGGGCCGGAACATCTTCCGGGACTCGGGCTTCAAGAATGTGGATTTCTCCGTATTCAAGGAATTCAAGTTCAAGGAGCGGTTCGGCGCGGAGGTCCGTTGGGAGCTCTTTAATCTGTTCAATCACCCGAATATCGCCAATCCGTACGGTTCATCGAACACAAGCTTCTTAGGCAGTAATGCGGCCAATACTAGCTCGTTCGGCTGCGGGTGCGCCACACCCGACGTCGCAGCCGGCAATCCGCTGGTCGGTTCGGGAAGCAGCCGAGTAATGCAACTCGGATTGAAGCTCACGTTCTAAGTCTAATTGGCGCGGCCGGTGCGAGGACAAGTCAGGGCTCGCACCGGCAGTCCCACAAAATATTCCGCGACACCTGCCGCGAGTATGTTCGCTTTCGCATTTAGCACCAGCGGTTTTGTTCCAACTCCTGGTCTGCAATCACGATTTGTGTTCCCTTGAATGGCCCACCCACGCGTGTTAGCCTGAAGTCAGATTGGATCCTTCCCGGCCGTTTACGCGGCGCAGGGGCCAGTACCGCCGCGGCGACTCATCCAACAATGAACAATGGTGGATGGCCGATAGTGTCTTCCACAAAACATTTCGACGAAGTCTCGAGCGAGTCTCGGGTGCTGGAAGTTGTCCGCGGACTTTTGTCCGAGCTGGGGCATGAGTCGGCGGCGCGCTCGGCGAGCGTGGGGTCGCATCTCGACCGCGATTTGGGACTCGGCAGCCTGGAGCGGGTCGAACTGCTTCTTCGCCTGGAAAAAATTTTCGGCGTGCGGCTGGACGAAGATGCGCTGACCGAAGCTGAGACGGTGCAAAGCTTGATCGCGGCGGTCGGCGCGGCAGCCGAAGTGTCGGCTGTCCTAGCGGACGCCCCCACCGAAACGCACGCGGCGCGTGCCGCAGAAATTTCATCCACGGGTCGCGCCAAGGGAGTTCCGTCCGCCGAAACGTTTGAGGAAGTGCTGCGGTACCGCGGGCGCGCCGACGCTGCACGCACTCACCTGATTTTCTACGAGGACGACGCTGAAGGCGAGTCGCTGACCTTCGGCGAACTTCTCGAAAGCGCACAGCGTATCGCGTTCGATCTGGCGCGTCGCGGGATCGGACGCGGCGATACGGTTGCGCTGATGCTTCCGACTTCGCGCGATTTTTTCCTCGCCTTTGCCGGAACGATTCTTGCCGGCGCGACTCCAGTCCCGATTTATCCCCCCTTCCGCGCCGACCGCATTGCGGAGTATGCGGAGCGGCAGTCGGCGATCCTGGCGAATGCCGGCGCGCGTCTTCTGGTGACGTTTCGCGAAGCGGCCAGCGTGGCCAAACTGTTGAAGCCGCTGGTGCCTTCGCTCGAAGGCGTCGCGACGGCCGAAGCGCTGGCTGTGTCGAATGCTCCCGCGCCGCTTGGCTCGCCCGTGCACGCGCGCGCCGAAGATCTCGCCTTGTTGCAATACACTTCCGGTTCGACGGGAAATCCCAAGGGCGTGATGCTGACGCACGCGAATCTGCTGGCCAACGTGCGCGCCATCGGAGAGGCGCTGGGCATTCGCAGCGACGACGTGGGAGTCTCCTGGTTGCCTCTCTATCACGATATGGGCTTGATCGGTGCGTGGCTCATGCCGCTATATTTTGGCCTGCCGGTCGTGGTGATGTCACCGCTCGCGTTTCTCTCGCGCCCGGCGCGGTGGCTGCGCGCATTTCATCGCTACCGCGGAACGCTGGGCGCGGCGCCGAATTTCGCGTACGAGCTGGCCGCCGCGAAAATCTCGGACGAAGAAACCCGCGGACTTGACTTGAGCTCGTGGCGAGCGGCGCTGAATGGCGCGGAGCCTGTCGTGCCCGCGACGCTCGAGCGCTTCGCTGCGCG
>Ga0210401_10003231_pt1 | contig 17517 bp, 17 predicted proteins | sample IncBWH32MmetaG_FD_150866 | JGI IMG/M metagenome (GOLD analysis project Ga0210401, IMG submission 150866) | Forest soil microbial communities from Barre Woods Harvard Forest LTER site, Petersham, Massachusetts, United States - Inc-BW-H-32-M | ecosystem: Environmental > Terrestrial > Soil >... | reverse complement strand
ATGGACTTGAATGCCGAACGCGGGGTACGCCTGACGTTGCGGACCAAGCCGAGTCAGTTCTAGCCCAAGCGCGACGCACAATTTGGCGGAGGGTGTCACCCTCTTCGGCGCTGGTTCATGCCGCGATTGGTCGAACACTGCGTTGAGATTGTGACTGCGGGAGGGTGCGGTCGCCTTTGTTTGTGACCTTTGAGCGACCGTTGTAGGTTTGTGTGTCGCCATTTGTGTCGCGCAATTTGAAAGTCAGCGAGCAAACGCGCTCGGAATTTCGAACATCTTCATTGCGACCGTTATTTTTGATGCGAGTTAAATTTCATTTTCGGCTAGCCCCAGGAGGTGATCGCGTACTTGATCTGGTCAATGTGCGCCCACGGTCTGCACAACGACGGAGGTCAGCGTCCCCGGTTGGCTCTCCGGCAGAAACCGGGTTGGGTAGGAGTGCCACGTTTGGAAGACAGTGTCATCGGGTTTTGTGTCGGGATTACTTGTTACAGTCCCCAGGCCAGGTCGAACCGTACGGCCACGGGGAGTTCATTCAAAGCGGCCTGATAGGCGTCGAGAAACTGGCTTAATTCGGCGACGCCGCCTTGCAGAGATTGCTCCGGTTCGACCAGGACGAATTGAACCTTGGGATAATAGGAACGGATCGCTTTCACGTTCCTGGCAACGGATTCAGCCACTTGCTGGATAGAAAAGTTACAAGCGTTCTTTCCGCTATAGTCATGGCCAAAAAACAGGGGCTCATCCATGACCACATAGTCCAGATCGATCCCGCGTTTCTTCATCTCGCGCGGATAGACAGCTTGTTGTCGTGCGGTTCCGAGGCCTTCGACGCCTTGCCCGCAAGTGTCGCTGGAGACGAAACCCAAGGGCACGGCCAAGGCAATATTATTCTGTTTGAGAAAGCCTGTGACCTGCTGGACAGTTTCATCCGGCATACGCAGGAACCATGGCGCGCGCAACTGCATTACGTTGACGCGAGCGGTGCCCTCGGGCCACGACGGTCTCGGATCAAACAGGTGCATAAAATCTGGGTGGGCTGCGACGGCTTTAACTTCGAGATCATCACCGGAGCCGAACCAGATTTGCGGGGTTGAGGAACTGGCGCTAAGCTTCTCTTGCGGAACAACATCAGCCGTAAGCGTAGCGATACCTAGAATTAGAGCCAGAATGGTGAAACCAGAAACCCACTTCTGTAAGTCAATAGCTTCTCCTCAGAAGATTTTGACCCACAACCTAAATCGAGATCGCAAGGTCGACCGAAACTACAACAAGGAGGCTATGCGGATCGTCCCCATAGGTCTGCTTACTGGCTGGATTACTCGATCTTGATTCCGCTCGTCGAATGACGGTCTACCGAGGCAGGTCCGGTCTTTGCGCCGAACATGTCGGTGTCCACGATAGCCACATCATGGGCTTGGCTTACTACGATCGAGCCCGAGGTATTGGCGGTTCCGAGGAAGTAAGTCGGGCCGGTGTTAGCGTCTACAATTTTGTTGTTAGAGAGAGTCACATCGCTCGCGGAACCAAGGAAGAAAGCCGGCCCCGGAACATGCTCAACGGTATTCTCAAACAAGAGGATGTGCTGATTCACGGGGACATCCGTGCTTCCACTTTCGTCATACAGCCCGTTCGTCAAAAAGCTGGCGACCATCACAGCGCCGGGGCTGAACCCATGAGAAGGAAAGGGGGCATTGGCGTTTCCGGCGAGGGGGCCGGAGTCTGAGATGTGGTTTCTGAGGACTTGTAGATCCTGAACCCCGGTGGTCGCGGCAGGCGGGACATCATTTAACGTTGCAATCAAAATGGAAGCCAGCGTCTGACCCCTCATGATGTTGCCCTCCAAGAGGCCGTAAGGCGTTTGAGGGAGGATGGCGCGCGCACGATTGTCGAGGAATTCGTTGTTCCGCACGATCCAGCGGGCACCCATGATATTCAGGTCGCCTACCAGACTGTCGGTAGCCGTATGTGGGACGGCTTCGCTGAGCTGAACACTGAAGCTGCCGTCTGCCTGCTGTGAAATGGTGTTGATGGTGGAGAAGCCCAGGAGACCGAGTGCGGAATTAAGAATCACGACAGGGTCGCCGGACTGCGGCGTGAAATCGGTCTGCGCCAGCTTGAGCGACGTTTGCTGGACCGCCTGGACGGGCATGAGGGTGGCGCTGGCGAGATTCATGCCGTCATCGCCCTGAAAGGCAAAGCGGCTATTTTCGACCAGCACATCGCCCAGCGAATCGTTGAAGTGGACGGCATCCGAAGCGGAGGAGATCAGTTTTCCGTTCGATCGGTCCAACGTACAATTCGAGATGCGTACGCGCCCGCCACCGTCGAAGAAGAAAGCTTCGCCCGGGGCCGAATGCACGGTGACATTTTCGAGCGCGAAATCCTGCGCACCACCGATGCCCATGGCATCTCCTTCGCCTGAGAAGTAGCGGACCAGGAGGACCATGCCCGGGGTGAACACGGAAAGAGCCGGCGATGAGTAAATTTGATTGCCTTCAAAAGTGGGAGCGGATGACGCGTCAAAGAAAGCTTCCGTGGAGCTTTGCCTTCCCCAAGTGTTATGAATTTCATCCCAGGGAGTAAGGCCTTCGATGAACTTGGAACCATTGTCTGGGAAGGCGGATTCGATTTGCAGCTGATTCTGCCCGTTAGGCCCCGGAATGATCGTTCCCAATGCTGCAATCTTTAACTTGGGCCAGTCCAGGGTGAAGTTCTTGAAGACGACTCGGGTGATGCCATTCATGTTGATGCCAAACTCGGGCTTGCTGAAATTGAGGGTCGAGCCCTGGCCGTCGATGGTCATGTCCGTCATGTTGTTGATCGTCCAGTGCGCGTTCGTGTTTGTGCCCTTGAAATCGTAAACACCTTTCGGAATTTTCAGTGTTCCGGCTCCGACCGCCGTTGCATTCGCGACCGCGAGTGGAAAATAGGTGTCCGGGAGCTCTCCCGAATTGATCGGACGCATGGTGTAAACGGTGTTTGACGCCGGCGCCGGCGCTTTGATCGTCACGCTGATGGACTGTCCGGTGACGGAGGTAAACGTCTCCACGCGGTCTGCCGCAGTAGTTGCGACGCCCGCGGAAGTTGGGATCCGTGCCAAATAGGACTGCGCGATAGCGAACAGTCCTTTGCGCCCCTCGCTGCGGCCGAACTGCATGTAATGACGAAGCGCGTCGACAAAACCAGTGCTGCCGAAGGCCTTGGCCAAGTCCGGATACTGTTCCAAATATTCACTCGGAGAAAAAATGTTCGACCCCTTTTCCCCTTTTGGCAGTCCGGTCTGCAGCCAAAAAGTAATCGCGGCATCAGGGGATGCGAAATGCCGCTCAGGATGACGGCTCGTGTAGTAAGCGGGATCGAAGACCTGCGGCGCCAGCGAGAAAATTCCGATGCGGCCCTGGTCGAACCCGGTGAGAGCATAGTCATCAATGGCCGCGAGGCTGTTGCGCGGGCCAAATAGCAGCGTTTTGTCAAAATTCAGAAATAAATAATCCAGCGCATAGAAACGTGGATGGGCGTGGAGGTTCTCGGCAATGCCGTGCTCGATCCAATTGATTTCCGCATCGGTATCGGATAAGGCCGCGAGGTTTTTATTTACTTCCTTGTAGAACTTCAGGTTGAAGACATTTGGCGTCAGAGCCAGAACTCCCGCGCGACCCTCTCTGTGCCCGTTGGTCACGTAGTGTTCGAGAGCCGCGGGGAAGTTCGTAGCGCCGAATGCGGCCTGCAGGTCCGGAAAAAAGGCGAGATACTGCTTGGTCCAGAAAAGCGGGTGTGCTCTGCGTCCTTCGACGATGCCATGGTTGAGCCAGTTGGTTTTGGCCTCTGCATCACTCAACTGTGCGAGATCCGGGTTAACAAGTTTGTAGTAGGAAACCTCGAAAACGAGCGGGCTAAATGCCGCCTGGGGGTCTACCGCCGATGCGGACGAAGACTGGCCTGCCGACAAAGCAGGGCAGAACGCGCCTATTAGCGCGAAACAAATGGATGCGAACGCAATAAATCTGATGGTCTGATTTCGAAAGGTGATTCCCACTCCAGCCCTCCGGCCTGATGTTCGTAACAATCTGTGGAACGGATCTCACCGATAGACAGCAACTTCCGTCAAGGACCGTGCCTTAGAGTTCCTAGACCAGGCTGAGCAGGAAAAAATTCCCGTCGACAAACAAAAAAGATGAATCTCGAAGAAATATCTCGCCGCCCCAGCAAAAATGGAACAATTGCGCTCGCCCACGAGTCGAAATAAGTTGGAATAGCGCAACTCTTTCTAAGAGCCAAGGTTTGAGAAACTGCATGAGCGCATTTCGTTTCTTTCGCGCTCAAACCATCGTCCAAAACTGCGAGCGAGCAAATGATTACTTCAGCGCCGCGGAATAGTAGTAAGGTAGCGGTTACTGGGAGGTTTCTCGCCACCGTTGTCCAACATCGGCACCACTACGCAATCCTTGATCCTGAAAGAACAGGTGATCTACTAATCGATCTTACGTCACCCCTTGAGCCACGTCCAAAGACCCGGACGCGTGCTCCATAGCGGAAATTCGTTACCGTTGTATCAGTGTGCAACGGGGATGCAAGGGTGGCTCCCAGCAGCTCGACGGCCCACTTAAACGGTGGAATGACACGAGTCGGGACGGGAGAATCTGGAAACGAGAAAGTCGATCCTCGGGTTTCAATCGCGAGAGTTTCCACCAGATCGCTGCCGCCTAACACATATCTTTCGTTCACGGTCCAAGACGCCGCCCGCCCGTACTTAAGCAGATCTGCCAAATACTCCTCTGGGTTGCGGGACGGATTTTCAGCTAACCACGCGTCGTAATGATCCCAAACCGTCTGGAACCTGCGTCTCGCAGCTTCGGAAGAAACCGCCACATCGTGCGTAGCGAACAGATCTCTTGTCAGAGGCGCGCCAGCAACGTGCGAGTAGCCCGCGCCGAGGATGCAACAGATGCTAACTGCCAAAGATTGATTCCATGAACTCTCGCAGGCTAGCGAACGCATCTTCTACTTGACCTGATAGATTGCACTCGCGAGCAAGCGCGCCGTACGGTCTCTGCCAATCAGAGGGCGGCTGCCGCACCACGTTTTGCACAGTGTGAGTTCCTCGGCGATCAAACGTGACACGGATCGCTTCAGCAACCTTCAGCTTGGACAAGGTGCCGGAATGGATCAACAGAACCATGTCCACTAGGTCTCTAACGCGGGTATTTGCTGCGCCCTGTCGCGGCAGGGTGTAAGCGTGAAGTTTTTCGGCGAACTGTTGTTCACGAGAGATCATGTACAACGACGGGCTCGCAATCCCGGCAAACCCCAGCCAGTCGCGGCCTTCGATGACTTCGAGTGGCTCCATCACAGCATCGCCTATTCCTACGTCCAAATGAAATCCCACGAATATGCGGCCATCAAGACGAGCCTCGACAGGGAATCTTGCGCCACCGTAAGGGGCGGCATCTAGGTCAGCAATCGGCTCTCCTATCGTGTAAGCAAAGAAGTCGTTACTGTTGAATCCAGCAGCCTCTTGTAGCTTCTCCAGCACAGCCAGATTCTTCTTGTCGTTTGTCGCCAGAACTGAAGATACTCCGCATGCTTAGGTCAATATCTTTCGTCGTGCGCGCGGCCTTGATCCGCAACTCCATCGCATACCCACCTTTCAGTACCCAAGGTAGCGCGAGTGGTTGCGCTACCTGAAACAGTCGTGCCAAGAGCCGGTCAAAGGCAACCTGACGCCGCAACGCTGCAAGTCAACGCCTTGCTTCCCGGCAATATCTTTAAGCCTGTCCTCCAGTGCCCTTCGAAAAGCTGCGGCGGTCGCGTATCTCTTGGATTCCACTAGGCGGCTACCTTCTGAAAGAAGGTTCGCAGTTGTTTGTCTCCCGTGAAACGTTTCCTAGCGTCCGCAATTTCGCTCCTGCGAATCAGCCCTCGCCGCAGCCCCTCGCGTAGCGCTTGTCGAAGACTCGCAAGCGGCACCTCTCCATGTTCGAGCAGATCAAGAATCGTTCGCATGGGCTTGGTTACGCGGACTCCATGAACAGCTCCAATGTCGCTCTGGGGGAGATCAGCGAAATGCAGAACGAGCACGCGGGGGATTTCGCTGTTTCGCCGGAAGTTTTTCGGGACGGTCATGTGCAGCTTCGCAGGCATTACATCGGAAAGGTCGTAAAGGCTCAGAGCAGTTTGATGGCTGTAGACTCCCTGCCCAGCCTCTCCACGATTCCTGGACCAGAGCGACCAAAGCATTAGGTCAGGGCGGTCGCCTCGCGGAAAGCTGGCCAGCCGATAGATCCCGCGATGCTCCCGAATCCAGTTTCCCGCCTGAACGTGGTACGGGTGAGTATTCTCCGCGAACCCCGCAGCCTTTGCCTGCTTGGTCGTGAAGAAACCGTGCTGGCCTTCCGCCATCTCGTAAAGCCGCTTGGCGGCTTCTTTCCGCTCTTTTTGCACAGCACAATACTACAACTTATTTGAGGTATTGTGTAGCGGACTTAATTGCAGCACGGGCCCGACATCGCAGGAATGAATTCCGATGGTTGCGGGGTATCGGGAACTTCTTGAAATGAAAATACGATTAATTTGGCGAGGCCCGATTTGAACTGACGACCTCCAGTAGTTCAACAGCGCCCCTTCTCACGAAGGAGGCGCTCCTTCGGTCAAGGTCGGCGCGCTACCGAAAACAATCGCCTTATTTCCAACATTTCTGCTGAAACAAAACAACTTAGTCGTGATTCTGGCATGTGGCTGGCTGTGCGCAAATGTGCCCATCTGTCTGTTGGGTGGGCACAAAAGTTGGCGCAATCGAGATGACGCGCTGGCTCAGGTTCGCCATTCGTCGACTCCTAGTCTGCGATAAGGGCAAGTGTCGGCAGCAGATATTCTCACAAATGTGGAACTCTGGCGCTTGCGTAGAGCTAGAATCCAGCACGGAAGAGATGTTGCACCAAGGAAAGAAGGAGCAGGTGGTGCCAACGGATAAACCCAAAAAAAGCTCTTACTCAAATTTCATGGCGCGTACTGGACCACCTGGGAATCCAGATGTATCAGAGTCCAGTCGCAGCGATGGCTGAGTTGGTGGCTAACGCATGGGACGCGGATGCCGAACACGTTTCGGTTGTCCTGCCGGGGAGTCTTGGCCAGGTGGCAGAGATCGTGATAGCAGATGACGGCATCGGGATGACCTTTGAAGAATGTCAGGGCCGATACCTCAACGTCGGCTGGTGCCGGCGGGGAGACAATGCAGACGAGTATTCTGTCGAAAAACACAGGCCGATTTTGGGAAGAAAGGGGATAGGCAAGTATGGTGGATTCGGAATCGCAGCCGTTGTCAAGATTGAGACTGTCAGCAAGCAAACCGGAGAGAAAACTGTATTCCAGTTGGATATCAGCCAACTTCGAAGCAAAGAGTATGTAAGCACCGAGGATGCCAAGATACCAGTCCTCGAGTATTTGGAGCCGGATCAGGTGCGGAAATCTCAGCATGGGACGAAAATCATCCTCAAACAACTAAAGCTGGCTAAGCGTCCATCTGTTGAACAATACCGAAAGAGCATGGCTCGTCGATTCCTGCTTCACCAAGGGCAGTCGCAATTCAAGCTGTCGGTGATCCGTTATCGTCAGCACCATCCCGACGGTGAGATCGTCGAGGCCTACTGGCTCACCAATCTTTCCTCGCGTCGCACGAGCCGCCGTTGCCTCTACGCCATGGCCAAAAGCCGCTGGCAGATAGAAAACCAAGGCTTCAATGATGCCAAGAACCGCTATGGACTGGAGCAGATCCGCCATCACCACAAGCGCAGCTTGCTCCTGGTCTGGTTGCTGATCTGTTTGAGCCTCACTCTGGAGCGGCTCTATCGACTGCGCTACTTGCATCGCGGCTGGCATCCGGTGCGCACCGCCATCGATTTACTCCGTCTTCTTCAACTCGGTCTGTCGTCACCGATTCCAGTTGAGAGGAGTTGATGGCAGAGTCGCTTTGCCCCTGAATCCTTCCGCGCCGCGCGCCGTAGGTCGCACCGGTATCGGCAGACAGCGAAATTGGAGCTGTGAAAATAGCGCGTGATCGCAGAACGCGCTTATCCCAGTCAATCACACGCAGCAAGACCGCTATCCAAACCTTCCTTCTGCTGACCTGACGGAGGTGCGGTTGCAGAAGAGCGGCAAGTCGCGTAGTATTTATGCGCGGGGTGGAACAGCCTGGTAGCTCGTCGGGCTCATAACGCGCCAAACGCCAACCGGCTCTGTCGGATTCAAACGACTTAGCCCTTCTTCTCAGCCTCAAAAGCCTCTCAAAACGCGATATTCTGGGCACTTAGCGGGCACCTGAGAATCAGGCGTTGCTGTTTGCGCTTGGATATATCGGCACGCCCGACCGTCTGCTTAGAAGCCGTTCGAGTGGGGTGGTGGCCTCCAGAGAGAAACTGTCGTATGAAAAACGATTGATTCCTGCACGGTGGTCCGCAGTGGCGCGCCTGCTTTGCAAGCCGGCTAGAAGACTGCAAGCCCTCTATCCCATCCTGATTTGATCAGAGCCGCTGCCGAAGCGCCTTAGTCTCACTCTATTGCGGGGCTGGAATCTGACTGACCGTTTGCCGACGGTATCTAGCGATATTGGCGGAGCGACGGCGCTACCAGTGTGCCCACACCGATGTAGTCTGCGGGGAGGCGATGCCACGGGCGCCGCAAGATGCTGCTAGAACTTCGCTCATCGTCCTGCGCAACGGCAACTCGGGCACAACCACTCCTTCCGCTTCCTTCGAGAATTTCAGACTCGCGTCCACTCCGTCCCAGTCGATGGAAATCACATCGCCCAAGGACACCTGCCCGGTCGCCAGCAAACTCGCCAGCGGATACACCACGTGCCGCTCGATCGCTCGCTTCAAGTGCCGCGCCCCGTACTTCATGTCCGTCCCTTCGCGCAACAGAAAGTCCCGCGCCGGCTGCGTCACACGAAATAGGAAGCGGCCCTTGGCCGTCTCCAGCACGCGCTGCTGCACCATTCCGAGTTCGATTTCCAGAATCTGTTCCAGTTGCTCCGAGCGCAACGGATGAAACACCACCGTCTTGTCGATGCGGTTCATGAATTCCGGCGCGAACTTCCTCTTCGCTGCTTCCGCCGCCGTCTTCTCCACCTTCTCGTCCAAACGCACCGTGGTATCCGCGCGCTGCACCGGCGCAAAACCCATCCCGCCCGTCATCAGCTCGGTAATCTCCACGCCGCCCAGGTTCGAGGTCATGAAAATCATCGTCTGCGATAACTCAACTCTGCGGTTGTCGCCCAGCGTCAGCGTGGCTTTGTCCAAAATCCCCAGCAGCAGTTGCCACAAGGCATCGCTGGCCTTTTCGATTTCGTCGAACAGCAAGAAGCTGATCTTCAGCTTCTCGGTGTGATATTGCGCGAGCGCTTCCTGCGTGATCAATGGATGCGTCTCGCGGTGCCCCAAATATCCCGGAGGCGACCCGATCAATTTCGCAATCTCGTGCGAGTGCTGGAATTCCGCGCAATCCACTTTGATCACCGCGCGTGGATCTCCAAACAGCACTTCCGCCGTGGCTTCCACCACGCGCGTCTTCCCTGCTCCGGTCGGCCCCAGGAACAGCAAATTCCCTACCGGCCGCCCCGGCGAATTCAATCCGGCGCGAAACACTTGGTACAGATCCACCACCGCCTGCACCGCTTCGTCCTGCCCCACAATCTTCCCGCGCAGGCTTGCCTCGAAGTCCTTCCACTCCGTGCTCCGTCTGCTTAAGTCGAGACGCATTGTTTCTGTCGCCATCGCCGTGCTCCTCTGCTGCTTACTCTCCTGATCCTTTCGAATTAAATTAGATGGCCGGAGCTTCTTCTAAGCCGGCTCGATATCTATTCTCCCGTGATGGCTTCGCTGTGCTTGACGACACAGTTTTTGAATACCACTCGGCACAACGGCCTTGATCCCTACTGACAGGAGTTGGCCGGAAGTAATCCTTTAGCGATTGCCTCAGCTTGATCCGTGCCCGTTGCAAACGCGTCTTCACTGCAGCTGATGTGAGGTCGAGAGCGTGGGCCGTTTGTTTCGTCGAGAATCCTTCAAAGTCGCGAAGTTGAAGGACATCTCGATATGGGGGCTCAAGGTCGTTGATGGTTGCGGCCAGGATTCGTCGAGCCTCGTGCTGCGAGTAACGCTGCTCGGGGTTCGGCGCTGGATCCTTGATCTCAACTCGGATGGAGCTATCATCGGTTTCTTTGGGCTCGTCGATCGAGACTTCGCCAGAGTGGCGCCGTCGAATCTTCATCAACGCTTCGTTGATCGTAATGCGCACGAGCCAAGTGTAAAAGCGTGAGTCGCCTCGAAAGTGAGGCAGATTTTGGAAGGCCTTCGCAAATGCGGTCTGCACGACGTCTTCGGCGTCCTCGTGGTGGCGCGTGATCTTCCAAGCCAGGCGGAAGGCTCTCCGCTTGTATTGATCGACCAGCTGTTCGAATGCGGCCTCGGAGTGCGTCTTCGCTCGGGCCACCACGTCCCCTTCGTCCCAGCGAGCATAGGCTCCGGTTGATTGCACTGGTACCGCCGTCGTTTCTATACGCTGAATCATCTGGACTAGGACTCCTTCGTATTTATTAACCTCGGCGTCCTAGTTGCATTCCGGTTTCCATTCGACAGCGTCGCGGAACTGCTGATGACATTGCAGTTGGCATCAAACGCGATGATTACGTGCAGTTCAATTGCAATCAGCTGTCGGCAGGACGACTCAGCAGGATGACACTGTCCAATCTTCGCCGCCGCGCTGCGCCGAACGACAGTCTTACCTTGGTCTGCTTTCCTAGGTATCGATCGTCTGCAATTTCGGGTTTACAATAGGCCGCAAATGGTTCTCGCGAATATTCCCACGGTATTTGTTATCGATGATGACGCCGGCATTCGTGCATCGATACAGGGCCTACTGAAATCTGCGGACCTGCGGGCTGAATGCTTCGAGAGGGCGGAACAATTCCTGCAGAGAAAGCCCCCGGATACTCCCAGTTGCCTGATATTGGATGTGAGCCTTCCTGGAATCAATGGTTTGGATTTCCAGCAGCAACTTAGAAACGCGGGTCTGCAGATTCCGATCATTTTCGTTACGGGGTGTGGCGATATTCCGATGTCAGTGAAGGCCATGAAATCAGGCGCGGTGGAATTCCTGACCAAACCTCTTAAGCGCCACGCACTCCTGGACGCCATTCAGCAGGCTCTGGCTCGCGATTCCGTCCGTCGCCACGAGCAGGCAGACATTGCTCTCTTGCAAAAGCGCTACGACATGCTAACTCCGCGCCAACACCAAGTCATGGCGCTAGTGGTGTCGGGACTGCTGAATAAGCAGATCGCGTCGGAGCTTGGGACTACTCTGATCACGGTCAAGCTTCATCGCGCTCAGGTGATGCATAGGATGCAGGCTGGATCTCTCGCCGAGCTGGTCAGAATGGCAGAAAAGCTCAGGCTCTTCCGGTCGACTTAGAAACGCCGGAGCTGACGCTTGTGCGTTGGTTTGCACCTGGAATCGTGTGATATCGGCAGGAACGTTTCCATAGTAGCCCTCGATTTATCGCTCCCAATCCCTGGGTTCCTGGGTCGTCGGCTGATTCCGGTTTCACCGCCTTGATTGCCACGGCTCATCTGACCCACTCTCGCGCAGAAAGATGATCTGACTTACAGAGGTTGGACAGCTGGATCTTCACCGTCGGCCACAATTGTGTCCCCTATACCAAGGTATGGTTGCGCTTTGTTTTGGGCTGATTATCATTCCAGCGTGGCTTCCGAGGAGAAATCAAAAGCGGTTGCGATCGTGGATGATGACAAGTTCATCCGAGACGCCCTGCATGGCCTGATGCGAGCAGCCGGCTTTCCAGCTCTGGCGTTTGCATCTGGCGAAGAATTCCTGAACTCCGGCGAACTGGAGCGCACCGCATGTCTGATCGCGGACATCCGTATGCCGGGAATGTCCGGTTTGGAGCTCCAATCAGAGCTAATGAAAGATCACCACAGAATTCCTATCATATTTATCACGGCACAAGGTGACGAGAAAATGCGGATGCAAGCTTTAAGGGCGGGGGCAGTGAAGTTTCTGACTAAACCTTTGGACAGGGGAGTATTGCTCGACAGCGTACGCACAGCACTGGATACCTAAGTCCCACTTTTGGTAGGAAGGTCGTCTGTGGAAGATGTCAACCCACTTCGGTCATCTGAGGATCGTCGCCCCGAGAATGGATTTGACGAAATCATAGGGAACAGCCCGGCTCTGGAGTTCGTTCTCGCTGAGGTGGAACGGGTGGCGCCAACCGATTCCACCGTCTTGGTCCTCGGGGAGACGGGTACCGGCAAAGAGTTGATCGCCCGTGCCATTCACAACATCAGCGCCCGCTGCGGCCGGCCGTTCGTAAAGCTGAATTGCTCAGCCATTCCCTTTGACCTGCTAGAAAGCGAACTCTTCGGACACGAGAAGGGCGCTTTCACCGGCGCTGTTGCGCAGAAAATCGGCCGTTTTGAAATGGCCGATACAGGGACCCTGTTCCTGGACGAAATCGGGGATCTGCCCCTAGCATTGCAGCCTAAGCTGCTGCGGGTCCTGCAAGAGCAAGAGTTCGAACGTCTGGGAAGTGGCCGGACGCATCGCATCAACGTCCGCCTGGTTGCAGCAACACATCGAGATCTAGCGGAGATGGTCGCACGGAAAGAGTTCCGCAGTGATCTGTACTACCGTCTAAACGTATTTCCTGTCGTGCTGCCGCCCTTGCGCGAGCGCCGAGAAGATATTCCACAATTAGCCTCGCATTTTGTGGAGATTTTTGCTCGGCGCATGAGCAAGCGAATCGATCCTATACCGCAGGACATACTCGATGCGTTCGTCTCCTATTCCTGGCCGGGGAACGTGCGAGAGCTTCAGAACCTGATCGAACGAGCGGTGATCCGGTCGAACGGCGGAGTGCTCCCCAATCCCTTACCGCGCAAGAATCCCGTGACGGCGACTCCTTCGCAGGATACCTTTACGGATTCCACGCGAGCGCTGATCCTGCACGCGTTGCGAAAGACGGGTTGGGTTATCGGAGGACCCCGTGGCGCTGCCGCCCGGCTGGGACTGAAGCGGACCACTTTGATTGCCAAGATGAAAAAGCTGAGGATCTCTCGACCGGCGCGCAAAGACGATATAGATCGGCTTAAGGAGAATCGCGAGCGTGAGCAGTTGGTGGCAACCAGTAGCTGAATGAGATCTTGTCTGCTGCCTACGGTCTACTGTGTCGGTCGACTACGCAGACTGACGTGAGTTTGGTGCTCAAGCCTCCCTGTGAGCATTCGCAGCCGTGTCACACATAAACTCGAAGATAGAGAGGACCCATATGACAGACCCTGCTGGCGAGATCGCCTTGGGCATTACTAACGATCAAGTCGCGCTCGGTAGCCATCTGGTCCATTTCTGGCAGAACGAGGAGGAATTCGAGCACGGAGTTCGCTTTCTCGAGCCTGGGATCGCGAACGAATCCCAGTATTGCGTTCTGTTCGGACATGACGAAGCGAACCAACGGGTTTTAGAAATCTTGCGGAAGACGTGTGGTGACTTGGATCGTGTGCTCCGGGAAGGACGGCTCGCCATTTTACGCCGCGAGTCTTCCGCATCTGCGACGCTAGCAAATATCGAGGCTGCGTTTGCGGAGGCCGTCCGCAAGAGAGCGACCGTCATCCGTTACCTTGGCAATCTTGGTATGGGCCAGGCTCCGTTGCCCGGTCGTGGCGCCTACGAGGTGGTTGAACTCGAAAACGGGGCAACGGCTCTAGGGCGTCGATATCCCTGCGTCATTGTCTGCATGTACGACATAAACACAGTGTCCGGTTGGCTGGTCCTGAACGCGGGGTTCAGGACACATCCCCTCGCTGTTTGTGGGCGTGCACTGCGGCAAAACCCCTATTTCACGGACGAAAAAGCTTTGCCTGTCCGTCGGGCCGCCCAATAAACAGAAAGAATGCTTTGTTTTCGGCTTTGGTCGTAAGCGATCCGATGCGGAGAAAAGTAGAGTGAACTTTTTGATAAACCGCCGGTGGAAACTTGAGAGATGGAGGAGCAGGCTTGGACCGGAAACTCGTCCGATCGGAACTACTTTTTGTGAATGGCCTTCTTATCGCTACCGGTGCTTACAAAGATGACTTCTGAAACACAGGGCGCTAGACGAAGTACGGAACCGCTGGACCTTCAAGCTCTGCTCGAAACGATTCCCGCTTTGGTCGTGTGCGCCGTGCCTGACGGTTCTGCCGAATTCGCGAACCGCGCTTACCAGGAATATACGGGCCTTCCATTGAACGAGCTAGCCGGCAACGCTTGGCAGACAACGATTCATCCAGACGACCTTGCGAACTTTTTTGGCGAATTCCCTGTCGGTCTGGCGTCGGGGGAATTGTTCGAGAGCGAGGCGCGCATCCGAGGTGCCGATGGGCAATATCGCTGGTTTTCGATAAGAAAGACCCAGGTCGTTTGGCGAACCCCGAACACCGAGCCGTCTCTGCGCGCTTTATTTGCCTGTGAGGACATTGATGAGCGCAAACAGCAGGAATCCGCGCGGCGCTACATTGAAGAGAGCTACCGCCTTGTGGTCGAAACGGCCAGTGATGTCGTGATTAGCATGGGCGAGAACGGTGCAATCCTTCTTGCCAATCCTGCCACCGCACGGGTCTTTGGTTATCACCCGGCCGACTTGATTGGGAGACCGTTGACCATGCTCATGCCAGGATTCCTGCGGAAGCTACACGAGGCTGGGGTCAAACGCTACTTGGCTACTGGCCAACGGCATATCAACTGGCAAGGCACGGAATTGACCGGCCTGCGCAAGAATGGCCAGGAGTTCCCCGTGGAAGTTTCGTTCGGAGAACTGACCAAGGACGGGCACCGGGTATTTACCGGCTTCATTCGTGACATCAGTGAACGGAAGCAAGCAGAGGAAATCCGAAAGCAGGCGCAAAGAGTAATCCAAACCATGCAAGCCGAGCTTGCGCGCGTCTCGAGACTCACAACCATGGGCGAATTGGCGGCCTCTATAGCGCACGAAGTCAATCAGCCTCTTACGGCGGTCAACAACAACAGCAGCGCATGTCTGCGATTGCTCGCCAATCAGAACCTCCGGCCGGATGTTTTGCGCCAGGCGCTGGAAGAAATCGTCGCGGATGGAACGCGCGCCAGCGCGATCATCGCTCGCATCCGGGCGTTCATCAAGAAGGCGCCCGTGGAACAAAACAGGCTGGACGTCAACTACGTCATCGGAGAGGTCCTCGCCATGATGGGGCACGGATTCGCGGAGAACCGGATTGTGCTCAAGAGCGAACTGGCACAAGCCCTCCCGCCGGTACTAGGCGATCGGGTTCAGTTGCAGCAGGTTCTGCTGAACTTGATCATGAATGGAATCGAAGCCATGACTGCGGTCATCGATCGACCTCGCTTACTGTTGGTGGAATCCCGGTTGGACGAATCTGGCGATGTACTGGTTGCGGTACGCGACTCGGGCACTGGCCTTGGTTTGGAAGCAGATCGCGTCTTCACTCCCTTCTTTACAACAAAAGCGAACGGTATGGGGATGGGTTTGTCGATTAGCCGCTCACTCATTGAAGCCCACGGCGGGCGGCTATGGGCCACGCCCAATTCTCCCCACGGTGCTGTTTTTTCCTTAACGCTGCCAGTACCCGCTGGGAGACCCTTATGAATGGTCCCGTCGTCTTTGTCGTCGATGATGATCGGTCAGTACGTTCTTCGCTCAAATTGCTTATCAGCAGCGTGGGTCTGCAGGTTGAGAGCTTCGAATCGGCCGACACTTTCTTGCAGAGAAAACCGCCTGATGCGCCTAGTTGCCTCGTGCTGGACGTCAGACTACGTGGGTTAAGTGGACTCGATTTTCAGCGCGAGCTTGCAGTGAGAAACATTCATATCCCGATAATCTTCATCACCGGCCACGGCGATATTCCGATGAGCGTTCGTGCGATGAAGGCTGGCGCCGTCGAATTCCTCACCAAGCCATTCCGCGACCAGGATCTATTGGATGCGATACGCATTGCACTGGAAAAAGACAGTGCAAGACGTGGGCAGGAGAAAGAACTGACCGATCTCAAAGAGCGCTTCGACTCGTTGACTCCTCGCGAACAGAAGGTGATTTCTATGGTCGTCTCGGGCATGCTCAATAAGCAGATTGCTGACGAACTTGGGACTGCGGAAAATACCGTGAAGGTTCACCGCAGCCGAGCAATCGAGAAGATGCACGCGCAATCGCTTGCCGAACTCGTTAAAATGGTGGAAAAGCTGAAGTCATCCTCAGAGCCGCGCATGCTTTAGGCTCTCCTTGTCGCGGCCTGGCAAGACGAATTAAGAAGAGCAAAGCCCCTTCAGAGAAATCCCTCGTAAACCAAAGCATTATCGCCATTCCCCTTTCTGGGATACAAAATCCACCAATGCCCAATAGATTCCTCCTCCATCTCGGAATAACCTTGGGTCCATTGGAGGTTTGACATGGCAAAAAACCTGATCGCGGTTATTGATGACGATGAGTCGGTTCGGAGGACCACAACTCTGCTTATCGAATCTTTTGGATTTAGAGCGGCGATGTTTCAATCTGCTGAAAAGTTCCTTAGCTCCGGGAAACTGGAAGATACCTCCGGTCTGATCGTTGACGTACAGATGCCCGGGATGAATGGACTACAACTGCAGAGTCAGCTGGCTGCCGCGGGCTGCCGCATTCCTATCATTTTCATCACGGCCTTCGACGACAACGAAGCACGTCGGCGAGCCATGCAAGCCGGCGCCGTCGCATTTCTAGGAAAGCCCTTTGGCGACGAACAGTTACTTGAATGTATTCGTTCGGCGTTACGTGACACGAATGGAGAAGCTGGAGTGTCAAGGAACCTGATCTCGACCATTGACGACGATGAGTCGGTTCGCAGGACCACAACTCTGCTCATCGAATCTTTTGGATTTAGAGGGGCAGCTTTTGAATCTGCCGAAAGGTTTGCTAGCTCTGGCGATCTGGACAACACCGCCTGTCTTATCGTTGACGTACGGATGCCCGGGATGAATGGACTGCAGCTTCAAAGCCAGCTGGCTGCCGCAGGCTGCCAAATTCCCATTATTTTCATCACCGCCTACGACGACAAAGAAACCCGCCGGCGAGCAATGCAAGCGGGAGCCGTCGCATTCCTGGGTAAGCCTTTTAGCGACGAGCAATTACTCCAGACCATTCATTCAGCGCTACGTCACGAGAAGCGCGCTACGGAGATGACCTGATTATGAAGTCGTTCAAATGAACGTAAGTATTTCGCCTGTAGGATGCTTCCGTTTGTGGTTTTCAGGAAGCCCTGTGTGGGGTCTTTATGGAAAATGTCAACAAGGTTTCGTCAATTGAACAGGGTTGGGCTGAGAATGGATTTGAAGAAATCATAGGGAACAGCCCGGCTCTGGAGTTCGTTCTCGCTGAGGTGGAACGGGTGGCGCCAACCGATTCCACCGTCTTGGTCCTCGGGGAGACGGGTACCGGCAAAGAGTTGA
>Ga0210401_10003227_pt1 | contig 17530 bp, 13 predicted proteins | sample IncBWH32MmetaG_FD_150866 | JGI IMG/M metagenome (GOLD analysis project Ga0210401, IMG submission 150866) | Forest soil microbial communities from Barre Woods Harvard Forest LTER site, Petersham, Massachusetts, United States - Inc-BW-H-32-M | ecosystem: Environmental > Terrestrial > Soil >... | reverse complement strand
CATGCGGGTCTGCGCCGTAAAGGGAATGAATGTGGCTTCCTGAGAGGCCAACTCCCGGCCCCGAAGACCATAGTTTTCTTTGGCCAACACAACGATCGAGCGGCCCTCCGGAGTCTCATCCGCCAATGATGAGAGTTGGGCCGCATCTGCCATTTGCGCCGCTGTGATCCCCGGCGCAGCCACAAATTCTGAGGCTTGCCGGTTCCCGAGAGTGATGGTTCCAGTTTTATCTAGCAGAAGGGTGTTGACGTCGCCCGCAGCTTCAACCGCGCGTCCAGACATGGCCAAAACGTTGTGCTGCACCAAGCGGTCCATGCCCGCAATTCCAATGGCAGAGAGCAGTCCGCCAATGGTGGTTGGTATTAGACAAACCACCAGCGACACCAGCACGAACACGGTCTGCGGAGAACCGGAATAAATCGCAAACGGCTGCAAGGTGACCACAGCAAGAAGAAAAATAATCGTCAGGCCGGCAAGCAGGATATTTAACGCGATTTCGTTTGGCGTCTTTTGCCGCTCCGCCCCTTCCACCAGCGCGATCATGCGATCCAGAAAAGTCTCGCCAGGGTTGGACGTGATCTTGATCTTCAGCCAGTCGGAAAGCACGCGCGTGCCACCGGTTACCGCGGAGCGGTCGCCTCCGGCTTCACGGATTACGGGAGCAGACTCACCTGTGATTGCGGATTCGTCGACCGAAGCCACGCCCTCAAGAATTTCTCCATCACTGGGGATGAACTCGTTAGCAATCACCTTTACCAAGTCGCCGGAGCGCAGTTTGGAGCTGGCAATCTGTTCCGTTGTCCCGTCAGGCATGAGGCGATTGGCAATCGTCTCGGCACGGGCTTTGCGCAAAGAATCGGCTTGCGCCTTACCTCGCCCCTCAGCCATGGCCTCGGCAAAATTCGCAAACAGGACTGTAAACCACAGCCAGAGCGTGATCTGCAGATTAAAACCGAAAGCCCCCTGATGCCGCATCACGTCGCGAATCAGCAGAATGGTGGTCGCGACACTGCCGACTTCGACCACAAACATCACAGGATTCTTCATCATGTTCCGCGGATCCAGCTTAACCAGAGAATCCAAAGCCGCGCGGCGCACGATTTTCATGTCCCAGATCGATTTTGATTTCCGTTCTGCCATATTTCCTCAGAAAGTTTTGCCGACTGACATCAACAAGTGCTCGAGCACAGGCCCCAAACTCAGTGCCGGGAAAAAAGTCAACGCACCAACAATCAGAATTACGCCCACCAGCAGCACGCTGAACAACGGCGTAGTCACTGGGAATGTGCCCAGGGATGGCGGCACATACTTCTTTTTTGCCAAGTTGCCGGCGATGGCCAGCATGGGAATGATCATGAAGAAACGGCCGATCAGCATCGTCATTGCGCCCGCGCTGTTATACCAGAGAGTGTTTCCGTTCAACCCACCGAACGCCGAACCGTTGTTTCCTGCCATGGATGTGAACGCATACAAAATCTGCGTGAGTCCGTGCGGGCCCGAATTGCTGATGCTGGATGTGCCGAAGCCCTGCACGGAAGAAATCGCGGCCAGCACCAGAATCACCACCGGAAAAACCAGCGTGACCAGCATCGCCATTTTTACGTCATAGGCTTCAATCTTCTTGCCCAGATATTCCGGGGTGCGGCCGACCATCAGTCCCGCGATAAACACCGCCAGCACAACGTAGATGAGAATGCCGTAGAGGCCAGCGCCCACGCCTCCGAAAACGGTTTCGCTGAGCATGATGTTGGCCAGCGGAACCATTCCCCCGAGCGGAGTAAATGAATCCAGTTGCCCGTTGATGGCGCCGCAGCTGGCATCGGTAGTAACCGTTGCAAAAAGAGCCGACGACGCGATGCCAAAGCGTACTTCTTTGCCTTCCATGTTGCCGCCAGGCTGCGTCGCGCTAGCTTGCTGCGCCGTTCCCTTCAGCAGGGGATTGCCCCGCGTCTCCGACCAATAGGCAGTTGTGACTCCCGCGAGGAACAAGAAAGCCATGGCTGCCCACACCGCCCATCCATGGCGTTGCGATCCCGTCATCCGGCCAAGCGTGTACGTCAATCCCGCCGGAATGGCGAAAATAGAAAGCACCTGCAGATAATTGCTGAGGGGCGTCGGATTCTCGAATGGATGTGCACTGTTTGCGGCAAAAAAACCGCCGCCATTTGTGCCCAGCATCTTGATGGCTTCCTGCGAGGCGACCGGCCCCTGCGCAATGGTCTGATCGGTGACGGTATCCATCACCGGCTTGCCGTCCTGGCCGACCATCGGCTTTCCGTCCGCGCCGGCCTTCTGCACTTGCTGGGACTCAACTAGTTTCGCCGTGTCATACGGCTTCAGATTCTGCACGACCCCTTGTGAAACCAGCGCCAGAGCATAAATAACGCACATCGGTAGCAGCAGCCACAGCGTGGACCGCGTCATGTCTACCCAAAAATTTCCGATGGTTTCTTTTTCCCGCCTCGCAATGCCGCGTACGAACGCTATGGCTAGCGCAATGCCAACTGCCGCGGAAGTGAAATTGTGATATGCGAGTCCCGCCATCTGGGTCAGATAGCTCATCGTGGTCTCGCCCGCGTAATTCTGCCAATTTGTATTAGTTGTGAATGACGCGGCGGTGTTGAAGGCCAGGTCCTGAGCAACCGCGCCAAACTTCTGCGGATTCCACGGCAGCCACTGCTGCACGCGCTCAATCAAGTACAGCACGAGCATGGAGAAGCCGCTGAACAGCAGCATGGCGACGGCGTATTCCGTCCAGCGCATCTCGTGATTCTCGTCAACTCCAGTAACGCGATACAGCAAACGCTCGACAGGCCGGGCAACCGGATCAAGGAACGTGCGTTCGCGATTGAACACCCGAGACATGAACACGCCCAGTGGTTTCGTCAATACCAGTATCAACGCCAGGAACAGCAGTATCTGAACCCAGCCATTTGCAGTCATCAGAACTTCTCCGGCATTAAAAGTGCATACAGCAGATAAACCATCAACAAAACGCAGACAACCAACATGAGGATCGATTCAAGGCTCATGGCAAACTCTCCTCAGCGAATCCGATCGCAAAATCGTACGTAGCCAATCGCAGCAGCAAAAAATGCCAGCGTCACGGCAATAAAAATGATGTCTTTCACGAATGTTCTCCCAAACGAGCGTTTTCGATTGAACTCACCAGGCACCCTGTTTTCGTCCCCACCACCAGACGAGGCCCAACGTCGCAGTATTTTGTTGCTTGCTCAGCACACCTTGTGTGCTGGTCAGGAAGGAGGGCTGGTTCGAGAAATCGCGGCGCCACTCATACCGCATCAGGAAACCATCTGCCACGTTGTAATCGAACGTCGCAGTGGTTTCCTTTAGCGCCTGGGTCAGACCGCTAAAGAGTCCGCCGCGATCGGACATATACTCCGCCCGGCCGCCCAGGCTGAATTTGGGATTAAGCTGATATTTCATATACGCCGCGCCGCCATCGACATGAGACGGCGCTGACGATTCTCCCGGCGCAGAATTTCTCCACAACCGTTCAATGACGTAATCTCCTTCCACCGCGAGAGTGAGTTTCGGAGTAGCCTGCCAACTCACATAACTATCGAAAATGTGCAGCAGGCCATTGGGTGCGGGAACAATCGCCGCAAAGCTGAGGCCAGGCTGCACCGGAATCGGCGACGTAGGTGGCACGCTGACGCGATCGGGATGCTCCTGGCCCAGGTAGTAATTCATCGTCCAGCTAATCTTTTTATTAGGGGCCGCGGTCCAGCCAAACAATTCATCTTTAAAACCATTGGTGGGTTCGACCTGATTTGCGCCGTTAACGATCCAGTAATTTAAAGCGAGACGATCGTTGACCGGATAGCTCACGCGCACGCCCATATGGTAGAAAGGCAAATAGTCGAACCAGAATGAGCGCGAGTAGTTAATCTGATCCTTGGTGTAATTGCCTTCAATCCCAATCGAGCTTGCCCACTTTCCGAAATCCACATTCAATCCACGACTCACGGGGACGACGTAGGTTCCGTAAGCCTGAAAAATATTGCGATAGATATCCGGCCGCGGTTCATTCAGAGGATTTCCCTGCAGAGTATCCGTCGCCTGCCCAAATTGCAGATCAAGACGACCCCCGAGACGTCGTCCGTTGGCGACATCCGGCGGGTGGTCGAATATGACGCTCGCCTGATTCAAGCTGAAGCTATTACTCAGAACGTCATAAGCGCGCAGCAGATTCACTCGTCCAACGGGAGCATTAAAGTTGTACTCGTAATATCCATCCAGCCCAATGTTGATGGTGGTATCGCGCAAAAATGTCAGACTGGCCTTTTCCTGAGGAGTGAGTGTCAACACTTCTGCGTTAGCAGGGTTTGGGTCTGCGTTTGGAGTTGTCGGCGCGTTGCTCGGAGAACCGGCTGCTGTCTGCGAATTTGTCTGTAGTTCTTTCACCATGCGCTTCAACTCGGCTACTTCGTCCTCAAGTTCGCCCACGCGTTGTTGCAATCCTTCTGTTGTTTGCGTTGGGTCGGGCACAGCGTTCTGGCCGAGTGCTCGCTGAGACAATAAACATTCGAAATAAACCATCACTAACAACATCGCCCACGCGGCCTTGCCGAGAACGCCACGTAGAATATTCAACAATTCGTAAGTCATAGCTACACTCCTGTCGAAAGATCGCCAGAAGCATAGATACTAGAACTTGATCAAGACCGCTAGGTCACACCTGACTTTCGTTCTTCACGATGCACGAGACGCCCCGAACTTACGCTAGAACTTAACCAAAATATCGAAGTCGACGAACTGCTCGTCCCGGCGCAAGTCTGGGAACCATACCGAGCTGCCCTGTGCGCCGCAGGCTGTTTGTGCCGCGCTGAGGGACAATGCTCCCGACGTATTACCGTCATTACAAGCAAAGAATTGTGGCGATCCATTATTCGTGTAAGGCACTCCGCCTGAACCCGGAGGCGTAATTCCGTTCCGACCAGTCCAGTACGGCACATTGGCGTGGCGATAATCGTATTCCCACCGGAAAGTGATGTACTGGCTCGGCATGTAATCAAACGTAATCGATGAATCCCACGCCTTAAACGGGTCCGAAGGATTCCCGGTAAAGTAGGGCGCGTTGATCGCAGCCGACTCGGCCGTCTCCCCATTGATGGGAGGGTCCAAAACAAGATAACGTCCGGGATTATTGATCTGGCCTCCGCCGAGCGTTAATCCGAAGCGGTCTCTGTGGAACCAAAAGCGGTTGTAAAACATGTATCCGATGAAACTCTGCTTGGGATTAATTCCAGGTTTGAAAAAATCACCTCCGACTGACTTCGAGTCCTTGGTGTTACCAAAGCAGCCGACGCCCTGCAGATACACGCCTGTTTTGGTGGTCGTGCTGGGACCAAACTCGCAGCCCAAATCGCCGGTGAATGAAAACGCCATCTTGTCAAGAGTTCTGTCGGGATGGTCGTAATACTTGATCTCGAGACTGTTGTCGGTATGGATGCGGCCGCGGTTGGGTATGTAAAGGTCATCGTGACCGAGCCCGTAATTGTTCGAGATAACATTCATCCAGGAATACGGTGTCCATTTAATCTGGCCGCCTAAACCTTTCCTCGAGTTTGCTGAACCGTAAGACTGCCATCCATTGATGATCCACGGCTCAATCTTCAGATGGGGGTTGGGAAAAATCTGAACCCGCAAGCCGTTAAAGAACCAGGGCGTGTTCGATGACACATACGACGGCTGATATGCCCAATTATCGAAGTTGTAATAACTAAACAACCCGATGTAAGAGAGGAAAATGCCGGCATCCACGTTGATTCCGTCCAGCGCATTGAAATGGTACCCGCCGTATGCTTCTGAGAGGTAGCGATAGGAAGTGTCAAGGTCCCACTGGCCTTTTGCCGGAGTGGCATCGTTGCGGGGTGTGGTTTCGGAATACATTCCGAACTGGGTCATGAATCGGGCGCGGACATTGTCGTAGTGAAAATCGCCGCCAACCCCGAGTTGCTCCAACTGGATTTCATTGGACCGAAATATTTCGCTCGATCCTCCTATAGAGTTGTCAATCGGCTTGTTGAAGTCGTAGGTGTAAGTAACGTCGGCCCGGATTTCCGGGGTGAAGAATTTCGAATCGAAGGCCGGTTCTTTGGTGCGCGGATTGCCGTTCAGCCAAGTCCAGTCCCAGTCCGAGAAAGGAGCGATCTTTTCCTTTGTTGGTGCTCCGGTGGACGGAATGCTCGGGGGTTGCGCCACCGCTGCTTCAGCCGGTGCTGGAACTGGGTAAGGCGCCACTGGCGTGCTCGACTTTGCAGTGTGCACGACTGTGTTCGGGCGCTCCGCCGCCTCATGCTGCTTAAGCGCGGCCTCAAGCTGCTCGATCCGTTTTTTCATCACCGCAAGCTCTTCTATGATTTGTTGCTCGGATTCCGCAGTCGGCGCTCCGGTCGCCTGCCCGTCGGGCGACACCGATGCACCAGGCGGCGCATCAGCGGCTGTATGTTGACCATGAAGCGGCAGCGTCAACAAAGCCGCGGCCACGACAACGAAGGCGGCTCGCTTGCTCGCTTCAACTGCAGTCTTACGAACATAGTTTCTGGAAGTCATGACTATCAGTTCTCCTCGCCGCTTGGCTGGACTGAACCTCGCGAAATAGACTCTCACCGGTCGTTGCGATCCACTACTTTCTTTCAGGAGGGCAACAAGAAAGCGCAGCATAAAAGCCACCGCGGCTGCGCACACAGACATGAAGATCCACTGCATGGCTGATCGTCCGTCCAACAATGTCAGGGATACTTCTGACTTTTATTGGACAACCGCTGACATAAGGGTTGGCTAAAGGTTTCGTAAAGAGTTCATAAGGAAACGGCGACGACAACGAACCTAGCAGCCCCAATCTGCTTCGCCGGGAGTGGCAAAATATTCGCGATTGGCTTGGCGCGCCTCCGACGTGGCCGCCAGTTCCAGCAGGGTCAGCCGCGCAGCCGCAATCATCAACTTGCGTTCGTTTTGAGGAGCTTGTTCCCAGGAGAAATCTGCTTGCCGGCTGGCATGGCCGTGGAAGTCATTTTCCAGCGCCTCATGATAATGATGAAAAATCTTTGCCAGATCTTCCGCGCATACATTGTGTAGTGTAGACATAAGCTCCTTTGCTTTTCTTGTTCCCTAGCAAGCCGATCACTCATCTCCGACTCGCTCGTACCTAAATGATTGGATAACGAAAGGCGTAAGGATTGAATAAGGAGTCCGTAGAATGTTCGTTAAGAGCGGTGGTTAGATTGGCCCTTGTTTCGACCTTGGTCATTCCGAAGCCCCGCGCCTTCACCAGCGGGGCGAGGAATCTCGCGTGCGCGATTTTTGAACGATCCGGCGCTTATTGGCCAGGCTCGAAGCGGTATCCAACCCAGGGCTCGGTAACGATGTAGCGCGGCGACGATGCTTCCGGCTCCAACTTCTTGCGCAGCTGTCCAACAAATACCCGCAGATATTCAACCTGCTCCGTACTCTGCCCGCCCCAGATCGCGCTGAGCAACGTCCGATGCGTTATCACTTTTCCCGGATGCCGCGCGAGATAAACCAGAAGATCAAATTCCTTGGGCGTCAGTCGGATTTCGCGATCGCAGAGCGCAACTTTATGTGCTGCCAGATCAATACGGAAATCACCAACCTCGATGAGCGTCGACTGGTCGTTCTCCGTGGGAACGCGGCGTAAAGTTGCGCGCACCCGCGCCAACAATTCCTCGATTCCAAACGGCTTCGTAACGTAGTCGTCGGCGCCCGCATCCAGCGCCCGCACTTTAGTCTTTTCCTCGCCTTTAACCGAGAGCACGATGATGGGAATTTTGGTCGAAAGCCGCAATCGGCGGCACAGTTCCAATCCGTCCATGTTGGGCATGGAGAGATCGGTGATGACCAGATCCGGCGTCCAATCTTTCATGATCTCAAGCGCCGTCTCCCCATCATTAGCCACGCGAATGTCATAGCCGTGGCTGGAGAGACTGGTGCGCAACACCCGCGGAATCTGCGGTTCATCGTCCACTACGAGAATACGGCGATGTTCGTTCATAGGATCAGGCGGGTTCCTGGGTGACAATGTGTACATCGACAGCGGGCGCATCACGCAGGAATTTGTTGATGGCCGTCAGATATAAATATTTTCTCCATCCACCCGTGGCTGACCGTCCAAACACAACCTGAGTCACGTGCTTTTCGCGTACAAAATCGGCTACCGCGTGAGCCACGCTGCTCGCCTTCAGTTTGGTTATTTGCGCGCCTACGTTCGCGGCGAAATTGAGATTCGCTGTCAAAGTTTTCTGGTTGGGCTCATTGTCATCCTGGCCAAGATCCACATACACCACGTGCAATTCTCCGCCCATGGCCTGAGCCATGCGAGCGCCGCGTGCGATCAGATATTGCGCTGCAGGATTTGAACTGATGCAAACCGCAATTCGCTCGCGTACCGGGACACTTCCGCTATCCTCATCTTTTTCGCGATACGATTCCAGGCTCTGATCCACGGCCTGCGCCACCTGGCGCAGAGCTAACTCACGCAACGCGATCAGGTTCTCCGGGCGAAAGAAATTCCCCAGCGCCCTGCCAACCCGGTCAAGCGGATAAATATCGCCGCGGCGCATGCGGCTCTGCAACGCTTCCGGAGTCAGATCCGACATCACTACTTCATTCACTCGCTTCAGCACCCAGTCCGGCACGGTTTCCCGAACTGTAATTCCCGTCAGGCTCTGCACCGTCGGAGTCACGCTATCCAGATGCTGAATGTTCATCGTTGAAAGCACATTAATGCCCGCGTCCAGCAGCTCCAGCACATCCTGATACCGCTTCGCGTGCTTGCTACCCTCGACGTTGGTGTGCGCCAACTCGTCCACGAGCACGACGCTTGGCTTGCGGGCGAGGATGGCATCGACATCCATTTCTTCGAACACGGTGCCTTTGTACTCCAGCTTCTTTCGCGGAACAAATTCAAGTTTGGACGCCAGTTCAGCAGTCGCCTTGCGCCCATGGGTTTCGATCACTCCGATGACCACATCCTCGCCGCGCGCGTGACGGCGAATCGCTTCACTCAACATACTGAAGGTTTTACCGACACCCGGCGCGTATCCCAGGAACAGCTTGAATACGCCGCCCTTCTTTGTGGGATCGGCCTCCTCCAACCATTGCTCAGGAGTTTTTGGCATCGCCGCTATTGTCGTCGAGCAGATTCAAAATGTCGAATGAACGCGCGCAAACCAATCTGCTGAAGATCAGCTACAATCGGCGGCGTGAACCCAGCGCGACTCAGGTCTGCTATGCGCTATGCAGCGACGGCATTCGCTGTACTAGTCCTCGTTGTGTTTTACCACCTTGTAATTAAGGTGAACCCCACCACAGTAGCGCTAAGTTTTCTCATCGGCGTGTTGATCGTCTCAGCCAACTGGGGCTTGCGTCCCGCGGTCTTCATGGCGATAGTTGCAACGCTGGCTTTCAACTACTACTTCCTTCCTCCAGTTGGCACCTTGACCATCGCCGATCCGCAAAATTGGGTCGCCCTGTTTGCTTTCCTGGTCACGGCCATCATTGCTAGCCAACTTGCGGAGCGAGCCCGCCGTGAAGCAGAAAGAGCCAACGAACGTCGTCGCGAGGCCGAGCGCTTGTACAGATTTAGCCAGCAACTGCTTTCCAGCGACAACGTAATCGAACTGCTGAATGCGATCCCGCGTTACATCGTGGACTCTTTCGGTGTTAAAGCCGCAGCCATCGCATTGCCCAATCGGACCGACGTCTACCGCTCAAGCCCCGCCATTCACGATTTGGAGCGCCATGATCTGCAGCTGGTGTGCATGCGCGGCGAACCCATGACCAATCCGGAAAAACGCATGGTAGTGATGCCGCTTCGCATGGGGCTTCGCGTTGTCGGCAGCATGGGCGTTTCCGGCGCGATGCTTTCTCGCGAAACTCTCGAAGCCATGAGTAGCTTGATTGCTATTGCGATCGAACGCGCCGGAGCGGTGGAGAAGTTGGGTCGCGCCGAGGCTTCGCGCGAAAGCGAGCAGCTACGGTCGGCTTTACTTGATTCCGTGACCCACGAATTTCGTACTCCGCTGACCGCCATCAAAGCCTCTGCTACGTCAATGCTGTCAAACCCCGCTCTCGACGCGGCCCAACGCCTCGAACTTCTCACCGTCATTAACGAAGAAAGTGACCGTTTGAATCGCCTGGTTGGTGAAGCTGCGGAAATGGCGCAGCTCGATGCCAACAAGGTTGAGCTTCAATTAGGCGCGCATCCAATTCAGAAAGCCGTCGATGCCGCACTTGAAAAAGCGAAACCTGCCTTGGGACAACATCCGGTTGATGTCCGCCTGCCCACCGATTTGCCGCGAGTCCGAATGGATGAGGGACGCGTCACCGAAGTTATAACTCAGCTCCTCGAAAACGCCGCCAAATACTCTTCGCCGGAATCTCCCATCCAAATCACCGGAGAAGTAAATAACCGAATGGTAATGACAAGTGTCGCCGACCAGGGACCCGGGATTGACGACTTCGAACAGTCATTGATATTCGAAAAGTTCTATCGCGGACGAGGTCAGCGCCTGCATGTTCAAGGCACAGGCATGGGCCTGGCAATCGCCAAAGCAATAGTCGAAGCCCACGGCGGAAAAATCGGAGTCACCAGCCAACCCGGCCATGGCTCAGTGTTCTACTTCACCCTCCCAGTAGCATAAAGTGTAGGCGTGGGCTTTACGCCCGTGCGGCGCAACGTAAATTAAAAACCACAGAGAAAGAAATCCCCCGCCCTAAACGCCGCAAAGCTGCGCCAAGGCGAGGGATCTGACCTTATGGTAAGTAATACCGGAACGACGTGAAGAACATATTTTCCGTCGCATTTGGAGTTCCGCCTACGCCGCGCCAAACGTTGCGGTCGATGTAAGAGTACTGCGGTCCCCATTGAAGCCTGCCCTTCGGGCCACTATAGAAGCGATACCAGAATCCGATCGTACCTTCGATAATGTTACGTGTATCGCCGTTGCAGTTGGACAGGCCGCCGGGGTTGAATCCGCCGGTCAGAGGCGTGCCCACGGAGCCAGGCACCGGAATAGTAGCGGTGCCGGTTGTGGTACTACCTGCCGGGGGAGCGGTGACAACCGTAATAGTGGTGGACGCTGGAACCGTCTCGGTGCCGCAACCAGAGTTGTTGAACAGCGGCGATCCGTAGCCAACGCCTTTTCCAGAACTGCTCAGGAACGCAGTCCGGTCTTCATATTCGCCGCCAACGTTGGCGTAAACATCCAGCCTCGGGGAGTGCCACTCCAGCGTACCCAGCACTTGATAATTCCTCACCGGAACCAGAACGCCATCAGGACGGGCAACAACGTCTACGAGTCCAGCGCTGCCGTAGCGTCCGGTGCCATTGCCTCCGAGGAAGTGCGCCCCGATATCGACGTGCTTGGCGATGGTCCCGCGTATGTTAGCCCCGATACCGCCATCCGGCGCTGAGTTGTTAAACGCACCTACCGCGGACGGTTTGCTTGCCGTCGCCAGTGGATAAATCCGGTCGCGGAAGTCCGTGTAAATTCCGAATACTTCGAAGTGTCCCCAGCCCGGCTCGAAGGCGAGTTTGCCAACGATGTCGGGCGAAGGATTGAAAGAATAGTTTACGGTCGGATTGTAAAGACCACCACTCGCGCCCTGCTCGCCGATGATGAAGTTGTTGCTGGCGCCGTGGCCGCCAAGCGTCGCTTGGGAATCTTCTACCGCGAAGCCGAACCACGCCTTGTTGCTGATGTTCTTGGTCACCCGGAAAGCATATTGCCGGGCCCAGCTGAAGCCAACGTTATACTGTGGATCAATCGTCATAGGCAACGCTTCCGAGCGATTGTCCAAGCCCTTCTTGGTCTCCGTGATCAGACTCCACATTTGCCCGCCGGTAAAACTCCAACCGTCGTTCAATGCCGCTTGACCCCAGGCCTGTCTTACACGCATGCCATAGCTATTGCTCTGGTTGTTGTTGGAGGTAATCCCCGCAGTCAGGAAATCTGACTCGAAGTAACCACTCAACTTGGCGCTACTGAGTTTGCCTTCTGCCAGCATCGAAATACGCGACTGGCGGCCGGATCCAAAGAATTCCGATATGTTGCTTTGCGCGGCCCCCGGGAACGTAATCGAATTGAAAGGCGTGTTGATGTCGGCACCAAGAGCATGCTGGCGCCACACGGTTTCTGCCGCCAGGAAGCCGCCGGGAGTTATTGTGATCCCTTTGTAATGGATGGCGAGCGGGCTCTCCATTTCAGCCCGCAGATTCTTCTGTGTCTCCTGCAACGAAAGCGCCGCATTAGTGGCATTCTGTTTCAGGTCAGCTATGTCGGTGTGGACCGCGGCCACATCCTGTTGGGCCTGCGTGGTTTGGGCAGATGCAGTATCGGCCTTCTGCCCTGCCTGGCTAGCCGCGCTCTGGGCCTGACCCACCTGTTGTTGCAACTGCTGAATTGCCGCATCCCGGCTCTTCAGTTGATTCATAAGTTGTAGGATCTGCTGCTGCTGCGCATCGATCGCCTGCTTCATTTCACTGAGCTGGGTCGAAACGCTAGGCGCCGACTTCTTCGCGGGTGCTTTTTTCTTTGTGCCGGTTCCGCTGCTTGTATCTTGCGGTGCCGCCGCCGCGAATGCGCCAAATACCATGGCAAACGCCAACGCCAAAGCCATTCCGTGCTTCATTTTTCCTCCGAGTAGATTCAAGATGGATAACCAGCAAAACATTGATGCCACGTCTTTTGCTGGACGTTTGGGACTGTTGATGCTAGCGGCCATTTATTAATAATTGATGAATATCTGATAAATCTTGGGTGAATTGCCCGGTTAGCAGTGAACGCACACATAGCTCCGGACGCTCTCGTCCATGAACACAACGAAGAGCGTGATTAGCAAAATTCCTGGTTTTGGGTGAAACAACGCGGCGAGCATTGACCGCCTGAATGCAGAGTTCAAGCCGCTGAAAAACTATCGGCTCGTATCACCGGTAGGACTTGAGGCGTTGAAATGGGTTCGGCTGGATAGCCGTCAAGGTTCGATGTTCGTAGCGCCGCTCTATCCTAGATGTCCGTCAGACTGAAAATAAGTCCATCAATTCAACAACCCAAGAACATCCAGTTCTTTTCCCGCTCCAACGTACACCTTTCCGTTCATAACTGTCGGTACGGCAAAAGTGATTCCGGTTCCGAGCGTATCCCGCGTTCCAGCCTGGCTTGAGTTATACAACTCGTTGGAAACTTTCGTGCCTTGGTAGGCATGCAGGATCTCAGGCGGGAACACACCTTTGGTCTTGAGCTGCCGTTCAATCGTCCACACAATTCCGTTGGTTGATCCGTTGGCTGAAACCGAAGGCGTACTGCTCACTGCGAATTCTGTAGGCGCCTGATAAACCGGACTCTTGGAAAGCAAGCCTTTCGATAGAGTGTACTGGCTTAGAAAATCTTTGTTCCCCGAGTAATAAACCATGCCGTTCCAATAGGCCGGGCTGCCCCAATATCCGCCCGCGGAACCACGCACAGTCTGGATCACATTATTTTTTTGGCTATCAAATTTACCCATCTTTGAGCGATTGACCAAATAGATCAATCCCTCTTTTCCAGCGGTGACGCCTTCATTAGGAAACTTGCCGCTCTGCGGTGGCAACAGCAGGCCCGAGCCCGACCCCAGATCGAGGTCATCCTTCGACAACTTTGCCTGATCATACGGCGTGAAGTAATCTTGTACCGCGAGCGCGGCGTCGAACTTGAGGAAGCTATCTCCCCAATCCGTACCTCCTTTGTTGATGTCGAACGTTCCATTGCCCGATATCAGGTAAATGTTCCCCGCCGCGTCAACCGATGGAGCCGCACCACTCTGCCAGACGCCCCCATCAGAACCGTTCGGCGTAGTGTTGAAAACGGACACCTGCACCAGACTCGTAGCGCCATAACCCAGCAGCCAACCGTGGAATGGGGCCACATCGCCAAACGAAGCCCAGCCTATATAAACCACGCCATTCAGCAATAACAATCCCGGACGCTGCGATTGGTGCTGGGGATTGAAACTCACAATCCCATGCATATTTCCGGAGCCTTTCCCCGGCACCGAAGCATCAATCTCGACGGGGCCGCCGAATTTCTCCGCTCCACTGGTGATGTCCAGGGCGTGAAGCCGATTTACAAACTTGCCATTCTCTTTGGTTGCCGCAACCAGATATAGCGTTCCGCTGCTGGGGTCAATCACCGGCGTCCCTGTAATTCCAACCACCGACGCAAAAGGACAAACGGGGCCGGTGTCCTTGCACGGGATCGGCGTGATCCCTTTGCTGGGATCGATGAAGCTGTCATACCACAGAGCGGTAGTGATTACCCCGTCCCCATCGAACGCGTACACGCTGTCATTCTCCGTCTCCACATAGACGACGTTGTACGTCCCTTTGCCGGAAATCGTGACGTTGGAGACGTACAGCGGCTGCGCGAAGACTTGTCCGTCGACTGGAAACGAAAATAACTTCCCGAAGCTTTTGGAATTAACGTTGGCGAGGGTCAGAGTCGTCTCTTGCAGATTCTGCCCCGTCCGAGCCAGATCATTGTGCCAGGTGAGCATTCCTGAGTAGGTCTGCGCCTGCACCAGGCAAACGCTTGAACTGCAGAGGCAGAAAATTGTTAAAAGCCTCAATCCAAAATTGAGCATCCGGTTGAAGGTTAGTGGATCGCGTAAAGCTGACATAAAGTCTCTCCTGCGGCTTTCAGAAGAAATATTCCCAGGACAAAATCTAGACAAAAATCTGGCGAGGGCCCGAATTGCCCGCCATTCTGAACTGTCTCCAATTGGCTGTCAAGGAAGTAACGTCCGCGTTACACTTCTAATTCGCCGGATGTGGCACACTCTTTCTGCGGAGCGACGATGAACCATCTCGAGTTCACGCTTCTGGTCGCGGCGGGATCTTTCGTAGCCGGCCTGCTCGGGTCGCTCACCGGTCTCGGCGGCGGCGTCGTCCTTGTGCCTCTGCTCACCCTCTTCTTCAAAGTCGACATCCGCTACGCCATCGGAGCCTCGCTGGTTTCCGTGATCGCAACTTCCTCCGGTGCAGCCGCCGCCTACGTCAAAGAAGGATTCTCCAACATCCGCATCGGCATGTTTCTCGAAATTGCTACTACGTTTGGCGCGCTCGCCGGAGCTTTCCTGGCTGCCTTCATCTCGACGAGAGCGCTCGCTGTCATCTTTGGTGTGATGCTTCTCTATTCCGCATACCTCTCCAGAAAGCCGCGACCCCGAGCGCAACGCAATCTTCCTCCGGATTCTCTGGCGACTCGCCTTCGCATGAATGGAGACTTCCCCTCAGAGGAGGGAGGAATGCGGCACTACAATGTGCAGCGCGTCCCCACCGGTTTCAGCTTGATGTTCGGCGCGGGCGCTCTCTCAGGATTACTCGGCATCGGTTCGGGCGCAGTGAAAGTCCTCGCCATGGACCAGGCCATGAAAATTCCGTTCAAAGTTTCGACCACCACCAGCAACTTCATGATCGGCGTCACCGCCGCAGCCAGCGCCGGAGTCTATCTCAACCGCGGCTACGTCGATCCCGGCCTCGCCATGCCGGTGATGCTCGGCGTCCTCGCCGGCTCCATGTTCGGCGCGCGGATATTAATGAAGGCCGAAACCAAAATCCTGCGAGTCGTCTTCAGCGTGGTAATCGCCGTTCTTGGCTTGCAAATGCTTTACAAAGGCCTGACTGGAGGAATCTGAATTGGCAGAAACTGCAGAGCAGCACGGTTGGACAGATCAAAAGCTGGAGAATATCGTCGGCAATCTTCTGCGCACCGGAGTGTCCTTAGCCGCCGCAGTCGTGTTCATCGGAGGCATAATTTATCTAAAGCGTCACGGTCATGAGCCCGCAAATTACCACGTCTTTCAAGGCGAACCCACCGACCTAAAAACTGTCCCTGGAATAATTCGCAGCGCCATGGGACTGCACGGCCGCGGCATTATTCAATTCGGACTGCTCCTGCTGATTGCCACTCCAGTCTTCCGCGTAGCTCTATCCATCTGGGGATTCGCCGCCGAAAAAGATCACATGTACACGCTCTTCACCATCATCGTGTTGATCGTCCTCCTCTACAGCCTGCTAGGCTCCGGTTCCGCCTTCTAATCGGACATGCACGAAAAATGTCTACGCGGGGCGGTGCGCCCAGCGCATTAATAGCTCCGCAGCGCCTCGATCCCAAATTTGCAGTGCCGCAACGAAAACTGTAAAGCTGTCCCTACCTCCGCTTCTGCGGACGGCACGAGTTCTGTAATAGCCGAGAACGTAAACAAGGTCCAACTGGAAGCAGTGTCGCCGAGAGTCGCCGCCGATGGCGGCTTTCGAACCGTAGCGATTCGAATATCAAAATTGTTAGAAGCTCGAGATGAAAATCTTTTCACAGTGTTCGAATGCGCCAGACAGGTATACACTTGGTCCCGTTGTTTGGGGAGCTACGGCTCCTGAGTTCAACTAACCACGATTGTTTTAAAAAAAACGGAGGAGAAAACAATAATGAAGGGAACAATGATCGCACGCGCTTTGCTTTGCTTGGTTGTGTTAACGCTCGTCGGCGTAACCGCCCTGGCCGAGGACAACAGCAAGTCGAACATCACCATCAACGGCGGCCGGAACACGGTTTACATGGGAGCTCCTTCTCATCGAACCGCAGTTAAGCCCTGCGTTAAAGGTCAGTTCTATGACAACATTTGCGGCGGCAGCATTAACATAGATGAAGGCTGGACGGTCTCTGATGGCAGCCCCATCAACACCGAGTACTCTCCGGCTAACCAGATCATCGCCCTCAAGACGGGCACAACCAAGAAGCTCGGCGTCACCGTCGCCTTCGTTGAAGGCACGAACGGCGGAATTGTGATCCTGGACAAGGATTGCAAGAACCTTCCCTGTGGCACGATCGATAAAACCCATCTTTGCATTGGACACATCGCGAACCTGTACAACGCCGGCAGCGCGTATAGGGTGGAAAGCTTCAAGTGCACAGCAAAGCTGACCAAGGGGAAGCCCTACTGGGTCTATCTCCAGAGCGATGCCAATTCCTGGCTGGCGTGGGACCTCTCGGCCGCCACCGGCGGTCTCGTCGAAGGAACCAATGATGCTTGGGGAACCTACTCCAGCGGCCAATCCGTCGCCGGAATATCGATTCACTAAGACTGACTTCTTCGCTCACGGTCGGCAATTCGGGCGCGAGCTTTCAATCAATTGATTTAACAATTCGCCGGCGCTCAACTCAATTATGAGCTGAGCGCCGGCGGTTTTTGTCATCCCCTCGCTGTTGAGGACTCTGTATACGGATGGAGCCATCAGCTCGCGCGATTCGATGTGACTCTTTTTTTACGGCGTGATTTCGAAGACGGTGCCGAAGCCCGCCCCATTTTCCGATAGTGATGCGGTCCCATACAGTTTGCCGTTGGGGCCAAATACCAGCCTGCTATATGGGACTTCCCCATCGCTGCCACTGGTAAAGCGATACAGCAGAGAATATTTCCAACCGCTGCTGGTGTGGGTGAGTTTGAACAC
>Ga0210401_10003226_pt1 | contig 17537 bp, 9 predicted proteins | sample IncBWH32MmetaG_FD_150866 | JGI IMG/M metagenome (GOLD analysis project Ga0210401, IMG submission 150866) | Forest soil microbial communities from Barre Woods Harvard Forest LTER site, Petersham, Massachusetts, United States - Inc-BW-H-32-M | ecosystem: Environmental > Terrestrial > Soil >... | reverse complement strand
CGAAGGTGGCAAAGGGGCGTAAGCATCGCGACCGCGGAACGTTGCGCGAGGAAATCGCCCACGGGCGCAAGGATTTCTCGTCTCAGTGGGCGAAGGAGTGGAGTTCGGATCAATGGCCGATGCGGCCGGAACGGATTCTGAGCGAGCTCAGAAAAGCTCTGCCCGAGGATGGATTTATCGTCACTGACGTGGGTTGGAACAAGAATGGAGTGGCTCAGCAATTTCCGATTACGGTTCCGGGGACGTTTATCACCCCGAGCGGACTGGCGACGATGGGATTCGGACCGGCCGCCGTGCTCGGGGTAAAAGTGGCACAGCCGAAGCGCGCGGCGGTGGCGTTGATCGGCGACGGAGCATTTTCAAGCAACATGTCCGTGGTTGCGACGGCGATCGAGTCCGACATTCCCGTGGTGTGGGTTGTGATGGATAACACCGCCTACGGAACGATTGCGGGACTCGAAGAGATGCACTACGGAACGACCTTCGGATGCATGTTTGAGAGCAAGGGCAAACCCTACGCGGTCGACTATGCCGCCGTTGCCCGCGCCTGCGGCGCGCAAGGCGTGGCGATCAAAGCAGCGAGTGAGCTTGGACCGGCGCTGCGGCAGGCGCTCTCGTCGAACGCACCGACCGTCATCCAGGTGCCGATGGAAAATGCGCCGACACCGACCCCGGGATACTGGAACATCAACGATATTTATCGCAAGGGCGAGTAGCGCCGCCAAAGTCGGGCGGCAAGCGGTTCAAGCGGCGCTTTTGCAGTGAGTCTCCTTGGTAAGGCTCAGCAACACGCAGGCCAGCAGCAGCCACCCGATCACAAGAAGAAACCCCGTTTGAAATGCCGCAACGCCATAGACGTGCACGCCGCCAGCGAGCGTGCCGGTCCATTTCTTGTCGAGCACCCATCCAATCGCGGGCTGCAGGATCATCGGGCCGATCATATTGCCGATGTTGACGATGGCCGAGATTGTGCCGAGGAATTGAATGGGCACCGATTCCTTGCCATAGGCGAAACCCACGACGACAGCGCCGGATGCGGCGCTGGTGAGCGCGGCGACAACGGTGAACGCCGCAAGTGACAGACCCGGCGTGTAGAACAGAATGCCCCAGCCGATCGTTGCGAGGACGCAGCCGGTCGTGTGAATCGGCTTGCGGCGGCCGATCCGGTCCGAAAGTGCGCCGCAAACCGGACTTGCGACGGCCCAGCAAACAATCATGATCGAGCACACCGATGCGGCCGTCGTCGAGGGAACGCTGAAACGCGCCTTGAGAAACGGTGTGCCCCAAAGTCCGGTGAAGGTAAGAATCGCCCCGACGACGGCGCCTTGTGAGAGAAAAATCAGCCACGTGTTGCGATAGGTGAAGATTTTTGCAAGGCCCTTGACGACGTCGAGAAGCTTTGTCCGGTCCGAGCGCTGCAGCGTCGTCGGCGCGTAGCTTCTGTATCCATCATCGGAAGGATCGTTTTTCACAAAAATAAGGGCGAGTACCCCGACACCGAGGATAACCGCGGCCGAGCCGAGCACCACACCGCGCCAGCCGAAATCGCTAATGAGCAGACGCAATGGAATTTGTGCGAGAAGAGCGCCGACGTTTCCGAAAAACAATCCTAAACCGGAGAGCATGGCGAATTTTTTTCCGGGAAACCAATGTGTGGCAAGCTTGAGCAAAACGACCCAGGCAACCGCGGTCGAGCCGCCGATCATCGCGCGGCCAAGACAAGCGAGCGCGAAATTGCCGGTCGCTCCAAAAAGAGCCGTGCCTGCCGCCGCGCAAAGCGGCCCCCAGATCAATAATTTTCGTGCGCCCCAGGAATCGACGAGCACGCCGGTCGGTATCTGCATGGCGACGTAGGCATAAAAGTAGAAGCCGGAGAGATTTCCGAGCTGGCTTGCGCTGATGCCGAAAGCGCGCATCAATTCGTCGGTCATGACGGCCGGGGAAACCCGCTGATAAAAACCGGTGAGATAAAACAGCGCGGCGATCAACCACACGACCGAAGCGAGCCACAGAGGCGCGTATTTCTCTCGCCTTTTTGCCGCGGAAATTGCTGCGACTGCTGACGCGCTCACAAAGCCCCCACCACTCGATCAGCCCGTCGAATCAGCGAGTTAGAGAACTGCGCTATGATGAGCCAAAGGTGGGGAATGCTACCACCGGAACGAAGGCACCGACAACTCCGTTACCGTGTCAGTACAGTTAAAAGGCCCGGAAAAATAAGCGGAAAAGCTATGATTAGCGACTTCCGGGATTCGCCTTCGTCCCCGGCTGCCGCCTCGAGCGACAGGATGCCGTACCGGTTGAACTCCCCGCAGCAAAAGATCGAAGAACTCCAGGAGAACACATGGACGCGTGGCGAACCGGGATTGTGAGTCTGGACGAAAAGAATATCTGGATCCGCGGGTACGAAATCGGCGAGCTGATGCGCAAGCAGACGTTTGCCGGCACGATTTTTCTGCTGCACCAGGGGCGATTGCCGACCGAAGGCGAGAGCCGGTTGCTCGACGCGATCCTGATTTCGGCGGCCGATCACGGTCCCGGCGCGCCGTCCGCCGCTGCCGCGCGGCTCGCCTGCTCGGGCAATCGCAAGGGGCTTTCTTCCGCCGTCGCTGCCGGCGTGCTCGCGATTGGCGACGAACACGCAGGCGCCGGAGAAGCGTGCATGCAGATCATTTCGGCGGCGCTCGAACGCGTTGCAGAAGAATCAATTTCGATGGAGGAAGCGGCCGAGCGGGCCGTGGACGATGCGGAAGAGGCGAAGAAGCGCCTGCCGGGGCTTGGCCATCGGCAGCATACGAGCGATCCGCGCAGGGATGTGCTTTTCGCAATCGCCCGCGAATACGGCCTGGCACGGGAAGGCGTCGCGTTCATGCTCGCTTTGGAGCGGGTCGCGTCGAAACGAATCAAACCGCTGCCGATGAACATCGACGGCGTGCTGGCGGCAATCTTGTACGACCTCGGTTTTCATCCGGCGTTCGGGAAACTCATTTTCATCATCGGGCGCGTGGGCGGATTGACGGCGGAAATCGCCGAAGAGCTTTCGCGCGAGAAGGCGATGCGCATCCGCATCCCCGTGGTCTACGACGGAGTGCCGCCGCGCGAGATTCCATAGAACGCTTTGCATTCGAGGAGAAGCACAATGGCTCGGCCCATCACTGAAGAAGAAAAGCAATACGCCCAGGAATTACTGAAGCGGGCGCGATGCGCCATGAAGGCGATCGAAAGCTACGATCAGGCAAAGATCGACCGGCTGTGCCAGGCTGTTGCCTGGGCAACCGCCAACGAAGCGACCTTCACGCGGCTCGCCTACATGAGCGTCGATGAAAGCGGCTTGGGCGATCGCGAGGGGCGGTCTGCAAAACGCTTCAAGATCATGGGCATTCTGCGCGACTGCCTGCGGCAGAAAAGCATGGGCCTGGTCGAAGAGATTCCGGAAAAAGGAATCGCCAAGTATGCCAAGCCCGCCGGGGTGATCGCGTCGCTGGTTCCCGTAACGAACGCGGCGTTGACCGAGGCCGGAAACGGAATCTACGCCCTCAAATGCAAAGACGCGATCATTTTCTCGCCGCATCCGGCGAGCAAGAAGACGACGAACGAAACGGTCCGGATCATGCGCGCAGCGCTCAAAAAGCAAGGGGTGCCGGAAGACGTGTTTCAGTGCGTGGAAAAACCGAGCATTCCGCTGGCGCAGGAATTGATGTCGATCTGCGACCTGACAATCGCGACAGGCGGACCTGCGATGGTGAAGTCCGCCTATAGTTCGGGACGGCCGGCGTACGGCGTGGGCGCGGGAAATTCCACGATGGTGATCGACCAGACGGCGAACATCGAAGAGGCCGCGCGCAACACACGCGTCAGCAAGACGTCGGACTTCGGCTCGGGCTGTTCGGCCGACGGAAATCTCGTGGTTGAAGCCACGATCTACGACCGGTTTCTCGACCAGCTGCAAAAAGAGGGCGGGTATCTGGTGAGCGCCGAAGAAAAAGAGCTTCTGCGGAAAATCATGTGGGACGCCGAGGGGCATCGCACTCCGGAAACCGTCGCGCGCTCCGCCCAGAAGATGGCCACACTGGCGGGATTTACGCTTCCTGCGGGCAAAACCTTCCTGATCGTGAAAGAAGACAAGATCGGCAAGGAGCATCTTTTCTCAAGCGAGAAGCTTTCGGTGGTGCTCGCGATTTTCAAGTACAGCGGGTTTGAAAACGCGCTCGAGATGGTCAAGCAGATCTACAACGTGGGCGGAAAAGGACATTCTTGCGGCATATACTCGTTCAACGACGAGCACATTCACCAGCTCGCGCTGATCGCCCCGGTAAGCCGCATGATGGTGCGGCAGCCGCAATCGAAGGCCAACTCGGGATCGTTCACAAACGGCATGCCCATGACTTCGAGCATGGGGTGCGGCATCTGGGGCGGCAACATTACGAACGAAAACATCAGTCTGAAACACTACATGCAACTGACGTGGGTGAGCCGGCCGATTGCGGAGGACCGCCCTTCGGAAGAGGCGCTGTTCGGCGAGTTCTATAAAAGCGAAACGTTCTAGCAAAGCTTTCGCCGTTCGCTCGAAACGAGCAAAGCAGCTACTGCCCCCAGACGGTGAAGGCGTAGAGCGAGTCGCCTGCGGCGACAACGACGTATTGAAGACCATCGAGCTCATACGTCATTGGCCCGTTGCTGACCGATCCGGTCAGACCCGCGTGCCAAAGAATCGCTCCCGTCGCGGCGTTGAAGGCGACCAGATTTGAAGATGGATCTCCGGTAAAGAGCAAACCGCCGGCCGTGGTGAGAGCTCCGGAACGACCGCCGGGCCCGGGCCATGGGTGGCTCCACTTCACTTTTCCGGTCTTGTAGTCGAGCGCCTTCAGAGTTTCCTGCGACCATCCGCCGCGATCGTTTCCAGCCCACCCTTCGGGCTTGTCGGCGGTGTCAAAAATGTAATAGATGCTGTAGGCGTCGATCGCATTGATATAGAAAAGGCCGGTGTCCGGATCGAAGCTCGGCGGCGGCCAGTTTGCCGCGCCGCCCTGGTTGGGTGCTGTGAGCGTGCCATTTTCCATGGCGCCCTTTTCCGGGTTCGGAATTGGCTGGCCTTTCGCGTCTACACCCGAAGCCCAATTCTGCGCAGCAAACGGCGTGCTTACGATGGCCTTGCCGTTGGTGCGATCGAGAACAAAGAACCAGCCGTTGCGGCTGGCCTGCGCGAGCAGCTTTCTTTTCTGACCGTTGATCTCGCCGTCGAACAATACCGGCGTTTGAACCGCGTCCCAATCGTGGGAATCGTGGGGATTGGGCTGAAAATACCAGGCCAGTTTTCCCGTGTCGGGATTGATCGCAACGATCGTTGCGGTGTAGAGATTCGCGCCTTGGCGCGCCCGGCCGTTGATGACCGGTTGCGTGTTGCCGGTGCCGAAATAGTAGAGATTGAGATCGGGATCGTACGTGCCCGGAACCCAAGTCATGCCGCCGCTGTGCATCATGGCATCTTCGTTGGGCCAAGTGGCCGCTTCAGGATCGCCGGGATTTGGATGCGCGTACCAGCGCCACTGCATTTCGCCGGTTTCAGGATCGACTGCTTCCACATAACCGGGAATATCGAGATCGTCGCCGCTGACTCCGAGGATGAGATGATTTTTCACCGACATCGGAGGGACCGAACCAAAATACATCTGATCGATATTGCAGATCGTGGTGTGCCACTTTTCTTTTCCGTCGGCGAGATTGAGGGCGACAAGTGTGCAATCGGGAGTTTCAAAGTAAAGAGTCTGGCCGACGATACCGACTCCGCGATTTCCGATGGCGCTGATTTTGGAATCCCAGTTGTAGGTCCAGATTTCACGGCCCGTGCGCGCGTCGACGGCCCAGGCTCGGTTCGGGACCGTGAAATAAAGGACTCCGTTTACTTCGAGCGGAGTTGAAGCGATTCTTCCGCCGCGGCCGCCTGTCGATTCCATGCGGTAGGTCCAAGCCAATCCGAGCGACTTGACGTTTGAAGTGTTGATCTTGTTAAGCGGGCTGAAGCGCCGGCCCGAATAGTCGCCGTTGTACATCGGCCACGTATCGGTCGGCTGGTTCAGGAGTTTCGCCGGATCAAGACCTGACTGGCCGGGGAGGGTTCCGGCGAGCAACGCGACTGCGAGCAAAGCGATGAGAATGTTGGCAGTCTTCATTTCAAGGTCTCCAGATAGGCCGTCAGATTGTGGATGTCTGCATCGGTGTACTTCGCAAGAAGCGCGACGTGAGCTGAGTACGGATCATTCACGTCAACTTTCATTCCGGCAGTGCGGGTGAAGGTGCGCTGGGCGCCGGAGGAATCCTCGAGTGTCACGTTGAAATCGTCGATTCGGACAAGCGTTCCGGTGATCGCCTGGCCGCCGGGAGGTGTGACGGTCGCTTGCGTCTTGGGACGCGGAGTCGCCGGGGCTGCGGCCGCTGCGCCGCGGCCACGCCCGCCGATGCCGCTTTCGGGAAAGACGAAGCGCTGCTGCAAAGCAGCCGGATCCATTTTCCCGACGCCTGCCAAATCGCCGGTGGCCGAATGGCATTTGTTGCAGCCGCCGTCGCCGTTGAAATAAGCCTCGCCGGCTTTCGCGTCGCCACTCAGCATCAGCGTGGGCTGGTTTGAATATCCGCTGCGCAAGGTTTTGTTGACGGCGCGCGTCAGGAATTGAGAAAGGTCAGCAACCTGTTCCTGGCCGAGATCGAAAGTGTGATCCGGCTTCTTGTAAAGAGGTGCAAGTTCGCTGCCGTGAAGCTGTTGGGCGCGATCGTGTAGCACGGCCAGCGAGCGGATCAAATCGGGACCGGTGGCCGTCCCGCGGGCTCCGGCACCGTGGCATTGAGCGCACTGCTGCGTGAAAAGCTGCTGGCCGCGGTCTGCGGATGCCTGATCGACCGGCGGCGGCTGAATCTGCGCCCGAGCACACATGGCCGAAGCGAGCGGCAGAAGCGCGACGACGATCGCGTGCCGTAAATATCGGATTCCTCGGTTGTTCATGACTTGCCCCGTAAAGTCAGCGGCCCCATGCTACCAAACCTCGATTGCCTTTGGCAGCAAGGGGCCGCATCGATTCTGTCAGCGTTGAACGATCTCTAGAAAATGAACTTCAACGCGAACTGAATTTCCCTCTGATTCCAGTTGCCGTTCATGGCGTTGATGGTACCCGTCAGATGCGAAGCGTCGATCTGAACAGGAGGTGCGGTGTTCTTGATACCGGTCGGGCCCGTTCCTAAAAAGGTTATGCCGGTATTGGGCGTGTTGAAGTTTGGCGAGTTAAACAGGTTGAACACTTCTGCACGGAACTGCGCACGGAGCCGTTCTCTCACCGGGAACTCCTTGAATAGCGAGAAGTCCAACCGGCGCTGTGGAGGACCAAAGAACTGGTTCGGGTCCTGATTCGAAATCGTGCCGGGAGTCGGAAGGACGAAGTCGTTGTAGTTGAACCAGTCGAGGATCGAGGCGTTCCCAAGTTTCGGGTTGCCGAGTTGATCGTCGCCCGTCAAACCGAAAACGGCGCCCGTTTGCCAGGAACCGGAGACGTTTCCTGCCCATCCTTTCACGATATTTCCAGCAACACCGGTGAGCGACTTGCCAAAGGGCAGCTGATAGTTGGCGGCCCAATGGAAGTTGTCGGCTACATCGTAGCTGCCGTTGCCCCAGCTTGGCGCCATGCCCCAAACCTGGCGGCACATCGTGGGTTCGTTGGCGCAAGTGCTGAGCGGCAACGTGTAACTGCTGATGTTCGGACCGCCGCCGTTTGCCAAGTCCATCCAGCACGGCTCAAGCACGGTCAGCGGGGATTCGGTGCATTTGTTCGAATCGACGTTGTCCATGATGTGCGACCAGGTGTAGTTGAAGTTGACGGTGAGCCCGTTCTTGAAACGCCGGACAAAGGATGTTTGCAGCGCGTGGTAAGCGGACGAACCGTTGCTGATCGTGGTGTTGAGAGTGGTCTTATTCAGATACGCGAAGCCGGGAAGGGGACCGAAAGCGATCGTGTTTCCACCGACGACGGCCGGCAGAGTTGCGCCGTTCGGCGCGTTTTCGGTCGGATTGGCGCTGCCGTTCCAGTTGCGGCTACCGTTGAACGCAGCGATGTGACGTCCGAGCTCGCCGACGTAACCGATCTCAACGACGTTGCCACCAAATTCCTTCTGGAGCTGCAGGTTGAACTGTTCGTCATAGGATTCGGCGTTGTTCGAGGGGTTTGACGAGAACGTCGCGCCAGAGTAGTTGGCTGGGTTCGTCGCGAGAGCAACGTTCAGCGCCGGACGCGGGAGACCCGCCGCGAGCAAAGCGCCGCCGACGCCACCCTGTGCTGCGACGCCCGAGCCATTCACGCAACCGTTGCAAGCAACGGTTGAACCGCTGAACGTGGTGCCCGTGGTGCAGCCGCTGCCGGTATAGGGGCAGCCTCCGTAGTTCGCCTGGACCGAATTGGCAAACTGTCCAACCGTGCCAGAGCCGATTTGCGCCGTGTTGCAGGCCAAGTTCGTACCGGACTCGTTCTGCAGAGTGCAGGTCTCATTGAAGACGAACGGCGGGCTCTCCATGAAGTACGGCGAATGGTAGTTGACCGGGTAGAAGGTCAAACCAAAGCCGCCGCGCACGACCATGCTGTGTTTCAGCGTTGCTGCGAATCCAAAGCGCGGAGAGATGTCCGTGTAGAGAGTCGGTACGCCGGCGGTCGGACCGCTCTGCTGAATACCTGGGAGCGCGGGCGACTGCAACAGTCCGGTGTGAGGATTGTAGGTGGAAATGCGACCGTGAATCTCGGTGTAGGGCGTGAAAATGTCATAGCGCATGCCTGCATTCACAGTGAGCCATGACCGGGCGCGCCAATCGTCCTGAATGTACGTGCTCGGTTCCCACGTGCGGAAACCGTATTGCTGGAACAGGTTGTTGCGCGCCTGGGTGATCGGCAGGCCCTGGAGCAAGTCGCCGAGAGGAATGCCGGTGTAGGAACCGTTGAAGGTGAACCCGCCTTGCGGCGAGCTGCTCTCACCGATCGTCGCACGACGGCGAATGAAGCCGGCGCCGATGCGGACGCTGTGTGCACCCTTGGTCCAGGTCAGTCCGCCGGTGTACTGAAAGCCGGTGTCGTATTCAAGCAGAGGGATGAAGGTGGTGTCGCCGATCGCGGTGTAGGAAGGCGTTCCGTTTTGTCCGCTGACGGTGACATGCGTAAGACCGGACGAACCGACTCCGGTATCCGCATAGTTGATGCAGCTGCTCGCATTGCACGGAAACCCGAGCTTGGTTGAGATGTTGGTGTGCTGATTCGCGGGCCACGACTCGATCGAGCTGTGGAACGCCGCCGCTTTGACGTTCAAAACCAAATTGGGCGAGTAGACGTGGTTGAAAGTGATTGCGAGCGCGTTCTGAACTTCGTTGTTCGGCCCCGCATAGCTGGTGACGACCGGATCGACGAGCACGCCCGACGACGACGTGCCCAACGTTCCGTCCGGATTGATATAGACGTTCGGGAAGCCGTTCGGACTGATCGTCGTTTCGCCGTTGTGGGTGAACCGGCCGAACAGTGTGTTCTTATCCGAGAAGTGCTGGTCGATTCTGCCGTCGTAGGTGTCGGTTGATTGCGTCTTCACCGGGGCCGACGTGTAGTTGTTGACGAGCGCGCCGGGGCCGCCCGTGTTCGGCAGCGGGAACATGTTGAAAAAGGACAAACCGATGGTGCTGGTCGGTGCGATGTCCGGACCAGGTCCACCGGCAGAGCTTGATCCGCCGACCGCGCTCACAAAGTTGGTATCGGAAAAATCTCCGACTTGCACTTTGCCGTCGGGGCAGGCCTTTGCGAACGGGCTGCTTGAATTTCCAAGGCCCTTTTCGCAGTAGGTCGGAACCGTATAGAGAGCGGCGGCAAGGCCGGTGGCGTACGAAAAACCTTCGTAGTCGGCAAAGAAGAAGGTTTTGTCTCTCTTGATCGGACCGCCCAAGCTGCCGCCGTACTGGTTCTGGCGGAAAGCCGGGTTGGGAGCGGCGGGACAAGCGGCCGGCGTGGGGCAGGCCTTCGTGATGGGATTGAGCGCCAACGTAAAGTTGTAGTTCGGGTTGGTGTTGAGAACCTTGTTCCTCAGGAACTCGTAGGCCGAACCGTGAAGGCTGTTCGTGCCGGCTTTGGTGACGATGTCGACTACCGCGCCGGGCGTATGGCCGACCGACGCGTCGTACTTGTTGGTTGAGACGTTCACTTCCTCGATCGCGTCGATCGCAGGGCGCACAACAACCGAGCCGATGATGCGCTCATTGTTGTCGAACCCGTCGATCTGCTCGTTGTTCATTTCGTCGACGTTGCCGTTGGTGGAGAACGCGGACGTCGCGCGGCGATCATCGGGCCGCGCGCCCTGCACGGCAGATCCTGGCGAACCCTCCGTGACGCCGACCGATAGCTGAACGAGTTTGATGAGGTTGCGGCCGTTGAGAGGCAGATCTTCGACGCCCTGTGACGTAACGAGCGTGCCGATCGTCGAAGTATCGGTCTGCAGCGCTGGAGCTACGTTGCCTGCGACTTCGACGGTTTGAGAGATATCGCCGACTTCCATCTTCGCGTCGATGCGGGCGCGGTCACCGGCGGCAACGGTCAAACCGGCAGCCGTAAAGGTCTTAAATCCCTTGATCTCGACTTTTACCGAGTACGTTCCTACCTGTACGGCAGAGAAGACGTAGTCTCCTGAGCCGGACGTTTCGGCGGCCTCGGCAACGTTGGTCGCGATGTTGGTCAGGGTTACCGTTGCACCGGGAAGAACAGCGCCACTCGAATCGGTCACCGTACCGACGACAGCGGCGTTATTCTGCTGCGCTTTCAAGATCCCGGTGAGCGATAGCAACAGGCAGACCGATGCCGCCGTTATTCCAAGTCTTGCAAACAATCCTCTCATCATCGTGGCTCCCCTCCACTCGAGTACCAAACTCCACCCAGAAGTTTGAGAATGCCGAAGATTCGTCGATGCGTTGCGCGTAGTGCGGCGCCTTGCAATTCAGCGAGCTCCGCGACCCGTTTCGATTACACGTCGATAATGCCGATCACTTTGTCGAGACTCGCGATCGGGTCGTTGCCCGGAGCCGGTGTCCATTCGTGCGTTATGAAACCCGTGTAACCGAGATCGACGATCGACTGCACGATGAACCGCCAGTTGAGCTCCTGGGTTTCATCGAGTTCGTGCCGCCCCGGAACTCCGCCGGTATGAAAATGGCCGATGAGACCGATGTTGTCGCGAATCGTTTGGACGATGTTTCCTTCCATCACTTGAGCGTGGTAGATGTCAAAGAGAATCTTTACGCGCGGCGAATTCACCCGCTTTATGACGTCCGCGCCCCAGGGAAAATGGTCAAACATGTAGCTGTTCGGCCCGCCCTTTGAACTGATCAACTCGATGCAAAGCGTGATGCTTTTGTCCTCGGCGTGCGCTTTCACCTGATTACAGAAGGCGACGGCATTGTCGGCGCCCTGCTCTTCAGAAAGTCCTTCGACGCGATTGCCTGCAAGCAAAATGATGTTCGGAACGCTGTTCGCGGCGGCGACGTCGATGGCTGCGTGAACAGCCGCCATGAATTCTCCGGCGGCTTCTTTCTGATTGACCGCGTTCCATCCGGGAGCCGACATCTGACCGCGGCCACCCGCGGCGGCAGCCGGATTCCGAGCGCCTCCAGCGGCGGGCGCGGCCGAAGCAGGTGCGCCAGCGGGCGTCGGTCCGCCTGCGCCAGGACCACGCCCGAATGCGGGCATGACTCCGCGGCCCGCTGCACCATCCTTCCAACGCGGATAGTCGAGGCGATACATCGAAAGAACCAGCCCGTATTGCTTGAGCTTCGGCCAATCCGCGGGATCGTCAACGAAGTCGTATCCCTTGATTCCCAGATTCGCCGCTGCGCGCATCGTGTCTTCGAGAATCGATCCGCGGCCAAAGACTCCTTGCGTGACGCCCTGCTTGACGCGTCCGTTTCCCTTTACCGGTTGCGTTTGCTGCGCCGCCCTACTGATGGAAGAGAGCGCGAACGGCGTCCCGACCCCCACGGTCGTTAGAAAATCTCGTCTGCGCATGGATTCTCTTTCGAAGCTGTTTTAGCCAGCCGCACGATCCTCGTCGCGCTATCGGGCGCTTACACAAAGCGACTCCGCACGGCAAACACCTGGCTGGGCTTACGTCGTTTGTACAAGGACGACACGTTCGAAACGATGAGCAAGACCGTGCCGAACCTTGCTACCGAACTGTGGAAAAGCGATCCCCGTTAGAACAAAAACCTGCAGCACCCCACGTCGTTAACGTACACACTCCGCACGTGCCTGCTTCTTATCCCCAACCTGAGACAAGTTCAATCCCGAGACTTTACCAAATTGGGTAATTGTTTTATAAAATGTTCCAACACTTGGGGGAGGCCATCGTGCGACGCGTGGCTCTTATCTACGACGCCAGACACGCTTACGACTGGAAATTCATGGCCGGCGTGGCTGCGTACATTCACGAAAATCCCGGCTTCAATGTGTATCTCGAGCGGGATGCGCTCAAGGACCAGCGACTGCCAGATTTCCCTTCCTGGCACGGCCACGGGATCATCGCGAACTTCGATCACCCCGATGTCGCGGCGGCTGTCTCCCGATCCGGTCTTCCCGCAGTGGGATTTGGGAGCGGCTTTGGCTGGCGGATTCCGTCAGTTCCCTACTTTTTCACCAACAACAAATCGATCGCACAAATGGCGGTTGATCACTTCCTGTTCCGAGGCTTTCGAAACTTCGCGTTCTGCGGTTACGAGAAAAATCCCATCAATGGGTGGTCCGAGGAACGCGAGCAGAGTTTTGTGGCAAGCCTGAAGGCCGAAGGATACCCCTGCTCGGTGTATGTCGGCCGACCGAGGACTACGTCCCGATGGGCGTCGGTTGAGCGCGCCATCGTCGAATGGCTCGCGCCGCTTCGAAAACCGGTGGCACTGATGGCCGCCAATGACAGCCGCGGGTTGGACGTGCTCGAGGCGTGTCGCGCATCCCGATTGCGCGTGCCCGAGGAAGTAGCCGTTGTGGGAGTCAACAACGACCAGGTGCTCTGCGCTCTTGGCAGCCCGCCGCTGACAAGCATCGAGCACGGAACCGAACGCATGGGCTACGAAGCGGCTATGTTGCTCGAGCGGATGATGGGCGGCGAGAAGCCACGACGAAGAAGATTCGTCATCGACCCGGTCGGAATCACGACTCGCCGATCGTCGGACGTGCTGGCGATCGAGGATCGGTCGGTTGCCGACGCGATGGCTTTCATCAACGTGCACGCGACAAAAGGGATCAAGGTGGCCGATGTGACCAAAGCACTGGGAATTTCCAGGTCAGGCCTCGAAGTGCGATTTGGAAAGTCGCTCCGCTACAGCGTTCATACGGCGATTCGCCGAACCCAAATGGAAAGAGCCCGAACTCTGATTTCCGATACGAAAATGCCCCTCAAGCAGATCGCAGCCAATACCGGGTTCCGCTCCGTGCAACAGATGACCACGCTTTTTCGGAAAACTTTTCTCCAGCCGCCGGCGAAATACCGTAAGACTCTTACCAGAGCAAATTGAGGGCCCCAGCTTCGCGCCGGAAAAGCCCTTCTCCGGCGCTCGAAATACGTTGTGCGCTTCCACCGGAAGTGGTAACAAGCAGCGGCGTATTTCCGTTGGAACATGCGCGCTTGTGAGCACGCGTTTTCGTGTCAACAACCGACTCGTGGGCAAACGATCCAAAAAGCAGCCCCATAAAGCGGCGACCGCGGCGCCCGAAAAATCCCGCCGGAGCTTGGCGTTCGCCGGTGTACTTGTCTGCTTTTTTCTTTCCGGGGCCGGCGGACTCATCTACCAGGTCGTCTGGGGCAAGGCGCTCGGATTGGTCTTCGGCCATACGGCGTATGCGCTCGGTGCCGTGCTTGCCGTGTTCATGGGCGGACTGGCGGCGGGGAGTTTTTGGATCGGACGATGGAGCGAAAGCCGCCCGGAACCGCTCGAGACCTACGCGTGGCTTGAATTTGGAATCGCTGTGGGCGGCGCGCTCTCGCTTGCCGGAATCAGCGCAGTGCGCTTGCTCTACGTGTTCGCGTTTCCCCATCTGTCAACCGTCGCGCTTCTCGTCGTGCGGCTTTTGGGCGCGGCAATCGTGCTCTTGGTGCCGACGTTTTTCATGGGCGGCACACTGCCCGTGCTCGCTCGCGGCGTGGCGCGTTATTCGACCGAACTCGGCGCGCGCTTCGCCAGGCTTTATTGGGTGAATACGACCGGCGCCGTCGCCGGAACGCTGGCCGCGGGATTTCTATTTTTGCCGGCGCTGGGAATGCGCTTGACGATCTTTGCGGCGGTAACTCTCAACGTGGCTGCGGGGCTCCTGGCACTGGGCCTTTCGCGCTCGAAGCAAACTCGGATCGATCACGCTCTCACAGCTTCGTCGCCGGCAAAACCCAAATCTCCCGAGGCCTTGGGGGCGAGAGAAAGTGCGGCTTCCCGGTCCCGCTTGCAGACGCGTTTTTTTCTCACTTGCTTTGCGGCCGTCGGAGCGACGGCGATGGCCTATGAAATTGGCTGGACGCGCCTGCTCGCAACGCAGCTTGGCAGCTCGACCTACGCGTTTACGCTGATGCTCGCGACGTTCCTTGCGGGCATTGCGCTCGGAAGCGCCCTATTTGAGCTGCTGGGCAAAGCAGCGGCGAGCGAGATGACCTTTGCGTGGACACAAGCATTGACCGCGATCACGGCGCTCGCCGCGCTTGCATTCTTCAACCAGCTGCCCGACGTGTTGCCCTCGATTCTTGGAGCGAACCAGGATTCGTTCGACACGGTCGTGCTGGCACAGTTCGCCGTCAGCGCCCTGGCGATGCTGCCGACAGCCATAGTCTTTGGCTTCAACTTCCCCGCGGTGACCAAGCTGATCGCCGCAACAAGCAGAACCAACGCAAGTTCGGGCGAAACGAGTGCGAATTCCGAAGCGAGCGGGGATGGCGCAATCGTCGGCCTCGCCTATTGCTCAAATACGCTCGGCGCGATCGTCGGTGCAATCGCCGCGGGGTTTTGGCTTTTGCCCAAACTCGGAAGTTTTCACCTGCTCGCTGCGACGGCTGTCGCGAATGCGGGGCTCGCAGCCGTGCTGTCGCTTGGCGCACTTTTTTCGAAATCTTCACGCAGCCCTCGAAGCCTTGTCTTTCGATTTGCAGGCGTCGTCGTAAGCATTGCGCTCGTCTTGGCCGCGATCGGCGTCGGATTCACTCGTTATTTCTACGATCCGGCGGTCCAGACGTTCAATACGCTCTTGTATTGGAACGCGGAAGAGAAACCGCTGCCGCTCGAAATGCGCCAGAAAGCGCACATGGTGGACGTGGTCTACTGGGCGGACGGTTTGAACGCGACGATCTCGGTCGGCCGCACCGACAATATTCTCGCGCTGCGAACCAACGGCAAGGTAGACGCCTCGAACAACGACATTACAACGCAACTCATGCTCGGGCACATCGGCGCAATCGCTCATCGCGCACCGCGGCGCGTGCTGGTGATTGGTTTCGGAGCGGGTATGACGCTCTCCGCCCTTGCCCGGTACCCGGAAATTGAACGCCTGGATTGCGTCGAGATCGAGCCTGACGTCGTCCGGGCCGCGCCGCTTTTGTCGCCCCTCAATCGCGACGTGCTCAAAGACCCGCGCGTCCGCATGATCTACGACGACGGGCGCAATTTTCTTCTCACTACGCATGAGCAATACGATCTGATCGTTTCCGAACCCTCGAATCCGTGGATCGCGGGAATCGCTTCGCTATTTACGCGCGAGTTCTATCGCGGAGCGCAGGAGCATCTGGCGCCCGGGGGAATCTTCGTTCAGTGGGTGCATTGCTATTCGCTTTACCCGAGCGACCTGAAAATGGTATTCGCCACGTTTCTTTCCGAATTTCACGGGGCCACTTTATGGCACGGAGTGAAATCGGATCTGCTCCTGGTCGCCCCGACGCCGTCTGCGCCGACGATTCTTGAGAACATTCAAGCGCTCTGGCCAAGCCCCCGGCTCCACGATGATTTCGACTGGATGGGAATCGAAAAACCGGAAGGACTTTTCGGATTCTACATGCTGGACGACGCCGGATTGCGAACGTTTGCAGCGACGGGACAAATCAACACCGACGACCGCACGCTGCTCGAGTACAGCGCGCCGCGGTCGCTGCTGATCCTCGGCCTGGACGACGAAAATCTGCGCGAGCTCTACCAGAAGCAAAACAATCCATTGCCGGACGGGTTCTCAGGCGATCTGCGCGACGAAGTTGCAGCCGAGAGCGCCGCGACTGCGCTCAACGCGCAAAATATCAATGATGCGGATCGCTTTGTCGGCGCGCTTGGTGAACGCTCGACGGGACCAGATGACGAAATCGCCCGTGGGCGCGACGCGATCGCCCATAAGGACTACGATTCGGCGGCGCGAGATTTTGACGCCGCTCTCGCGGCAAATCCAGGTTCGCCGGACGCAGCGTGGGGCCTCGCCGAAACCAATCGCCTCACGACCAAGCTCGATCTCGCGCACCAGCAGTTTCTCCGGATCCTCGAACGTGATCCGGCGAATCTCCGGGCTTTGGGTTCGCTCGAGCAGCTTTACAGCGATACGGGGCACCCGGCGGAAGCGGCCGCGATCGAGCGCCGACTGATTGCGGCAAATCCGCGGGCGAGCGCCGACGACTATGCTGAACTCGGAGAAATGCTCAAGCGCGCAGGGAAGCTGGACGACGCTGTAGTTGCCATGCAGGATTGCCTGGCGCGCGATCCCTACAATTTCCAGACCAATCTCAATCTCGGCCAGATTTACGACGTCCAAAAGAGATATTTGGACGCACGCCGACGGCTCGAATTTGTAGAAAGGTTCTTTCCGGACGTGGACTCGCAGACCTACTCACTGCTTTACGAAGTGGATACGGCTCTGGGGGATTCCAAAGCTGCTGCCGATGCCGTGCGCTTCGGGCTGAGCCTGTTTCCGAACGACCCTGATCTGCTGAAACTGGACGTGCCCCTCTGAAATTTCAGAGAGGCACGTCCGGGTGTTTCAGTCGACGCCGCGCCAAGATCCGGTCAGTTGCCTGACGAAGCCGCGGATTGGTTCAAAGCGATCGGTTGAGTGAATGCTCCGTCGCCAGCCGAATCCCACACGGCGAAGCGGACCCACTTCTTGCCGGTTGCGTCGAACGGAATCTTGAACGTATGCGTCCCAAACGGCATCGTGTCGGTCAGCTTGATGATCTGCCGGTCGACCTTGGTGCCATCGCTCCAGACCAGCTCCGCAAAATCGAGCGGGAACGTGTACTCGATCGTTGCGCTGTAGGTGCGATGGGCGCCTGCGCCGTCGACGCTCCAGTTATGGAACAGCACTTCGCCGGTCGTACCGAAGAAGTTGCCGTTGCGGATGCCTTCGACGATTGGCGACCAGCTCTCGTTGTATGAGGGAACGTGGTCGAGTTTCAGATAGTTGACCGTGAGTTGCGGATAGGTCTCGTCATCGGGCCACTTCGTGTAGGTGTCACCCTCGGCAAGCATGTACTTGGGCTTA
>Ga0210401_10003225_pt1 | contig 17538 bp, 16 predicted proteins | sample IncBWH32MmetaG_FD_150866 | JGI IMG/M metagenome (GOLD analysis project Ga0210401, IMG submission 150866) | Forest soil microbial communities from Barre Woods Harvard Forest LTER site, Petersham, Massachusetts, United States - Inc-BW-H-32-M | ecosystem: Environmental > Terrestrial > Soil >... | reverse complement strand
AGCCCGGATCCCAGGCCTGGGCGTATGCTTCTGGGCCGGGGGCCCTGGTCCCGCTGCGGGTCCAGGGCGTGGTGCAGAGCGGTGCGCTGGCCCAGGCGACTGTGCTGCTGGAAGTCGAGGCGCCAGGGGAGGCCGTCTGGCGGCCCCTGCCCTACACCTGGGTCCTGGCGCCGTGAGCGGCGGCAAACAGGCCGTTGTCCGCCTAGACGCCCTGCTGGTCGCGCGGGGCCTGGCCCCGGACCTGCGCAGGGCCCAGGCCCTGGTGCTGGCGGGCCAGGTGCTCAGCGGGGACACCTTGCTGGACAAGCCGGGCCGCACCGTGGCCGCGGAGCTTCCGCTGCGCCTGCGGGGCCAGAAGGCCTTCGCCAGCCGGGCCGGCGCCAAGCTGGAGGCGGGGCTGGAGGCGGCGGGCTTCACGGTGGAGGGCCTGCGCTGCCTGGACCTTGGGGCCAGCACGGGCGGCTTCACCCATTGCCTGCTCAAGCGGGGGGCGGCCAGGGTCATCGCGGTGGAGGCCGGATACAACCAGCTGGACTGGGCCCTGCGCCAGGACCCGCGGGTGGACAGCCGGGAAGGCTGCGACGCCCTGGGCCTAACCCCGGCCGCCCTGGGCGGGCTGGTGGACTTCGCCTGCGCGGACCTCAGTTTCGCCAGGAGCGCCCCATTCTTCCCCCTCCTGGCCGGCCTGCTGGCGAAGGGTGGGGCCTGGGTCTTCCTGGTCAAACCGCAGTTCGAGGTCGGCGCGGAAGATTTGGATCACGGCGTCGTCCGCGGCTTGGACGCCCGCCAGCGGGCCCTGGCCGGTGCCTGGGCCGCCGCCCAGGGGGCGGAACTGGGGCCCCTGGGGCACCTGGAAAGCCCGTTGGCCGGGGCCAAGGGAAACCACGAATGGCTGCTCTGGGGCCGGCGCTGACCGCGGGCCATGAAATTATTGACCCTGTCGGGGGCGGGGCGGTATAGTTCGCCCTGCCATGGCGCGCCCTCCCGGGCGGAGCCGGGGGCCGGCGGCGCGCGGGCCGCGTTCAAAGGAGATCAGGCGGAAATTGGCAAAACTGCAGCATCCTTTCGATGGCCCGGTCGACTACCTGGGACGCCAGGTGACGGTCGATTTTTTTGACTGCAACAAGGCGCTTTTGAACGACGTGAAGCGGGTGGAACGGATGATGGTCGCCGCGGCCAAGGCCAGCAGGGCCACGGTGGTGAAGAGCCTGTTCCACCAGTTCAACCCGTTCGGCGTGAGCGGCGTGGTGGTCATCGCGGAAAGCCACCTGGCCATCCACACCTGGCCGGAATACGGCTTCTGCAGCATCGACGTGTTCACCTGCGGGCCCGTGGTCGACCCGCGCATCTGCCAGCGCTTCCTGGTCCGGGCCCTCAAAAGCGGCCACAGCGAATACCATGAGTTCAAGCGGGGCGTCCTGAAATTGGACGGCCTCAGCCACAAGGCCATCCCAGTGCAGGGCGCCCAGGAGACGCTGCTGGCGCTGCCCGCCTCCGGCAAGCTGGGGCACCAAAGCAAGGGCGGCCCGGAAAAGCTCAAGGCCCTGCACGCCGCGCCCCGCAAGCGCGTCCCGCGGGCCAAGGCGTGACCCCGGACCCCAAGCGCCGGGCGCTCAAGCAGGAACGGGCGCCGCTCTACGAAGCCGTGGTGAGCTACGTGCGCAAGCACAAGGTCAGCTTCCACACCCCCGGCCACAAGCACGGGCAGGCCATCCCGGCGGCGTTCCGGCACTTTGTGGGCGAGACGGTCTTTGACATGGACCTGACCCTGCTGGCCGAGGTGGACAGCCTCCACGAGCCGCAGACCGTCATCCGCGACGCCCAGCAGCTGGCCGCCGAAGCCTACGGGGCCGACGCCAGCTTCTTCCTGGTCAACGGCTCCACCGTGGGCAACCAGACCATGATCCTCAGCACCTGCCAGCCCGGCGACCTGGTGCTGATCCCCCGAAACGCCCACCAGAGCGTGCTGGCGGGGGTGCTGCTGGCGGGCTGCGAGCCCATCTTCATGAAGCCCGAGATCAACAAGGACCTGGGACTTTACACCAATGTCACGGTCGGCACGGTGGAGGCCGCGCTGAAGCGCTGGCCCAAGGTGAAGGCGGTGCTCATCACCAGCCCCACCTACCACGGCATCGCCGCGGACACGGCCCGCCTGGCCGAGCTGGTGCACGAGCACGGCATCCCGCTGCTCATCGACGAGGCCCACGGCCCGCACCTCAAGTTCCACGACGAGCTGCCGCTCAGCGCCATGGAAGCCGGCGCCGACATGGCCGTCCAGAGCACCCACAAGATCCTGGCGGGGATGACCCAGAGCAGCCTGCTGCACGCCAAGGCCGGGCGCATCGACCTGGGCCGGGTGCGCAAGGTGCTGAAGCTGCTCACCACCACGTCGCCCAGCTACATCCTGATGTCGTCCATCGACATGGCCCGCCGGCAGATGGCCATGGACGGGGTCAAGCTCATCGGCCGGGCCCTGAAGCTGGCCCGCAAGGCCCGCGAAGAGGTGAACAAGATCGAGGGCTTCCGCTGCTTCGGCCGGGAAAGCATGGGCTCCGGCGGCGTCTACGACCTGGACGAGACCAAGCTGACCATCGCCGTGCACGGCATGAACGCGACCGGTTACGAGGTGGCCCACCGCCTGAACAAGGGCCACGGCATCCAGGTGGAGTACGCGGACCTATTCAGCGTGTTCCTGATCGTGAGCTTCGGCAACACCGAGCTGGAGATCAACCGCCTGATCCGGGCCCTACGCAGCATCTCGCTGTGGGCCAAGGCCCGGCGGGTGAAGAAACGGCGCAAGCCCGTGCGCTGGGAGCTGCCGGGCTTCAGCGCCCGGCCGGCCGTGAACCCGCGCTACGCCTTTTTCGCCCCGAAGGAGACGGTGGCGCTGGAAAAGGCCGTGGGCCGGGTCAGCGCCGAGACCATTTCGCCCTACCCTCCGGGCATCCCCCTGGTGGTTCCAGGGGAGCGCCTGGACATGGAGGCGGTCCGGGCCATCCGGGCGCTGCAGGCCGCGGGCTGCAGGATCCAGGGCCCGGCGGACGCCAGTTTGGAGACGCTACAAGTGGTGAAGACCCGGGGCCGGGCGGCCGCCCGGGTGAGGGCCCAGCAGGGAGAGGACCATGGCACGGAAGAATAAAGACGACATCGAGGACGAGGAAAACAAGCTGGAAGAAGAGGAAGAGGAGGCCGGCGACGACGAGGAGCTGGATGAGGCCGGTTTTCACGTGGCCGAGGAAGAGGACGCCGAGGAAGAAGAGGAAGAAAAAGACCTTGATTTGGACGAGGACGAGGAGTATGAAAGTGGCCCTTCTAAGCGTCCGTCCGGGCGCAAGAAACGCAAAGGCTCCGGACTGATTGACGACTTCGAAGACCACATCGAGCCGGAAGAAGAGGAAGAAGACTCGGATGACGGCGACGAAGACGAAGACTGGGAGGAGGACGAGCTTGACGACGAAGAAGACTGGGACGACGAAGAAGGCGACGACGAAGACTAGCCCGGCCAAAGCCGTTGCCACCAAGCCCAAGGCCGCCCCGGCCAAAGCCGTGGCCGCGAAGCTTGTTGTGTCCGCCCCGGCGAAACCCGCCAAGCCCGCCAAGAGCCCGCTCGGCAAGAAGGAGATGGAGCCCTACCGCCACCTGCTTCTAGAGCTCAAGCACAAGCTGGTCCGCGATGTGCTGGTGAACCAGGAAGCCAGCAACGAGAGCAACGACGGCGACGTGCTGGACCTGGCCGACCAGGCCTCGGACAGCTACGACAAGGACCTGGCCAACAGCCTGAGCGAGACCGAACGCTCCCGCCTGGCGGCCGTGGAAAAGGCCCTGAAGCGGGTGGAGGCCGGCACCTACGGCCTCTGCGAGGACTGCACCAAGCCCATCCCGCTGCCGCGCCTCAAGGTGCTGCCCTTCGCCAAGCTCTGCGTGAACTGCCAGCAGAGCGAGGAGCGCGGCAACACCTGGCGCGCCCGGTCCCCGGAAGAGGAAAAGTAGCGCCGAGCACCGCCCATAAAAAAAAGCCCCGGGCCTAGGCCCGGGGCTTTTTTGTTTTGGGACGCTATTTCTTGGAGCCCTGCTTGGCCACGGCTTCCATGGCGGCCTTGACCTTCTCGGGGTCGCCCAGGTATTTGCGGTCCAGCGGGTTCAGGTCGGCGTCCAGGGTGTAGACCAGCGGCATTCCCGTGGGGATGTTCAGCTCCACGATGTCCGCCTCGCTGACGGAGTCCAGGTACTTGACCAGGGCCCGCAGGCTGTTGCCGTGGGCGGCGATGATGACCCGCTTGCCGGCCTTGATCTGGGGGGCGATGTCGCCGATCCAGAAGGGCACCACCCGGGCCACGGTCTCCTTGAGGCTTTCGGTGGCGGGCAGCTCGCGGGTGGGCAGGCCGCCGTAGCGGCGGTCGTTGCTGGGGTGGCGCTCATCGTCCAGCGCCAGGGCCGGGGGCGGCACGTCATAGCTGCGCCGCCAGACCTTCACCTGGTCCTCGCCGTGCTTGGCCGCGGTCTCGCTCTTGTCGAGGCCCTGCAGCGCGCCGTAGTGGCGTTCGTTCAGCCGCCAATCCTTGACCGTGGGGATCCACAGCTCACCCATCTCCTCCAGGGCGTAGTGCAGGGTCTGGTTGGCGCGCTTGAGCACGCTGGTGTAGGCCAGGTCGAAATGCATGCCTTCCTTGATGAACGTGCGGCCGGCCTCGCGGGCCTCCTGAAGGCCCTTTTCGGCCAGGGGGACGTCGGTCCAGCCGGTGAAGCGGTTTTCTTGGTTCCATTGGCTTTCGCCGTGTCGGAGCAGAACAACCTTGTACATGAACACCTCGTTGGGACGGCCCAGGCGCTGCCGGAAGGGCCCCATCCTACTGCCCCAGGTCCTTGACTTCAAGCGGCCCAACCCTGGATAATCCCTGCTCCCAAATGTCTTTCTGATCGACTCCTACGGAGGCTTCCATGGCTGTCAAAGTCGCAATCAACGGTTTCGGCCGCATCGGCCGCTTGGTTTTCCGGGCCCTGCACGAGCAGGGGCTTTTCGGCAAGGATCTGGACGTGGTGGCGGTGGGCGACATCGTGCCCGCCGACAACCTGGCCTACCTGCTCAAGTACGACTCCATCCAAGGCGCCTTCAAGGGCACCGTCAGCAGCAAGAAGTCGGCCGCCGACAAGCCGGACGATGACGTGCTGGTGGTGGACGGCAAGGAGATCAAGGTCGTGTCCGCCAAGACCCCGGCCGAGCTGCCCTGGGCCGCCCTGGGCGTGCAGCTGGTGATCGAGTCCACCGGCCTCTTCACCGACGCGGAAAAGGCCAAGGGCCACATCGCCGCCGGCGCCAAGAAGGTGATCATCTCGGCGCCCGCCAAGGGCGAGGACATCACCGTGGTCATCGGCGTGAACGACGACAAGCTGACCAAGGAGCAGGTCATCATCTCCAACGCCAGCTGCACCACCAACTGCCTGGCGCCCGTGGTGCACGTGATGATCAAGGAAGGCTTCGGCCTGGCCGAGGGCCTGATGACCACCATCCACAGCTACACCGCGACCCAGAAGACCGTCGACGGCCCCAGCAAGAAGGATTGGAAGGGCGGGCGCAGCGCGGCCATCAACATCATCCCCAGCACCACCGGCGCGGCCAAGGCCGTGGCCCTGGTGCTGCCGGAAGTGAAGGGCAAGCTCACCGGCATGTCCTTCCGCGTGCCGACCCCGACCGTCAGTGTGGTGGACCTGACCTTCAAGACGGTCAAGGACACCAACCTGGCCGAGATCAAGGCGGCCCTGAAGAAGGCCAGCGAGACCTACATGAAGGGCATCCTGGGCTACACCGAGGACGAGGTCGTCTCGAGCGACTTCATCCACGACAAGCGCAGCAGCATCTTCGACGCCGGCAGCTCCATCGAGCTGAACAAGAACTTCTTCAAGCTGATCAGCTGGTACGACAACGAGTGGGGCTACAGCAACCGGGTCGTGGAACTGACCACCAAGGTCATCGCCCTGGGCCTGTAATAAGCTGACCAAGAGCAATGACGCGGGGGCGGGAGCGATCCCGCCCTCACGTTGTTCTCCGACCCCCCCACTGTCACGGAGTAAAGCGGATGGCTAAGCTCTTTGTGGAAGACCTCAACGTAGCGGGCAAGCGCGTGCTGGTGCGCGTGGACTTCAACGTGCCGGTGAAGAACGGCGTGGTGGAGGACGACAAGCGCATCCAGGCGGCCCTGCCCACTTTGAAGTACCTGTTGGACAAGGGCGCCAGCCTGGTGGTGATGAGCCACCTGGGCCGCCCCGACGGCCAGCGCAAGATGGAGTTCAGCCTCAAGCCGGTGGCGGCGAAGCTGCAGGAACTGCTGGGCAAGCCCGTGCAGTTCCTGGACGACTGCGTGGGCCCGGACGTGGAGAAAGCCTGCGCCGCGCTCCAGCCGGGCGGGGTCATCCTGCTGGAAAACCTTCGCTTCCACATCGAAGAGGAAGGCAAGGTCAAGCTGGAAGACGGCACCAAGCTGGCCGCGGACAAGGCCAAGGTGGCCGAGTTCAGGGCCGGCCTGTCCAAGCTGGGCGACGTCTACGTGAACGACGCCTTCGGCACGGCCCACCGCGACCACAGCAGCGTGGCCGGCATCACCCTGCCCCTGCGCGCCAGCGGCTACCTGATGAAGAAGGAGCTCGATTTCCTGGGCTCGGCCATGGAGAACCCGCAGCGCCCCTTCGTGGCCATCATCGGCGGGGCCAAGGTCAGCGGAAAGATCGACGTGATCAACGCCATGCTTCCCAAGGTGGACAAGCTGATCATCGGCGGCGGCATGGCCTACACCTTCGCCAAGGCCAAGGGCTACGAGACCGGCGACAGCCTGGTGGAGCCGGACCGTGTGCCGCTGGCCAAGGAGCTGATGGAGAAGTACGGGGACAAGATCGCCCTGCCCACCGACACGCTCGTCACCGACAAGTTCGACTTCGGCGCCCGCACCATCGGGGCGACCAAGGTCGTGCCCGTCAGCGGCATCCCGGTGGGCTGGGAGGGCATCGACATCGGCCCCGAGACCACCGAGGCCTTCTGCAAGATCGTCCGCGGCGCCAAGACCGTGCTTTGGAACGGCCCCATGGGGGTCTTCGAGGTGGAAGCCAGCGCCAAGGGCACCTTCGCGGTGGCTCAGGCCCTGGCCGACGCCACCAAGGCCGGCGCGGTCACGGTGGTGGGCGGCGGCGACAGCGCCAGCGCCATCAAGAAGGCGGGCCTGGCCAAGCAGGTCACCCACGTTTCCACCGGCGGCGGAGCCAGCCTCGAGTTCCTCGAAGGCAAGCCCCTGCCCGGTGTCCTCGCTCTGACGGACAAGTGATGCGCAAGAAATTCATCGCCGGCAACTGGAAGATGTACAAGACCGTGTCCGAGGCATTGGACTTCGCCAAGGACGCCAAGGCCCGCCTGGCCGGGGTCACCAACGTCCAGGTGGCCATCGGCGCCCCTTACATCGCCCTGCACGACCTGGCCGCGGCCTTCCAGGGCAGCAACATCGAGCTGGCCGCCCAGAACTGCCATTGGGAGAAGGAAGGCGCGTTCACCGGGGAGATCAGTGTGGGCATGCTCAAGGAGCTGGGCTGCCAGCACGTGATCATCGCCCACAGCGAACGCCGCCAGTATTTCGGCGAGACCAACGCCACGGCCAACAAGAAGGTCAAGGCGGCCCTGGCGGCCGGCCTCGGCGTGATCCTCTGCGCCGGTGAAACCCTGGCCGAGCGCGAGGCCGGCAAGACCTTCGACGTGGTCAAGGACCACGTGCTGGGCAGCCTGGAGGGGATCAGCGCTGAGCAGATGGCCCACATCGTCATCGCCTACGAGCCGGTCTGGGCCATCGGCACCGGCAAGGTGGCCAGCCCGGCCCAGGCCCAGGAAGTGCACGCCTTCATCCGCGGGGTGCTCAAGGGCGCCTGGGGCGACGGCGTCGCGGGTGCCACGCGCATCCAGTACGGCGGCAGCGTGAAGCCGGACAACGTGAAGGAGCTCATGGCCCAGCCGGACATCGACGGGGCCCTGGTCGGCGGCGCGAGCCTCAAGCCGGACAGTTTTGAGGCCCTGGTCAAGTTCTGACCCGGGGCCAACTGCAGAAGGGAAAGCAAACCATGGAAACTTTCATCTACGTCATCTTCGCCGTCATCTGCGTGCTGCTGATCGGGCTGGTGCTGATCCAGCAAGGCAAGGGCGCGGGCGTGGGCTTCAGCATGGGCGGCGCCAGCCAGGCCATGTTCGGCGGCTCGGGCGGGCGGGACTTCTTCATCAAGCTCACCGCGGGCCTGGCCGTGGCGTTCATGGTCATCTGCATCGTGCTGGCCAAGATGTCGGTCAGCAACGCGGGCCAGTACAACGGCGTGATGGCCAACGCCCAGGCTCCTGCCCCGGCCGCCCCGGCCGCGCCCATCGGCGCCCCGGTGGCCCCGGCCATGCCCGCGGGACAGCCGCTGAAGGCCGCGGCCCCGGTCGCCCCCGCCCCCGTGGCCCCGGCTCCGGTGGCTCCGGCCCCGGTGGCTCCTTCCAAGTAACGCCAAGTTCCAAGCACGCATGCATCCAGGTCGCCAGCCCGGCCGGCAGCCCCCATCTGGGGCCGCTGGATCGGCTGGCGACCTTGTTTAAAATGGAAGCTCCTCCAGCCGGCAGGTCCATGGCAGAACTGAAGCCCGAATTCTCCCGCTATGACGCGCCCGTGCATCCCCAGGCCCTGGACAAGGAAGCCTATGTGGAGGGCATGTTCAACGCCGTGGCGCCGAGCTACGACCTGGCCAACCGCCTGATGTCCTTCGGCCTGGACAAGGGATGGCGCCGCCGCCTGGTCCGTGAAAGCGGCGTGCAGGGCGGGGCCCGCATCTTGGACGTGGGTTGCGGCACCGGCGACCTGCTGCTGGACTTCGCCAAGCGCGTGGATTCCATGGCCGGCGAGGGCCTGGATTTCTCCGCCGGCATGCTGGCGGTGGCCCGGCGGAAGGACCGCCACGGCTTCACCTGGACCCAGGGTTCGGCCCTGCAGCTGCCCCAGGCGGACCAGGCCTTCGACGCGGTGGCCTCGGCCTGGGTCCTGCGCAGCATCACCGACCCGCAGGCCTTTTTCAGCGAGATGGCGCGGGTGGCCAAGCCCGGGGCCAAGGTGCTGGTGCTGGAGCTGACCCAGCCCCGCCGGGCCTGGCAACGCCTCATCTACTGGCCCGTGCTCAACCTCTATGTGCCCGTCGTAGGAAGGCTGCTGAGCGGCCACAACAGCGGCTACCGTTACCTGCGCGACACCATCAAGGGCTTCTACCAGGACCCCCAGGTGCTGGAATTCATGGGCCGGGCGGGCCTGCAGGACTGCCGGGCCCTGCCCCTGACCCTGGGCGCCGCCACCCTTTTCATCGGCACCAAAGGAGCTTGAACATGCGGATCAAGACGCTGATCGCTTCGCTGGGACTGCTGGCCTTGGCGGCCTGCGCCAAGCACGGGCCGGACTACTCCGCGATTCCCGACAAGGATGTGGTGGCCGACGGCGGGACCCAGGTGAGCGCCTCGGCCGGGGACGCCAGCACCCTGAACCCCATCCTGGTGACCGACCTGACCAGCCAGGGCGTCTGCGACTCGGTCTTCGACGGCCTGACCCGTTACAACCCCAAGCTGCAGCTGGAAGGGGCCTTGGCCGAGCGCTGGGAGGTGAAGGACGGGGGCAAGACCATCCTTTTCCACCTCCGCCACGGCGTGACCTGGCACGACGGGGCCCCCTTCACCAGCGCGGACGTCAAATTCACGGTCGACAGCATCATGGACCCCAAGGTGGCCAGCCCGGCCAAGAGCCTCTTCGACCTGGTCAGCGCCATTGAAACGCCGGACGAATACACCGTGGTGGTCCGCTACAAAAGGGCCTACGCGCCCGCCCTGGAGTCCTGGGCCCAGGAGATCATCCCCAAGCACCTGCTGGCGGGGAAGGACCTGAACACCGACCCCTTCAACCGTCATCCGGTCGGGACGGGAGCGTACCTCTTCAAGTCCTGGACCGACAAGCAGTCCATCGAGCTGGTGGCCAACCCCCACTACTGGGACGGGCCGGTCCACATCGCCCGGCAGGTGCTGCGCTTCGTCCCCGAACCGTCCACCCAGCTCCTGGAGCTGAAGCGGGGCGGCATCGACGGGATGACGCTGCAGCCGGATCAGTTCCTCAAGGAGTGTGAGGGCCCGGATTTTGAGCGGACCAACCAGAAGTACCGCTTCCCGGGCCTGCACCAGTACACCTACCTGGCCTTCAACCTGGCCCGCCCGCCCTTTGACGACGTCCGCGTGCGCTGGGCCCTCAGCGGCGCCATCGACCGGGACGAGCTGATCCAGGGGGTGATGCAGGGATTGGCCAGGCCTTGTTCCGGCCCCTACAGCCCCCTGATGCAGGCCTACGACCCGAGCGTGAAGCCCGTGGCCTTGGACCTGACCAAGTCCGCCCAGCTGCTGGACCAGGCCGGATGGAAGCTGGGCCCCGACGGCCTCCGCCACAAGGGGGGCAAGGCCTTCGAGTTCAGCCTGCTCACCAACACCGGGAACGCCCCACGGGAAAAGGCCGTGCTGATCATGCAGCAGCAGTTCCTCAAGCTGGGCGTGAAGGCCGACGTGCAGACCCTGGAATGGTCCACCTTCAACAGCGTCCACCTGGACAAGCACGATTTTGACGCGGCCGTGGTGGGCTGGAACCTGTCCCTGGACCCGGACCAGTACAGCATCTTCCACAGCAGCCAGACCCATGTGGGCGAGCTGAACTTCGTCGGCCTCAAGGACGCCCAGGTGGACCGCCTGCTGGAGCAGGGCCGCACCACTTTCGACCCGGCCAAACGCACCGCCATCTACCGGGCCTTCCACCGCCGCATCGCAGCACTGCAGCCCTATGCCTTCCTCTACGCCCCGGACGACCTGTCCGCCCTGAGCCGCAAATTCCAGGGCCTTCTGGTGACGGACACGGGCTACGGCTGGTATTCGAACACCCGCTGGTACATCCCCGCGAGCTGCCAAAAGGACTAGGTCCAAGGAACTTTGGGCGGGCCCGCCGCGTTCCTATCCCAACGGTGAGCCACTCCTTGAGCGCCGGACATGGCCAGGCGGGTTCATGCCCCTCCTTGCCCGGGCCACCTTGAGCCCCTACAATGGCAGCGCCGAAAACCTCGGCGCTGCCGTCTTTTTGGGGCCTGATGCTCCTCCGCTACGCCCTCCGTCGCATGATCCTGGCCGTGCCCCTGCTGCTGGGGATCTCGGTGCTGACCTTTGCCCTGCTGCACCTGACCCCGGGCAACCCGGTGCAGCAGCAGATGGCCATGAACCCGCATTTTTCCGCGGCCAGCGCCGAGGCCCTGCGCCGGCTCTACGGCATGGACCAGCCCCTGCCGCTGCAGTACTGGCACTGGCTGGCCCGATTGGCCCGGCTGGACTTTGGGCTGAGCCTGCGCGACCAGCAGCCCGTGCTGGGCAAGATCCTGGCGGCCCTACCCGCCACCCTGTTCCTGAACATCGCCTCCTTGGCCATCGCCCTGGGCATCGCCATCCCCTTTGGTGTGCACTCGGCCACCCATCCCAAGTCCCGCTTCACCCGCTTCTTCACCGGCTTCACTTTTTTCTCCTTTTCCTTCCCCGGCTTCTGGCTGGCCCTCCTGCTGCAGCTCTGCCTGGCCGCGTGGCTCGGGATCCTGCCCATCTCCGGCATCCTTTCGGCGGGCATGGACAGCGCGCCGTGGTGGCAGAAACTGCCCGATTTCCTGTGGCATGCTGCAGGGCCCTTGATCGTCTCGGTCTTCGGCAGCTGGGCCGTGATGTCGCGCTACGTGCGCAACAGCATGTTCGAAGCCCTGGGCCAGGATTACATCCGTACGGCCCGCGCCAAGGGCCTGGGCGAGCGGGCCGTGTTCTGGCGCCACGCCCTGCCGAACGCCCTGCTGCCGGTGGTGACCCTGCTGGGCCTGAGCCTGCCGGGCCTGATCGGCGGCTCGGTGATCATCGAGACCATCTTCGCCTGGCCCGGCATGGGCCTGCTCGCCTGGGAGGCCTCCACGGGCTACGACTACCCTGTGATCCTGGGGGTCAGCTTCCTGGGGGCCTGCCTCACCATCCTGGGCAACCTGGCCGCGGACCTGGGGCTGGCGATGCTGGATCCGCGCATCAAGGTGCAGTGATGGCCGGCCCCAAGGTCTTCTGGAAAGGGCCGACCCTGGCCGCCGGCTTGGCGCTGGCGGCGCTGGCGGCCGTGGCTGTGCTGGCCCACTGGCTGGCGCCGTCCGACCCGGATAAGATCGACATCCTGCAGCGCCTGGCCGCGCCCGGGCCGGGGCAGTGGCTGGGCCGGGACGCCCTGGGCCGGGACCTGCTGTCGCGCATGATCTACGGGGCCCAGGTGTCCCTGGCCGTGGGCCTGACGGCGGCCCTGGGCAGCACCCTGGTGGGCAGCCTGCTGGGGGCCGTGTCGGGCTACCTTGGCGGCTGGGTGGACGAGGTGATCATGCGCTGCGCCGACGTGCTGATGTGCATTCCCGGCTTGTTCCTGGTGCTGACCCTCATCGTGGTGCTGGGGCCTGGCATCACCAACGTGGTGCTGGTGATCATTTTCACGGGCTGGACCGACATCGCCCGCCTGGTGCGCGGCGAAGTGCTCAGCCTGAAGTCGCGCGAGTTCGTGCTGGCAGCCCGGGCCTCGGGCGCCCACCCGGCCAGGATACTGTTCAGGCATGTGCTGCCCAACGCCATGGCCCCGGTCTACGTGTCCCTGACCTTCGGCATCGCCGGTTCCATCCTCATGGAATCCGGACTCAGCTTCCTGGGCCTGGGGGTGCAGCCGCCCACAGCCTCCTGGGGCAGCCTGCTCTCCGACGGCCGGGAGACCCTGCACGAGGCCTGGTGGATGGTGGTGTTCCCCGGGCTCGCGATTTTGGTTACCATGCTCCTGATCAACCAGCTGGGCGAGGCCGCCCGCCGGCACTACGACCCCAAGGAGCCGGCATGAGCGCGCTGCTCCAGGTGGACGGCTTGAGCCTCGGGTTCGGGGACGCCCCGGATGTGGTCCATGGGGCCACCTTCAGCCTCGAGGCCGGCCAGAGCCTGGGCCTGTTGGGGGCCTCGGGCTCGGGCAAGAGCCTCAGCGCCTTGGCCGTGCTGGGGCTGCTGCCGGAGGCCTGCCAATGGCGCGGCGGACGGGTGCTTTTTGACGGCCAAGATCTGGCGCTGCTGGACGCCGGGGCTAGGCGGGCGCTCTGCGGCGCCTCCATTGGCCTGGTCTTCCAGGAACCGTTCACGGCCCTGAATCCGCTGCTGCGGGTGGGCGACCAGATCGCCGAGGGCCTGCGCCTGCACAAGGGCCTGGACCGGGCCGCCGCGGACAGGGAAGCCGCCGCCTGGCTGGAGCGGGTGGGCCTGGCGCCCGGCGCCTCGCGGGCCCGCCAGTACCCCCACCAGTTCAGCGGCGGCATGCGCCAGCGGGCCCTGCTGGCCATGGCCCTGGCCTGCGGCCCGCGCCTGCTCATCTGCGACGAGCCCACCACCGCCCTGGACGCCACGGTGCAGGCCCAGATGCTGGAGCTGCTGCGCCGGCTGCAGAGGGACCTGGGCTTCGCCCTGCTCATGATCAGCCACGACCTGGCCGTGATCCGGGCCGTGGCCGGGCGGGCCGTGGTGATGGAGGCCGGGCAGGTGGTGGAGGCCGGCGCAGTGGATTCGATCCTGCAAGACCCGCAAAGCGGCGCGGCCAGGCGTCTCATGGACGCCTATGCCGTGCTGTAGTCGGGAGGGGCAAACGAGGTGAACGGTGTCTGAACTGCTCCGGGCCCAGGGCCTGGTCAAGGATTTCAAGGTGCCCAAACAGGTGGGCTGGTGGGGCTCGGACAGCGTCCGCGCCCTGGACCACGTGGACCTGAGCGTGGCCGAGGGCGAGACCCTGGCCGTGGTCGGGGAAAGCGGATCGGGCAAGACTACCCTGGGCCGCAGCCTGCTGTGGCTGGACCCGGTGGACGAGGGCACCGTGACCTTCGAAGGCAAGGACCTGGCCAAGCTGGCCGGCCGGGACCTGAGGCGCATGCGGCGGGACCTGCAGATGGTCTTCCAGGACCCCTACGCCAGCCTGGACCCGCGCCTGCCGGCCCGGGACGTGGTGACCGAGACCCTGACGGCCCACAGCAAGCTCAGCGGCGACGCCCTGGAGACCGCGGCCCGCGGCCTGATGCAAAAGGTGGGCCTGGACCCGGCCATGCTGGACCGGCATGCCCACGCCTTCAGCGGCGGCCAGCGCCAGCGCCTGGCCATCGCCCGGGCCATCGCCACCAAGCCGCGCCTGATCGTCGCGGACGAACCGGTCAGCGCCCTGGACCTGGAGCTGCAGGTCCAGATCCTGGAGCTGCTGAAGCAGCTGCGGCGGGAGATGAACCTGACCCTGGTCTTCATCACCCACGACCTGAAGCTGGTGCGCGGGTTCTGCCAGCGCATGATCGTGATGAAGGACGGCAGGATCGTGGAGCAGGGGGCCGTGGAGCAGGTCTTCAAGAGCCCGCAGCATCCGTACACGCAGGAATTGCTGGCGGCGATACTGCCGCTGCCGGTGATGAGGGCGAGAGGGTAGCCTCAGGGGTAGGTGCAGCACGTGTGCGCGCGGACCGGGGTGCTGGCCACAACTGGCGCGCCACCGCACGACAGTTGTGGTCTGCGCCCCGAACCACTGCTTGAAACCATGACCACGATCCGACCGGGTGAGGCCCGGTCAAAAATCGCCTTAGCCAGCTACCTAGTACCGGGCCTCACCCGCTCTGGTCGTTGCAGAAATTTCGGGGAGTGTTTCAGGGCGCAGACCCTTCCGGTCGTGCAGTGGCGCGCCCGAAAGGGTCAGCACCCTGGTCCGCGCGCACACTTGTCGCACCAACCTGGCGTTATCGACTAACGTTTCTTCTGGGACGCTATGCCTGACAAATCCAAGACTCTTGTGGTCCTCGACGGCATGGCCTACGCCTTCCGTTCCTTCTACGCCGTGCCCGAGATGAGCAACACCCAGGGCCTGCCCACCAACGCGGTCTTCGGCTTCGCCAACGCCCTGCGCCGCGCGGAGAAGGCCTTCAAGCCCACGGTGGCCGTGGTGGCCTACGACTCGCCGGGCGGCAGTTTCCGCGACGAGATGCTGGCCGAATACAAGGGCCACCGCGACGCCCCGCCGGAAAACCTGGTGAAGCAGTTCCCCATGATCGAGGAGCTGGCCGGCCTGATGGGCTGGACCCTGCTGAAGCAGGCGCGCATGGAAGCCGACGACATCATGGCCACCTTGTGCAAGATGGGCCGCAAGGCGGGCTACGAGGTGGTGCTGATGACCTCGGACAAGGACATGCTGCAGCTGGTGGGGGACGGGGTTCGGGTCTACCGTGAGAACCCCAAGGGGGCCAGCCTTTACGGCCCGGCCGAGGTCAAGGAGCGCTATGGCGTGGGCCCGGACTGCATCGGCGACCTGCTGGGGCTGATGGGCGACAGCTCGGACAACATCCCGGGCGTGCCGGGCATCGGCGAAAAGACCGCGGCCAAGCTGCTGCTGGAGTACGGCAACATCGAGAAGGTGCTCAAGGCCGGCCCCAAGATCAAGGGCAAGCTGGGCGAGAACCTGGTGGCCTTCGCCGAGCAGGCCCGCCTGAGCCGGCGCCTGGCCGCCCTGAAGGATGACGTGGACCTGGGCGTGGGGCTGAAGGAGCTGGCTTACGCCGGCCCGGACTTCGCCGGCCTGCTCCCCTGGCTCAAGCGCATGGAACTGCGCACCCTGGTGGCCGACTACGGCGCCCGCGCGGCCTCGGCCGGGGTCCAGGCGCCCAGCGCGCCCGCGCCCGCCGAAGCGGCCAAGCCCGCTGGAAAGGCGGGCCGCAAGGCGAAGGCGGCCCCGCCCATGGCGGCGCTGAAGAACGCCACGCCGTCCGCCCTGGCCAAGGCCGGGCTGGACCCTGCGCTGCCCTGCGGGGTGGCTTTCGCGCCGGAGCCGACGCCGGGCGGGCCCCTGCCCAAGCGCCTGGTGCTGGCCCAGGCCGGCGGGGCGGTGCTGCTGAACCCGGCGGACTGGGCCGGGCTGCGCGCGGCCCTGGCGGCCCTGAAGCAGCCCGTGCTCTTCCTAGCCAAACCCCTGCAGCGCGCGCTCTTGGAGGCCGGCTGCGAAGCCCTGCCGGGCATCCTGGACCTGAACGTGGCGGGCTGGCTCCTCAACAGCACCCGCCAGGCGCGTGACCTAGCCGAGGCCGCCTCGCTGCTGGGCATCGAGGTGGACCTGCCCGCGGCCCAGGCCGAGCTTTTCGAGGCCGATGACGCGGACCTGCGCAAGCAGGCCGAAGGCCTGGCCCTGCTGGGCAAGGAGGTGCGCAAGCGCCTCAAGGCCGAGGATCTGGCCCACCTTTACGACGACCTGGAAGGCCCGCTCATCGCCGTGCTGGCCGCCATGGAGCGCGACGGCGTGAAGCTGGACGTGGCCGCCCTGGACGGCCTGGAGTCCGAAGCCCAGAAGGAGATGGCCACCCTGCAAAAGCAGGCGCTCAAGGCCGCCGGCCGGGACTTCAACCTGAACTCGCCCAGCCAATTGGCCGAGGTGCTGTTCACCGACCTGGGCCTGAAGCCCATCAAGAAGACCAAGACCGGGTACTCCACGGACAGCGACGTGCTGGAGGCCCTGGCCGACGACCACGAGCTGCCGGGCCTGATCCTGGAGCACCGCCAGCTGGCCAAGCTGAGCGGCACCTACCTTCAGGCACTGCCCAAGCTGGTGGCCGCGGACGGCCGGGTGCACAGCACCTGGAACCAGACCGGCACGGCCACCGGCCGCATCAGCAGCCTGGACCCAAACCTCCAAAATATCCCGGTGCGCAGCGAGGTGGGCAGGCGCATCCGCCATGCCTTTGTCGCCGCCAAGCGCGGGGACAGCATCCTGGCCGCGGACTACAGCCAGATCGAGCTGCGCGTGCTGGCCCACTACTGCGGCGACCCGGTGCTGAAGAAGGCCTTCCAGACCGGCCGCGACATCCATACCGAGACCGCGGCCCGCATGTTCCATGTGGATTCGGCCAAGGTGACCAAGGAGATGCGTTCCCGCGCCAAGGTCATCAATTTTGGCGTGCTCTACGGCATGGGAGCCTTCCGCATCAGCCGCGAGTTCGGCGTGCCGCTGAAGGAAGGGAAGTCCTTCCTGGACGACTACTTCGGCCAGTTCCCCACCGTGCGCGACTTCCTGGAGCGCTGCAAGCAGGACGCCCGCGACCACGGTTTCGCCAGCACCCTGCTCAAGCGCCGGCGACCCATCCCGGAGATCAACAGCGCCAACCGGGTCATGCGGGAGCAGGGTGAGCGGGTCGCCACCAACCTGCCCATCCAAGGCACGGCCGCGGACCTGATGAAGCTGGCCATGCTGGCGGTGGACGCCCTGCTGAAGAAGAAGAAGGCCCGCACCCGGATCCTGATGCAGGTGCATGACGAACTGGTCTTTGAACTGGCGAAGGAGGAGGCCGACAGCCTGCCCCCGTTGATCCAAAAGGCCATGGAACAGGCCATGAAATTGGATGTGCCGGTCCAGGTGGAGATGGGCCAAG
>Ga0210401_10003223_pt1 | contig 17546 bp, 16 predicted proteins | sample IncBWH32MmetaG_FD_150866 | JGI IMG/M metagenome (GOLD analysis project Ga0210401, IMG submission 150866) | Forest soil microbial communities from Barre Woods Harvard Forest LTER site, Petersham, Massachusetts, United States - Inc-BW-H-32-M | ecosystem: Environmental > Terrestrial > Soil >... | reverse complement strand
CGCCATTCTGGTCGTGCGCCACAACCTGCGAGCGCAGCAAATTCGGACCGCCTTCACCTCCGCGCGCATCCTGCCCGTGGCAGAAGCTGCAATTCACGCTGAAAAGTTGTTGGCCGCGCGCGATAGTGGCCGCGTCAGCCTTGGGGTGTTGAGGATATTCGAGGGACCTGTCGATGGGAGCCGCCGGAGCCTGACGAGCCGGCGCAGCGGGAGCCTGAGCGAAGCTTCGCGCCGCGATCGACGCAACCAGTGCCACAGGAACCAGAGTCCATTTCAGAATTTTCGCGCCAAACTTCAAACTTCCTCCGGCAAACCAAGCTCGCTACGTTACGTCCGTCAGAAGCCCCCGTGGTCTTGTGATTCGGTCTTCGCGGCGAAAGGTTGCGCAGCAGCAACTGACCTTCTACGATGGAATCCGGTGAGAGAATTCGTCCCGCACAAGGCGCTGCGCAATCGGCATCTGATGACCATCGCCTCGCATCTGTGGCGACGGCGATTCCCCCGGTTACCGCCAGGCACCGAACGCCTTTTTGAGACCGAGCCGGGCACGCAAGTCCGCGCGGTGTGCCACTGGCACGAAAATGCCCAGGAGCATGCGACGCTCGTAGTGCTCCACGGTCTTGAAGGTTCAAGCGAATCCGGTTACATGCGTGGCGTTGCCGAACAGGCGTGGCTCGCCGGCTTCAACGCCGTGCGCTTGAATCAACGCAACTGCGGAGGGAGCGAGCGCCTCACTCCGACCCTCTATCACTCGGGACTAAGCCAGGACATTCGCGCCGTTCTGTTCGAGTTGATCGAGCGCGACAAGCTGCCCGCGCTTTTCGCCGCCGGCTACTCGATGGGCGGAAATCTGGTTCTCAAAATGGCGGGCGAATTCGGTAGCGATGCACCACCGCAAATCAAAGGCTTTGCTGCGGTTGCACCGGCACTGAATCTTGCGGTGTGTGCGGACGCTTTGGCTGAGCCGCGCAATTTCGTTTATCAATGGCATTTCGTCCGCCGGCTCAAGGCGCGCATTCGTTACAAGGCTCAGCTTTTCCCTGAAAAATACCGGCTCAATGGGATTCACAAGATTCGCTCCGTGCGGGAATATGACGACGTGCTCACGGCTCCTTACAGCGGCTTTCGCGATGCCGACGACTACTACGCGCGCTCGAGCGCAGGCCAGTTCCTCGCGCGTATCGCCCGGCCCACGATGATCCTGGCTGCCGAGGACGACCCCTTTGTGCCGATTGCCTCGATTCGAAATGCGGTGCGATCGGCCAACGCACCAATCCAATTGGTCTCAACTGCGCGGGGCGGCCATTGTGCGTTCATCTCCAACATGAGAGACAATCGCTTTTGGTCAGAGGGCCGGGTCGTTCAATTCTGTCGAGACGTGATGGATCGCGAAGGCCAGTAATGGCGGAAGTCATTCAAACGCGCTGCTGTATCGCCGGAGGCGGGCCGGCCGGCATGATGCTGGGATTCCTGCTCGCGCGTTCCGGTGTGGACGTCGTCGTCCTCGAAAAGCACAAGGACTTTCTGCGCGATTTTCGCGGAGACACGATCCATCCCTCCACGCTCGAGTTGATGTATGAGCTCGGAATCCTCGAAGCATTCCTCAAACTGCCTCATCAAGAAGTACGCGAACTTTCCGGCCAGGTTGGCAACGAGGTGGTCGGCATCGCCGATTTCTCGCACGTACCCACGCACTGCAAGTTCGTCGCTTTGATGCCGCAGTGGGATTTTCTTGACTTCATTGCTCAACAGGCCAAGGCATATCCGGCGTTTCATCTGACGATGGAATCCGAAGCGAATGATCTGATCGAAGAAAACGGCAAGATCGTTGGCGTTCGTGCAAATGCCCCGAGCGGCCCTTTTGAAATCCGCGCCGATCTCACGGTCGGCGCCGACGGTCGCCGGTCTGTGATCCGCAAGAGCGCCGGACTTCAAATCATCGACCTGGGCGCGCCGATGGATGTGATGTGGATGCGCTTGAGCCGCAGGCCCGACGACCCCCGTCAGACATTCGGCCATATCGAGCGCGGCAAGATGCTCGTCATGCTCAATCGCGAGGAATACTGGCAGTGCGCGTTCGTAATTCCCAAGGGGACGGCCGATGCGGTGCGAGAGCGAGGCCTGGCCGCGTTCCGCAGCGAAATCCTCGCGCTCTCGCCGTTCTTTGGCAATCGCGTGGAAGAGTTACAGGACTGGAATCAAGTCAGCGTGCTCACGGTCGCCGTGGATCGCCTTGCAAATTGGGCGCGGCCGGGATTGCTCTGCATCGGAGACGCGGCGCACGCGATGTCGCCGATCGGCGGGGTCGGAATTAATTTGGCGATTCAAGACGCCGTCGCCGCTGCGAACATCCTGGTGCCGAAACTGTTAAAGGGAGCGCCTACACTCGACGATCTACGAGCCGTTCAGAAGCGCCGCGAGTTTCCCACGCGCGCCACGCAGGGGGTACAAGTCGCGATCCAGAAGAACGTGATTCCGCGGGTTTTCGGTGAAGGCAAACCGCTCAAACTTCCCTGGCCGATGAAGGTGCTTGGAGCTATGCCGTTTCTCCGGCGAATTCCCGCCCGAGTTGTGGGCGTCGGATTCCGTCCGGAGCACATAAAGACTCCCGCCGCTTGATCGCGGGAGCGACTAGGGTCGCTACCCCGAATTCCTAGCTCCCAACTCGAGCTTGGTTCTGCTTGGCTGGCTGCGTGGCTTCGATATCGGCTTCGATCGTAACTTCGACCTCGGCGCCCGGCTTCAAACTCACCTCTTTGCCGTCCGCATCCTTGAGCAGGTTTTCGACGCGAATCTCGCGGTAAAGATGGTCAGCACCTTCGACCACGATCTGAGCCTTTTCCGCCTCAAATGGCACGACGGGAGGAATAATCTTCTCGACCGTGCCGGGAAGGGTCACTGCCGGCTTTTCTTCGGAATTCTGCTTGTCCTTCTTAGGTTCGTCCGCCATGAGCTGTCTCCTTCAGGTGCGTTGGCAAGAGAGTGCAAATAGAGAACTATCGGCAGCATCCGAACGAACTGGGGGGCTCGAGGAAACCTGCTGCAAAAACCGCCTAGCTTAGTAGCCGTGAAACCGTAGTCTACGACAATTCGAGTGGCGCGCTCAACACGTACGTAGCGCGCTCGTCGGCTTTCATGTGAGCTTCAGGTAGCGAATGCTATAAGTGGCGGGTTGAAGCGCGGCTGCTGCAAAAAGAGCGTACATCTGCGGCTGACTGGAACAAGGAGTCTCTGATGAAACGAGTTCTTACGATTGTCGCCCTGACGGCACTGCTGTTTGTGGTTGCCGCGTTCGCCAAACAGATGCCGTCCGCCGGGCCCTACAAAATTCTCAAGACGGTAAAAGCGGGCGGAGAAGGCGGATTCGATTACATCTCCGCCGATGTTGAGAGCCGCCGCCTTTACGTTCCGCGCGGCGGCGCCGCAGGGCTCATGGTTTTCAACCTCGACACACTTGACGCTGCTGGCTCGATTCCGAGCATCGCCGCGGGCGGAGCCGCCGTTGACCCAAAATCGCATCATGGATTTTCCACCACCAAGCCCATCACGATGTGGGATTCCGAGGCGCTTAAAGTCATCAAGACGATTGATGTCGACGGCCGCCCGGACGGGATCATGTACGACCCATACAACGAGCGCATCTGGATCTTCAGCCACCAGGCTCCTTACGCGACGATTATTGACGGCAAGGAGGGTACCGTGGTCGGAACGATCGACCTTGGCGGTGCGCCCGAGCAGGGCGTGAGCGACGGCAAAGGCACGGTCTACGTGAACATTTCCGACAAGGCAAACGTCGCGGTGGTTGACGCAAAAACTCTAACGGTCACGGCGCACTATGATCTCAGTTCGAAGGGCCAGGGCGGCAGCGGACTCGCACTCGATGCGAAAAACCATGTGCTCTTTGCGTATTACCGGATGCCGTCTCCCGTCGTTGTGATTCTCAATGCCGACAACGGCAACATTGTGACGACGCTTCCCACGGGCATGGGCGTAGACACGGTTGCGTTCAACCCCGGCACAATGGAAGCCATCAGTGCGGAGCGCGCCGGCACAATGACTTTCATAAAGGAAAACAGTCCGACAAACTTTTCGATCGAACAGACGCTGACCACCATGCCCGTCGCAAAAACGCTGGCGCTCGATACGAAGACGAATCATATCTTTACCATGACGGCTGAATACGGCCCCACACCGCCCCCACCGGCAGACGGCAGCCGGGGAGGCCGCGCGCCGATGCTTCCCGATTCGTTCACTGTGTTCATGATCGGGAAATAAGCCGGCAGACAGATTCCTCCTGGTGCAAAGAGGGAAGGGCGCAGTGCTTGCTCCGGCCTGCGCCCTTCTTTTTGGCCGCTGCGATCTCCGATGAACCCCGCTTTCGGAATACAATGAGTTAAGGTATCCCCATGGCGCACACATCCCGAACGATGCTTGCGCGGGCAGCCGCCGACGAGCCCCGCGCCCATCTTTTTTACGAGACGTCGCACTCTCCTTCGCTTGCCGATTTGGTCGGATACGAGAAGGCCAAAGAGATCATCGATTTCTGTTTCATCGCCAATCCCTACTATCCGACGCCCGAGATGCTCCGCGATTTGCAGCAGAGCCTCCCAAACCTCATCAAGTCGTACCCTTCAGGCAGCGCGGCCGCGAGCCAGAAACATTTGGCCGAAGTGCTGCACGTCAACCCCGAGAATCTGGTGATCGGCAACGGCGCCACCGAGCTGATCGTTCTGATCAACACACTCTTGATCGATCGCGTGGGCATTCCCGTTCCGACCTTCGGCGAGTATATCGAGAAGCTCAAAGACCAGCGCGATGCGGAGCTTTACACGCTCGATTCTGAACGGGGCTACCAGCTGCGCGTGAACGACTATCTCGAATGGGCGCGCGAGCGCGCGCTGCGTTCGATTCTGGTCATCAATCCGGGGAATCCCACGGGTCAGTTCATCGCGCTCGAAGAAATGATCGAGTTTCTGCATCGTGCAAAGGATATGGAACTGGTGATCGTGGACGAATCGTTCATCGATTTCTCCGGCGATCCGGTGCCAAGTCTGCTCGATGTCGCACACGGCTTTTCCAATCTCCTGGTGATTCGCAGCATGAGCAAGCATTGCGGCGTGCCCGGTTTGCGGCTTGGCTATTGCTACAGCGACAATCTCTATGTTCTCAACCGCCTCCGCCGCTTCATTCCGACGTGGAATCTCAACACGCTCGCCCAATACTTTCTTTCGCTCCTTCCGGGGACCGACGCGGAGTATCACGCGGCACGCAAACGGTTGATGGGCGACGTCGCATGGCTCTACGAATCTCTCAGCAAGATTTCTGGTATCGCTGCCTATCCAACTGGCGCGAATTTCGTGCTTTTTAGGCTGATGGCCCGCTGGACCGCTGCGGAACTTCAGGCGAAGTTGCTTGACGAGCATCGGATGTACGTCCGCGATTGCTCCAACAAGCTGGGCATGGATTTGTTCCACGTCCGCGTCGCTTCGCAAGGGCGCGAGAAGGACGCGCGGCTCGTCGAAGCGCTGCGAACGCTGATGCAATGAAGCGCCCGCAAGTATTGATCGTCACGCGCCGCACCGCGCGCCGTGCACGCTTTGTCGAATATGTGGGCGAATCGCATCTCGACCTTCTGATCAAATTGAAAATCCTTCCGGTGATCGTTCCGGCGACCGAAGGCGTTTTGCCGTTGCTGCCGCAATATAGCGACCGCATGGACGGACTGCTGCTGGTCGAAGGAGAAGACATCGAACCAAAACGCTACCCGGCGGAAAAGGCGAATTTCCGTCACCTCGAAAAAACGCATCCGCTCAAAGACGAAATCGAACTACGCCTTTTGCGGTACGCGCTGCGCCAACGCCTTCCGATTTTTGGGATTTGCCGCGGCAGCCAGCTTCTGAACATTGCCTGCGGCGGGACGCTGTATGGAGACGTCCGTAAGGAAAAGAAATCAAAACTGTTGCACATTGACAACGACCACTACGACTCGTATCGGCATCCGGTCGCCGTTGTGCCCGAAACACCCCTCGATCGTTGGTATCGAATGCGCAAGCTGCGCGTGAACAGCTATCACCACCAGGGTGTCCGAAGACTCGCCCGGCGCTTCACTCCGATGGCGTTCGCTGATGACGGTTTAATCGAGGCGTACTACGATCCGCACGAGAGATTTCTGGTGGGATTTCAATTTCATCCCGAGCGCATGCTGAAGGAATACGAAGGAAATGTACGCGTTTGGCAAGCGTTCGCAAAAGCAGTTCATGCCCAGTCGAGGAAATAGCCGCGAAGCTTGTCACTCCGCGCTGGGCGCACACAACCGGCGAATCTCAGTCACCAGTCGCTCGGCGAGATGGTTGCCTTGGACGACGGCGTTTGCGCCTGCTTCGAGGAACACAATGCGGGTCATCACGAGGTCATAAATCGTGAAGACAATAATCGGCACGTTCGGAAGCGCCGTGCGAAGCTCTGCAACGCAATCGGCGCCGTCCATTCCGGGCAAATGCACGTTCACCAAAATCACGTCCGGCCGCACTTCGCGCGCCAGTTGAATCAGTTCGCCCGCGCTCCTAACAGCGGCCACGACAGAAATTCCTTGTTCGGTGTTGAGTCGAATCGAAAGCGATTCGGTAACGATGTGAGAACCGTCCGCGAGCAGCACGCGGGCAGTGTGCGGCGTAGTCATAGTCTGGGTAGTGCGATTCCTCTCCATGTTTGCAATCCGACGAGCATGCGCCTCCAAGACCGCGAAAAACATTCGACCCGTTCCCTAGGGAAAAACCTGTAGATTTGGCGGGCGCTTCCCGATTCACTCGTCAACCCCCCCACCGGGCGCGCCAGCCCGCGGATTCTTGCTTTTTGCAATCGCCAGTGCTCCAATGCCTCCGCTGCACTTGTCAAAGTGATTCCGGTGCTTCTGGAGGCTGGGTCCCGCTGATGGCACGCAAGCCGAAGCCACCAACCCCACCACCCGCGCCTTCCGTCCATTCAGGTTCTGCGCATGTTGACCCTTCGGGCGAAGAGCGCTTTCGCGCGCTCCTCGAGGATTTGCATGTGGGCGTTGCGCTGCTGGGCGCGCAAGCGGAAGTCCAGTTCGCCAACCGCGCGGCCGCGAACATTTTCGGCATGACTTTGGAAGAGGTTCTTGGAAAGACCTCAGACGAGATCAATCTCACAGGCTTGAGAGAAGACGGATCTGAATTTCCATTTCCCCTACGCCCCGTACCGCAAGTGTTGGAGTCAGGCGAGCCGATCCGCGACCGCCTTGTCGGCTATCGCCGGCGCGACTCGGGTGAAACGTTTTGGATTTTCGGTACTACGACTCCGCAATTGGGCGGCGATGGCTCGGTGCGCGGCGTCATCGCGACCTTCACCGATGTGACGGCCTGGAAGCACGCCGAAGACAAGCTCCGCGAAAGTGAGGAGCGGTTCCGCAAGGCTTTCGAATCGTCGGCGATCGGTATGGCGCTGGTTGCACTTGACGGGCGCTGGCTTCGGGTCAACGAATCGCTGTGCCGCATCGTCGGCTACACGCCCGAAGAAATGCTGGCGATGGATTTTCAATCCATTACCCATCCGGATGACTTGGGGCCGGACATCGAGTTGGCGCGCCGCGTGATTGCCGGTCAACTCGGCAACTTCCACGTTGAGAAGCGTTATCTCCACAAGGACGGCCGAATCGTTTGGGTGCTGCTGTCGGTTTCCATGGTGCGCGATCGCGTCGGAAATCCGCTCTATTTCGTCTCGCAGATCCAGGACATTACCGACCGCAAGCGCACGGATTCGGAACTGCGAAGTCTCTCCACGCGCCTACTGGAATTGCAGGAGGAGGAGCGGCGCCGCATCGCGCGCGATTTGCACGATAGCTTCGCGCAGACGCTTCTCGGAATCGGGCTGAATCTGGCGCAACTTGACGAGAGTCGAAATCTAAAGGGCCGACGGGAAAAACGCATTCTTGCCGAAACCAGGAAAATGATCAAAGCGCTTTCGCGCGAGACTCGTTCTCTTTCGTATCTCTTGCATCCGCCGTTGCTTGACGAGATGGGCCTGGTCTCGGCAATCGAGGAATATGCCCGGGGATACAGCGCGCGCAGCGGGATCCGGCTTGAGCTCGACTTGGATTCGAATACCGGACGCCTTCCGAGAGAGATCGAGACCGCGATTTTTCGCGTGATTCAGGAGGCGCTCGGCAATATTCAAAAACACTCCGGCAGCGCCACGGCCGCGATTCGCTTGAACAAGCGCGAGAACAAAATCACGCTCGAGGTAAAAGACCAGGGCCGCGGCATACACAATGGCGAGGTGCAGAAGGGCAATCTGTCGACACGTCAACTGGGCGTCGGAATCTTGGGTATGCGCGAGCGGATGCATCAGTTAGGGGGCCAACTGGAAGTAGTTTCGACCGACTCAGGTACGGTCGTGCGGGCCACTCTGCCGTTGCCCACCGGAGTTGAAGATGCCGCTGCGAATTCTGATCGCCGATGACCACAATGTCGTTCGTCGCGGTTTGAAGGCCATCCTGCGCTCAAAACGCGGGTGGAAAGTTTGCGCGGAAGCGACCGACGGGCGCGACGCCGTCGAGAAGGCGAGGCGATTTGAGCCCGACGTCGCGATTGTCGACGTTGGCATGCCGGGTCTTAACGGAATCGAGACGACGCACCAGATTCGCCGCATCTCTCCGCGCACCGAGGTGCTCATCCTTAGCGCCCACAGTTCGGAAAAACTCGCGCGTGAGGCGCTCGCCGCCGGCGCCCAGGGCTATCTTGTGAAAGACGACGCCGACGAGGACCTGCTGGCGGCGGTCGACGCTGTGCGAAGGCACAAGCCTTACTTCACTTCTCGCGTATGCGCGGCGGTCGCCCAGGAACAGGCCCGAGCGTCGCGGAAACGCTCACGAGGCCTTCTCACTCCACGCGAACGCGAAATCACCCAGTTGCTCGCCGAGGGCAAGACCAACAAAGAAGTTGCCCAAACGCTGGGCATAAGCGTCAAAACCGCAGAGACGCATCGCGCCAATGTCATGCTCAAGCTGAATCTGCATTCGGTAACAGATCTTGTTCATTACGCGATCCGCAACGAAATGATCCGCACATAAAAAGCCGATTTGCCCGTCTACAACTTTTTCCCTAGGGATTCGGCCGAATTCTGTTCCGTTCATCCGCGCTTCATCCTGTCTGGCTGCGCAATCACCGTTTAGTCACGAGGGGGAAGAAGTGCGTAAAGGCAGGAAGATTCGTGTCGTTGTCGTCGATGAGTCCGAGGAGGCGCTCAAAGGGATTCGTTCCTTTCTCGAAGGCCATCGCGAAATCGAAGTTGTCGGCGAATTTCGAGACGGCTACGACCTGGTCGATAAGGCCAAGGAGCTTGGTCCGGATTTGATCATCACCAATATCCATGCACCGCGAATGAGCGGTATCGAATACACGTTGGCACTGCGCGAGACGATGCCGAACACCCGATTCATCGTGTTTACCGATCTTGCCGGATCGGCCGCGCTCAAGAAGGCATCCGAGGATGCCCTCGTTTGTGTCGACCAATCGCAGCTTGCCGAAAGGCTCGACCGCGAAATCCGGCGCCTCTTTCCAGGTTCGGGCGACACCGATTGATCGAATGACTCGGTAAGCAAATGCCCGGAGCCAGAGAGGGCAACCAGCGGGGCCTGGGGATTTGCAAACGGGCTAAAAAGCACTATGATAAAGCCAAAGTCTAGGGTGCTTTATGACCACGTGGTTCCGCTGCGCGATTCTGACGGCTGCCGGAATAGCGGTAGTTGCGACGGTGGCAGCCTCTGCTCGGTTCTCGCGACTTATTCCAGGCTCGCAGCAGTTCGCCTCTGGTGACATCCCCCAACTCGGTAACAGCGGCCTGAGGAATCGTCTGCCCGCTGGCCAAGTGTCCCAAACACCGGCGCAACCGGATAGCGACGCAGGCAGCGACGCGGCCGGGCCTGATCCAGATAAGTCGCCCGCTCCGACAATCGTCGGCGATATCTCCGAGCCGATGAAGCCGGAAATGAAGGTCCAGATCATCCGCTATATCGACGGGGAATTCGGCAAAGCGGCTAAGCCTCTTCCGGGCAAAACCAGTGGCTTTACGATTGCCGTAGGCAAACCGATCGACGACCAGGCCTATCGCGATGCGCTTCGTCTGCAGGGCACGGCGATCGGCGCGGGCGACCCGGTCCAGGTTACGCGACTCGATTTCTCCGGTCACAAGATCGTCATTCAGCTCAACGGCGGCGCGAAGAAAAAATTCCACCTGATGGACCATTTGCAGGTCGGGTTGGGCGGCGATCCAGACCCGGGCGATATCGCTCCGCCCACCGATGGCTCGGCCAATCATCGCGACGAAGGCCGCGGTGCGGTCGTCGTTCTCGACTATGGCAAGCCTCTGCCGGACGTGAGCCCGGACGACATCAAGCAGGAACTCAGCGCACTCATCGATTTCTCCAAGCAGCACTCGGCCGCCGTCAATTGGGTCGATACGCTCCCGCCGAAATTCCAGGACGCGATCCGCGACCACAAAGCTCTGCCGGGCATGGATCAGCAAACCGTAATTGCCGCCATCGGTCGCCCTGACAAAAAGGTCCGCGAAACGAACCAGGACGGCATCGAAACCGAAGACTGGATCTACGGCAACCCGCCGGCGAAGACGATCTTCGTCACTTTTGTCGGCGAAAGAGTCCAAAGAGTCGAAGAGTTCAACTGATTTGCCGCCCGCGCGGCGATCCGCTGGTCCGCCAATTCCTTCCGAAATCAAAGAGGGCCTAATCAAATCGAATCACGCTGCGAAGGCTCGCAAAGCGTGCTCGGGAATTCTGCTCGCCTGTTCTGCAGCGATTCTGTGTGGATTCCTCGTGGTTGCCCGCCAGGGGACGATAACTGTCCAAGGCAGCGCAAACCCGGTCATGCGCATGAGTCCCTTCATTGGGGAACCGTACTGCGCCACAACAGAAACGGATGTCTCGCACACTCTTGCCGATGGCACCCACATCGAGCGGAAGCTTCATACAACGAAGACCTCTCGCGACTCGCAAGGGCGCACCGGGGAAGAGAACTTCGTGCCCGGAAATATGGCAACCGTCGTGCCCGGTGGACCGACGAATATTCTAATTCGCGACCCTGTGGCTGGTCTGGCATGCTTTCTCTTTCCGAGAGACCACACCGCGCGTCGATCCGAACTGATCGTGTCCCCGGCTCCGGCGAATCGACCGCCAAGCGCACAATCGCCCGCCTCAGGGCGCGATAGGTCTCCCGATGTAGAGGACCTCGGCACGCAAACGATGGAAGGTCTTCTTGTCGAGGGCAAGCGGGGCACAATAACGATTCCGGCGGGTGTGCAAGGAAATGACCGACCCATGCAGGTGGCGACCGAGCGTTGGTTCATAAGCGAATTGCAATTGGTGACGCTAACCAAGACATCCAACCCCGAATCGGGAGAGCAAACCAGTCGCGTTACAAATCTCGAACGCAACGAGCCCGACCCCGCGCTGTTTCAGGTTCCGGCGGACTACACAATCGAACAGCATTGAACCACCGACATCTCCACGGTCGGCATTCTGCGTTGACGGGTTAGCGTGCAGGGGCGCGAAAAAGGGACCACCCCTCGCCTCGGATGTCAATGAGCCAGAATCGAAGGTCATCGCGGAAAGCTCCGCAAATTGGATCGTGATTCACGTCCAGCCTGCTGGGGCGGCAAATTCGTTGTTCGGGACGGTAGGAGAGATGTATCCTGCGCGAGACAGAGGTTCAAATCGTGAGCTCTGGCTCGACCGAAAGGGAAACCAAAGACAGGGGCGTGCACCATGCCGGTTAGGGGCGAAGCATGAATGTCACGTTGCTGTCCGCCTTGCTCGGTTGGTGTCTATTCTCCTTGGCTCCGGCTAACTCGGCAAGCGCCGCAAACTCAACTACGAGTGCCAAGCAGTCCTCGACTCCATCGCAAACTGAATCTCAGGAGGCCTCGGACGCCACGGCGAGTGTTGAGGACATTGCGTCCGCGAAGAAAGCCGCCGATGCCGCGCTTGACATCGTCCAAGATACACTCCGGGACACGGCTTACGTCGGTCCGCGCGTTCCTGGAAGCGACCCGCGCAGCGGCCCTCACTGGGGTATGTTTGACCTTCTTGAGAATCTGAATCGTGCCGCCCGCGCTGTTTCCGATGATGACGGCAAAAATGCGGCATCTATGAAAGAAGAGGAAGCCGCATTCTCCAATGCACTCCAAAGGGCTATTAAAAATGCGGACGCCATCGCGAGTCGAATCAACGAAAGAGAAGATATAAAGGCAAAGTCCCTCGCTCTGGCAACAAGGTTGAGAAGTATCGCTTATTCGGATGTGACCGAAGGTGCGGCTCAATTGGAAGCCCCGCGGCCGCCACCATTGCAGACGCAAGGGCGCCTGGCGGGGCCAAGTGGCCCAAGCGGACCTATTGGACCAACGGGACCTACTGGCCCGGCCGGTCCGCAGGGTCCTCCGGGGCCGACTAGAGAATCGGTTGTGGCGTTTTCGGGCATCCCTGATTTCGGCAATCCGGGAACAAATCCTTCCACGCAGTCCAGCGTCTGGGCCGTTCCTGATGGCGGCGTCCAAGGTATCGTGCCTTGCGATGCCAATGGAAAAGGGAGCGAATGCTCTCTGCTCTCGCCGCGCGACATTCCGGGATCGGTCGTTAGCGCAAACACAATTCCTAGCTTCTCGTTGGCAAATGGAACCATTTCGCTGGAAACTCTGATCAATACGGTCGATTTTTCCAACGTAGCAGCGGGCGATTTTGCAGCAGTGGGCTTGGCGAACGGGACCGACCAGAACAACGCCATTGAGATCGTGGGCTTCGCAAACAACGGTGGTGGTAGCCTAATGTGCCAGACGGTTTCGCGTGGTTCAACGACGCAGACCAACGTCCCGCTTACGGCATCGCCAAATACGAGTTTGTATCAGTACGAAATCATTGCCACGACAAGCAGTGTCCAGTTCTACGTCAACGGAGCCCTGGTGGCGACGCACACAACGAATATCCCAACCACGCCCCTGAACGCACTGTTTCTAGTCTCAACATCGCTAGCTTCGGCCGATGGCCAATATCCTAGCCTGTACGTCTCCACGACGACCTTTCGGCAGAGACCGCAATAAGGAATTCTTTCAGGCTTCCGCCGTCAATTAAGCCATTTCACAAAAGTGATGAGATTTAACTGCCTGCTCCGATTGGGGTGTTTTGGCGAACAGGAATTCTACGCCAACAACGTGAAAGAGGGCGGCGCGGTGATTGTCGTCCGAAATTCCACCGAGCGATCGGCGGACCGTGCTGCGCGATCTTGAAAGATCACGGCACCCGGAACCAAGGCCAGAAGTCCGGCCCCGTCATCCGCCAAATGAACTAGCCCTAGCGTCGGCTGGGTTGAACCGCTAGTTGCGCCTCGGTGTGCGCCGAACGCGCAACTTGCCGGCACTATGTCACGCGACCGCTCTCTCACCCAGTCCAAGAGACTTCCCACTCCACTTCACGCGGCCATGCCGTACCCACTGCTGGCAACTTGGACACCCATAGAGGTCTGGGCGACCTCAGGTGATACACTAATCGGGAAAGCTGAAGATTTCCTGATGATCACTAAGCGCCGATCCTGCTTCCAGGTACGCTACGCTGCCGTTGTCAGCGGACCGTTTCGTTCTTGCTTGTTCATACTCCTCCTGACTGTCGTAGGCCTGGCAATTGGCAATACCGCGAAAGCTGCAACCACAAACGCGGTTCTATCTCGTCCGGGCTCGCGATTTGCCGTCGCTGATTTCGACGGCGACGTTCGTCCAGACGTCGCTCGCATCGAGATTGGGGCTATCAATTCGACCTACGAGAACTATTCCGTTCAGTTCGACCTGAGTTCGTCCGGCCGAAAATCGATCCAGCTCTTCGCACCGCAAGGCGGGCTGGTCATCGAAGCGCGCGACGTCAACCGAGACAATGCCGTTGATCTGGTGCTCACAACGGCTTGGCTCCGCCAGCCGGTCGCCGTGCTCATCAACGACGGCCACGGCAACTTCTCCCGCGTCGAGCCGAATGAATTCCCGGGAGCATTCAATCAGCCCAGGCACAAGTTGTCGGCTCCCGTAGAAACGCAATGGGACTCGATTAGCACGCCCCCGTCGAAGATTGCCGTCAACATCGAACCATGCGGCCCGCTGCATTCGCGGCCGCCGACGGAGTTGGTCTTTGCACCCAGCACGAACTTTTTCCTCTCTTCATTTCCAGCATCCCTCTTCGGACGAGCACCGCCAGCCGCACCTTCCCGCGTTTAGCTGATTTTCCCGTCATTTCGAATTAACGGCTGACTCGCAATCCCTTCGCGATTACGAAAAGGTGCATTCCGGTGAACTCGAAATCTACTCCGGCGGTCTGCATTATTGATGAAAACGAGACGGTGCCCTTTGATCGGCGCGTCTGGCTTGAGTCTCGCGCCCTGGCTGACGCGGGCTTCGAAGTGTCGGTCATTTGTCCCGTAGCAGGTATTCACAAAGCGGCGCGGGAGACCCTCGAAGGTGTGAATATTTATCGTTACCGCGCTTTCAAGGCGGAGAGCAAGCTCGGGTATCTCTTGGAATATGCCTGGGCGCTGATCGCGCAGTTTTGCCTAACCTTGCGCGTTTACGCCAAGACACGGTTCAAAATCCTGCACGCGTGCAACCCGCCCGATACGGTCTTTTTGATCGCTCTGTTCTTCAAGCCGTTGGGCGTTCGTTTCGTCTTCGATCACCACGATCTTTCTCCGGAGCTTTACGCTTTGCGTTTCCGCCCCGGGGGATTCCTTTACCGCATGGTGTGTCTCGCAGAATGGCTCTCGCTTCGAACGGCCGACGCAACCATCGCTACGAACGAATCCTTTCGCGAAGTTGCAATGCAACGTGGAGGCGTATCTCCGGATCGGATCGTCGTCGTTCAAACTTGCGCGGAATTGCGCTCGCTAAAGGAAACCGTGCCCGTTCCTGAATTGAAGGGGGAACGCCGCCACATGGTAGTTTACGCCGGCCAGATGGAACCGCAGGACGGGTTAGACCTGCTTATGGCGTCCATCCGATATGTAGCAAGAGAAAAGAACTACACGGATGTCCTTTTTGCCCTTCTCGGCGACGGAAGTGAACTACATCGCCTCCGGTCTCTAGCGGACGAATGGGGACTGAACGAGTACATTCGCTTCACCGGACGAATACCTCACAGCGAGGTCTGCACTTATCTGGCGACCGCCGATGTGTGCGTCGCACCCGACCCCTTGAACCCAATGAACGACAATTGCTCGATGATTAAGATATTTGAGTACATGGGATACGGCAAACCGGTCGTCCTGTTTGAGCTGAAAGAGGGCAGACGCACCGCGGATGGCGCCGCAGTTTTTGCCCGCCCGAACGATCCGCAGGACTTCGGCGAGCAAATTATCAAATTGCTCGATCGCCCCTACCTACGAGAAGAGTTGGGAAAGCGTGGGCGCCGTCGCGTCGTCGAGCGTCTGAATTGGGAAAACGAACAACGCAAACTCATCGCTACATATGAATCGCTTTGCGGCGTTGAAGTCGAAAAGGCCCCCATGCAAATGATCGACCGTTACGAAGATTCATCTCGCAAAGAGGACTACGGCAAGGAATCAGTCCGCCAAGCCTGAGATCTGCCCCGATCGTTACCCGATACGAAGGTACAGCGCCGAGGGTTTTTGATTCTCGGAAGAAAGCCGACACTACGCTGCGGCGTCACGTTCAAGTCTGCAAAGTGCGCGACCGTGCCGGGGCCAACCCAAAGAGCGATCGCCCCAGCGGCCACTGGTTGTTTCAAATCATTCACGATCAGCGCGGGTTGCGTCTCAATCCTTTGGTCACCCCCGTCCGTGCCTTACATGTAAGGAGTCGGCGACCACGAATCGAGGCGAAGGAGCGTCCTACCGACTTTAGCCCGCAACGCCTAGAATTAAAGTCGTGATGGCAACTTCGACTGACAGGATTATCGATTCATTCGTTTCCAAGCTGCAATCCCGAGGCGTTCGCGTCGAGAAGGCGGACAACTCTGCACGCTTTGAGACATTGGAGGCGGGACTCCCGAAGAGGCTGCCTCAATCCTTCGAATCCTTCTTGTTGCGATATTCTTTTCCACCCTTTGACGCAGGAGGAATCGCGTTTTTCGGGTGGGAGTCCGATGCCAGCGAGCTATTTCATGTTTTGCCACCGAACGAAGGCAGTCTCTCCGAGCTATTACTACCTGCCGGATATGTCCAGATAGGCCGTCCCGACACCGGCAATTTTGATGCTATTTGCTTTGACTTAAACGCAGCGAAGCAAAATCGTGAATGTCGCATTGTACGAGCCGACCACGAGGAAATTCTCTGTAATTTTCGGGTGACGATTACCGGTGAGTTGTGGCCTTCATTCACCAACCTCTTGGAGTTTTGCGATATCGATTCAATCGTGCCTGAGTCTGATTGACGCACCGACGGGACAAGCGGCATTGGAGATCGCAAGCGTCTTCTATTCGGTGGGGGACCCCCTAACACGAAGAATGTCAGTTGTGCGGTAACGCCCCGTTAATCGGGAGTTGGCGTCGGAGCGTCATCCCTTCTATTGTGCCGCTAGAGGCATTTCTCCGTCCGTGTCTTATCTGTGAAAGCATCACCGTTGAGCCAAAGTCCCGCAGAGATAAAGAACAGTTGATCAAAAGTTGGCACAGCCGACACGGCCTCGACGAAACGCGCATCGAATCGCATTCTCTTTGCTTAGACTGTGTCTTTAGGGAGCCAATCTAACTTGCTGCATCGCTTGAGACTGTTCGGATGGCTGCTCTTACTTGTGCTAACGGCTGCCGTTGTCGGAGCGCAGGCAAAAGACATCGAGAGTGGTGCGTCCTTCACTGAAGAGCAATTGGGCGTTTATCGCGGATTCCTGGAGAAGTTCGGCACATGGCTTCATATCAGGAATCTCTCGAAAACGACCTTACCGCTCAGCTTCGACGGTTTTCCGCCGGGGCATCCCTGCCTTGCAGGGATCGACCTTGAGAATCCCGAGGCTCTGAAGCCAATCCACGTGTTCGGTCCCGAAATTTCGAAGGGCAGGCAATCAGAGCTGGTAGACCCACTGGAACAGACAAGACTTCTCGACGATAGAGCGGCATCATCTAATGAATCGGCGGAACAGGTTCACGGTGAAAATGACCTTAACTTCTTAATGTTTTCAGAAATCGCGTTCGATCGTACTCGCAAATTCGCAGTTGTGAAATATCTGCTGGTTTCCGGCAAACACCGCGACTCTGGAGCCACTCTTGTAATGGAGAAGATCGATGGAAAGTGGACGGCGAGTTCGCGACGGCCATGCGCTCTGTTCCTCAATTGAGTCTCGAATGAGTCCGAGCTGTTAGGATTTTTCCGTCCCGACCTTCAGGGGGGGCCCTTTTTTGCCGGCCCCATCCGCATACCCCATTCTGCGTTGACTTTTTTTCCCGCCCACCCTAGCATCTTTGTGTTGTAAAAGACCGATAGCTAGATGTCTCGCGTGTAGCGAGGCGGAAGTGGCCGGAGGCTTTCCGACTG
>Ga0210401_10003222_pt1 | contig 17546 bp, 14 predicted proteins | sample IncBWH32MmetaG_FD_150866 | JGI IMG/M metagenome (GOLD analysis project Ga0210401, IMG submission 150866) | Forest soil microbial communities from Barre Woods Harvard Forest LTER site, Petersham, Massachusetts, United States - Inc-BW-H-32-M | ecosystem: Environmental > Terrestrial > Soil >... | reverse complement strand
CCGAGAACGTGCATGAAGGGGGCGTGATCGTTCAAGCCGCCGGTGGTCGCTTTGAGACGGCTGCCGAGATCAGAATGTTCAAGCGATTGGGCGGAGATTTGGTCACGATGAACGTGCCAACTGAAATGGCTTACGCGCGCCAAGTGAATATTAACTATGCCAGCCTGATTGCGATTTCTAACCCGGCTGAAGGATTAGGCACTTGGGAGTGGACGACGCTCAGTGACCTTTATCCGAAGTTTCACGCGCAGAGTATCGAGATCTATCTTGCGGCCGTTCGCCGGATCCACGAGCTACCAAACCGGCGAAGAATTGGTGATAGCCTCCGGGTCCATCCCGAGTTTGACTGAAATTTCACCACAGAGACACAGAGGGCACAGAGAAAAGCTTTAAAGAATAGCATAACACTTTACAATACTGATATATTATTTAGGATCGAGGAATGAATTCGATTACGAATGAGCTGACGCATGCCGTAATCGGCATGGCCATAGAAGTGCATCGGGAACTGGGGCCGGGGCTCCTCGAATCGGCGTACGAAGAATGTCTAGCCCATGAGCTACGGCAATCCACCTTTAAATTTGCGCGCCAAAAGCCCGTACCGGTGACGTACAAAGGACTAGAACTGGACTGTGGTTACCGAATCGATCTATTGGTTGAAGACCAATTAGTAATCGAACTCAAGAGCGTCGAAGAGTTGATACCGCTTTTCGACGCTCAAGTCCTGACCTACATGAAACTTGCGGATAAAACGATTGGACTCCTCATTAATTTTAATGTTCCTGTCCTCAAACTAGGACTCAAAAGGTTTGTCCGCTAATCTCTGCGCCCCCTGTGTCTCTGTGGTGAATTTTGCTTTTAATGCTCGAACAGGAAATACAGCAGGAACAATACGGCCAGGATATACGTCAGAACACCGACTTCCTTGCCTTTGCCGGTACCGAGTTTGATGCCGACGTAGGTTAAGATTCCGAAAGCGATGCCTTCGCTGATGCTGAACGCGAATGGCATCATAACGATCGTCATAAAGGCGGGGGCAGCCTTGGAAAAGTCGCGCAGGTCCAACTCGGCTAATCCTTGCATCATAAAGGCGCCAACCACCACCAGGGCCGGTGCCGTGGCAACCGCGGGAATTATTAAAATGAGCGGCGTCAGAAAGAGAGCCAGCAGAAAACAGATGGCCGTGACGATTGAGGTCAGGCCGGTGCGGCCGCCGGCTTCTACACCGGCGGCGCTCTCAATGTAGCTGGTTACGGTCGATGTTCCTAAAGTCGACCCGAACATGGCGGCGCAGGCATCAGCCATAAAGGCGCGCCCAACCTTTGGTAGATTGCCATGTTCATCGAGTAAGCCTGCTCGTTTGGAGACCCCAATCAGGGTGCCCATATTGTCGAACAAATCGACAAACAAGATGGAGACGACCAACGGCAGAGCCGTCAACAAGTGTTGCCAGAAATAGACTAAATCCAGCTTAAGGAAGCTGGGCGCTAACGACGAGGGCAGGTTAAAAATAGCTCCCGGCGGTTTGGTGATCATCCCGGATCCGTCCGCTGCCGGTATGAAAAGACCGGCAACGGTTACCAGCAAGATTACCAACACGATGGCGCCCGGTAATCGTCTAGCGACAAGAATTCCGGTTAAGATGATCCCAATGATAACTAGCCAAGGAGCCGCGGTCCCGAGATCACCTAACGTCAAATAAGGTGATGCCTCCACTACAAGAGCTCCGTTTTTGGGAACGACGGCTAAGTTCAGGACGATCAGTCCTCCATTCTCTAAGCCAATCAAAGCGATGAAAAAGCCAATACCGGAAGTGATCGCAAGTTTCAGCTCGAAAGGAATGGCTTCTACGATTCGCTGTCGCAGACGGCTAACGGTCAAGGCGAGAAAGATCAGGCCACTGTAGAAGACGAAACCTAAAGCGGCCTGCCACGGGATGCCTTTCGCCAGACAGATCGTGTAGGTGAAAAAGGCGTTCAATCCCATCCCCGGGGCCAAAGCGATTGGGTAATTGGTAGCGAAAGCCATGACGATGGTCATGACTGCTGACGCAATCGCGGTCGCCGTGACGAGGGCGCCTTTGTCGATGCCGGTTTGAGACAGAATTAACGGATTAACCGCGAGGATATACGCCATCGCCGCAAAGGTAGTCAGCCCGGCAATTACCTCACGGGCTGCAGTAGAGCCATGTGCTTTCAGGGAGAAAACGCGTTCGAGCATGAGAAGGGAGGAGCAGATTCTATCCCAAGTTGTTTAAGCAAGTGACGGGCGATCAGAAAAGGATAAAAAAAGAACCAAAGCGGCAAATGATGAACAACTGTGCATTATTCTGAACAAAGCGGAGTCAGGCCGACAGAAAATTGTCTGCCACCTGGGCTGTTGATGTCTGGCTTATCTCTGGGGTGCAACCCCAAAGGCCGGCAATGCCGTTCCCGACCCCGAAAGGACTAAGCCTGCTCTAACGCCAGTTCTCTACCTCGAAGGGGTAAAAGGACTAAGCCTGGGGTTTTAACCCCAGGAAAATTCCCCACCGGCACCCGCCCTGTAGGGGCGACAGATCGGAGCGTTTAGTCCCAAATATGCCGCTCGTCAAAACGTACGCTGTGCTTCTTGAGAAGTGCCCTGATTTCCTCTTGGAATGTCATTTTCCGGTGATGCGTTTCTTGATTTACGATGTATTCGATGACGGCGCTTTTGTTTGATTCGCTGACCGAGAACGGACCGTAGCCAGTCTGCCAACTAAAGCCGCCGTGACCCTTTTCTCTCATCATCTTCGTCGAACTTGTCTTTAGGTCTTTCACCAGTTCTGCCAACGAGATGGTGCGAGAAAGACCAAAGAGCAGATGCACGTGATCGGCTACCCCACCCACTTGAACCGGTTCGCAATCCAGCCCTCGCAAGGTAGCAGTTAGATAAGCGTGCACCTCCGATCGGATGCACCAAAAGACGGGCCAGTGATTGTGGCATATCATAATTACATAATTATTTTATATATTTGTCACGTGTATTTTCTGCCGCCCTTTCAGGGCGGATCGAGGTTGTGGGCCTATCCTGGGGTTAAAACCCCAGGCTTAGTCCTTTTACCCCTTCGGGGTGGAGAATCGGCGTTAAACCGACACTGAGCCCTTCATCCACTGTGGTATATCCCCCCGAAAATGTTCGTGTTCCATTCGCGTTCGCTCCCCGAGCTTGAACACAGCTCATGGTCGTGTTCTTAATACCTCACTCTGACCATGAATAGCTTCAGAAATTTGCTGTTCTCTTTCCTGCTCATCTCTTTACTCAATTTGGCTGCTCCCGGCAAAGCCGCGGACTTCGAGAGCCGATTCCAAGAGATCGTTCAAAACGCTACCAACGAACAGCTTTACCGCTTTCTGTATGCCCTGCCGAAAGGCGGAGACCTGCACAATCATCAGGATGGCGCCAATTGGCCGGACTGGTGGTACCAGGTCGCAACCGATCCTACCAAGACCCACGGCGACACGTTCTATACTTTAACCGAGATCGCATCATCAAACCCGAGCGGCGCAGCTCCTCTGTTTTTCACGACGATTCCTAAATGGCAGTATGATCGTTTACCTGATGCGGAGAAGGCCCAATACCAAGCATTGAGCTCTTTAGATGCAGCTACCAAAGCAAATTGGCTGGCATCACTGTGGCTTGGTCAGCCAGGCGACGGCCGCGAGAAATTCTTCGAGCAAATTTGGCCCCGCCTGGGCGGCTTGGTCCGAAATCCATATGTTTCTAGCGAATTGCTAGTCGAGAGCATGAAGCATTTCGGCGAAGAGGGAGTTCGCTACGTCGAAACACAAAATCTGGTCTTTGGACTGGGATCGCTCTTTGAATACAAGGACCAGGACGGAAATCCGCTCTCATTGGATCAAGTGGCAGATATTTATCGTCACCGGTTGCAACAGCCGGACGCTGTAGCTACCGGTGTCACCGTGCGATTTCAGGCCGTCGTGATCCGCTTCGCGCCGACGGCGGAAGACGGAGTGGAAGACGCCTACGCATTTGTAAACCGGCACCGGGATCTTTGGGTCGGTATCAACATGGCCGGGCGTGAGGATAATGAAAAAGGGTTTCCAGCTCGCTTTCTATCCGTTTATCGGAAGATGGAAAGTAAATATCCGCCGGTAAGTTTATCGATTCATGCCGGCGAAAGTGACGAACCAAATCATCATGTTCGAGATACTCTTTACCTTGGCGCAAAAAGGGTCGGGCACGGTGTCAACTTGCTATCGGACCCAGATACCATGCTGCATATGCGGGAAGATAAAGATCTGGTCGAGATCAATTTGATCAGTAATCAATTGCTCGGATATGTGCCAAAGTTCGCTGATCATCCATTCCCGCGATACCTGCGTTTCGGCATACCGGTTTGCTTAAACACCGACGACCGGGGGATGTGGGGTTCGACGATGACGGATGAGTATTATGTGGCCGTCAAAAACTTCAATCTCTCCTGGGAAGAAATGGTCCAGCTCAGCAGAAATAGTTTGGAATATAGTTTTGTCCAATCCGATCAGAAGCAGCGGCTGTTAGAAGCCTATAATCAGGCCGTCAGAGAGTTCGAACAGAAATACAGCGGCGATTGGAAAGCATTATTAGCTGCAGTGAATGCGACCGGGAGCCCTTACGCGGAGCGGGAGTTTGGGATTAAGTTGCCGCTACCAGGGGCGGAAAAGTGATTGGTGATTGGTGAGACGTGATTGGTGAGACGTGATTGGTGGCAGACGGTTTCAGCCGCGAGACCGGCTCCACCAATTCATGCACAAGCACACGGATGAGCAGGAGCTCATCCCGACCGATCTAAAGATTCCCTCGCCTGGCTTGCTCTCGTTCCAACGCTTCGAACAACGCTTTGAAATTGCCCGCTCCGAAACCTTTGCTGCCGTGGCGGCGGATAACTTCATAAAATACCGTGGGCCGATCTTGAACGGGTTGGCTGAAAATCTGGAGTAGATATCCTTCTTCATCCCGATCCACAAGAATGCCGCGCCGGCCTAACTCGCGATAGTCTTCTTCAATCTCGCCAATTCGTGATGGTAGATCTTCGTAGTAAGTCTCCGGCACCCGCAGAAAGTCCACTCCGGCTGTACGCAAAGCGTCAACCGTGGCGATGATATCTTTCGTTGCTAATGCGATGTGCTGAACCCCGGGGCCGCCGTAATGAATCAGGTATTCTTCGATTTGACTACGGCGCTTCCCTTCCGCCGGTTCGTTGATTGGGAACTTTATGCGCCCAGAACCGTTTTGCATGACCTTGCTCATCAACGCTGAGTAGTCAGTGCTGATATCCTTGTCGCTGAAATGGGTTAGTTGGCTAAAGCCAAGGACGTCGCGATAGAAAGCGACCCAGTGATTCATCTGCCCCAATTCGACATTCCCGACAATGTGGTCGATCGCCGCAATTCCGGTGTCTGGGGCTGGCGGAGGATTTTGGATTTCTTTGAATCCCGGGAAGATACCGCGATAGTTTTGGCGCTCAATAAAACTGTGCACCGTGTCACCATAGGTCGCGATCGAGGCTCGCACGAATCGTCCGCTGCCATCTTCAAATTCTTGCGGTTCTTGTGCACTCTTGGCGCCTCTGCGCAAAGCCTCCTCATAAGCAGCGCGGGCATCAGAGACTCTTAAAGCAATATCACGAACTCCGTCACCATGAACCGCGAGGTGCCGCGTGACTTCCGGCGCGGACTCAGGGGCAAGCGACGAGGTCAAGAGAAAGTGAACCTGACCTTTCCGTAACAACCAGGAGGCTCGATCTCGCACGCCGGTCTCCAGGCCGGAATAGGCAACCGGAACCAAGCCAAGGGCAGTACGGTAGTAGTGAGCAGCTTGCCGAGCATTCGATACGTAGAACTCGACGTAATCAATTCCGTGAAAATCGAGGGGATCTGAACTCATAAGGAGGCTTTCTTAAATGAAACGATGCGTAACTCCCAGACGCATCAAGGAGGGTGATATTGAGGGTACCATTAAGTCTGGGGTGAGACAATGGAAAGGCACGGAGGTTCTCAGTTGTAGGTTTTACGTTTTAAGTTGCAGGTTGGGATTGTTGCGTTGCAGAGCGACGCGTTCAATCACCTTTCGGCGGCTTGACGCCCTGAACGTAAAACCTCGAACTTACAACGTATAACTTCTGACTATCGCCGGGAGCCTCGCCCTACCAAATCAGACCTGCGCCAAATGAGGGGTCTCGATCGGGTAGTACCAGGATGTTGAATACGCTTCAATGATTCCCTTGGCTCCTTCGGAGGTTACAAACAAAGGTTCGACCGCATCCAAAGCCACGGCGTACTCATTTGTCTGTTTTGTGAGTCCCTGCCGATCCCTTTCCCAAGCTTGTGGCTGCGGGCCGTGATCGATTCCCATCGGATGGAGAGTCAACATGCCGGGCTCGATGCCGCCGCGCGAAAAGAAGACTCCTTCGTGATAGAAAATCACTTCATCGTAGTCGACGTTGCGATGGTAGTAGGGTAACCGCAATACTTCGTCGTCGCCGAGGAGGCGCGGGGCAAAGGTCACCACATAAACCTCGCTACTAGCGAAGGTTGCTCCGGCGGTTGGAGGAACATGGTAACGCATACTGCTGATAGGCCGAAAATCCCGCACATTTAATTTGCTGGGCAACACCGTTCCCTTATATCCCACCACGTTTTCAATCGGGTTGTAATCAAAAAAGAGTTTGCTTCGAATGCCTGCTCTCTTCACCTGCAGTTCGACATCGCCGCCATTTAGTCCGGATCGTTTTTGATCGAAGTCTGGATACTGAATGACTCCAGGATCGAACAAGGCATGGGAACCTAAAATTCCTCGATCAGGAATACCAAACGCCGTCCGTGATTCTGAGATGATAGCAAGAGTATCCTTGGACTCCGGTACCAAACGATAGATGCACCCTTTCGGGATGATCACGTAATCTCCGGGCCGATAGGGCAGGATGCCAAACTCCGTTTCGATAACGCCGACCCCACGATGGAAGAAATAAAGCTCGTCACCGTCAACGGTGCGATAAAGAAACGGCATAGGCTCGCGTCTACGAGTTAAATAGATCGAAAGAGACCGGCGGGCGCATGCTGCCATTGATTGCATTAACAACGCGGGTGTCCCATTCGGATCTGCTAGATCCGGTGTTTCGATCGTCCGGCAATCCATCGCGATTGGCCTTAGAGAACCCTCTATCCTTTTCCAAGCGGAAGGCATCTCTTTCGTGTAAAGATGGGTGGCTTCGCCAAAAAAGCCTTCGCGGCCGTATTCCATTTCGTAGGTCCCTTCCGGGATCCGAACGTGCGCCTGGTTAGGATAAACGCCGTTTTTGAGGGGGAATCGCTGCATGTCCTAATGTATTCCAGGGCGGTGGGGAGCACAAGCGAGGGGTGGGGGGAGAATTAAGAGGTGAGCGGGCGAATAGGCGACACGGCGAAAGTGGACGAAGTGGACGAAGTGGACCTGGTGGACTGAGTAGACGTCGTGGACATTGTCTGGATCAGGGGCGGACCGCCCCCTCAGTCCACTAGTCCACTCAGTCCACTACGACCACTCGTCGTGTCGCCCATTCGCCCGCTCAGGTATCACCGCTCACCGTTGCCGCCGGCACCTGTACCAGCCGCTTCACTGTCTTGGTCCTTCGCTTCTGGCGTTTCCAGCTAACATGCCAACGAACATCGTTCTCCACTTGTTCAAAAAGATGAAATGAGTTGGGGCTGGTGAATAGAACCTCCGCCACTTCGTTACCGACGTTCGACCAAAAATGGGGCGTGATCAGATCAAAGAAAATGCCTTCCCCCACGGTCAATTGGTATTCGTTCTTGCCGATGTGACAGGTCAACTGTCCCCGGAGAACGATACAGAGTTCTTTTAGGGAATGCAGTGAATGGCGAGTAGGACTAACGCTATTGATCTCGACGCGAAGCAATAAGGCCGTGAACGGTGTACTCACTTCGGGCGGAAAAAAATTGAGCAACTTTGCTCCGCTCCATTGCATGACGACCGGACAATGGTCTCGCTGGCGAGTTGTGGTTACCGGCGCCGCGATAACCGGATCGTCACGGAGAAAATCGGCCGCGGTAAGATCGAGCGCTTTACAAATCTTTTCGAGATTTTTAATGGTCGGCGAGACGCGATCCAGTTCAATTTGGGAGAGAAAACTTGGCGAGCAATCGGCTTTCTCAGCAACGTCTCGAAGTGACATTCTCCGGAGCCGGCGATAAAACTGGAGCTTTTGCCCTAATGCCATATATCGGCCGAGGAGAAGCGAAACGCGTACCAAGATCGGCTTTAAATGCTTAAAAGGCGGCAGACCGAGAACAGGATGTGACGAAAACGGGGTCGTTTCGCAGTAATGAGTAGTCAGTAGGTCAGTAATTAGTGAAAACCCGGATTTAATCGCACTCGGCGTCGCCGGGGGAAGACGCTCTCCCCGGGGTTGATCCTAGCTGCGAGAACCGCGGTTACTGATCACTGACATACTGACTACTGATTACTCCCCACCCCTCCTCGATCCGAAACATTTTTTCTTGGAGATTTCTCAGAGATTCCGGCTATAAACCCAAGCGATGACCTTTTGGCAAAAATTGAACTTATTGGCTGCGGCCGCCCTGTTCTTTCCCTTCTTCGCTTCAGCGCAAGAGCAGGCAAGTAAGTATCATTATGACGGGATCTACAAAGGGACGATCCCGATCGACCTCTTGGTTAACGGAAACGACAAGCATCGGGCTAAGGCCCAAGCCGTCTTTTATCCGGATGGGCGCCTGCTCGTATTGACGGTCGAATCGCCGCAGGCGCATAATCCGATGAATGTTAAGGGCGGACTGCGAAAAAATGTGTTCACCGGAGACTGGAAGAAAGGGTTCTTCGGGGAGGATCTCTCCTTCCAAGCAACCTTCCACGGTGGCTCAGCAACGGTGAGCGTTACCGGAAAAAACAAGAAACCCGAGAAGTGGTACTTTACGAAGGCCAGCGGGACTTAGCTGCGCACTGAGAAGTGAGAGGTGAGACGTGAGAAGTGATTGGTGGGGCGCCGAGCGTTCGCACGGAAGGTGAGGACCTGCCACACCAATCACCAGTGACTAATCACTAATCACCAACCACATTCTGGTCCTGCCGGCCGAAGCCTTCTATAAACCTGACAGCTGTTCGTAGCGCGAGCTCGATATCGCCGACTTGGACGAACTCGTCCGGATGATGGCTTAGACCGTCTCGGCAGCGTACGAAGAGCATGCCTACAGGACAGAGCTGCGAAAAAATTACGGCATCATGTCCGGCGCCGCTTGGGAGCTGAAAGCTGTCTCCGGTAACAGATTTCGTAGCGGCGGCCAACCGAGTGATGAAATCTGGATCGCAAACGACCGATGGGGTCTCCTGCACGAGCAACCGTTCCAAACCCAATTTCCGTTCCGCAGCAATCTGGTCGGCCTCCTGGCAAAGCCAGGCGATCGCTGCGGCACGCACAGAGTCTTCTTGATGACGCACATCGAGTGAATGGGTCACTCGGCCGGGGACAACGTTGCTGACGTTAGGACTGACGTTCAACTCCCCGACTGTCGCGACCAAGCCAGGGAACCGGCTGCAGGCATGCTCGGTCCGCAACGCGAAACGGGCAGCACCGAGAAGGGCGTCCTTCCGTAATGCCACCGGCGTAGTACCGGCATGCGCTGCTTTCCCAGTCCAATTGAAACGGAACCGGGATTGACCCGCAATCGCAGTAACAACTCCGACCGGAAGATTTCGATCTTCCAGAACGGGCCCTTGCTCGATGTGGATCTCGAAGTAACCAACGAGCTGATCGCGGTCCACTGTCCCACGCAGCAACTGGAACTCTGGTTCCGCCTTCGTCCCTATCTGCGGGACTTCCGCCGTCGCTAAAGCTATGGCGGACGAGACGGCGCGACGGGTCTGTGCGCCCATCAACAACTGCCGGAGCGAACCTTCCCGGTTCGAAACCTCGAGATCCTCCGGGCGCAACAAGCCACAAAACGCTCTGCTACCAAGATAGGCAGTTTGAAATGAGACGCCTTCTTCGTCACTAAAGCCTGCGATCATCAAGGCAAAGGGCAGATCAAAGCCGGAACGGAATATGTCGGCAATTTCGATCCCCAGAACGACACCGAGCCCACCATCGAATCGCCCGGCGTCGCGCACCGTATCAAGATGGGAACCAATAAGAAGCGCTCGGCGTTTGGCGTTCGGTGTTCGACGTTCGGCGCCTGGCGTTTGACTGATGGGTTCCCTGCCAATATCCGGGGTTCGTCCAACCAGGTTACCGATGAAATCGGTCGAGGTTTGCAGGCCTGCCTCTTGCATCCATCTATCGACCAATTGAGTCGCCTCAGCCATTGCCGGCGATAATAGCGTGCGCGTTAATTTGCCGGGTTCGTCAGTGATCTCCGCCAATCTCTCCGATCTCTGGGAGATGCGCTCTGCTCGTGCTTTCCAGTCGATTGTCGCCATCAGCTGCCACGATAGGTGGTGTAACCCCAAGGAGAGACTAGCAAAGGAACATGATAATTCTCATCGGAGTTGAGGATACGAAAACGAACTGGGACATCGCCAAGGAAGGTCTCTTCCGCCTTTTCTAGCGATTTCTTTTCCGTTCCTTCCGCCTTCGCTAGCTCGTCCCGCGACGGGTCTCGAAAGTAAGGGCCAACCTGGAAAACCAGCTCATAGATTCCCGGTTTCAACTCGTCCCCCAATAACAACGGCGTTTCCGTCCGGCCATCTTGATTGGTGACCGCCTCTTTGAGAAGCCGGCGTTCTTGAGGCTCAATTCGCCAAAGCTGAATTTTCAGGCCAGCAGCCGGCCGGCCCTTGGCGGTATCCAGCACATGCGTCGAAAGTTTTCCGCTCATACAATGATGTCGGCCAATCGCAATCTGGCGATTTTAGAAATCTCTCGAAGCGCCGCCGTGAATTCCGTCTCGCCACTGTTGGTTAACCTATCCTCCATCGCCTGCAGAATCGTCGCGACATTGTTTAGACGAGCGCAAATGATAAAGGGAAATCCGAACTTTTTTTGATAGCAGTCGTTCAGCTCAAGCATCCGTTTAGTTAAATTCTCGGATAGCGAGCCCAAGCCGGCTTGGGCTTGTTCGGCGCGAGACTCCGCGGTGAGCTGACCGGAACCGGCCAGTCGTCCTGCCAACTCCGGGTGGGCCTTGATCAAGGTCATCTGTCGGCTTTGACCTGCTCCTTGCACGATGCCGTCCATCGCGGCATGCAGACCGTCGAGTGTAGCAAACGGCCGATGGCGCCACACGGCTTCGGCAACCCAAGATGAGTGTTCGTACACAGAACCGAATATGGAAACAAATGTCGACTCATCCATCCGGTTAACATCCTGAATCGCATATTTGGTATTCAACATGTTTAATAATCGAGGTATCCGTTACTAAGCGGCAGCAAACAAAATGGCTCGTAACCTGCTTTCGCTGTGGAAGCAAACAATGCGCCAACAAAAAGCAGGAGCTAGAATCCAGGAGCCAGGATCTAGGAGGGTCTACCGATCGAACGCGAGAAAGCCTAAACCACAGATGGACGTAGATAAACGCAGATTAGCAAAGCGATCCCGACGGACTCCGCAATTTCTTCTGTTTGCGGCTGCGCGGTAGTATACAAGGTGCGGCCAATCTGCCCGGTGCAATGCTTTGCCAGCGCTTCTCCTAGCTCCTAGATTCTGGCTGTTTCCACGGATGAGCAGGAGCTCATCCCTACCGCATTATGAACCTTACCTATCATCGTTACGGAAAAGCAAAAGTTCGAGTTCTTAAAAAACTACAACGGGATTCGCTCCACACGATCAAGGAGCTCGATGTCCAAGTGTTGCTGGCGGGCGATTTCGAGAGCTCTTATTCGGCCGGAGATAATCGGCTCGTGGTAGCGACCGATACGATGAAAAATACTGTTAATCTACTGGCCTTTGAGAAACTCCAGGAAGAAACCGAGCGGTTTGTGTTGGATCTGGCACAACATTTCCTGGATAAGTATCCGCACGTCACCGAAGTGACGATTGAAACCAGCGAACGTGTCTGGCAACGGTTAAAGGCAGACGGTAAGCCGTCTCCCACGAACTTCTTGGCTCCACAAAAGTATACCCCGATCTGCGAAGTTCACGCTAGTAGGGCCGATACGCGCTTAATTTCGGGCGCGCAGGATTTGGTTATTCTTAAATCTGCAGGTTCCGGGTTTGCTGATTTTCATCAGGATGAATTTACGACTTTGCCCGAGACCCAAGATCGGATTCTTGCGACCAGAATGGCAAGCAAATGGACCTTCGCGATAGCGCCGGCGGACTATAATAGGACTAACGAAGATATCTTGGACGCCATGCTGGAGTGTTTTGTGGCCAATGATAGTCCCTCCGTACAAAAGACCATGTACGACATGGGATTAGCTGCATTGAATCGCTGTCCCGAGATTAGCGACGTGAACTTGGTGATGCCAAACCTCCACTGTTTACTCATCGATTTGAAGCCGTTCGGACGGACAAATCCGAATACGCTATTTGTCCCAACCGACGCCCCGCATGGCTTGATTGAGGCAACCATTGAACGAGAGCCTAGGCGGTAGGGACGAGCTCCTGCTCGTCCGAGATTTGTTGGAACTAAATATGGGAGGGTAGAACGTTTGAACTGACGGACGAGCAGGAGCTCGTCCCTACCGTATGAGCTACTCGATCCTAGCGGAATTATTGGCAGCCCGAAGCCAAGGGATACCCTGTGTGCTGGTCACCGTGGCTAATGCTCGAGGATCAGTCCCACGCCAAGCGGGCACGAAAATGATCGTGTATGCCTCGGGCAAGATTTCAGGCACCATCGGCGGCGGTAGAGCCGAAGCACTGGTCGTTCAGGATGCACTCCGTTGTTTGGAAACCGGTGAGATCGAATTGAAGCGGTACCCTTTACGCGAAGGTGAGCCGGATTCCTTCGGAGCGATTTGCGGAGGAGAAATCACTCTTTTGATCGAACCCCAACGATCCGCGGAATCGATCTATTTATTCGGTGCCGGCCATTGCGCCGCCGCTATCGCACGGTTAGCGCGAAGTTGCGAAATGAGTGTCTTTGTGATCGAAGACCGGGAAGACACATTGAACGCATTCGAGCCGGCCAACCAAAAACATCTCTGCAAAAGTCCGGCCGATTTTGTAAGTCAGCGGCACTGGAACGCGGCTGACGCCATTCTGCTGGTCAATCGAAATTACATGCTGGACCGCGACACGCTGAAGGCGGTACTGGGGACGTCCGGTTATGGTTACGTCGGGATGATCGGCAGTAAACGCAAGGTGCTGAAAGTGTACGACGAACTACGGGCCCAAGGAGTCAGTTCCGAATCGTTGAGCCAAGTGCATGCTCCGTTGGGGATTGATATCGGGGCGGATTCCCCGGAGGAAATTGCCATCAGCGCGATGGCTGAGGTGTTAGCGGTACTGCGAAAGCGATCGGCTAAGTCGTTGCGGCTAGTGGACAGAGTGGACTAAGTAGACCGAGTGGACGGAGTGGATGCGGTCATTGATGACCGTCGGTCTGCAGCCTCCGCTACGTCTACTCCGTCCACTAGGTCCACTAGCGGTTTCAGCAGATTCGCGCGCGTTGCTTCCGAATCGCTCTATAAATCGCTTCGCAGGTCGCGGGTGACGCTAACTCAACCAGTCCTCTACCATCCCCGAAAGCGGCGACCGCATCTCGGATTGCTTCTCGCACCGAAATCGCCAGCATCAGGGGCGGTTCGCCGACCGCTTTCGTTCCGTAGATATTGTTCGGTTGAGCCGCATTAGCTAGAAACTCTACCCTTAAATCGGTGGGAGCATCACCGATAGCCGGGACCTTGTAGGTATCGGGCGAGTGAGTCAGTAATTTGCCTTTGGCATCCCAAACCAGTTCTTCCAGGGTTAGCCAGCCCATCCCCTGGATAAAACCGCCTTCGATCTGACCTCGATTCACTGCGGCATTAATCGATTCACCCACATCGTGCAGGATATCGACCCGCACCAGGTGCATCATTCCGGTATGGCCGTCTACCTCGACTTCCGTCACGGCGGCCCCGACTGCAAAGTAGTGAAACGGTTTCCCGCGGCCGGCGCCTCGATTATAGTGAATGCCGGGAGTGCGATAGAATCCAGTGGCAGACAAGCTGATGCGCTGGCTATAGGCGGCGCCGACGACTTCCGAAAAAGATAGCCGGTTTCCAGGAGTACTTTTAGGAAAAACAAAATTACCGCTGAATTCGATGGCATCGGCCGTGACTTGGGAACCGTATCTTTGAGTTAGCGATTCTGCCGCCACCTTGGCCAAACGCCCAGTTAGTTCGCGGCAAGCGTCTCGTACGGCAGCTCCGTTTAGATCGGTTCCAGAACTAGCCGCGGTTGCGGATGTATTCGGCACTTTGTCAGTTCGAGTCGGCATGACTCGGATGCGATCCGAGGTCAGGCCTAGTTCACAGGCGGCGATCGTTTGGATATTGGTATGTATCCCCTGACCCATTTCCGTTCCGCCGTGGTTCACCTGGACAGTACCATCTTGGTAGATCAAGACGAATGCCCCCGCCTGGTTGAAATGGGTTGCTGTGAAAGAAATGCCGAATTTAACTGGGGTTATCGCTAAGCCGCGTTTACAAGTTGAATGCTGTGAGTTCCAGGCGGCGATCTCCGTTCGCCGCGGTCGGAAATTGCTGGACTGTAGGAGCTGCTCCCAGATCGTCTGTATCCGGTTATCTTCTATTTCTTGCCCGTAAGGTGTTGTGTTTGTCTCTCCTCGCCCATGGTACAGATTCCGTTGCCGCACGAATTCCGGTGCAATTCGCAGCGACCGGGCGACGCGGTCCATAATCTCTTCCATGACCAGCATTCCCTGTGGCCCACCAAACCCGCGAAAGGCTGTATTGGAAGACACATTGGTACGGGCAACTCGACCTGAAAACTCAACGTTAGGAAAATAGTAAGCGTTATCCAGATGGAACAATGCCCGGTCGGTCACTGCGGTTGAGAGATCCAGGGACCAACCACCGTCCGAAACTAATTCGGCCCGTACTGCCACGATCTTTCCGTCCGGCTCATAACCAACATCGAAACGAGCATAGAACGGATGCCGTTTGCCGGTGATCATCATATCCTGGTCGCGGTTCCACCGGACGCGCACTGATTTCCCTGTGTGTCTTGCTGCCAGAGCGGCGAGACACGCGTTGATAGCAGCTTGAGTCTCTTTACCACCAAAACCGCCACCCATTCTTGGCGATTCAATAACTACTTGGTGCGCCTTGACGCCAAGGACGTGGGAGACCAAGTGTTGAACCTCCGAGGGATGTTGCGTCGAAGAAGTGACCTGCATCGATGCGTCTTCCCCGGGTAAAGCGATGGCGGCCTGAGTTTCAAGATAGAAATGGTCCTGACCGCCCAGCCAGAAATCGCCCTGCAAGCGGTGCGCAGCGGCCTTTAACGCCAGATCAACATCGCCCCGACGAATAAAGTTCTGATCTGTGTGAAATGAGTTTGCCGCTATTGCGTCCTCGACGCTCAAAACCAGGGGCAGATCTTCGTACTCGATTTCGATCGTGTTTGCCGCGGCACGGCAGGCGGCTTCGGTCTCCCCTACTACCAAGCCGATCACCTGGCCATGGTAAAAAACCTGATCTCGCGCGAGCAATGGTTCATCATGTCTGACAGTTCCGATTTCGTTAGCACCCGGAATATCGTCCGCAAAAAGAACCGCTTTCACTCCTGGTACCTCGACCGGATAACGCCGAATCCGGAATCGGGCGTGAGACCGCTCGGAACAAATCGGCCACACTTCCAATCGGTCCGCGGATTGAACCGCATCGTCGGTGTAATAGGCCAAACCGGAGACGTGCTTGTGAGCGCTTTCATGGGGAGGAGCCGGGCTCGTTACCTCAGGAACTACGGGCAATCGATTGATGGAATCCGCCTTCGCTTCGCCGGAAGAGCTGGAGCTCATCCCTACCGAAGCGCGACGGCGCGACACGTCTGCCTGACCAGACTGAGTGTCGTCAAAGAACTTCTCCAAAAGCTCTACTATGAGGGCCGTGCGATACTCAGCGCTTCCGCGCACATCTGAAATTGGTGTAAACCGCTTAGCCAAGACCTCGGCGACTCCCGCAACGGTGGCGCGGTTCCACTCTTTACCGACCAGCGCGGCTTCGACGTCGGTTGCTCGTGCCGGCGTTGGTGCTACACCTCCGTAAACAACGCGGGCAAGACGAATTCTCCCTCCAGCGCCCAATTGAATGCGAAAACAGCCGGCGACGGTGCTAATATCCATCTCTCGCCGGCGAGACACCTTATAAAACCGGGTAAACTCCTGGGCTAGGCCGGCCTCGGGCCGCGGGCGTGGAATTAGGATCTCGCGGATTATTTCCCCCGTTTGCAGTTGGGTTTTTCTGTAACCGACAAAGAATTCGTCCAAAGGTACGACTCTAGCTCCCTTCGCCGACGCAAGGACTAAGCTTGCGTCAAGACCTAACAACACCGGGGCGGAATCCCCGATCGGAGATGCCGTAGCTAAATTCCCGCCCAGCGTTGCCCGGTTACGGATCTGACGAGAACCGAACCAACGGAGCATCGAGGCCAATACTGCAAACTCTTTTCCTAAGGCGTCCCAGACCTGGGTCAAAGTCACCGCTGCGCCAACTCGCCAGTGGGTATCGCCCCGCTCCAAGACCGTGAGTTCAGCGATACCCTCTAAAGAAATAAGAGTTGGAAATGTTTGGAATAGTTTGGTGATCTTGAGCCCCAGTTCAGTGGCGCCCGCAACTAACTGCGCGTCCGGATAAACCGCTAACAGCTCAAACAACTCGGTTAGCGCCACCGGTCGGAAGAAGTTTTCGGAGGCCGTCCGATAGCCAACCGGGGCTAAGCTAGCTTCACCGCCAGCGTGTGCCGCCGGGTTGGTCTCACTATCAGCCGGGCGCCGCTTAGCCAGACATTCGAACGCCGCTTCTCGAATCGGACGATAGCCGGTGCAACGACATAAATTACCACAAAGCTGATCGTCCAACTGCCAGGCCTCGTTCAGATCGGTACGATAGTAGGCCTCATACAATGACATGATAAAACCCGGCGTACAGTAACCGCATTGAGAACCGTGCCGGTTAACCATTGCCTGCTGGATCGGATGAAGTTGGGTGGCAGTGGCGACACCTTCGACCGAAACAATTTTGCGCCCGGCGATTACCGGCAGTGGGATCAAACAACTGTTAATCGCGCGGTGTTGATTGTTGCCTGAAGCGTCGGTATCAACCAGCACCACTGTGCAAGCGCCGCAGTCGCCTTCTGCGCATCCTTCTTTTGAACCGATTAATCCTCTACGCCTGAGATATTGGAGCAGCGTGAGATTAGTGGAGCAGTCCTTAACGAATTCCTGTTTCCCATTGAGTTCGAAAGTAAATCCCTCTTTAAGATCACTAACCCGCTGCACGGAAATAAATAGAAGCCCGGCTGGTGCGGTGCAAATGAAATACGAAGCCGGGAGGTAAGAAAGAGCAGCGGCGTACAGGATAGTGTACGCGTTTGGCGTTTGGCGTTTGGCGTTTGGCGT
>Ga0210401_10003221_pt1 | contig 17547 bp, 27 predicted proteins | sample IncBWH32MmetaG_FD_150866 | JGI IMG/M metagenome (GOLD analysis project Ga0210401, IMG submission 150866) | Forest soil microbial communities from Barre Woods Harvard Forest LTER site, Petersham, Massachusetts, United States - Inc-BW-H-32-M | ecosystem: Environmental > Terrestrial > Soil >... | reverse complement strand
AGTCGTTTCGGCCGCGCCGCTCTAGGTATGTGCTCGCCGGAAGCGAATTTTGGCATCCGCCGCGCAGCATTTTCGTTGACCAGCTACAAGAATCCCGTGCGGAGTGGCGGCGAAGGCGCCCCGCGTCAGCCGTTGCTATCGGAAGTGCGTTTGCTATCGCTCAAGAACCCGTGCGCTAGACCGCGTCCCTTGACAACAATGAACACATTTTATAAATTTCCGCCGTGGTCCCCCGCCCACTCTTAGGAGAGTGCCATGCCAGACTCCTATCCGATGTCGTGGAAAGACTTGTATCTCCAAACGCTGCTAGAGTCCGATGAAGAAAAGTTAAAAGAACTGGTGCACGCGACAGAGCAGGCAATCGTACTGCGCGCTATATCAGCCTCAGCAAGTCAGGACGAACGCAGCGATATGGCCGTCGCTAAGGCAAGTTTGCTGGCCATCAAGGTTCACAAACTCGGATGGCCCTCGGTTCCCACGGCTGGCAGCTAATTGCTCCCTCACATATTGCAATCTAACTCGGAGGCCGGATTAGTCTCGGGCTGGACGATGCGAACCCCTTCTCCGCCTACGCCGACCAATCGATCAACACCGAGATGGCGATTCCTGTGCGTATGACAGCACTACAGACAAGTTCGAACGGACATAGGGAAAGGGAAACTATAGAAGACTCTTTAGAGGCAAAAACTCGATTATCCCGCCTGGGAAAAATCGGCGTGAATTAGACCGAAATAAGTGACCTGATGTATCCCATGAGATTCCGAGCCTCACCCTTTGATACTACTTTATCCACTAGAGGATCAGCAGCGAGCACCTCGTTTTCAATGTCGCCGTACAGAGTGAACAGAATTATTGGGACGCTCGGCATGATTCTTTTCAATTCTCGGGACGCTTCTAAGCCGTTCATTACCGGCATGGATAAATCGAGGATGATGAGTTCAGGACGGTGCTTCAGGGCGAGGTCAATCGCTTCTTGACCGTTGGTTGCTTCCGCGCAGATGTCGTAATCTTCCTCAGCTTCAAAAATCTCGCAGAGCGTCTTGCGGATCAGTGGATTGTCATCCGCGATCAGTATCGTTCTAGGCATGCGGCCTTTGCGGCGGGGGTAAAGTGACCTTGGCCTCAGTATGGTTCTAGCACAACCGGCTAGAACCAAACCATACCGTGAACTCTCTACGAGGGCAGACGGTTTATTGCGTGGATGTAGGTTGTGCCACCTAAGTCCGCTCGGTCAGTTCTTCCTCTTTTTTCGCGCTTCATCCAATTCTGCAGCAGCTTTGACTCGCGCGACATGCACGAGTTCAAAGCGCGCGCCGGATCCAGTTTGGCAGACCTCGTGTCGTTTGGCGTGACAAAGCGGGCAAGCTAGCGCAAGGGGACTGATAGGAAGGTACTCGAGGTTCTTGGTCTTCGTCATGTTTCCGGCCAAGCATTATGCCCAAAACAATGGAGGAATGTCTGCAGTTGTCGTTAGGTAAGGTCATTTCGGGCGGCACGAATCAATCCACTGACGGTGTTGCATCGACCCGGTTGAACCGGCAGCGTTATCAAGGCACTGCCCGACTAGCTGGCGATACTCCTTGTTCTCGACAGCTATCTTGAAAGTAGGGCGTATACTTGCTGAGCGTATCGTGACCAACTGGGGTGGGCATATGAAATCCAACAATTCTCAGTCGGCGAGCACTGCTACACAGGAGCTTCATCGGCGCGTCAATGAGCGGTTTGGCGTGCTTCCGAACTTCTTCCGGCTCTCGCCTGAAACTCCCGAAATCACCGAGAAACTGTGGGGATTTGCCCAAGCAGCCTATCTCGATAATCCCCTGCCCTCTGTGTTTAAGGAACGACTGTTCGTCCATCTTTCTCGCTTTTGCGCGGTCCGCTACTGCATAGCCCGCCACGCGGGTTTTTTGATTGGACTTGGCCGGCCGGCTGGCGATAAGGATGCCCGCGCTGCAAACATTGTGGACGTAGTGAAATTGCTCCGGCGGCCGCTTCCACGTGGGCCTGAACTGACGTCACGCCTTTTGTTCTGTTCGAAATGTCAGGCACCTCTAATGGAAATGCCAGGGGCCGACACGCAGATGGAAGATGGGATTTTTTCTCTTGCCAGTCATGTGTTCTTGCAAACGGCGGATGCGCCCGGATGCCTTGATGCACTGGAACGATTGCTAGGCACCGTTAGACTTCAGTACCTGCTGCTTTTCTTGGCGTTCGTTCGCGCAGCGCACTACTGGACCAGGGTCCATCCTGAAATCCAATTCGAGGATGACATCAAGCAGCTTCTTGCGACGCACGAAGCACTCGCTAGTTGCATTCTTAACGATCCAGAAGCCAGCACAGACAAGATCACTCAATCCATTTTGGACGAGCTTCCGGCATTGCGTATGAAAGCCGATAAGGCGATCGGCTTGCTCGCCTCAATCGTGGATTCTTCCGACGATGCGATTATCAGCAAAACTTTAGAGGGCGTCATCACCAGCTGGAACGCAGGTGCCGAGCGAATCTTTGGATACACAGCCAAAGAAGCCATAGGCCAGCATATCTCGATGATCATTCCCCGCGATCACCTGGACGAGGAAACAAGCATCCTTGCGCGACTCAACCGAGGCGAGCGGATCAATCATTTCGACGCCATTCGCGTGCGAAAAGATGGCACTAAGCTTGAGATATCACTGTCAATTTCACCAGTCAGAGACTCCGCAGGCAAAATCATCGGCGCTGCCAAGATCGCCCGAGACATTAGTGAACGGAAACGCTTTGAAGAGGCGCTAAGAGAAAGTGAGTTTTCAGCCCGGCTCCTAAAAGTTCAGGATGAAGACAGACGGCGTATCGCTCGTGAGCTGCACGATGGAGTTGGTCAGTTGCTGGCAGCGATGAGTATGAATGTCGCAGAGGCAGCGAAGGAAAGGCACAAGCTAAGTTCGGATGCCGCTCGTCGCATTGAAGAAAACACAGCTTTGGTTCAGCAGGCGTCTGCCGACATTCGCACGGTATCCTACCTTCTTCATCCGCCTTTGTTGGACGAAATGGGATTAAGTTCTGCTTTGAAGTGGTACATCGACGGTTTCGCCGAGCGCAGCAAGATGAGTGTCGTACTGAAGATGCCTCCAGATTTGGGACGTTTGCCTCAGGACTCGGAGTTAGTCCTATTTCGGATCGCACAGGAATGCCTAACAAACATTCATAGGCACGCTAAGGGTTCGTCCGCCTTCGTCAGACTATCCAATACCGGGGGGAAACTAGCGATGGAAATCCGAGACGATGGCCAAGGAATTGATAAAGAGCTTCAAACGCAAATCGCTTCTGGCAAAGCTGTTGGAGTTGGACTACGAGGAATGCGGGAGCGAGTGTGCGCCATCGGGGGTACATTCGCGATCGAGTCCAACGAAAACGGGACCTCCGTTCTGGTAACCTTACCGCTCCTCAGAGGAATCCCTGCAGGGGCGTAAATCACGGTTCTCGTTCTGGTCATCTAGTCACGTCAAAGGCTCCCTCCCGGTAAGTTGTGCGTTAGCGGGCAAGCGGTTTCAGTCGAGTAGCCTTCGTTCGACATGTATCACGGAGTTTTGCGCTAGACCAGTGGGGCTTTGTCTACTTTGTTCTGTTTCTGGTGCGGTGGGTCAAGGGGGCGCACTGAGCGCACCCGGTGTTTTATCAGCTCTAGATATTAACAGCCGTCAGTTCGGTCTCAATGAAGGTGAAAGTCACCAGAGGCCCCTCCTGAACATTTAAAACTAAGGGTGGACGAAAACAGACAATGCAGACGCCGTCCTTGCGCCGCACGCTGGGATACACGATCCCTGCAGAGCCGCTGGTTAGCAACTGCAGCCCAAGTGTTTGGGAAGCTGCGAAGCTATTCGGATTTAAGCAGTCCTCAAAATCTGAATCACCTTGAATGTCATGAAATTCATGTCTGAAATCCGCGAGATAGTCTATGTATGGCGAGACCTCTTCTGGTTTCCATCCCACTTCTTTTAACTCTGCAGACCTATGAAACGCGACTTCCGCCTGCGCAGTTTCCATTTCGAAAGCCGAGTACCAAGCTCCTCGTTGCGCGCTATTAAACCTTCCTCCCGACGGATGCGCGTGAGTGAAGGACGCATTAACTACATGTGCCAAAGGGAATCCAGAAACCAGCTCGATTATGGTTATACCCGGTAGTTTGCCACTTTCGCCGAGCAATCGGTCATTCGTTGCACCTTCCAACTCAGTGAGGTCTCGGAGCAGGTCATCGTCATCTTCTGCGAGGCGATTGACGATTGGCCGACCACGATCACTGTACCGATAGGGGATAAGACGATGAGACCTGTCGCGTTCAACCTTGATCTGCTTTGGTGACTTCATCGACCGCCGCGACGTGCGTCCAGTAGTTGGCGAACTCTTAGAAAAGCGGGTATTCCATCCCTCTTTACATAATTGAGAGGTGTATCTCCCGCAAACATTGGATTCGTGTTCGGCAAAGCTATCCAAGCATCTGCGAGCGTTGGGCTGTAGAGAATATTTAGGGCCTTATATATTCCGATCAAAAGCGAAATTCGCGTGAGCTGATCTGTGTTCAGGATTTTGCGAGCCCCGCTCTTCAAGTCGTAGAAACTGCCACTGGACATGCCGCCGAGCAACTCTCGGGTATCTTCATCCCGCAATTTCCAATGCGACGCAACCCCAATTAGACCCTTGATTGCCGCCGGGCTAAGTCGAGCCTGGCTCTCCTTTGCTGATAGGTCCACAGCTGTGTCCCACGAGAAACCAATAACCCTGGGCTGCAGCGTGGCCATGTGGTCGCCTCCATTTATGACTAGATATTACTCCATTTTTGATAACAGGCAAGCTGTTTTCTTAACTGTTTAAGGTTCAGCGACTTATATAACACTAGCCGGCTCCGTTGTACCCTGGGAACGGGAGGCGCTAAAGATCGGAGGCGTGAGGGCCCGCAGAAGTTTTCTAAATAACCCAATCAAGATTTTCCACAGGATTTACACTCGCACTGCCAATGCGGGACTGGGACCGCGATGTTGTTTTGGATAGACACGGAGCCGCGAGCAAAATAAGCGACTCCATTCGCGCCGTAAACTTCTAAAACCACTGAACCAAAACTGTACAAATTGTTTGTATCCGTGAATCTCTCAAGGAGATTGTTGTTTTGATAAACGAAAAGAATGTTACCTAGCATAGCGAACAAGAGCGTGTCAGCCTGCAAGATAGTCAAACCTGTGAAGGACGTTAGTTCTTCCGTAAATTTATACGAACTGTAGATGAAAATACCTCCGCAGCCTGGACCGATACTTGCGTTGTACGGAAACACGTATCCAGCAATGGTTGATGCTGTCCCGTCATCCACGTAACTGCCACGCGAGACCACTCCTCCCTCGAATGCGTCGCCGCTGGTAGAGGTAACAGACGCCCACTGATTGTCGGCCAAGAAAGGCCTGTATACATTTCGGTGGAGCATGCTTGCGCGGTACCACTCAGGCTGGGAGTAACCCAGGATATTCTCACTGCAGGAATGAATGGCGGAGAGAGTGGGATTAAGACCCCTACTGAAATGGTGAAAAATGGTGACTGAGGGTAACTTACTGTAAGTTGCGCTATTCATGTCATTTACTGCTAGCTGATTACACTGGAACCCGCTCTGGATGCGGCTCGCAGAGGCATCAAAAGTTCGCCAAATCGGCGGTTTGAGTAGCATAGAGTAGCATGGTTTGGAGTCGAGTCTGAGGCTCTCCACCACCCTGGACGGTCTGAGTAGCATGGCTGGTTATTGAGTAGCATCTAGGTGCTATCGCTGCGGACACCCGAAGTCGGAACATCAAGACAATGGGTGCAATCACCGTGATGACATGGGTCCGCAGCAGCACGCCTGCCACTACCTAAAATACAGTTGCGGCCTGGTACCGCTATTCCGTAGAGTCCCACAACATGTAGGACACAATGAGGAGGCGGTCGCCAATGATAAGATTCCCCCCGCATGCCCATACTGCAGACAAGAGGGACTTCCCCGTCCCATGACTCCGCACAAGAAATCGAGCGGAATCGAATTTCGCTGTGGCGGATGCGGTCACACAGACAGCTCAGGATGCACCTGCCACAAATGCAAGAGAAGGTGACGCGCTTTTCACGGCTGTCTGCGCTTGCGCCGTACCGGCTTCCGCAAGCTTCGAACCTCGCCCCGGCTAATGTCCCACCGGCTTTCCCCCAAGAAGTACCTGCGGCCCGTACTTCGCCTCTACCCACTGTTCAACCTGATGCTCGTACCATCCGACCGCCAAGAGCGCATTTTGAAACGCTTCCCGTAAGTCTGCCTCGGTGAAATTCACCTCGTCCAAACGACTAAATTTAGGGTCTATTTGTCTCGGCGTACCGCGGAACTTCCACGATGCTTGGGAATTTGCGTGGATGATTGAATCGCGCACGTCCACCAGCTTTTCGAAAACCGCCTCTTCTACGGGTGCGTTCTTGAACTTGGAATTCAGAAACCTGAGTTCTTTCGCGATGCTTCGGTCGAAACTTTTGTGTTTATCATCACGGATGCGATTTGCTAGAAAGGTCAGCCAGTGGTGAAATCGCGTCACGAGACCTACTAGCGCCAAATTATTCGCGGCTCTTCGAAATTCATCGTGCTGACGCTCGATCCATGTCGCGACACCCCGTTGATTCTCGTCAGTCAGGTCGAGCTTTGCCACTTCTTCGGCTTCAGCACGGTCTATGCTCTCTAGGACCAATTTGTGGTTTATGAGAACGACCGTTTGCACGTCAATTTCAAACTCATGTGGTACTTCATATTCCTCGAACTCCGATTCATCCATAGCAGACTCCAAGTAAATCCGCTGGCGAAGCAACTCTTGTCATATCCAAGTTCGAATTTGATTGAACGAACGAATGAAAGTAGTGCTCGGTCAGATAGAAATCACGAGAAGCCGAATTGCCCTCTGTGTCAGTAACAGTGAGGGTGCCATCGAAAGAGTCTCCTATCGGGACAAACGATATAAAGAAACCTAACTGCCCACTGACCATCCCGTCCACTTCTACTGTTATGTGACCGCCGATTCCCAGACCCGTTCCCGGTAATGTCCAACTGCTTCGCCTGCCTTGAATGTTTGTTGGGTAGTTTGGCGTGAATTCTGTGAAACCAGTTCTTGCTGCATCAAAGCTGAAACTAACCACATTTGAAGTTCGATTCCCTTTGTTTTCTATCGCCAAGTTTAATTCGACATAGATTCGATTGGGCGCAGTTGTTTGCGGCGTAGGTTGTAGCACAATGTAAGTCGAACCCCCACGGGGATGAAGGACCAGTTCCGCCCTCTTAACTCCCAACGACGTGGCTTGTGATTGCAGGTTGCTGCTCAGCGTCGCGTTCTTTTCGTTTAACACAGCAATCTCGGCTTGCGCCGTCTGCTGATAGTTTTCAAATTCGTTTAACCTAACGCTTCGCTCGTTGCGCCAAACACGGTAGGAAGCCACGAAGAACGCCACTATAGCGAGAACTCCCCAAAGTTCCTTTACGGGAGCATTTTTCCAAAACACGGCCATTGCGCCTAGCGGCACGCTCAAGGGACCGCACATTCGCGACAGCCAATCATTCCAAAATGCTTTAAGGTAAGTGCGAAGGCGAGTATCCGATGCGATCACTCCTCCTCCGAGCGGCCTCGCGATGCCACCGAGTTGGTTTTAGTGGAACCGGAGTTAGCTGCGGAACTCCTGGCGTGACATTCTTAACGACGCCTGCCGCTTCTTCGAGTTGGCCGCTTCCTTTTCCGCCTCGGTCCTACAGACGAACCGCCACCACTGGTTGAACGACCGCCACTACGTGTACGTCCGCGCCCCACAGATTTTCTGCGCGTTTTTGTGGATGCCTTTCGCCGTGGAACCGCTGGCTCAAAGGACCCTTCCTCGATGATAAATTCCACTCCGGCGTACAGTGGTTGGGCTTTCAGCTCAGCCATTTTGTCTTCGGCTTCCTGCTTGGTGCCAAACGTCTGTCTCACTACAAGAGACCCAAGACTCTTCAAAATGTAGGGCACATAAACCTTCCTTTCAGTACGGTCGCTCCACTCTCTGATTACCGAGGGATTGTAGCATGGGGTTCGTCCGCTATAGGTAAACAGGGCGTGCTAGAATCGCGCCGATGTTGCCTTCCAATCTAGCCAAGCACATTGACGATTTGATGCAGTCCGATCTCCTGTACTGGAGAGACCTATGGTTTGGATGGCTGCTACTGTGTGCCAAAATCGTCGCAATCGGCCTCCTCCTCGAAGGTCCAGAGTTGTTATACGAAATGGAATCAATCGCTCGAAGCAGACTCTCAGTCCTAAAATCTCGAAAAATTCTACCGAAACGATTTCTAGATTTGGCAAAAGTAGTAGCCTTTCTTGGATGGATTTTGATTGCTGTTGGGGTGGCCGGAGAGTGGGTTACAGAAGCGATGGTCTCTGATGCGGATAATAGTATCCGAACGTTTACAAGCATCCAAGTGACTGAAGCGCGGAAGGAAGCTGCGCTCGCAATGGAGCGATCTGCTGGCGCGTATGAACGGGCAGAAGGATTCCGGTTCCAAATAGCCCAAGCTAATCAACGGGCTGCAGAAGCAAATCGAACAGCCGAATCTGAGCGACTGGCGCGGGTCCAACTCCAGAAGGAACTGCAACCACGGCGATTGACCAACGCGCAAAAAGAGAAACTCACCAGCCTTCTAAGAGATAAGCCAAACCCGATTTTCATTCTTACGATGGGAGATGACACCGAAACCGCTGATCTCGCAAATGATATTGGGGACGCACTGAATAAAGCGGGATGGAAGACATTCTTCACTGCCAGATTTAGTTTTGAACACGGCATAGAAGTTGGCACTTCAAGAGAGTCAGACATGTCCGCTCTCATGCCAGCAATTAAGGAAGTGGAGGACGCACTTTCAGCAGTTGGTCTATCTAGCCGGACTACACTGTTTGACCCGAAAGATACCCACCTTGCAGGAAGATTTGAAAAGAACGTTTTGTGTTTGGTGATTGACCACAAACCTGTGATAAAAGCCCCAGAGTAAAATCCCCGGGAGAAGCTGAAGCGTGGACAGAGCTGTGAAGGAAAAAATTCTCGCCGCGGCCAAGGCGGAGCTGCCGAAGCATTCACTTGGAAACTTTGTTGACGATCCGCCATCAATTGCGGAAGGCGGGAAAGGTGTTGTTGTAAGCGGATGCCCCGCCTGCTCAAAAGCTTTCGGCACCGTCAACCAGCTCATGCATCATCTTGCTGATGACGTGATGCCAACTATTCTCAGAAAAGTCTTTGCCATCGCGAACGAAACGACGCGCTAAGAGAGGCAATCGCGACGAATTAGGGTAGAATCCGTCGGGAAGCACGCGCTTCCACGAAAATATGGCCGGGGTGAAAATCATGGCAAAACCACCCATTAAATTTGACCCGATTGACAGGGCTGAAGTCCCCACACACCTCCCTGTAGCGAAGCCCCCGATGGAGCGTAGGGGTTCGCAGTGGGACCAGGTGTTGGATTTTTTGAACCGGTATGGCGAGACGCACGCGGTGAAAATTGTAACAGACGACAAAACCAAGAGAGCGCATTATGAATCCACGCTGCGTGTTCGAGCTATCAATCGCCAAATTCGGATTGAGGTACGCGCCGATGATACGGCGGTATACGCATGGTTGAGCGACAGGGCCGGGCGTTCTGATTCTCCTCAGGAGAACCCGCCGAACTTGCCGAGTGAGTGATCAGGGATAATCTTGCAATCTACTTGGCGGCTGGACCAGTCTCAGGCTTCCCATGCCCACTAACAAGCCGTTCTTTCCCGATCTGCGGCCCGTCAAAAAAGTCATCACTCCCAAAGGCGAGGTGTTGGTCCGAAAGGAATGCAAGTGCGGCAAAGAATTCATGGGCACCGCCAATCAAACGCGATGTGAGGAATGCGCGGCGAAGAAAGTAAAGCGGAAGTGAGACAGTTTTGGCGCGCCAACCAATCCTTAGTTGCCCCCGCGCTTCTCCGCGTCGTGGCCAACTCTTCCGTTTGGCTCTGCGGTGGTCTCCATATCACGAAGTAAATCAGGGACTCCACCGATTTGAAGATATGATGCGGTATCTTGCAGGGATACCGGGTCTGCCCACATCCACAATCGTGTAGCACGAAAGATGTTGGTCAGCGCGTCCTCGAATCCTCTTCCCCAATTTGAAGCGACGCTGGCCGGAATCGAAATCAAGAACCAGAATAGAATCCAATACGAAAAATGAGAAGAGACCCATGTCCATAGCGCCGTAAGAAGGACAAAAGTAATTAGAGACCAGCGACGCAGCCGACGAAACGATTCGTACTCTGCCATAATCAAGACTCTGCAATATTCAAATTGCGGTTTTGGCCAATTCGGATTTTCCTTAAGAAGAAGGCCCATAACGCCGCCGTAGGCTTTGAATCGTCTATTCCAAAACTCAAGCAAGGCAGTGCGACTGGAGAGCGTTCGGCCCAATTGGATTTCAGACCATCTGTAACTCGAAAGCGGCCCCACAATCATCAGGCCAGTAAGCGCTGAAATTATGCTAAGAAAGATAATCATCAAACGGAAGTTCTAGCTTACCGCTGAACGCCTCTTATCTTTGAACGTTCAAGCATGTAGGATTTTTTCCAATCTCTCACGTCGTAATACGAGTTCACGTTAACGTTTTTTGACCGCATTGACGCGAACATTTCCTGAAACGCCAACTCTTGCGCTGTTCTTTTGGGATGACCTAATTTTTCATACTCAAAACTGACTTCCTTGGCCAGACTGCCAAGCATCATTCTAATAGCAATGCCATCGAAGAAGTTCACCAAGCCCCGGAGCATCCAAGTACGTCCGTCTCTATGCCGGGAAGGGTACTCTGCAAGGTAATTACGGTCAAGAACCGCAACGAAGCGGAGCATCAGGCTTGGCTATCCTGGTGGATGCGCGATAGGTTTTAAATCTTCCTGGTTCACAACAAAATCATGGAGTAACGACCGGGCCGGGCCACAGAAATACGATTGCACATCCCGTGGCAAACAAGCCCACAACGAAAAGCCAGTAGGCGGGTGCATAGATCGTGTTGTGCGCTAGTGAGACAACGTCCCATCCGACTGAGCCTGTGCCTGCAGGAATCGTCTGCCGCGTAATGCGAGCAATCCACCAAAAAGAAAACACCAGGTAAGCGACCGTACCGAAGAGTGATAGCCCAATCCCTAGCAGGATAGCCTTCAGAGTAGTCATACGGCCCTCCAATTTGCAGCCATTCTAGCAGAAAGTGAGGGCCGCGAAGCCCTCCCCATCAGACGACCGAATGGCGTGCCGTCAGGTATTTTTCAACGTCGGATTTCAGGAACAACACGCTGCCACCTCGGCGGACGTGACAGAGTTCTGCGCGTTTGAACGCGCCGTCGGGTTTTCGATATCCCTTATAAAGCCTAAAAAGAGTTCTAGCAGAACATCTTAAAACCTGGCGGGTTTCGGCAAACGTTAGAAGCGGCGAGGTGGCGATCCCGATTTCGATTGTCGCCGCGATTTTATTTCGAGACATCTAACACCTTCCCTGCCCTAAAACTGAGACATTACTCGATCTTTGCCTGTCGCGTCCACATAGTGATGAGACTGCGGCTTTGAAAATAATACTCGTTAAACAGAGTAGCACATTTGTGATACAATGCGAATATGGTTAAGAAACTGAGAGCGGTTCGCATAAACGACAAGCACTTGGATGAATTAGAAAAACTCGCCAGGAAGCAAGGTGAAACAGTCAGTTTTCTAATCCAACAAGCGATACGAGAATATCTTGAACGAAAGGCAGCAAAATGATTCAAGACGCTCCGTTGTTGGCGCGAGCACACTTGCGAGGAAATTTACCGTGTTGAAAAAGAAGGTTTGTACGAAGTGCCACAAAAGGTTTCCGGCGACGACCAAGTTTTTCCCGAAGTGCAAAGCGACCAAGAGCGGACTTGGTTCCTGGTGCAAGCGATGCGCGAGAGCGAAGTCCAGAGCGTGGGACGCGGCACATCGCGAGCGAGCCAAAGCACTCCAAAAAGCGCGGCTGTTAGAGCATCCGTTGTATGAGGCGTGGGTGGGGATGCGGCAGCGCTGTTTCAATAAGAATCACCACGCTTACCGCAATTACGGTGCCCGAGGCGTGACCATCTGTCCGCATTGGCAGGACTTCAAGACCTTTGAAAAGGACATGTCTCCCCGGCCAAAAGGAAAGACGCTTGGCTGCTATCTCGATACCGGGGATTACACCTGCCCTCGTTGTGGTGGTAACGCGACGTGGCAGACGTGGTCTGAGCAAGGTAAGGAACATCGGACGAAGGGACGTTTGCGTCGGTTAAAAGATTCCCTGATCAAAGTGAAGCGTACTCTTGAGCGAGGTTAATCTCGATGAGCTTTCAGAACGGCCTTAATAACGCGCTCCCTTCCCTTAGAAGGTGATACGCTTTGCGATTGAAGGCTAGGCGACCACGTAGATTATTCCCCGTTGCGTGCGTTCGGGTTGCGGCGTAGCCGCCGCTCGACGCTCATTTCGAAAAAACTGCCGACGGGTTTACCCACAATATGATAACCAGCCAAAAGTGCCAAAAATACCCACATTCTCATGGGAAGACCTGACTTCCCAAAAAGTCCAAGCAGAATGTAACTCAACGTGCCGAGCAGTTCTACTGCATCTATACTGCGCAGAACTTTGGCCACGGCATGGGCAATACCATGTTCATGAAGAAGGTCGTATGGCGTTCTGCCTACAATTTCCGGCCCCATCGTCTCGGCGCTCGACGGAAGTCCTCTGTCGGACGCGAGAGCCGGTTCTTCACCAAACCCACCTTCGCCAGTGGCTGCGGTGAGTGCTCTTGGATCAGGACGATTTTGTCGTCGCGCTACCATTTCAAAGGTTCAAAATGTTGGCAGTGAAATCTCCAACGATTTTCGCGTTCACGTCTCGTGCCTTGCTTAGAAATTCGGCAACGTAGTTTCGAAGGTTGGCGGGTCTTGGAGGTTGAATTGCGTAATAATCAACGTCCGCAAACAATGCTTGGTCAGGTAGGTCATCGCCACCTTCCCACACGGTCTGAAGCTGGTCTTTCTTCATCGGCCCGAGAGTTACCTGAAATTTATTAGAGCCGTGCTTGAATACCATAGGGAAGAGAGCAACATCGTACATTGGACAATTCAAGGATTTGAAAAATGAACCATCTGTCTTTACAAAGTTCTGAATCAGACGTTGAGAAAGGCTGTCAAAATCCTCCACGGGATTCACTCGTGTTTCCCGATAGCCCACTCGTAAGACGGTTTCGATGGCGTCTCCGAAGTAGTCGAAGACTTCTCCAGCATATTTAAGTATTTGGTCTCGTGCGTAGTTTTCAGTGGGTGCGTTAAAACGGGTATAGCCACAGTTTTGAAAAGAGACGAAGAAATTCCGCGATTTGTCCGCATCAAAAAGGATGACTCGATCATCGGTCAACTGCCAATGTTCAAAGTTGTTTTTCTTCGTCTTTGAATCTTTGTAAAGCAAATCAAGAAGTTTCGATTTGCTGTCGAAAAACGCAGGCATAGGAAAGAACCGGAGTTCAAAGATTTGCCTTGTTAATGTCTTACTCATCGGTGATTCAGGAGCATATCGGGTCTTTATCTTCTAAGCAACCGCCGATAGGACGATGATGACTTTTTGAATCTCTGACTATGCAGAACATCGCGCCGATACTAACATGATCCGTATCGCTGCTGGTATCATGACCGAACGCGGAAAGTTGGTTGAGGAGAATCTACGTATGGTCGAAGCAGTGGTAGCCGTCGCGGGGATAATCGCCTGTTGGCTGATTGGGATTGTCATCTACAAAGAGGATATGAGCCTCACGCGATACGGGTTTCTGGCAATTCTCTCAGTGACGGCTGCATACCTCGCCATTCGGTTCATTCATTGGGCGTGGGTGACTCCGCTTCCTTTCGCCGGAACAACGCGATAACGAAAATGAAAACACCCGAGGAAATACTCGAAGAGATGGAAATCGTTGGCGAGGGTTCCTTTGGGGTGAGCCTGTTTGTTGGTTTTGAAGACAGCAGTATCATTTTGGAGTTATATCGCCGCACGGAAGTTCTTCCCGACGGTTGCGTGGTATCGGCGTTATCCTCAGCAGTGCGAGCATTGATAATTCGATCCTGATTCGAGTAGCGTTGCTCGACAGCGGCTTAGTGAAACGATAGGTTGCAAGACGGAGCGGCACAATGGTGAGACTTCCGAGTATCGAAGAGTTCGCTAATAAAACTGGGAATCCGCTGCGGAACGTGGTCAAAGGAGCACTGCTTCGGCTTGCGCCCGGGTCAGCAACAGTATTACGGCGCGGACTGCTTCTCAAGCAAAACAGCTTGTGCCCCATATGCGGAGATGTGGGAAACGTTTTAGTGGACAACGGAAGACAAACGCATGTTGACCACAAATGGACGACAGACGAAGCAGCGAACGCGATACTTGATGGCAGTATGGATTTGATAAGTGCCTACAACAAACTCTGGGCACCGGACAACCTACAAGTCGCCCATGCTGCATGCAATTTCGGACGAAATAAGAAAGAAGTGCAAGCGTGAGAAAAAAACCCATTCGAGGCTGACGATGAGCTTTCAACAGGGATTGAACAACGCGCTCAGCTCATTTCGTCCCCTTATTGATGTCCTTCTTGATCTGATCTTTGGTCCCGCCTAAAAACGCCGTTGTAGCTTTGATGTCCTTGCATAAAGGGTCTTTCGTCTCGCCCTTCAATGCCACCGTGATGGTTACCTTCTTGGCTGCAAAGTCAATCCGCAAGGTGTTCACCACGCATATCGGAGAACTGTCAACGGCGATCAGTTCCCGTTTGTCCCAACGGAGAATGTCGAAACTGTTGAGGGTTGCCCCGGCCTGTCCGCCGACATACGTAGCGTCAGCCTCTTCACAAAAACCAAATCGCTCGTAGCAGTGAATTTCAGTTGACCATACCGCCATGTGTTCGTCAGCGTCCGACCATTTGCCCATAGCGTAAGCCCACAGGGTGTCGGTTCTCTGTGCCCCCATCACGACTTGACTGACGGAGAGAATTTCCGGCGTTTGATCCTGAGCCTGAACCACAAAGGCTGATAACAGCACGGCTATCACTGCAAATGCTACCGTCAGACCAAGCAACCTTATCATTTACGACGTCCCCTTTTTTGTCTAACGGCTTCGTGATTAAAGGCTAGGTGAACTTTGTAATAGATACTCCTGCATAAGGTAATGTTCCGCGAGTATGGCTTCGGCTCTCCCTAAAAGTTCATTCTCAAACATTCGTCCCCAGAGAGGCATCATCGAAGCATTATCTAGTCGGTGAGCGTGTCTTAACACAGAGCTGCAAGAGGAGCTTTCGGCGGAGAGTCGAACTAGTTCCTCGGTAGAGAGTTTTGCATACCAAAAATCAGGTGATTCAACCTTCGCTTTCTCGTCGGCTTCGTCCTTCGCTTCCCAACTTGATAAATCCGCCAGACATTGTTGAACTGTAACCGCCCTCGCCGCTCTTCTAGCCGCTATAATGCGACCGCTGGCCAGTCCGGATTCGTCTTTTTCCTTCACGGTTGCCTGAGCGTGCACCGTGAGTGGAAAAAACAGAAATGCCAGGCTGAGGAAGCAGGACGCAACTCTATTCATGGTGATTGCTCCTCACTTCGTTTTATTGGCGTGACGGGAGTGTATCAAAACGGGCATGGCGAGAGTTTAGCGTCATGCCTCCCAAGATCAAACGCTTTCAGCATCATGCGCTTGAACTTCACAAGATACGTCTGAATGTGTGCGCTGTCAGTTGATGACAATTCAGTTGAAGACAAAGCTTTGTTATATGCACCTGTCACCATCTTGTCGAAGTCTGCTCTGGAAACCTCTTTTGATTTCTCCCATGATATGTATGCGAACCCATAAGCCTTAGCCGCCTGGTCTTCCAAGTCTTTGGCAGAATTCAAATCCCTAAATTCTTCGTCGGTGAACCCACCGTCGCTTACTAGTTGAGATATTCGTGTGACCAAGTTCAGCCTAACGAAAGATTCTGTCTTGTCCAGTTTCAAGACACTTCCGCATGCGACGGCAGCGGCCTGGCCGTCAAGCGGCAAATCTGCAGGCTGCGCCTGCCGCGGTTCCGGTGCCAGAGCTGGTGTCAAAGCCGAGGGAGAGGCATTCCTTCTCAATACGTCGTCTTTCCACCACTGCTGAATGTCCGCCCAACTAAAATAGAGAATCAAGGCCAGGATGGGACTTATCCAGAGATAGACGTTTCGCACTTGTGGCCAACAGATGGGAACGCGCCGAATTTGGTAGCTCTGAGAATTATAAACGACTGCATGTGTTCCTTTTCCCATCCGCCAAACACGACAAGAGCGTAGCGGTATCAGAGGAACCCAGAGCGCCGTCACCCACAGAGTCGTGACGTAAGAGCCATCCTCAGCAGGGTGTCGCTTCCCGTAGTAGCGCGTTCCAAAGCCATTGAAAGTGAAGGCCATTTCAGTTTCCTTCCTTTGAATGGAAGTGACGCGGATTCTAACACCGTGAAGTCGAGTTGTCTGTGAAGATGATAACGAATGTGGTTATTAATTCACCCCATACAGCGAAGCGCTGTTGTCGCGTCCACAAAGTGATGAGACTGGTGCGGCTTTGAAAATAGTGTTTGCAAGTAAGTAAAAAAACAAAAAAAAAGGCCCAGGCCAAACGGAATATAACCGTTCAACCTGGGCTTTATTGTTTTTGAGAAGCTTGCTTCCGGGCAGTGTGAAGGAGTAGTTTTAGCGGCGTGCCCACGCTCCCGTTCGCCTCGCCATATTTAACCGTTGCCGAGGTTGCCTGTCTGCTACGGATTCATAAACGCTCCGTTATCCGTCTCTACAACGGCTACATGGTCAAAATCAAAAATCCTGACGGATCGGTGACCCGTGTCCGCAAACGCCCCGCGCTCGCTGTCGTGCGTATCGGCGGCAGTGTACGAATCCCGAAATACGAACTTCAGCGGTATCTGGACGCTCGAACGACGGTGGTGTGATGGCAAGACGCCTTATTTGGGAAATTGAAGCCAAACGTGCTGTAGAGAACGCTATTCCACGGGCATTTCCCATCGTAGCGAAGGACTGCCCATTCACGGCCAGTTGGTACACTGGCATGACCGTCAGCCTCTTGCGAACTTTAGTTCGGAACGGCTCGATCCCCGCACAGACGCAGGGCGTTAGAACCATCATCATGCGCGAAGATTTGGATTCTTATTTGACGCGGTCGAAGCGCACCAATCGCTATGCGGCGACCGAGACCAAGAGCCATCCACGCTCGGCAAGGCTGCGCCGTGTACAAAGTGGACGATAACGCCCGTAAGCAGCCCCGCCGATACTTAACATGATTCGCAAGGGGACAACGCTCGGGGCATCCGTGAAATTCAAAAACCATAAGACGTGGTGGAACTCCCTCACGAAGGAACAAAAGCACGAGTTACGTAATCTCTCCGCTGTTCCTCGTCATACTGCATCGGTTACAGGCCGTTGCGAGGTTCTCAACGACATCAAGCCCACTCTCAGTATTAG
>Ga0210401_10003219_pt1 | contig 17555 bp, 17 predicted proteins | sample IncBWH32MmetaG_FD_150866 | JGI IMG/M metagenome (GOLD analysis project Ga0210401, IMG submission 150866) | Forest soil microbial communities from Barre Woods Harvard Forest LTER site, Petersham, Massachusetts, United States - Inc-BW-H-32-M | ecosystem: Environmental > Terrestrial > Soil >... | reverse complement strand
CGCGCCATGCACGAAGCCGGACGCGCCGATGCGCTGGAAATAAAGGTCGCGCGCGAAATCGTAGCTCCCGGGCCGCAACGGCTGCAACGGCGGGTTAAGCTGCGCCTTCGCCTCGACGAAGGCGCCAGCCGGCGGCGCCATGCCGCGGCGGACGGAAAGCCGGATGCGCTGCGGCTTGTCGACAATGCGGTTGCCTTCAATACGCTCGAGCCGGAGCACAAAGCGGTCGGACTTCTGGCTTTCGTCGCGCAGCTCGACAAAGCCGGCAACCGACGCGCTGTAAGCGGGAAAGCGCAGAATAGGATGATCGATCAGCGTGGCTTTGATCGTCGCAACTGCGAAGCCCAAAGCAACGGCGAAAAGGCCGAGCGCAAGAACGAAAGCCAGCGGCCGGCGCCGCAGAAAGATCACCGCGATGGCGGCAATCACAACTGCCGACAGTGCCGCCCACCAGGCCGGTTCGTGGTCGGCTGCGAAATAGAGAACGATGCCGCTGCCGAACGCCACCGCAAACCAGGGAAAGAGCCGGCCGGCCCCAATCTCGGCGGCCGCCCACGCGCGAACGCGCGCGGGTACTGCAAAGCCGACCTGCGGCCAGACGCCGTTCCAGCCCCACTGCGCGCCGGCTACCGGCCAAGTTCTGATGCCGGCGCGCGCGCGAGCGCGCACGCCCGTTTGCGCCGGCCCTACTGAAGTGCCCTCGTCCGCCACCGCGCGGCCTGCCCCTCGCGCGTCAAAACGCCTCCCCTAACGTTACACGAGAGGCGCTTGCATTGGCGAGCCGCAGGTCCCCTCCCCGTTGTGGACGGAGATCATTCAGCCAGCCGACACTTTCGCCCATGTGTCGCGCAGACCGACGGTGCGGTTGAACACGAGCCGGCCGGGCTTCGAATCCCGATCCCGGCAGAAATAGCCCTGCCGCTCGAACTGCACGGCGTCGTCGGAATTGTCGCCGGCAAGCGCCGGTTCGACGCGCGCGTCCGCGAGCACTTCCAGCGACTGCGGATTGAGATCGGCGACGAAATCGCCCGCATTCGGATCGGGCTTGCTGAAAAGCGGATTGTAAATGCGCACCTCGGCCGGTACCGAATCCGTCGCCGATACCCAATGCATGGTCGCCTTCACCTTGCGCCCGTCGGGTGCATTGCCGCCCTTGGTGGCGGGATCGTAAGTGCAACGAAGTTCGATGATCTCGCCGGCCGCGTTTTTCACCACCTCGCGGCAGGTGATGAAATAGGCATAGCGCAAGCGCACTTCGGTGCCGGGCGACAAGCGGAAGAACTTCTTCGGCGGATTCTCCATAAAGTCGTCGCGCTCGATGAAGAGCTCGCGGCCGAAACGGATGCGGCGCCTGCCCGCGCTTTCGTCCTCGGGATGATTGACCGCATCGACCTCCTCGCTCTGCCCTTGCGGGTAGTTTTCGATCACGACTTTCAGCGGCCGCAACACCGCCATGCGCCGCTGCGCGGTCTTGTTCAGATGCTCGCGGATGGAGAATTCAAACATGCCGACATCGACGACGCTGTTGGCCTTGGCGACCCCGATACGCTTGATGAAATCGCGAATGGCCGCCGGCGGCACACCACGCCGGCGCAGGCCCGCGAGCGTCGGCATGCGCGGATCGTCCCAGCCGCCAACATGGCCGCCGCGCACCAGTTCGGTGAGCACGCGCTTGGAGAGCACCGTGTAGGTGAGATTGAGCCGCGCAAACTCGTATTGATGCGGTCGTGACGGCACCGGCAGGTTTTCCAGGCACCAGTCGTAGAGCGGGCGGTGGTCCTCGAATTCCAGTGTGCAGATCGAGTGCGTCACGCCCTCGATCGCATCCGACTGGCCATGGGCGAAATCATAGCTTGGGTAGATAAACCAGGACCGGCCCGTGCGCGGATGCTCGGCGTGCAGAATGCGATAGAGCACCGGGTCGCGCAGATTGATGTTACCGGAGCCCATATCGATCTTGGCGCGCAGCACCCGCGCACCGTTCGGAAATTCGCCCGAGCGCATGCGGCGGAAAAGATCGAGATTTTCCTCGACGCTGCGATTGCGGTACGGGCTCTCGGCGCCGGCCTCGGTCAACGTGCCGCGCGTGAGCCGCATCTCTTCCTGGGTCTGGTCGTCCACATAGGCCTTGCCGGCGCGGATCAGTTCCTCGCCCCATGCGTAAAGCTGCTCGAAATAGTCCGACGCGTGGTAGAGGTGTTCGCCCCAATCGAAGCCGAGCCAGCGCACGTCGCGCATGATCGCGTCGATATATTCCTGCTCTTCCTTGGTGGGGTTGGTGTCGTCGAAGCGCAGGTTGCAGTGGCCGCCGAATTCCTCGGCAATGCCGAAATTGAGACAAATCGACTTGGAATGACCGATATGCAGATAGCCGTTCGGCTCCGGCGGGAAACGGGTAATGACCGCCTTATGCCGGCCGGCCGCCAGGTCGGCGCGAACGATGTCGCGGATGAAATCCTGGCCCGCTTCCCGTACCGCCGTGTCCGTGACCGTCATCACCTTATCGCTTTCAATCGCCCGGCGAAGATTTTTGTGCGCCCGGATTGAACAAATTGGCTCGCGCGGTCAAGTCTGCAAGACAAATCGGAACTCCTTAACTTTCTTTCGTTTCCAGCTGTGATACACGGACCCGCGCCCGGCAGGATCAAGACCCCCGAATGACCGTCGTCACCCGCTTTGCCCCATCTCCCACCGGTTTTCTGCATATTGGCGGCGCGCGCACCGCGCTCTTCAACTGGCTCTATGCCCGCGGCCGCGGCGGCAAGATGCTGCTCAGAATCGAAGACACCGACCGGGAGCGGTCGACGCAGGCCGCCATCGACGCCATTCTCGACGGCTTGCGGTGGCTCGGCATCGGCTGGGACGGCGAGGCGATCTATCAGTTCGCGCGCGCGGCGCGGCATCGAGAAGTGGCCGAGCAACTGCTCGCGCAAGGGCACGCCTATCACTGCTATGCAAGTCCTGAGGAGCTTGCGCAGATGCGCGAGGCGGCGCGGCGCGAAGGCCGCGCCAAGCTCTATGACGGACGCTGGCGCGACCGCGATCCGAGCGAGGCGCCCGCAGGCGTGAAGCCGACGATCCGGCTCAAGGCGCCGCTGACAGGCGAAACGGTGATCGACGATCAGGTCCAGGGCCGCGTGCTCTGGCAGAACGAGAACCTGGACGATCTGGTGCTGCTGCGCTCCGACGGCACGCCGACCTATATGCTCGCCGTCGTGGTCGATGATCACGACATGGGCGTCACCCACATCATCCGCGGCGACGACCATCTGACCAATGCCGCGCGGCAGAAGCAGATCTACGACGCGCTCGGCTGGCCGGTGCCGGTGATGGCGCATATCCCTCTCATTCACGGGCCGGACGGCTCGAAGCTTTCCAAGCGCCACGGCGCGCTCGGCGTCGATGCCTACCGCGCCATGGGCTATTTGCCGGTCGCCTTGCGCAATTACCTGGTCCGGCTCGGCTGGAGTCACGGCGATCAGGAGATCTTTTCGACTGAGGAGATGATCGCGGCCTTCGACCTGCCGCAGATCGGCCGCTCGCCGGCGCGGTTTGACTTGGCCAAGCTCGAAAGCCTGAACGGCCACTACATCCGGGGCGGCACCGATACGGCGTTGCTGCAGGCGGTCGAGGAGCTCTTGCCGCATATTGCCAACGGGGCGGCGGTCGCAGCCAAGCTGACGCCGCGGCTGCGTGAACAATGGCTCGCGGCCATGCCGAGCCTCAAGGACCGCGCCAAGACGCTGCTCGACCTCATTGAGGGCGCCCATTTTCTACTGGCCGACCGGCCGATCCCCTTGGACGAGAAGGCGACCGCTATGCTCACGCCCGAGGCGCGGGCGTTGCTGCAGGATGTACTGGCCGAACTCACGCACGTCGAACCCTGGACCGCGGAGGCCACCGAGCAGGCGGTGCGCGCTTTCGCCGAGCGCAAGGGCCATAAACTCGGTGCGGTGGCACAGCCGTTGCGCGCCGCGCTGACCGGCCGCACCACCTCGCCCGGCATTTTCGAAGTTCTGGTGGTGCTGGGCAAAACCGAAAGCCTCGCGCGCATTGCGGACCAAGCGGCGCCGGCAAGCGCGCCGTCGCGCGCCGGCTCGCTCGCGCCCGGCCGCTAGCCGACAAATGTTCGTCTGCGACAGTTTCGTAACGTGTTTTATCGAAGCGGGTTCCTGAGCCGGCTGGCGCCGCCCTGCTCTGCAGCCTATTTTCTTGCAGTGCACACTCCGTTGCGCTAGGCCAAATCAAGCCGGATGGGCAGTGTGCCGCAAAGGTTTTTGACTTTCAGGCCGCATGCACCGGACTGTTAAGACCCTCACACCTTGAGGTGCGATCATGGACGCGAAGACCAGCACCACTCCCCGGACCGGCCAGCTGACACTCGGCGACAAGAGCTATTCGTTCCCGCTCTACGAGGGCACGATCGGCCCCGAAGTCATGGACGTCAGCAAGCTCTATAACCAGACCGGCATCTTCACCTACGACCCGGGCTTCACCTCGACCGCGAGCTGCGAGTCCAAGATCACCTATATCGACGGCGACAAGGGCGTGCTGCTCTACCGCGGCTACCCGATCGAGGATCTGGCGGAGCACGGCGACTTCCTGGAGACCTGCTACCTGCTCTTGTACGGCGAACTGCCGACCGCCGCGCAGAAGGAGAATTTCGACGACCGCGTGGTCCATCACACCATGGTCCACGAGCAGATGAGCCGGTTCTTTCAGGGCTTCCGCCGCGACGCTCATCCGATGGCGGTGATGGTCGGCTGCGTCGGCGCGCTCTCGGCCTTTTATCACGATTCCACCGACATCACTGATCCGACCCAGCGCATGATCGCCTCGATCCGCATGATCGCGAAAATGCCGACTTTGGCGGCTATGGCTTACAAATATTCGATCGGGCAGCCGTTCGTTTATCCGAAGAACGATCTCGATTACGCCTCGAACTTCCTGCGCATGTGCTTCGCGGTGCCCTGCGAGGAGTACAAGCCGAACCCGGTCGTCGCCCGCGCCATGGACCGCATCTTCATCCTGCATGCGGACCACGAGCAGAACGCCTCGACCTCGACGGTGCGGCTTGCCGGCTCGACCGGCGCCAATCCGTTTGCCTGCATTGCCGCCGGCATCGCCTGCCTGTGGGGGCCGGCCCATGGCGGCGCCAACGAGGCGGCGCTGAAGATGCTGGGCGAAATCGGCACGGTCGACCGCATCCCGGAATTCGTCAGGCGCGCCAAGGATCCGGACGATTCCTTCCGCCTGATGGGCTTCGGCCACCGGGTCTATAAGAACTACGACCCGCGCGCCAAGATCATGCAGAAGACTTGCCATGAGGTGCTGCACGAACTCGGCGTCAACGATCCGCTGCTCGATGTCGCCATGGAGCTCGAGCGCATCGCGCTGCACGACGACTATTTTGTCGAGAAGCGGCTTTATCCGAATGTAGATTTCTACTCGGGCATCACGCTGCGGGCGATGGGCTTCCCGACCGCGATGTTCACCGTGCTGTTCGCGCTCGCGCGCACGGTCGGCTGGATCGCGCAGTGGAAGGAAATGATCGAGGACCCGCACCAGAAGCTCGGGCGCCCGCGCCAGCTCTATACCGGCGCGCCGCGGCGGGACTACCAGCCGATTTCGCGAAGGAAATAATTTGCCCACTCATTCCCGCGATGGGCGGCGGGAAGCTAAGCGCGTTTCCCGGGCGCAATGCACCACAAAGCGAAGCGAAGTGGTGCGTTGCAGACCCGGGATCGTAACAAGCGCCGAGTTTGCGACGGTCCTGGACCGCAGTGCATCACTTCGTGCTGCAGCCTCTCCGGGAAACGCTTTAAAAATGGCTGTAAGAGGCTCGTGTGAAGGTCAGCGCCTTGCCTTCATGCAGAAAGCGTGTGCCCTCGCCTGCCTGCACACCGCCGATCTCCGTAACGGCAACGCCGGCGGCCGCGGCTGCGGTGCGGAAGCCGTCGAGCTTCTCCGGCGCCAAGGTCAGCACGATCTCGTAGTCGTCGCCGCCGGTGAGCGCGGTCTCCAGAAGCGCCGGCTCGGCCGCGATCGCTGCGCGCGCGGCGTCCGAGAGCGGCACGGTTGCGACATCTATGTCGGCCGCCACCGACGACGCACGGCAGAGCTTGCCGAGATCGCCGACAAGTCCATCGGAAACGTCGATCGCCGCCGATGCGTATTGCAAGACAGCACCGGCGAGCGCGTTGCGCGGCTGCGGCAAGAGATAGCGATTTTCGAGTTGCGCGGCAGCGGCTTCAGAAAGACCCCAGCGCCGCGCCAGCGTCCGCTCGCGCCGAAGCTGCAATCCGATCGCCGCGTCGCCAATCGTGCCGGTGACGACAATGCGGTCCCCGGGACGGGCGGTCGAGCGGTGCACCATTTTTCCTTGTGGCACGGCACCGAAGGCGAAAATGGAGACGGAGATCGGACCCGGAGTGTGGTCGGTGTCGCCGCCGTAGAGCGGACAGCCGTAGTGCGCGGCATCGTCGGCAAGAGCGGCCGCAAAGGCGCCGAGCCATGCCTCGCCGAAGCCTTCCGGCAGCGCCACTGACAGCAGGAAGCCGAGCGGCCTGGCGCCTTTGGCGGCCAGGTCCGACAGGTTCATGCGCAAGGCCTTGCGGCCGACCATTGCGGGCGGATCGTCCGGGAAGAAGTGCACGCCGGCGATGACGCCGTCGGTGGTCAGCACAAGGTCGCATCCGGGTGGCGGCGTGAGCGCAGCCGCGTCGTCGATCAGCCCGAACGCGCCAGGCGCCGTCGCGAGCGGGCGGAAATAGCGCGCAATCAGGCGGTCTTCGGCCGATTCAGTGGACTTCGGCATCGCGCGGTCCGGCAAGCAATTGTGATAGTTTTCTATCAGCGCCGGGAGTTTTAAGGAAATGGAGCCGTTCGACCTTTATTCGCCGCTAATCGATGCGGACCCTTTTCCCTACTATGCGGAACTCCGCGCCAAATATCCGTGCTACTGGAGCGAGAGCGCGCAGCTTTGGATCCTGTCGCGCTACCACGACATCGCCGAAGCGGCGCGCGACTGGGAAACCTTCTCGTCGGCGCAAGGCAATATGATCGACGAATTGCCCGGCCGCGCCGGCGCGACGCTCGGCACCACGGATCCGCCGCGCCACGACCGGTTGCGCGCATTGAGCCAGGCCGCATTTCTCAAGCGCAATCTCGACCGCATGGTCGAGCCGACATTGGAAATCGCCGACGGCTCGCTCGACCGCATCCTCCAACAAGATACGTTCGAGTTCATCAACGACTTCTCCAGCCAGATCACGGTGGGCCTGCTGTTTCGCACCATGGGCCTGCCGGATCGCGATCACGCCGACATCAGGCGCAAGGTCATCCTCGCGGTCTCGACCGACAAAGCGGCGAAAGGGCGCACGCCGGAGCACATCGCGGCTTTCAAGGACTTGAGCGACTTTCTCACCGCGGAAGTCGCCTCGCGCAGGGCCAATCCCACCGACGATCTGATCACCCACCTTGCCGAAGCAGAGATCGACGGCGACCGGCTGAGCGAGCGCGAAATCGTGCTCACCACGGCAACCTTCGTGATGGCGGGCGTGGAATCGCTTTCAAGCTTCATGAGCGTGTTCGCGCTCAATCTGCACGACTATCCGGACGCGCGGCGGCGGCTCGTCGCCGATCCGGCGTTGATCGCGCCGGCGATCGAAGAATCGCTGCGCTTTAATACGTCGGCGCAGCGCTTCAAGCGCACCGCCACGCGCGATGTGGCCGTGCACGGCCAAACCATCCGCGCCGGCGACAAAGTCGCGCTCGCCTTCGGCTCGGCCAACCGGGACGAGCGCAAATTTCCCGATCCGGACACCTTCGACATCGAACGGCGGCCGCTCGGACATCTCGGCTTCGGCTCCGGCAAGCATTTTTGCCTGGGCGCGCAAATGGCCCGGCTCGTCACCGAAATCGCCATGCGGCGCTTCCTCCAGCGCGTGCCGGATTATCACCTCACTGTCGACAGAGTGGCGTGGAATTCGTCGTCGAATTTCAGGAGCCCGGTGGCGCTGCTGTTTGCGCGGAACTAGTGCAAGCTGTGCTACTTTTTTCTCAGGTGCAGCAGGACGTAGTCGTATTTGACCTCGTGGTCGCCTTCGCCAATCACTTGAATTTTGAATTCGCCGTTGGTTTGGAAGGCCCGCACGCCGGTGCCGTGGATCACGGTTGTCTGCTCTTTATCGCTGTCCAGCGCTTTCCAATACACCTTGGCGTCGGTATCCGAATTCCAGATGGTGAGAAATATGGCATGCTGCTCGTCGTCATCGATTGGTGTCTTCGGCGGCGAGCCGGTTCGCACCGTGCCGGAGCCCATGGACTCGAACGCGCCGATGCGGCCGAAGTCTATCTCCTGGGCAGCGATGCCTGCCGGCACCGCAGCGACGGCCAGCCCGAGCAGCCCGCAGTGCAGAATCCAGCGACTAAACATCTGACCGCCCATATTCGTCACCGAGCTCTCGTTTCCTACCAAGCTGGTCGGGGCCCGCCCAAAACACTCGTCGCACGGCCACAGCCGCAAAATAAACGGCGAACGCGACGATTCGGTTTCACGGGCGGCTGTTTGCCGCTGAGGTGCAAAGCGGGTTGTTACGTTCTACTTGCCGGCAACTACTTGCCTCCCAACCCGTCGCCGCGCAGGTCGCGCCCAAGCTGGTCGAGCACAGCGTTGACCATGCCGGTCTCGTCCCGGTCGACGAAGGCGGAAGCGACATCGACATATTCCGACGTCACGACCCGCGCCGGCACGTCACGCCGGTGCGCGAGCTCATAGGTGCCGGCGCGGAGCACCGCGCGCAGCACCGCTTCGATGCGCTTGAGCGGCCAGCCGCGGGCGAGCGCGGCGTCGATCTGCGGGTCAAGCGTCCGCTGTTCCCGCACGACGCCGGTGACAATGTCGCGGAAGAAAGCGGCCTCGGCCGGCAGATATTGCGCGCCTTCGACCTCGCCGCCGAGCCAATGGCTTTCGAACTCGGCCAGGATTTCATTTATGCCGGTGCCAGCCAGATCCATCTGGTAGAGCGCCTGCACGGCGGCGAGCCGCGCCGCTCCGCGCTTGTTGGCCTTACGGGCCCCACCGGCGGCGGCGCGCGCCATGCTCACTTCCCTGCCAGCTGACGTTTCAGACGCACCATCGCCAACGCCGCGCGGGCCGCGTCACCGCCCTTGTCCATTTCTTCCATGCGGGCGCGGGCGAACGCTTGCGACTGGGTGTTGACGGTGATGATGCCGTTGCCGATCGGTAGCGCGTGCGTCATCGACAAAGCCATCAACCCGCGCGCGGACTCCTGCGAAACGATCTCAAAATGGATGGTGTCGCCACGGATAACGCAACCGAGCGCAACGACCCCGTCATAAGGGCGGCGCTTGCGCCGCGCAGCCTCGATCGCAATGGCGATTGCGCCGGGGATCTCAAGCGACCCGGGGACGCTGATGCGTTCCACTTTGGCTTGCGCTTTCTCGAGCACGGTCATGGCGCCGGCAAGGAGGGCATCGGCGAGGTCGTCGTAGTAGCGCGCCTCGACAATTAGGACGCGTGCGCCTTTGGCGCTGTCATTTTCTCGCTTGCCTCGGCGTGGTCCGGCCATCACGACACTCCCATTGGCGCTGCACGATCCATGCGAAGACGAGTGCGCGCGGCGCCGTGGTAGCAAGTGGAAGGGGCGCGAACAAGCGCCGGCCACCCCGGTTACGATGTTTGCAGAAGGCGCGCGGCGTAGCGCGCCATCTGGTCCACTTCCAGGTTCAGGTGTGCGCCGGCGCGCAGGCTACCGAAGGTCGTAACTTGCAGCGTGTGCGGAATGAGCAGCACCGAGAATGTGTCGCCCGCAACCTCGTTGACCGTCAGCGACACGCCATCGAGCGCCACCGACCCCTTCGGTGCAATAAAGCGCGCCAGTGCGGACGGCACGCGCAAGAAAAGTCGCACCATGTCGGGTAAATCCTCGCGGGTGAGCAGTTCGGCGATGCCATCGACATGGCCGCTGACGAGATGCCCGCCGAGCTCGTCGCCGAGCCGCAAAGAGCGTTCGAGATTGAGCTTGGTGCCGCGCTGCCAGCTCCCGGCGGTGGTGACGCGGAGCGTCTCGGCGGCCACATCGACGGCGAAGAAGGCACGATTGCCCTTCCGGCCCCGCTCCACGACGGTCAGACAGGGGCCGGAGCAGGCGATCGACGCGCCGATGTCTATCGTCGCGGGATCGTAGCCGCAGCCGATCACCAGCCGGCGCAAACCTTCGGCCCGCTCTTCAAGTTCAAGAACCTCGCCTAAGTCGCTGACAATACCCGTGAACACAGCCCTACCTTCGTTCGAAAACTTCGCAACGATCCTCGCCGACGGCTTCGCTGCGGACACTCGCGAGACGCGGCGATCGGCCGAGCGCCGTGAGCGGCATCCCTTCCAGAGCGTTGATGCCATCGGGGCCGACGACTTTGTCCGAGCGGAAAAGCGCGACTTCGTCAACAAGATCGGCCTCGAGCAAAGCCGCCGCCAAGATCGGTCCTGCCTCGACCATCAGCCGGCTGATACCGCGCTCGGCAAGAAGGTGAAGCACAGCCGCCAGATCGAGCCGGCCATCGACGCGCGGCACGGTGAGAACGGTCGCGCCTGCGGCTTCCAGCGCTTCCTTGGCGCCGGTAGGCGCCTGAGGAGCCGTTACGATCCACAGCGCGACCTCGCGCGCGCTGCACACCAAACGCGAATTCGTTGGCAGACGCAGCGTACCGTCGAGCACCACCCGCACCGGCGAATAGCCGGCCATGCCGGGCAGCCGGCAGGTCAATATCGGATCGTCGGCCAGCGCCGTGCCGATGCCGATCATGATCGCATCGCTATGCGCGCGCAGGAGGTGCACGCGCTCACGCGCCCTTTCGCCGGTAATGGCGACGGGTTTGCGGCCCGCAGCGCCCGCCTTGCCGTCAGCCGAAGCGGCGAGCTTGAGGAATACGTGAGGCCGGCCGTCCCGCATGCAGCGGATATGGCCGGCATGGTCGCGCCGCGCCTGTTCGGCGCCGAGGCCGACGTCAATCGCGATGCCTGCGGCGCGCAGGCGCGCGTGCCCGGCACCGGCAACTTCGGGATTGGGATCTTCCAATGCCGAGACGACGCGCGCGACGCCCGCGGCGATGACGGCGTCGGCGCAGGGCGGCGATTTGCCGTAATGCGAGCAAGGCTCGAGCGTGACGTAAAGCGTCGCCCCGCGAGCGGCCGCGGCTGCGCGTCGCAGAGCTTCGATCTCGGCATGCGGCCGCCCGCCGGGCTGTGTCCAGCCGCGGCCGACGATCATCCCATCCTTGACGATCACCGCGCCGACCGCCGGATTGGGCCACGTGCGTCCCAAGCCCCGCCTGCCCAGCGTCAGCGCAAGCGCCATGTAGCGAGCGTCGATGGACGCCTGCGCGTTAGCCTTCGATGCAAGAGCTACACTCATCGCTCGGGCGCTTGGCGCTTGCGCGTTCACTTGCGCGCCGGAGCGGCCAATTCCGCCGCTTCGTCGGACGACAATTCGGCGAGCGCGGTCTCGAAATCCTTGGCCTCTCGGAAATTGCGGTAGACGGAGGCAAAGCGCACGTACGCTACATCGTCGAGCTCGCGCAGATAGGCCATGACCGTTTCGCCGATGGTTTCCGACGACACCTCGCTCTCGCCCTGGCTCTCGAGCTCGCGCACGATCTTGGAGACCATCTGATCGATGCGCTCGGGCTCGACCGGACGCTTGCGCAACGCGATCTGCACCGAGCGCAAGAGCTTGTCGCGATCGAACGGCACCCGCCGCCCGTTACGCTTGATCACGATCAGTTCGCGCAGCTGCACGCGCTCGAAAGTGGTGAAGCGGAAATTGCAGGAGAGACAAACACGGCGGCGGCGGATGACCGAGGAATCCTCGGTCGGCCGCGAGTCCTTCACCTGAGTATCGAGGCTTCCGCAGCTCGGGCAGCGCATCGGGCCCCCCTACCCCTCGTAGATCGGGAATCGGCCCACCAGCCGCTTGACCTTTTCGCGCACACTGGCCTCGACCGCAGCGTCTTCTTCCGCGCCTTTTTGCGAAAGCACACCGAGGACTTCGGCAATCATCGCGCCGACTTGGCGGAATTCGGCGATGCCGAAGCCGCGCGTAGTGCACGCCGGCGTTCCAACCCGAATACCCGAGGTGACAAACGGCTTCTCCGGATCGTACGGGATGCCGTTCTTGTTGCAGGTGATGTGGGCGCGGCCGAGCGCGATTTCGGCCACCTTGCCGGTGATGTGCTTCTTGCGCAGATCGACCAGCATCAGGTGGGTGTCGGTGCCGCCAGTGATGAGGTCGAAGCCGGCTGAATTCAGCGTTTCCGCCAACGCCTTGGCATTTTCGATCACGCTCTTCACGTAAAGCTTGAAAGACGGGCGCAACGCCTCGCCGAAGGCCACCGCCTTGGCGGCAATTACATGCATCAATGGCCCGCCCTGCATGCCGGGGAAAACCGCGGAGTTGAGCTTTTTGGCGATCTCCTCGTCATTGCAGAGGATCGTACCGCCGCGCGGCCCGCGCAGTGTCTTGTGCGTCGTGGTCGTGACCACATGGGCATGCGGGAGCGGGCTCGGATGCACGCCGCCCGCCACGAAGCCTGCGAAATGCGCCATGTCGACCATCAGATAGGCCCCGACCTCGTCGCAGATCTCGCGGAAGCGGCGGAAATCGATAACGCGCGCATAAGCCGAGCCGCCGGCGATGATCACCTTCGGGCGATGCTCCTTGGCGAGCCGCTCGACTTCCTCGATGTCGATCAAATGATCGTCGCGGCGCACGCCGTACGGCACCGGCGTGAACCAGCGCCCGGACAGGTTCACCGGCGAGCCGTGGGTGAGATGCCCGCCGGCGGCAAGGTTAAGCCCCATGAAGGTATCGCCCGGCTGCATCAGCGCCATGAACACCTCGGCATTGGCCGACGCGCCCGAATGCGGCTGCACGTTGGCGAAGTTGCAACCGAACAGCTTAGTCACCCGCTCGATCGCCAGCCGTTCGACAACATCGACGTACTGGCAGCCGCCGTAGTAGCGCTTGCCCGGCAGTCCTTCGGCATATTTGTTGGTCAGCACGGAGCCCTGCGCCTCGAGCACGGCACGGCTGACGATATTTTCCGAGGCGATCAGCTCGATTTCGTCCCGCTGGCGGCCGAGTTCCTTGCCGATCGCGCCGGCGATCTCGGGGTCGGTTTCGTCGAGAGCGGCGGAGAAGAATCCCTCCTCCGAGATTTTTGCGCCTTGAGGGACCGACATGCCGCTGCTCCTTGCCAAAAGTAGCCGTCATTCCGGGCGCCGTGAAGCGGCGAGCCTGGAATCCATATTCACGGTCAGTGGTTATGGATTCCGGGCACCTCGCTTCGCTCGGCCCCGGAGTGACGCAATGAATAGCCGATAGCACACCGGCTGATCGGCGCAAGTTTGGGGACCCCGTCGGGCGGAAACCCGCTATATTTGGTTTTGCCAAGCAGAGGTCGATTTGTACGTTAACTAAAGGGCCAGGCTAAATGGAGCGGTTGGCCCCACCATCGACGACGATCGATTGCCCGGTGAGGTAACCTGCCTGCGCCGAAGCGAGATAGGCACAGAGATCGCCGATTTCTTTCGGTTCTCCCATACGACGTACCGGAATGGTGGTGGCGATTGTTGACGTGATGCCGTAGGGCGCGAGATCGGTGGCGATGGTCTTGGCCATCACCGTCACGCCGGCGCGCAGTGAATCAGAGACGACCAGATCCGTTATCGGCTCTTTGACGCCATAGCCGGTAAGGTTGACGATGCGACCACGGCCGGAAGCTTTCAGCGCCGGCAGCGCCACACGGATGAGGCGCACGGCACTCATCAGATTGAGCTGATAGGCGGTGTCCCAGTCTTCGTCGCCGACCTTTTCAAACGGTCCAGTGGGCGGTCCGCCGGCGTTGGTAACGAGGATGTCCAGGCCACCGAGCATTTCGATTGCCTCCGCGACCACGCGCTGGACCTCACTCGCACGTGACACATCGGCAGCGGAATAACCGACGGCATTGATCTCCGCCGCGGTTCGTTCAAGCTCGGCCGCATTGCGCGAACAGATGAAGACGCGCGTGCCCTCATCTATCAATGCTTTCGCGCACGCCTTGCCAAGCCCTTTGCTGGCGCCGGCGACCAGCGCTTTGCGCCCCTTCAGTCCAAGGTCCATTGCTGCGCCAAATTACTAATTCGAGGTCGCGGCCTGGGCGCCCGGCAGCCCGTCCTTGCCGTAGATATCCTCGCGGAACTGGACGACGCCGTCGGCGCCCGACCAGGCGGTGATGTAGACCCAGTGCAGCGGCACAGGCTTGGACACTTGGGCGTCCTTGCGCTCGCCGGATTTGATGACGCGATCGATGTCTTCGAGCGACCAGCCGCGCGTCTCCTGCAGCACCCAGGCGACGAGCTGGCGCACATTCTGCACCCGCATGCAGCCCGACGAATGGAAGCGGAAATCTTCGCCGAACAGATTCTTCAGCGGCGTGTCGTGCATGTACACGCCATAGGCGCTCGGGAAATTGATCCGGATCGAGCCGAGCGAGTTGAGGCTGCCGGGATCCTGCTTGAACGAATAGTGGGTGGCGTCGGACGAATACCAATTGATCTGCGACGGCTCCAGCTCTTTCTGCTTGCTGTCAAAAATGCGGATGTGGTTCTTGGTGAGGTAGTCGGGCTGATCCTGCATCTTCGGGATCAGATCCTTCTGCACGATCGAGGGCGGGACCGTCCAATACGGATTGAAGTTGATCTGGACGATCTTGCTGTTGATCTCGGGCGACGGCCGGTCGGGCTTACCCGCCACCGCGGTATGACGCGAGACCGCGACGCCGTTCTCGATCGCCTCGATGCGGGCGGCCGGAATGTTGGCGACCACATAGCGGGGGGACAGATTGGCGCCGAGCGCGCGCAGCCGCGTGACATTGACCTTCAGTTGCGTAAGCCGCACCGGCGCCGGCACGTTGAGCGCCGTCAGCGTTTCGGCGCGGATGATGCCGTCGACCGTAATGCCATGGCGCGCCTGGAAGCGACGCACAGCGCCAAGCACATAGGAATCGTACACGTCGGTTCCGGCCGCGTTCGGATCGATGTCGCCGGAGGCGGCGAGCCGGGCCCGCAACGGGATGACGGCCGGATGCCGATCTCCCAGTTGCAGCATGTTGACCGACGGAATTTGCGGCCAGCCGCCGCGCGCGACGATCGCCGCGTAGCGTTCGACCGCCTGCTCGGTGGTCTGCGCGGTCGCCGCCGAAACCGTCGGCTCGGACGCCTTCGGCATATGGATGGTGCGGGAGGCCTCATCGAAGCCTTGCCCGAACGATCCCTTTTGGGTGTCGCCGATCAGGGCATCGAGGGCCGCGTCTTCGGCCAGCGCCGTGCGCGCGGCTACGCCCGCGGCGGCAAGGGCGGTAGCGCCACCCAGCCGGCGCAGGAAGGCGCGCCGGTCCGTCCTGGCGTCGTTTCGATCATGCTGTTTCGTCATCGCTGAATCCCACCGACCCCGCTGTAACAGCACAATATGAAGGCCGAAATGGGCCAAAAGCTGTCCAAGCGTCAGGGATACCCGCCTATCCAGACGGCCGAAAAGAGGGATTGCGGCGGACTGGGCCACCGGCGCGAAAAAAAACCCGGCGGAGGCGCCGGGGCTTGAGGTTCGCCAGTACGGCGGAAAAGCGGTTGGTCAGCTCATACAGTCGCGCGTGATCATGCCGGGGGTGCCCCCTGCGGATAAATCCGGGAGGGTCCCGATCCGGTTTACAGACGATACAGGATCTGGTCGGTCCAGAAGCGCTCGAGGCGGTGCAGCGCCTTGTTGAGCACGCCGAACTCGTCGGCATTGATGCCGCCGACCTGCTCGACCGTACGCACATGCTTCTGATAAAGCGCGTCGACGATGTCGCGCACTTCGCGGCCCTTGTCGGTGAGCTTGATGCGCACCGAGCGCCGATCGACGCGCGAGCGCTGATGATCCAGGAAACCCATCTCGACGAGCTTCTTAAGATTGTAGGAAACGTTCGAGCCGAGATAGTAGCCGCGCGTGCGCAGCTCGCCGGCGGTGAGTTCCTTGTCGCCGATATTGTAGAGAAGCAGAGCCTGGACCGAATTGATGTCGGCGCGGCCGCGTCGGTCGAATTCGTCCTTGATGACGTCAAGGAGGCGACGGTGCAGACGCTCGACCAAGGTGAGCGCCTCCAAATAATGCGGTCGGATATGGTCGAAGCGCGCCTCACGCTCGGCGGGCTCGACCGTCTTGACGACGGCTTTCATCGTGACGCCTTTCCCAAAAATTATTTCGTTTTCGTCGACGGGCCCTGTTCCCGTCGTAGGCGCCACCATAGGGTCGCAGGGTCTAAGATCAGTTTAAATAACACGATAAAAATAACGTTTATTTGCCACGGTGGCGGAGTGATTAAGCCTCTATTTCGAAATGGTTTTTTGACGTTCTATTCACCTCGATAACGCGCTATGTTGCGGCACTCTCCGCCCCTTTCGCCAGGATATGACCGGTGCAACGCGCGCCGTACGAATATCGAGCCGATCCGGCAGTGCCCGGCTTCGCGGACGAGCGTTTCGTCATCGTTTTCGACGGCAAATGCGTGCTGTGTTCTTCATTCGCGCAATTCATCCTGCGGAAAGATCGCCACGCTCGGTTTCGCCTGCTGGCCGCACAGTCCGAACTGGGCAGCGCCTTGTATCGGCACCTCGGCCTCGATCCAGTGAGTTATGAGACTTACGTCCTGTTACAGGACGGTAAAGCGTATTTCCGATCGGAAGCATCGATCCGGATTGTGGACGGCCTGGGCGGGGCATGGTCGCTTTTTGCGACACTTGCCCGGCTTGTCCCCGCGTCGCTTCGCGATGCGCTGTATAACGTGATCGCGCGCAATCGACTGCGTTGGTTCGGCGCGCGCGAGCAATGCTACCTGCCCGAGCCGTCACAAGCGGACCGCTTTCTTTCATGACCGCTGCCGCTAAAGTCCTGGTGATCGGCGGCTATGGCGTGTTCGGCGGCCGTCTCATCCAACTGCTCGAGGACGAGCCGCGGCTGAATTTGTTGGTTGCCGGCCGTTCGGTGGACCGCGCCAGCGCATTCGTTCGCTCAAGAGGCAACACGGCGGCCGAACTCACGCCACTTGCGTTCGACCGCAACGGCGATCTCGCGGGATATCTGGCAGCGATCAGGCCCGACATTGTTGTCGACGCCAGCGGTCCGTTCAAGACCTATGGCGCGGACCGCTATCGCGTTGTGCAGGCATGCGTCACGCAGCGCGTCAACTATCTCGATCTCGCCGACGGATCGGATTTCGTCGCCGGGATCGACGCGTTTGTCATCCACTGACGGGACTCATCCTCCAATATGACGGTTGGCTCGTGAGACACTGATGCGCGCCGCGGCTGCGCTCAATGCGCCGACGCGTCCGACAAGATACGGATCACCAGCACGCCTGCCACGATGAGGCCGATGCCAAGTAGCGCGAAGGCATCGAGGCGCTGACCGAACATCGCCCAGGCAATAAGCGTGATCAGAGCGACGCCCCGGACC
>Ga0210401_10003217_pt1 | contig 17560 bp, 16 predicted proteins | sample IncBWH32MmetaG_FD_150866 | JGI IMG/M metagenome (GOLD analysis project Ga0210401, IMG submission 150866) | Forest soil microbial communities from Barre Woods Harvard Forest LTER site, Petersham, Massachusetts, United States - Inc-BW-H-32-M | ecosystem: Environmental > Terrestrial > Soil >... | reverse complement strand
CAAGGCCGCTTCCTTGCGGCTGCGCCCGATCCTGATGACCTCGTTCGCCTTCATCTTCGGATCGATGCCGCTGGCGATCGCCACCGGCGCGGGCGCCGGCGCGCGCGAGGCGATCGGGACCGCGGTCGTCTCCGGGATGCTGTTCGCGACGATGATCGGGATCTTCCTGATCCCCGTGTTTTACGTGGTGATGCAGCGGATCAGCGAAAAGCACCTGCCGTTCCGTCCCGAAGACCGGCAGGCCAAACGAGCTCGTGCCGCAAAGGCCTCGCTACCTGGAGGCAGCGTTGCGGATGACTGATTGGGAGCCTTCACCCTCACCCGTTCCCTGGTCCCGCAACCCTCCTTCGCGCTGCGCGCTTCGCAGGGCAAGGCGGGAGAGGGGCAACCGATCGCCAGTCCTCGACGTCCCTGGAGAAAGCCTGGGCGCTCGATCACCAGTCCTCGACGTCTCTGGAGAAAGCCTGGGCACTCGATCACCAATCCTCGACGTCTCTGGAGAAAGCATGGGCGCTCGATCGCCAGTGCTCGACGTCTCTGGAGAAAGCCCGGGCGCTCGATCACCCCTCTCCCGCGCCAGCGGGAGAGGGGCCGGGGGTGAGGGCAATCAGCACAGACTCGCTATTGGGCTTGCGATCGCCGCGACGGTTGGCGTGCTCGCCGCTTGCACGGTCGGACCCGACTACACGCGGCCTGCGCTGGATATGCCGGCCGGTTGGCGCGTCGATACGGGCCAGGCCAAGGAGATCGCCAATGTGGCGTGGTGGGACGCCTTCCAGGACCCTGCGCTCACCAAGCTGGTGGCCGAGTCGGTCGCCGGCAGCCTGGATCTGAAGGCGGCCGTGGCGCGCGTCGAGCAGGCGCGCGCCCAGTACGGACTGGCGCGCTCGGCTTTGCTGCCCCAGGTCAACGCCGACGCCTTGGGCCAGCGCCAGCGCGCCAGCCGCACGACGTTCCAGGGGCAGTCGATCCCGCCGGGGCAGCAGAACTACAGTTCGTACGACCTGGATCTGAGTGCGAGCTACGAAATCGACGTCTGGGGCAAGCTGCGCCGCGCCACCGAGGCTGCGCGCGCCCAGCTGCTGGCGAGCGATGAAGCGCGTCGCACCGTGCTGCTGACGCTGGTCACGGATGTCGCGGATGCCTACATCCAGCTGCTGGCGCTGGACGATCAGCTGGCAATCGCGCAGCGCACACTCGAATCGCGCGGTGAAGTGCTGAAGCTGCAGAAGGCCCGCTTCGAAGGCGGGGTGGCTCCCGAGAGCGATATGCGGCAGGCCGAATCGCAGTACCAGATCGCCGCGGCCGCGGTGCCGTTGCTGCAGCGCCAGATCGCCCAGCAGGAAAACCTGATCAGCGTGCTGGCCGGCCGCAATCCGGGCCCGGTGGAGCGCGGTCGCACCTTCAGTCAAATGCCCTTCCCGCCGATCCCGTCGGGCTTGCCGTCCGATCTGCTGCAGCGACGACCCGACGTCCTGGAGGCCGAGCAGAACCTGATCGCCGCCAACGCGAACATCGGCGTGGCGCGCGCAGCGTACTTCCCCCGCATCAGCCTGACCGGTTTGCTGGGTCTGCAAAGCGACCAGCTCTCGCAGCTGTTCAAGGGGGCATCCTTCGCGTGGAACGGGGGTGCCGGCTTGACGCAATCGCTTTTCAGCGGCGGCGCTCTGCAAAGCCAGGTCGAGCTGGCGCAAGCGCGCGAGCGCGAGCTGACGGCGTCGTACCAGAGCGCGGTGATCTCGGCCCTGCGGGACGTGAACGACGCCCTGGTCGCACGAGGCACGCTGGAGCAGCAGCGGGCCGAGCAGGAGAAGAACGTCGCGGCGCTGAACCGCTTGCTGAGGCTCGCGCAGCGGCGCTATCAGGAAGGCGCTGCGATCTTCCTGGAGGTGGCCACGGCCGAGCAGTCGCTGTTCGATGCCGAGATTTCGCTGGACACGGTTCGCGCCCAGCTGTTTCAGAGCTACTCCGACCTGTACCGGGCTTTTGGCGGCGGGTGGATCCAGACCGCGGAGCAGTTGGCGCCGCAGGCTTCCGAGAGCTCGCACTGAGAACAGCGACCGAGACGCTGACCCGCCTGGTCACCGCTCACGACCTGGCCCGCTCGAGCGCGTGGAGCGTTCCGCGCGTCGCTTGAACGCGAGCAGCTGCTCCTGCCAGAGCTGCTCGACGTGCCCGACCCAATCGCGCACGGGCTCGAACGCCACCGGATCGATCCGATACACGCGCACCCGCGCGTCCTCCTCGATACCCTCCTCGACGACGAAACCCGCCTTGCGCAGCACGCGCAGATGCCGGCTCAGCGCCGGCGGACTCATCCGGGTAACCTGCGCCAGCTCGCCGGCCCGCAGCGGCCGGGCCAGCAGCGCCTGAATCACCGCTCGCCGCGTTGTATCGGACAGCGCCGCAAAGGCGGTGTCCAGGTCTGATGCAGCGCAAGCTCTCACGCAAGCCACTCCGCCCACGGCGCTCGGTGCATCGAGCGACGATTCACGGGGTCGGCGGATTGCGTACGCGCTGCGTGATCCACCACAGGTGACCCTCCGGGTCGAGCGCGCCATAGCTGCGATCGGCCCAGTAGTCCTCGCCATAGTCGTGGGTCGCCGGCTCCTCGACGATGCGAGCACCGCGGCCGCGCGCATGATTGCAATGGGAGTCGGCGTCGTCGACGTAAAACATGATGCATTGTGTGCCTGCGCCACTCAGCGATTGGGGGCTGCGCATGACGCGCTTCCAGCGTTGCGAGCCCGGGTCCTCCTGGGCCACCATCACGACTCCCTCCCCGTAGGTCAGCTCGCTGTGCTCGATTCGCCCGCCTTCGCCCTCGACCTTGATCCTTATCCCGAAGCCGAATACGTCGCACAGCCAGTCGATCGCCGCAGCGGCGTCCTGGTAGAAGACCGCGCTTGTGAATCTCGGCCAGTCGCTGGGGCTCGGTTTCACGGTAGTCTCCTTACGTTAGTTTCTTAATGGAATGGGATAATATTAACCATGCTGTTAACTAATCGCAAGAGGCCAACGACAGTCGCGCTGTCCCGATCTGGCGTTTCACGGTTGATTGCGGCAATCGCTTGCGTGATGCTCGCCTCGGGTTTGACGTGTTCGGCCTGCGCCCAGGATCTGCGGATCGAGCACGTCACGATCGTTTCGCCGGAGCGATCGAGCCCGATGCGGGACGCCGAGGTTCGCATTCACGAGGGTCGTATTGCGTCGATCTCCGACGCCACCAGGGCGGATCCAGCGGGGTCACGCTCGACGGTCGAGACGATCGACGGTCGGGACCTCTACCTGGCGCCGGGACTGATCGACAGCCACGTGCACCTGGGGTCGATACCAGGAATGACCGATGAGCAGGAAGCAGCGCACCCGGACATCGCGCGCGCTGCGCGGGATCAGATACCGCGCAGCTACCTGCTGTACGGCTTCACCACGCTGATCGATCTGGTTTCCGCTCCAGAAGCGATGAAACGCTGGAAGAGCCACGCCATCGTCCCGGATACTTTTTTCTGCGGCGGCGCAGCGCTGATGGACGGCTATCCGATGAACTACCTGCCGAAGCCGCAGCGTTACCAGGCGGCGCCGTACATGTTGATCGAGTCTGGAACACCAGCGCCTGCGGGAATCGACCCGGCGCTGCATACGCCGGACGCCGTGGTGGCGCGAATGAAGGCTGATGGTGCGATCTGCGTCAAGACGTTTTATGAGCGTGGGTTTGGCGGAGTGCAGGACCTCCCGCTCCCCAAGCTCGATACGATCCGGGCATTGGTTCGAGCAGCCCACACGGCAGGATTACCCGTGTTGCTGCATGCGAACACGTCGGAAGCACAAACTTTCGGTCTCAGTGCCGGGGTCGACATCCTGGCACACGGACTTTGGAGATGGGACGAAGCTTCCTCGACCACGGCGGTCACGCCGGCGATCACGAAGATCCTGGACAACGTCCTGTCCGGACATGTTGGCTGGCAGCCGACGATTCAGGTGCTCGTCGGCCTACAGGATCTCGCCAACGACTCGTATCTGGCAGATCCGCAACTGGCGCGTGTCCTGCCGACTGGTCTGATCGAGTGGTATCGCTCGGCCGAAGGTCAATGGTTTCGCAACGAGGTATTGGAGAGTCTTCCAGCGGCGAAAGGCGAGGACCCGCAGGCCGCCGTCGCACGGTTCGAGAGCACGTTTGCAACGCTGATCGACCGCGTCGAGCATGCAACGGGCTATCTTGCGTCACATGACGCCCGCCTGTTGTTTGGCACCGATACGCCCAGCGCACCAACGTATGCCAACCCGCCTGGCTTGAACGCTTGGTTCGAAATGCAGCGGCTGGTCGCGGCTGGGGTGACGCCCGCGCAGATCTTTCGAGCCGCCACGCTGTCGAACGCGCAGGCGATGAAGCTCGATCGCGACGTCGGGACGGTCCAGGTTGGAAAGCGCGCCAATTTGCTCTTGCTGCGGCAGGATCCGACGCAGACGATCCAGGCCTACGCCGCAATTGCGAAGATCATCCTCGGTGGCCGGGTGCTCAACCCCGCCGACCTGGTCGCCAATCGGACGCACTAGCCAGAGAACAAGGGGGCTGGGCTGGCCCCCTCGTTGCTCCCCCCAGCCAATGTGGAGCAATTCCTGCGCCCTTTCCCGCCTTGCCCTCCGAAGCGCGCAGCGCGAAGGAGGTTGCGGGAGAGGGGCCGGGGGTGAGGGTAGGCAAACTGTGCGGCTTAGGAGTCTTGGCTACTTTTGCTTCGATTCCATCTCCGCGTCGCGGCGCTGGGCGGCGTCCTGCACCATCTTCTCGGTGCTCTTGGCCTTCTCCAGCGCCTCGCGCTGCGCTTTCAGAATATCCGGGGCCGGTTCCGGATTGGAACGCCCGCAACCCTGAAGCAGCAGGCAGGCGGCCAAGCATGCAGCCGGTGCGAGCTGGCGTAACACACCAGGCTCTCGAGCTTCGGCTTTCATCAGGGCGCCTTCTTTGCCGCGCTCGCAGGCAGCGGCGCCAGCAACTCCGTCAACGGACGAAAGATCTGGTTGTACTGATAGTCCGCAATCTGGAAATCGAAGGCCTGCACGCGGGCGTTGATGTCGGCTGCCTCCGCCGCGGCGTCGACGCTCTTTGCGGGCGGACCGCTGGCGTCTGCGTCGGTCTTGGCTTCCGCGTTGGCCGTGTCGGACCCCTTGCCGTCCGCGACCTTCGGTTCCGCTTTTGCCTTCTCGGAGCTCTGGCCATCGGCGCTCTTGGCCGCTGCGCCCTTGTCACCCTTGTCTTGCGTGCCTTTGCCCGCCGCGAAGCGCCGTACCGTTTCCGGATCCTCGCTCGCGTGGATACGAACCCAGGCCGCGCCACCGTCCCGATAGCCGTCCAGATCAAGCTGAAGGCCTTCGAACGTGCGGAAGCTGGCCTGGCTCGGGTGCTCCAGCGGGGTTGCAGCGCGCTCCTTCACATCGGTCGCGTTCAGGCGTGCCAGCACGCCGGCGATGCCGTCGACCATCGGCGCGCTGGCCGGTTTGCGGCCAGGCGGTACTCCGTGCAGCGTCAGGTCCGCAACTGCGCGCACGTCGCGTGCCAGCCAATAGGACGCGCTCCCGGCCGGGTGGATCGCCACGTGCTGAACGCGATCGGCCGCTACGTCGAGCAGTTGAGGCACGATCCAATGAGACGGCTGCGGGTCCACGTCGAGTCGCGGCTGCACCGACAGCGCCGCCGCCGCACCGGAGACTCGCACGTAACTGCCGTTCGGTTCAGCCGCTTTGCCCAGCAGCAGTGACCAGGTGTGTGCGCCTGCCACCACCTCGATCCGCACGCTGTGCGATTGCGCGCCGGTGGCATCCTCCACTCCCAGCGTGGCATAACGCGCTGCGTCGCTCGTCTTCCTTTCGATCATCCGAAGACCCGACAGGTTGATCAGCAACGATCGCAGCTTGGCCGGGTCGGCCGGATAGTTGCGCTGCGCGATAAACCAGCCGCTGTCGCGACGCTGCAGCGTGGTCGCGGTGCCGTCGCCACGCGACAGGCGCACTTCGCTCACCGAGTCGAGCGAATCCGCCAGCGACGTCAGCACCGGTTGCTCGGGCGTCGAACGGTCGGCGCCGCTTCGCTTCGAAACATACACAGCGGCTACGACGACCAGACAGGTCGCCGAGACGAGTGCAACGAGTCCGCGCGGATTCATCCGTCGGTCGCGGGCAGCGGCGCAGCCGAAGGCGTCGAAGTACCAGAAGGCGCCGGGGCGAGCCGTCGCCGCCGCGCAGCCACCGCAATCAGCCAGGCGACCAGGACGAAGGCCGTCGGCGCCAGCACGATATCGATCAGCTTGAGCCGATTGCCCAGCGCCCGGATATCGCGATCGAGCCCCAGCTTCACATCGCGCAGCTCTTTGCGGATGCGCAGCCTTTCCTTCTGGAACCGCTGCAGCTCGCGCTCCTGGTCGGCCGTCAGAATCGTCTGCGACGAAGGCGCGTGCGCTCCCGAGGCCCCTGAAGCCAAATCGCTGCGGTTGGCCTGCAATGCCTCCAATTTGCGCTCGGTCTGCGCCAGCTGGCCTTCGAGTTCCTTCTGCTCGGCGAGGAACCGATCCTGCGCCATCGCGCGCAACGTGTCGACGCGCTCGAACGGACGCAGGAAGCTCGCGCGCCCGCGCACGCTGATCAGGTCACTGCTGCCCGCCAGATTGTCGAGCGCGTTCCATACGAAATCGCCGTTGTTGGCCCAGGCCGAAGCGGTGCGCTGGCCCAGGAAATTTTCCCAGCGCACCCACAGGAAATCCGCCAGCATGTCCGCGTCCGCCACCACGATCAGGTTCAGCGGTTTGCTCGAAGCCGACAGTGGCGCTGGGCCGGCGGCGGGAGGAGCCCCGGGCGGCGGGCCGTTCGGGAATGCCGTCTTCACCATGCCGGTCACGCGCGCGGCGACTGTGTACCGCTCGCCGGTCGGCTTGAAGCCCTCGCGCAGGGTGGCCGGGTCGGTCAACTGCGCGAAGCGCTGCGCCGGGATCACGGCGGCTCGCGTGCTGGATTGAATCAACGGCTCGAAATGAGTCGCGGCGTCTTTTTTCGGCCGCAAGACGCCGGCGGTGGCCATCGTGATCTGCGTGAGGCCGGTCGTGACGACATCCCCCTCGGCCAGCGCGTGCGACCCGAATCCGATGATCGCGACGTGCTGCTCCGGCGGCTCGTCCTGGCGCAGCCTGACGGTCATGCCCTGCTGCAGGTCGCCCAGCACCTCGTTCGGATCGAACGAGATACCCCAGGTCGACAGCAGCGGCTCGAGCGACGAGGCATGGCCCGCACCGGGCATCATCGCTGCGGCCCGGCCGCTGTCCTGCTCGGCGAGCGGATCGACGAACACCAGCAGGCGCCCGCCGCGCAGCGCGTACTGGTCGATCGCAACCATCGCGGCAGCGGGCAGGTCCTTCGGGTGAACCAGCACCAGCACGTCGATGTCGGGGGCGACCTGAGTCAGCGAGGGCGCCAGCGGACGCATCGTGAACAGCTGCTGGGCCTGCGAGTAGACCAGCCAGGGCGCCTGCGGCTGGCCGCTGGCGGGATCAAAGCCGCCGGACATCGGGATCGACGACAGCCAGCCGATGACCGGCTTTTTCGGCTGGGACAGCTCGACCAGCAGCTTGGCGATGTCGTATTCGAGAAAAGGCTCCTTGGACGGATCGAGGAAGTCGATCACCGCGCGTCCATCGGTGCTGTTGGTGCCGGCGAGCCCCAGGTACAGCGACGTCCCGGAGTTGTCCACTGGCACGGCGCGAATCCCGAAGTCGGTGGCGCGGTCCTCTTCTTCGGAGAACGGCTGCGGGTCGATGACGTGAAGCTCGATGTTGCCCTTGCTGCGAGCGGCCAGCTCCTGCAGGAATTCGCGTACCCGCTGGCCGTAGATGCGCACCACGGGGATCTGCGAGGCGGCGCGTTCCGAGTAGAACAGGTACAGGTTCAGCGGCTCCTTCAGCGTCTGGACGATATGCCGCGTCCCCGGCGTTAGCGTGTAAAGACGATGCTCGGTCAGATCCAGCCGGACCCCGCGCAGCAATTGACTGCTCAACACCGTCAAGCCGACGAACAGCACGCCGAGCGCGATCAGCGCTCCGCCACCCGCTGTCAACTTACGCCACGCCGGTCGCGACATCGCCCGTCAACCTCAATCCGACTTATGAAGCTCGAGTAGAACGACGCTGGCCGCCAGAAAGCAGACCATCGTCACCGCGAAGAACAGCACGTCGCGCAGGTCCACCACCCCCTTGGCGATTTCTTCGAAGTGGGTCAGGAACGACAGCGAGGCGATCGCATCGACCAGCCCCGGCGGCGCCCATCCCCGGAAGGCATCCAGCACCAGCGGCAGCCCGGCCAGCAGCAACGCGAAGCAGGCGGCGATACCCAGGATGAACGCCACCACCGCGTTGCGGGTCAGCGCCGACATGCACGAGCCGACCGCGAGCAAGCCGCCCGCCATCAGCAGGCTTCCCAGGTATCCGGTCAGGATCGCCCCGTTGTCCGGATGGCCGAGGTAGTTCACCGTGATCCAGATCGGGAACGTCAGCACCAGCGCCAGCGCAGCGAAGGCCCACGCGGCCAGGAACTTGCCAACCACGGCCTGCCACAGCGTGATCGGCTGCGTCATCAGAAGCTCGATGCTGCCGCTGCGCCGCTCCTCGGACCACAGCCGCATCGAGATAGCCGGAATCAGGAACAGGTACAGCCACGGATGAAAGACAAAGAACGGCTCCAGGTCGGCCTGTCCGCGCTCGTAGAAGCCTCCGAGATAGAACGTCAGCGACGCCGCCAGCACCAGGAACATCACGATGAACACGTAGGCGAGTGGGGTCGCGAAGTAGGCCCCGAGCTCGCGTCGAAAGACGATGGCGATTTGCTTCAACTCGTCATACTCCGGAACACTTCGTCCAGCCGCCCGGCCTCCAGGCGCAGCGCCGTGACGTAGATGCCCGCGTGCGCCATCCGATCGCTGATCGGTTCGAGGATCGAGGTGCCCGTGGCCGGAAACGCGGTCAGGCGCGCGAACCGCTCATCGACTTCGACCGACGTGACGTTTTCGACGCCCGCCAGCGTGTCGTGCGCGGCGGCCAGCTGTTCCGGCTTCTCGAGCTCCACCGAGACAGCGTTGTGGTAGCGCGAGCGCGCCGCCAGCCCGGCTGGCGTGTCGTCCGCCACCACGCGCCCGCGCGCGATCACCATCGCGCGCGTGCAGACCGCATCGACCTCTTCCAGGATGTGCGTCGAGATCACGATGATCTTGTCGCGCGAGATCTCGTTGATCAGCAGTCGCACCTCGTGCTTCTGGTTCGGGTCCAACCCGTCGGTCGGCTCGTCCAGGATCAGCACCGCCGGATCGTGCACGATCGCTTGAGCGAGGCCGACCCGCCGCCGAAATCCCTTGGACAGCGTTTCGATCGACTGCTGCAGAACTGGTTCCAACTGCAGCCGCTGGACCACCGTATCCAGGCGGGTGCGTCGCGCTGCGCCGCGCAAACCGCGCAGGTCCGCGATGAATTCCAGGAACGCGAGTGCGGTCATCTCGCCGTAGAGCGGCGCGCCTTCCGGCAGATAGCCGACGCAGGACCTGGCCGCGATCGGATCGGTTTCCACGTCGTGGCCGTAGATCCATGCGCGCCCCGAGGTGGGAGTGATGAACCCGGTCAGCATCCGCATCGTGGTCGTCTTGCCGGCGCCGTTGGGGCCGAGGAAGCCGAGCACCTCGCCCGGCCGCACCTCGAAGCTCACCCCGTCCACGGCCGTCAGCGTGCCGTACCGCTTGCTCAGATGTTCTGTTTTGATCATTGCCGCGAAGAAATTTGCGCGGGCTGAAAGATAGCGACGCGCGCCGTTCTTTGCAAATCAGGGGATCCGCGTCGCCCGCGTGCTCTCTTTCAGCGACTCGCACGGGTCCTGGCGCGGCTGCACCGGCGTCTGGAACACCGCGTCGTACGCGCCGGTCGGTACCGCATCGGCCGGCGTGTCGCGCTCGATCAGCCCGATGCTGAAGACCCGCTTGCGTTGGGCCGTCGAAAGAAAATGGGGCACGCCGATATCGCGCCGGGCATGGCCATTGCCGGTCAGCAGGATCACGCCGCGCTCCAGGTAGGGCTGGATCGCCTCGGCGATCGCTGCGTCTCGGGCGATCTGCGCGCGCGCCAGAGCCGACAACATTGGCTCGGTAATCTGGTGGCAGTGGCCGTCGTCGACCTCCTGCTGCTGGGCGCGCAGCAGATCGGGCGGCAATGGGTCCAGGCCGAGGCGCCCTTGTTCGGCGGGGTCGAACACTGCGCCGAAGCCCTCCTTCGCAACGCGCATCGCGTCGCTACGCGACAGGTTGGCCGCAACAACGGGCAGTCGGTATTGGACGGCCAGCTGCAGATACGGGCGATAGAGCTCCCAGTTCCAGCCGCGCCCGCCCAGCGCTTGCAGTCGGTCGATGCGATCGGCGCGGTCGGCCGAGCTGTCGGCCAGAACTCGATCGATGTCGCCCTGACGCTCGCGGTCGAACTGCTCGAGGGCGATCGCGGGTCGCGATCCGGCCTGCAGCAGCAGCGCGAGCGCCTGTGCGCGCACCGCGTGCTGCTGCGCGTTGTCGTGGATCTCGCCCAGCAATACCACCGGCTCCCGCTGCATCTGGGCCGCCAGCGCGCGCGGTCCGAAATCGTGCTGCGCCCAGGGTTCGGCGCATCCGGCCATCAGGCCCGCGACCGCTGCACCGGCGACGCAGCGCCAGGCGTTGCCAGGTTCGCAGTTGCGGGCCACTACGGCAGCAGGCGCGCCAGCGCAGGCAGCGTCACTGCGCCCTCGCTCAGGGCGCGCTCGTTGAATCCCGACAGCGAATAGTCGCTGGGGTGCCTTTGGTGGAACGAATCGCGGATCTCGAGCCAACCCTTGTATCCCGCATAGTAAGTCGCCAGCTGACACGAGGAAAGCTTCGCCCGCACCAGCTTCGCGGCCGCCTCCTGGGGCTCCTGAAACGCTTCGTGCGTCATCAGGTCCAGCGCCTGCTGGTCGCTCATTGCCATCGTGTGCAGGCGTATGTCGAGCACCGCGTTCGTGATCGAGCGCAGCAGCTGCTTCAGCAGCGTCAGCCGCAGCGCGTCGTCGCCGCCCAGGTAACCCTGATCGACCATCATCTGCTGGGCGTAAACGGCCCAGCCCTCCACGTAAGCCCCGTTGGCGTACAAGGCCCGCAGCACGCGCCGCTGAGGCGGCTGTATCCGGTTCGCGTATTCGGCCTGTACCCAGTGGCCCGGCATCGCTTCGTGAATCGTGAGGTGCTGCAAGCCGAAGTAGTTGTATTCGCGCAGCTTCGATTCGATCCGCTCGGCCGGCCAGTCGGGCGGTATCGGCGTCACCCAATAGTAGGCACCCAATTGCGGCTCGAGCGCAGGAGCGGGATCGAATCCGCCCACCGAATAGATCCCACGCATGAATTCGGGCGTTTCGATCACCTCCAGCTTGGCGGTGTTCTCGAGCGTGACCAGGCCGGTGGAACGAACGAAATCGGTCGCCTGCTCCAGCGCCAGCTTGGCCTGCGGCAGGTAGCGCTCGGGTGTTGCATGCCGCCGTGCGATCCGGTCGAGGGCTTCCTGAACCGACACCGGCGCCGCCAGTCGCTCCATCTGTTCGCGGGTCGCCTTCAGGTCGGCCTCGGCCTGATCCAGCAGATACTCGGGACCGTGGCCGACGGCCAGCTCGTACCGGCACTTTTCACGATACAACTGCGCCCCGAGTTGCCAGTTGCGGGGATGCTGCGACAGCGTCCGCTCCATGAACAGGTTGAAGTCGCGCAGCGCGTCCAGGGCGTCCGTGGCCGCCGTCGAATAGGCCGCAGTCAGCGAGTCCGGAGCTTGCATCCGCAGGATCTGGTCGATCAACTTGAAGTTGCCGGCGTTCTCGTCGCGAGCAACCTGGATCCACACCGGGGCCGCATCGGTCAAATTGGATTTCGCCTGATCGAGCAGCCGGGGAACTTTCTGCAGCCGCTTGATGATATGCGCGAAGCGCTCGGTCTTGGGCGCATAGTCCAGCTTGAACGGCGCAAACAGTGCGTTGCCGATCAACTCGATATACACGGTCGGGTTGTGCCGGTAGGCCTGGATCGTCTGCAGGTCCAGCACGGCCGATCCGACTGCGTTCCTGACGATCTGCAGGTCGGCCTGTTGCTCGGGGTCGAGTCCGGCGCCGTTGAGGCGGGCGACGCGCTGGTCCCACTCGCGATAAAAGCGCAGCGAGCGCTCGATGGCCGCTGGGCTGAAGTCGTCCAGCTCATCGTCCAGCACGACGCCGTTGTGGCGGTGATAGCCCTGCGCCGTCGCGGTCACCGGTGACAACGCCAGGCTCGAATAGACGAATTCGCTGGTCAGCGCGTCAAAATCCGGTGTTGCGCACGCCGGCGCACCCGCCAGTAGCGCAGCCAGTAGCGCAGCCGGTAGCGCACACACGGGCCACGCGGCGAAAATCCGGATCAGGCGCACGGCCAGAGGATACCGTGCGCCGATGCGGCGGGCGCGTGTGCGCGATTCGTCGACGAACCTCCGACTCGGGACATGAACAATGGGCAAAGGCAGACTCGAAGCGTTCAGCGACGGCGTGATCGCCGTGATTATCACGATTATGGTGCTTGAGTTGAAGGTCCCGCGCGGCGCTCAGCTTAACGACCTGGTCGATCTGATACCCGTTTTCTTCAGCTACGTGTTGAGCTACCTGTACGTCGGGATTTACTGGAACAACCATCATCACATGCTGCACACGGTGCAGCGCGTCACCGGTGGCATCCTGTGGGCGAATCTGCACCTGCTGTTCTGGCTGTCTCTGATCCCGTTCACGACGGACTGGATGTCCGAGAACCACTTCTCGACGTGGCCCACGTTCGTGTACGGATTGGTCCTGATGCTGGCAGCTATTTCTTACTGGTTACTGCAGACTTGTGTGATCCAAACGCAGGGCGCCCACTCGCTGTTGCGCAAGGCGGTGGGCGGTGACCTGAAGGGCAAGGTATCGCCCGCGCTCTACCTGCTCGCCCTCGGTCTGGGCTTCGTCGCGACCTGGATGGCTCTGGCGGTCTATGTGCTGGTGGCGCTGTTTTGGCTGATTCCAGACCGCCGCATCGAGAAAGTAATCGGCGCCAGTGCCGAGTAGCCTGGCACCGGTGCGTTAACAGAATGTAAAAAAACTAGCGAACCGGCTTACGGTCAACCAGCCTGTTTTGAAACCACGCGGACAGCATCAGCTTCTCGTAGCGCAGCGGGTCGTCGGTGGAATAAGGGTTGGGTCGGTCCAGATAACTCATATCGGAGATCGCCTCTTCGCCACTGGCGAGGACCTGATCGCCGAGCGTGAGTCGATAGCGCAGCTTCATGCTGGGCCAGGTGGCCGAGCGCATCACGCGCACATCGTAGGACCGGAAACGCCAAGGCTCGATCATCCCGGCGCGATGCACATCCAATACGTCGATCTGTAGTGCCTGCTCGGAAGGCAGCCTGCGCGCAGCGAGCTCCTTAATAAAACGTTCGATCTCGCCGCGAGTGCGTGCCGCTTCGCGCTGATCCCCGTAACGCGCAATGTCGGTGAACTTTTCGGGGTCCACGAACGTGACGTTGGAGGTCGCCGCCGCAGCCGCAGCCGGAAAAACCGCCCATGCCAGCGGTACCAGCAGAGCCAACGGCCATCGATTCGAGATTCGTGTCATGCCCGTTAGACCCGGGCGGGGGCGCAGGGGTTCAGTTTGCACCCGACCGGTCCGCCTGTGGGTCAACGCGGGGTGCATTGGAGCGCTGGCCCGGCCGGGTGATCGGGGTTACCGCCGGGATTCGGCCTCATATAAGCTCGGCCGCTCGGCCCGAGCGAACCCATCAACCGGACCCAAATCATGGATATCGATGCGATTTGCGATCGACGCGCGCGATCGACACCGACCGATCTTTGCCTCGCGCCCGAGCAAGCGACACTGCTCGAGCGGTTTCGCGAGGTCCGGCGCGCTTCGTCGGAACTGGCCAGCGGATTGACGGCCGAGGATCAATGCGTCCAGTCGATGGCCGATGCGAGTCCGACCAAATGGCATCTGGCGCATACCAGTTGGTTCTTCGAAGCGATGGTGCTGCAGCTGAATGACCCTGCCTACCGCTGCTTCGATGTGCGTTACGCACGCCTTTTCAACTCGTACTACCAGGCGCTCGGGCCGCGCCACACCCGCAGCCTGCGCGGAATGCTGACCCGACCGACGTGCGACGAGATTCACTGCTACCGGCGTCACGTCGATGAAGCAATGGAGTCGATGCTGCAGGCGGGTCAGGCGGATTCCGAGACGGCTGCGCTGATCGAGCTGGGCCTGAACCACGAGCAGCAGCACCAGGAGTTGATCCTGACCGACATCAAGCACGCGTTCTACCTGAACCCCTTGAGGCCCGCCTATCGTTCCGTCGACCCGATGCAGGGCGTGCGCCGCCTCGAAGGCTGCGCGATCGACAAGTCCGGGTCGGGCCCCGATGTTGCGGGCCACCCGGTCCAGTGGATCCCACAACCTGGAGGCCCTCAGGAAGTGGGGCATGCTGGCAGCGGCTTCGGGTTCGACAACGAAAAGCCGCGCCACCTCGTTCTGCTCAGACCGTTCCGGCTGGCCTCGCGCCCGGTGAGCTGCGGCGAGTATCTGCAGTTCATTCTGGATGGCGGCTACCAGCGGCCCGAGCTGTGGCTCAGCGACGGCTGGGACGCCGTGCAGGCCCACGGTTGGCGCGCCCCTTTGTACTGGGAGACGGACGACAGCGACGGGTTCAACATTTTCACATTGCACGGCATGCAGCCGCTGTGCCCAAACGAGCCCGTCTGCCACGTAAGCTTCTACGAGGCCTGCGCGTACGCGGCATGGGCTGACGCGCGCCTGCCGACCGAGTTCGAATGGGAAGCGGCCGCCTCCCGCTGGCCGGCCCCGGACCAGCGCGCCCGCGCGACCCGCTTTCACCCGGAACCGCTGCCCCAGACGTCGGCACCACAAACCGAACCGATTTGTGGACCGGTTTGGCAATGGACCCGATCCTCGTATGACCCGTATCCGGGCTACCGCCCATACTCGGGCCTGGCCAGCGAGTACAACGGCAAGTTCATGGTGGGGCAGCTGGTGCTCCGCGGGGGTAGCTGCGCTACGCCGCCGGGCCACATTCGTACGAGCTATCGCAACTTCTTCGCTCCGGCAGCTCGCTGGCAGTTCTCGGGGCTTCGGTTGGCGACAGACGCATGACAAAAACGGCGCTGGACCGCGTCCAATTCGAAGAAAGCGGGCTCGATTCTTCGCACGCGGCGGATTTCGCCGAAGCGATGCTGAGCGCGCTGCGCATCCGCCCGCGCACCATCGCGCCGAAGTACTTTTACGATCGCCACGGGGCGGCGCTGTTCGAGCGGATCTGCGAATCGGACGAGTACTACCTAACACGGTCCGAGATTGCGATCCTTGCCGAACACGCACCCCACATCGCTCAGCTGGCGGGTCCTCGGGCTGACCTGATCGAGTTCGGCGCCGGCCGATTCGACAAGGCGAAGATCCTGCTGGGCGCCCTGGCAAGTCCCGCGCGCTACGTGCCCGTCGACCTTTCGACCGAACACTTCGCTGAGGCCGGGCGCCACCTGGTGCGCGCCCATCCCGGTCTGATGGTGGAGCCGCTGGCGGCGGATTTCGCACAGCCGCTGTCTCTGCCTGCCCGCCGACCTGGCGACGGCGCGCGCATCGGCCTGTTTCTGGGATCGACGATCGGCAACTTTTCGCCCGCCCAGGCGCGCGCCTTCATGGCCGACGCCGCATCAGCGCTCACCGGGGGCGCCCTGCTGGTGGGGGTCGATCTGGTCAAGGATCCCGGCGTTCTGCACCGGGCGTACAACGACGCGCAGGGGATCACGGCGGCGTTCAATCGCAACCTGCTCGAACGCGCGAACCGGGAGCTCGCTGCGGATTTCGATCCGATGTCCTTCGATCACTACGCGCCCTACCGGCTGGAAGAGCGGCGCATCGAGATGCATCTGGTCAGTGCCCGCCGTCAGACTGTGCACGTGTGCGGCCAGGCGTTCGAATTCGCCGAGGGTGAAAGCGTGCACACCGAGAACTCGTACAAATACACGATCGAAGGGTTTCGCGAACTGGCCCGGGAGGCCGGTTTTGCGACCGGGCCCGTCTGGTGCGACCGCGAGCGCCGATTCAGCCTGCACTGGCTGGCGTCGCGGCGCTAGATCAGATTGCCGGAAACCGAATGATGTTCGTGTTCGGCGACGCGCGATCGCGCGGCTGCTCGAACCGGCAATCAGCGCAGCAATTCCGCCGCGAGATCGGCACAAGCCAGCAGCAGCAACGTGGCGAAAGCCCGTTTGAGCCGTCCAACGGGCAGATGGTGCGCCAGGTGCGCTCCCAGTGGAGCTGTCGCAATCGCTGCCAGCGAAATGGCCAGCGCGGCCGGGACGAACACGAAGCCCAGGCAGCCCGCTGCGCATTGGGCGGTACGCCCCGTGATCCAGTATCCGCTCAAGCCTGCGACCGCAAGCGGCAGGCCCAATGCAGCGGCAGTGCCGATGGCGCACCTCATCGGAATGTAGCGTGCCAGCAACGGCACCGAAAGTAAGCCGCCACCCACTCCAGCCAGCGCCGAGACCAGGCCGATCGCCACGCTGTGCAGGCCCCACAGCGCCACGGCCCGCGGCAGCGGGGAGCGACCCTCCTCGCCACCGGTCACGCAGGGGACGAACAGCCGGCGCGCTGCGACCACCGCGAGGCCTATGAATGCGGCCAACGCCAGTCGTCCTCCAACTGCGCAGGCCGCCAGCGTGCCGGCCAGCGCACCGGTGGCGATACCTGGCGTCAGCCTCCAAAACGCGCGCCAATCGATCGAGCCGCGCGAGGCGTGAGCTCCCGCGCTCGAAATCGAAGTCGGAATCACGATCGCCAGGGCTGTGGCCATCGCGACCGGCGCCGCATCGTCGGCGCCGATCCCGAACCCGTGCGCTGCGAGCATCAGTGCCGGCACGATCACGGTGCCACCGCCCACGCCCAGCAATCCGGCCACGAAGCCCGAGCACAGGCCGATCCCCAGGCAAAGCGGCCAGACCAAGGCAACCGGCCAGTCAACCGCAAGCGCCGTCATCCGAGGCGCCTGAGCTCGCGGCGGAAGCGATCCGCGCGAGCGGTGTACTGCAGCGCGTTGGCTTGTATCCCGGCCAGCTCGCGGTCGGTCAGCGACCGCACCACCCGCGCCGGACTGCCTCGCAGCAGCACCCCTGGCTCGAAGCGGCGCCCGGCCGCCACGATGGAGCCGGCAGCCACCAGCGTGTCGGGGCCGAGGCGTACGCCGTCCATCACCACCGCATTCATTCCGACCAGGCACCGATCGCCAATGCAGGCGCCATGCACCGTCGCCAGGTGCCCGATCGAGACCTGGGCGCCGACGACCACCTCCCCCTGCGGGAGGCAATGGATGACGGCGCCGTCCTGTACATTGCTGTGGCACCCGATCCGGATCGGGCCGTTGTCGGCCCGGATCACTGCGCAAAACCAGACGCTGGCGTGCTCTCCAAGCTCGACGTCACCCACCAGGCA
>Ga0210401_10003213_pt1 | contig 17568 bp, 9 predicted proteins | sample IncBWH32MmetaG_FD_150866 | JGI IMG/M metagenome (GOLD analysis project Ga0210401, IMG submission 150866) | Forest soil microbial communities from Barre Woods Harvard Forest LTER site, Petersham, Massachusetts, United States - Inc-BW-H-32-M | ecosystem: Environmental > Terrestrial > Soil >... | reverse complement strand
CGCTTGAACCGCGTCACTCGTGAATCTGGCGTCGCCGACTTCAAATTGGCCGTCGAGTTTCATCCGCTCGACCAGGTCCTCGGGCTTTTCTGGAATATCTATCCTTGTGGTGAGCTTGACGGTGCCGACCATGAGCGGCTTACTCGATTTCACGGTAAGCCGAAGCAAGTCCTCAATTCGACCGCCCGAGGAGTTGGCGTCAAGCACGATCGTCCGGCTCTTCAAAGGCGTGAGATCGACGATCTCGCCCTTAACGTCGAGCGAAGTGCGGCCGAGTCGCGCGGACACTTTCTTAAGAATTACATCGCCATTTGTGCCGTCGACGAAGGCGGAAAAATCGGTGTGTAGTGGAAGAGGATTGCCGCTGACGCGTAAAGCGAAATTCGGGACGTCTGTTTCTCCTTCGACATCCAGGTAGTCGAGCGGGCCGCTAAATTTGCCTGTGGAAAAAAGCGTGCCCTTGAGGCCCTTCAACGTTCCCAAATCCGCGTCTTTGAAAACATATTGCGCGTTCACGTGGGTGGTGCTGGGCTCCTCGGCTTCCCAGGGTCCGAATACTCCGGTGGACTCGATTTCTCCTGTGGGAACCGGGTTTGTGAGAGTTGCGTTGAAGTTCGTCGGGCGATCGAAGGAGAAATTGTTCAGCTTGAGATGATGGATCGCAAATTCCTGAGAATGCGTCCCCGGTTGCGCGGGCATAACGACGAGCCACGCGTCATCCGCGAGAATCTGCCCGATCACCACCGGAAATTTCGCAGCCAAGTTAGCGTCCGTTCCGTGAATCAGGTGCGGCCCACCGGTCACTTTGGGCGGCGTATGAATTTGCAGTCCATCCAACGATACGGTGCCGATTTTCGGCCGCCGTCTTAGCAGCGTGGGGATCGTCGTATCGAATGTCACCTTCCGGACTTGAACCAGCGGAGGAACATCGGTTCGGTTGTGGTGACGAATTTCGAGTTCGGTGACAGTGACCAGCACGCGCGGATAAACGGAAACATTGAAGTCGGTGAACTGCACGCTGCCGTGAAAATGGCTCTGTAGATCCGACTCCATGATTTCGCGTGCGATGGTCTTGAGGATGGGCTTCAAGGTATAGGCGAGAATCGCTACCGCGGCGCAGACGACGAGGAATACGACCCCCAAAGCGATTGCCCACTTGCGCGTTGTCAATCGATCCGTGCCTTGTGCGGCGGAACGGAACCTGAGGTCCGACCGTGTCGATCCATACTAGCGGAATCGAGAAGTATTTTTCTAGTGTTCGAAATCGGAGGGGTGAATCAGTTTCCGGTAAGCGCGTTCCGGGGCGGACTCGGGCGTAATGCTCGCCCGTTTCCGCCCCGCTCCATCTGACGCCGCTGCTAAGCTATTTCGGCGGCAAAGCCCCGAAGTGGCGATTGCGATTCGCCATCGTGGACCGAAATCGAGTCACCCTTTCAGCCGGGGACAAATTGGCGAAACTCGATGCCGCTGACGGCGCAGTGAATTTTGCTGGACGCACTTGCGCCGCGGTCTCCGCGTCAACAGCGTCGAAGTCGCAGCCTTCAACGTCTCCGTGATTCTCGTCGCACGGAATCAGAACGAACGCATGGATGTCGCCGTTGGAAATGGTTCCTTCGGCGGCAATCTCTCCACGGTCGTTGATGTAAAGCGCGTGTGTCAGTTGTAGATTCGGGTTAGGTGGCACCAGAGTGTTTAAGTCAACCATAGGTCCGCCGTTTTCCCAAAGGAATGCACTGTGATCGACAACCCCGAAAATTCCCGTGTTGCCCACAACCTGGCCTTGCAGATTGACGCTGAAAGCCTCACTGTCCGGGTCTGTGCCCAGAGTACCCAAATTAGTCATTACGCCGTTGCGCCAAAGAAACGCACGGCCGAATAGATCACCTGTCGTCGTGGCAGTGCCTACAACCTCTCCGGCATCGTTGAGGAAGTCAGCGTGTCCGAAAGTCCCTCCGAGTGTGCCGAGGTCTTTCATTCCTTCGCGGTCACTCCAAAGGAAGGGGTGCTCAGTGGAATCTTCCGCCAGATCCGAGAAGCCGGCCACCTGACCTCGATTGTTCAGAGAATTCGCTTGGCCGCAGGTGCCCCCAAGCGTCCCGAGATCAGTCATTTTGCCGTTCATCCAGATGAACGGATCCTCGGTTGGGACGTTCACCGCAAAGAATCCGCACGCGGTTATGGCAGAATTAGGCGTCGCGTTTGTGAACGACCACCCGGCGATCTGTCCGCGCGCGTTAACGAAGACAGCAGAGCTGTCGGTGCCGCCGAGAGTGCCCAAATCCTGCATGCCCTTGGAATTAGTCCAGCGAAACGCATGGACTTGAGTTGCTCCGGGGAGGAAGAAAAAGCCTGGGTAAAGGTCGGGAATTGTATTCAGAGCTCCTCCGACCACTTGGCCCGAGTTGTTGACAGCGTTCGCTCCGCTTTGGTTTCCCCCCAACGTGCCCAGATCGTTGATGGAACCGTCCTTTCCCCAAAGTATTGCTTCAAGAGCCAGACCGCCAGTCAGGGGATCAATACCGTTTTCGGATATTCCAGCGACCAGCCCGTTATCGCTCACCCAGAGAGCAATGCTGCTGTTAAAACCCGGTAGCGCGCCCAATTCGTGAGCGACGCCATCCTGCCACTTGAACCCGTCGGAGAGAAAGCAATCGAAGTTGAAGCAGCTTGTGGGATCGGGGGTGGGACTGTCGGCTCCGCCCACCGCGACCCCTCTGTTGTTCAGGAGTCTGACTTCTGGAGGAGGCCCGACGAAGCTGCTGTTTGGCCCGCCGAAGGTGCCAATGTCGACGAGCTGGTAGTGATGGTATTTGTGGGGCTGATCTTGTTTGGCGTTATCCTGCGGGGCGAGCCGAACCGGCATCGCCAGCGCATAGAAGACGGCGAGCGTGACAATCCAAGTGATGGTTTTGATTCTCATCTTATTCATCTCCTTTACTCATTCTTGATTTGCTGTGGGCATACATCGACTTCATCAACGAATCGAGGCAGATCATCGGCGCTCCGCCGGAGGGCTCCGAGAAGTGCCACTTCCCGGCCTCGACGCACTCGCGAAGCGCGGGCTGCGTCATTCCGGTCAGTGAAGTTGCCTCGTCAAGCCCCACCGCATCCACTTCGCGGGCGCACTCTGGGCACCAGGTTCGGGAGGAACGCATCCGTCGAACGATCAGAACGCGGCTGGTTTCTATGGTGATTTGCGTCCTTTTGCGAGCTGTTGTGAACACGCCCCATGCCTTTGCCCTATTAACTATTCCGTGATAAATTCCGCTCCACACTTGCGTTGTTTCTTTAGCCGACCCGCCGCATGCGGCGCATACTGCACAACCCGGGACTGAAATGTCCTAAAAGGCACGCTCAAAACTTCTAAAACTTTCTGAATGGGTCTATGAGCAAGCAGGCAAACCACTTCTACGAGTTCGGCCCCTTCCGGGTGGACGCTGGCAGACAACTTTTGCTTCGCGATGGACAGCCTGTTCCGCTGACCTCAAAGGCTTTTGAAACTCTCCTAGTGCTCGTGCGGCACAGCGAGCAAGTGCTTTCGAAAGACGAGCTGATGAAACTGCTCTGGCCGGATACCTTTGTGGAGGAATCGAACCTCACGCAGCACATCTCGATGTTGCGAAAGGCTCTTGGAGAAAGCCCGCAGGACCGCCGCTACATCGTGACCATGCCCGGAAGAGGCTACCGCTTTGCCGAAAGGGTGCGAGGGGTCTCAGACGGCAATGAGCTGGTCGTAGAAAGCCACTCCATCGAGAGAGTGACCGTTGAGGAAACCGAATCCCGGGAACACCGCGCTGCGGTTGTATCTTTCGCGAGATTTCGCCACAGACCTTGGAACTGGATCCTTGGCACCGCGGCAGGTGTCTGCGCAATATTTATCGTGCGTGCGAATCTCTGGCGCGGGAGTCGTCCCCCGGGCTCACTCCCAGCTCAGACGGAGATGAAACTGCGGCAGCTCACGACGAATCCCTCCGAGAATCCTGTGACCAACGGAGCCATTTCTCCCGATGGCAAGTACCTGGCCTACACCGACGCAAACGGAATGCATATCAAGCTGCTCGAAACCGGAGAGATGAGGACCGTTCCCGCGCCCGAGTCACTTAAGGGTAAGGATGTGGAGTGGAGAATTGTCCAGCAGTGGTTTCCCGACAGCACCCGGTTTCTCGCCGATGCGCATCCGTCCGGCGAAAGTCCCGCGTTCTGGAGTTCCCAGGGCTCGAGTATCTGGATATTGTCGGTGCTTGGCGGACCGCCGCGCAAGCTTCGCGACGAAGCCACTGCGTATTCCATTTCTCCGGATGGCTCATCAATTTCTTTCGGGACAAACAAAGGCAGGCTTGGCGATCGCGAAATCTGGCTGATGGGACCTGACGGAGAAAATGCGCGAAAACTTTTCGGGGCCGACGAGGATGGTGCGATGTGCTGCTTGCGCTGGTTCCCACACGGGCAACGCGTATGGTTCGGAACGAACTATAGACCGGCAGGCGACCTCGTCACGAGCGATCTAAACGGCGGGCCGGTCACTTCCATTCTCCCGTGGTCGGTACTCAAGAAATCCTGGGAGTACACGCTATTACCCGACAACCGTTTGCTCTACTTAGTGGCCGAATCGGGGGCGGCCGGCACTAGCTGCAATTATTGGGTGCTACCGCTCGATGAACGAACGGGCGTCCCGGCTGACCAGCCGAGGCAGCTCACAAACTGGAGCGGATACTGCCCGGTCAACACCAGCGTGACGGCAGACGGTAAAAAGTTGACATTCCTTAAATGGATAGGTCGCAATTCTGCTCATATAGCGGAGCTTGAAACGAACGGGTATCGCCTTGCTAACGCCCGGCGATTTGCGTCGAGCGATAGCTTAGATATTCCATTGGATTGGACTGCGGATAGCAAGGGGCTAATCTACGTATCGAATCGAAACGGCCATTTCGAGATCCTGAAGCAATCCCTCGATGGCGAGACATCGGAAGCGCTCGTCACCGGACCAAACGACAACGCGGACGCGCGCGTGAGCCCAGATGGCGCCTGGCTCCTCTACTCTGTTACGACGCTAGATAACCTAAGAGATTCCCTCCAGGTCATGCGCGTCCCCCTATCCGGTGGACCATCGCAGTTGGTTTTGAGCGCGAGTCCTTTTAGCGAGTTTCGTTGCGCGAGGTCGCCATCCACCTTGTGTGTGCTCGCCGAGCGCGCTGGAAATCGCAAGCAGTTTATTATGACGGCCTTCGACACGCTGAAAGGCCGGCAAGCGGAGCTTGCCAGAATCGATATTTATAGCGAAGCGAAGAAGTTCCACTGGGATCTTTCTCCCGACGGCACACACCTTTGCTTCACAAGGAATCCGCGAGGGCCGATTGAGACTCTTTCGGTGGACAACCGCGCCACGGAGACCATTCATGTGAAGGACTGGAACAACCTAGAATCATTGGATTGGGACGCGGATGGCGAGGGATTCTTTGTTGGCAGCGGGGTTCACGGAGGCATGGCACTCTTGCACGTGAATTTGCAAGGAGACGCCCGCGTCTTGCAGGAAATTCCGGGCAGTGCCGCGCTTTTTGCCCGGCCGTCCCCTGACGGCCGGCATCTGGCCTTTCACGAATTTAGAATCGAAGGCAACCTCTGGACGCTGGAGAAATTCTGAAGGAGAGGCAAGCCTTGCACTGCCATGAAAGGCGCGGTTCTGGGCACCGCACAGAAAACGACCGCCGCTCGGTAATCGCGATCGATTCATGACGAAGAGTTAATCTGCCGCCGATCTAGCCCTCACGGGAAAGTTACCCTTTTCGCACACGCCAGGCTCTCCGTTTGGCCGGAAACCACGGGGAGTGCTACCCTTAGAAATTACCCGTCGGAGGATTAGGTGACCGAGTCGTTGCCCATGGATGACCCCGGGACACAGAAGCGCCGAAGTACGCGCATCGTGCAAGCCGTACCCATTACGGTGACGGGTGTGGATGCGCTGGGTCAGCCGTTCAAGGAACGGACGACGACCGTGATGGTCAATTGTCACGGCTGTAAGTACCAGTCGAAACACTACGTTCCGAAGAACTCGATCGTTACGCTGGATATTCCCCGCCCTGAGCCGTCGATGCCGCCGCACTCGGTGAAGGGACGCGTCGTGTGGGTGCAGCGACCGCGCACGGTTCGCGAACTGTTCCAAATCGGGCTTGAGTTTGAGGTTCCGGGAAACACCTGGGGCATCGCTTTCCCGCCGGAAGACTGGTTCCCGGCTTCGAACGAAGAAGTTCTCAGGCTGAGTGAAGCGGAAGCCGCTCGCACGGCGGGCGCGCATGCGGAGTCAGCGCCAGCGACGCCGTCAACGGCAGCTCCCGGGACCGCGTCGGCGACTCCGGGGACTGCGTCCGCGACAACTGCAACTGCATCCACAGAAAGCAAAATCCATGTCGTACCCGCGCCGGTGCCATCGGAAGAGACGCAGCTAGCCGTCGCGAAGAACATGGCGAAGATGGTGGCCGAGGCGAAGGAGCAGCTCGAGAAGACTTTGAAGAGGGGCGCCGAGAGCGCGATCACGGAAGAAATGACCGTGGTGCGCCAACAGCTGGACGTGCAGCTCCATGACGCTGTGGAGAAAGCCATTAAGGTTTCGATGGACCGCGTGTCGGAATCGGCCGCGAAGAAAGTGGTGCAGCAAGCCGCGGACCGTACGGCGGCGATCGTCGAAGAAGCGCGCAAAGCAAACCAGGCATCCGTTGGCCAGCTGGACGCGAAGGTGCGGAAAGCGGTTGAGGAGGCTGTGAGCCAAGCGGCCAATGACGCGGCGCGACAGGCCGCGCAGCAAGCCTCGGCGCAGAACTTAAAACAAGCGGTGGAAGCGGCGGTGGACCACGCGCTGACGGCTCGCGAAGCGTCCACACCTTCACTTGAAATTCTTTCTTCGCCCGAAGCCGCGCAGAAGCATCTCGATCAATGGCGGAAAAATCTGGAGGAAACCGCGCAGAGCGTTCGCAGCCAGGCCGTGGAACAGACAACCGCGGAGGGCGCCGCCGCGACACAACGCTGGCGCGAAGAATTCGAAACCGCTGTGTCGGGCGCTTCGCAGAAAATCGGCGACAAACTGAGCGAGGCTGCACGGGCGGCGTTCGCCCAGGCGGAACAAGACGCTGCCGCGAGAAACCAGAAGTTGCGTGCCTCGGCCGATGGGGTGGTTGCCGCGGCGCAACTGAGCATCAATTCTCTCGGTACAAGCCTCCAACAGGAGAGGGCGCGCGCCGAAGAAACCAAGGCGCAACTGCAAGGAGCAGCGGAGGCAACTGTCGAGGCGACTCGCAAACAACTCGACGAGGCGATTGCCGGAGCGCAGCTAGCAATCAATTCGCTTGGCACCGGGCTCGAACAGGAACGCGCGCGAGCTGAGGAAACGAAGTCGCAGCTTCAAGGAGCGGCTGAGGCTACGATCGAGCAGGCGCGCCAGCGCTTGGATCAGATTCTCACGTCGAAATCGGACGATGCCGCCCGCCGGGTTGACGAAGTCCTGGCCGAGCGCGTGCGAAAGCTGGAACCGCAGATTGAGGCGTCCGCCGGAAAGATCGTGGTGCGTATTTCGAGCGAACTCGAGGAAAAACTCGCGCCGAAACTCGAACAGGTGCAGCAAGTGCTTTCCGACCTGGCCATGGCCGAGCAGCAAGCGACCCACTTGCACGACGCTGTCCGGGAGCAAGTGCAGGAAGTTTCGCAACAGGCGATCAATGCGTCACTCGAGCACCTGCGGCAGGAAACGGCGAAGCTGCCAGCCGAAGTGGAAAAATCAAGCCGCGAAGTGGTCGCAAAGTTCGAGGAAGAGATCCAGGCGAGGAGCACCGAAACGCAGCACGCAGCTTTCGAATCGCTGCTGAAAGCGTCCGACTGGTATCAGAAGAAGGCGCAGACGACGATGCATTCGACGATGGAGAAGGCCGTGGAGCAATCGACCACGGCGATGCGCGACCGGGCCGCGGAAATTTCGAGCTTGCTTGCGTCGGAACTGGACCACTACCGCCGCACTTATGTGGAGCACAGCCAGGGGCAAATCGAGGATGCCGCCAAGGAAGTGGTTGACCGTGAACGCACGAAACTGAGCGAGACCGCGGATATGACGCGGGCCAGTTTCACCGATCGCATCGAGCAAGCGACTGGGGAATCGCTGCGCCGGTTCCAAGATTCGTCGCGCGAAGCGCTGGAAAAAGCGCGGTCGGACATGGAATACAATCGCGAGGGCTCGCTGCTGGAATTCCAGAAAAAGCTGGACGAGCGGCTGATGACGGGCGTGGAGCAGGCGAGAACGCATTTGATGTCGCAGGTGGGCCCGTTGATGGAAGCGTGGGAGGAAAAGCGCGAGGCGGAACAAAGAGCGTGGATTGAGGCGCTGAAGAAGTCCACCGATGAGTCGATCGAGCAATATAAGGGACGGCTCGAGAATGCTTCGAATTCGTGGCTGCTGGCCTCTGCGACAACGCTCGGACAAAGCTCGCAGGCGGTGATCGACGCTCTTGCCAAGACGGCTGAGAAGCGCATCCGCGAAACCTGCGCCCAGGTGCTCGCCGGCATGGGCGACACGTTGAAGGACCGGCTGATCGGTATTTCGAGCCACTTTAACGATGATGATGAAGAGGATCAAACACTCAAGAAGAAGTCCTAAGCTTCGTCGTTCCCTTCCCGCGTATTTCCCTGATTTCCGGGTGTGACGCTCCTGCCGTTATAATGCTTGGGTGTCGAACCAAGCCTATTTGAGTATTTGGTGCAAGGATTTTGGGGAAGAGCGGATGCTCGAGCGCTTCGGCGCCTTCCTGACGACCGTTCCGTTTTCCGCGTCGAGGCCGGGATTTTCCTATCTTGTGATTCGCGCCGTGGACGCCGCGGAGACGCCAGTGTTCGAACAGGACCTGCGGGCGCTGCCTCTTGACGGCGCGAGCGTCGTGGAACTTGCCAAGGACTACCTGCACAGCGACTGCTCGTATGAAGTGCAATCGAATTGGGACCTGCGGGCGTATGACGTGTTGCCGGCGAAATGGAAGCTCGAGCCACAGCCGCTCGAGCTGCTCTGCCACGGCGAGGATTATGACGATGGGTTCTGGCGCGAAAACGGCCACCTGGCCGTGAATTTGGGTTTTGAGCATTTCTTCACTGGACACGCCGGAATGCTGGGGATGCACCCGGGCGCAAAGTCGCCGGCGCAGAGTCCAGAAGAAGCGCGGTTCCTTGAAGCGATGGCCTGGCCCGAGAACCTGGAGGTATATCAGGAGAAGACGCGCGAAAACATCCGCAAGGTGCTCGAATGGACTCGCCGAATTGAGAAAGCGCTGCCGGTCGCGCAGATTCGCTTGTGGTCGGAGGGAGAGGAAAATTTTGAAGCTCGCCTCGAGGAAATACTTGCGGCGCGTTAGCGGAGTTGAAAAACTCGAATCCGACACCTCTTCCACGAATCGAAAGTAGCAGATACAATTGCCTGGCCCACATTCATGAGACGAGTTTCGTTCATCCTGATTGCCTGCGGAGTGGCTCTATCGCTTGTATCATGCGGAGGTCCGGCACCTGTTCCGGCAAAAGCCGAGCCTGCGGCGCCGGCGATTCCGGCGGACATTCAGAGCGCCGCGGAAGCTGGGCTGGGATCCGAAGCAGAAGTGCTGGTGTACGGAGATCTCGCGAAAAACGGCCATCAAGAATTGCTGGCGATCAACCGCGTGAAATCCACGCCTGAAACCGCGGTGGCCGGCACGCTTGTGGTGAGAGCTGCCGTGCTCGAAAACGAAGGCGCGGCGTGGAAAGAAGTCTTCCATTGCGACGAACATTTGAAAAACACCAACGGGTTCCTTGATGGAACGCCGCTTTCGCCCGTAACGGGCTGGAAGTTGCAATATGAACAGGACCCCCAAAAGGGCTTAACCATGTATTTCACTCCACTCGCAAAACCGGTAGGCGGATACGTGCAGACGCTGGGTGTGCGCTGGAATCCCAAAGTGAAGAGATATCAATCGCTGGACCGCACCTTCGAAAAATTTCAAGGTGAAGTGCCGGCGCTGGAGACTCCGCAGTCGCAGATTAGCCGCTGAAATAATCGATGAGCGCCATTGCACAACCCGTTCCTGCAACCGCTGCCCGACCGGAGCCGAAACCCTCCGGCTGGAGCCATCTGAAAACGCTGATTCCCTACGTGATGCGTTACAAGGGAATGAGTGCGCTCGGGTTGCTCACACTTGCGCTGATGGGGCTGGTCGGAGCGCTTCCGCAATTGATTATTGGAGCGATCACGGATTGCCTGCAGGGATCGCCGCATGCGCTTTCGACGCTCACCGGAGCATCGCGCCAGATTCTCGCGCCGCTTTTTTCGTTTTACGCGCCGCTGAGCCGGCAGGCGCTGGGCATCTATTGCCTGATTCTCGTCGGCGCCATGCTCGTGAAAGGATTCCTGTCCTTCTGGACAAGATGGATTTTGATCGGAGTGTCGCGGGAAATTGAATACGATCTGCGAAACGACCTCCTGGCGCGGCTTGTAAGACTCGAACCTGAGTTCTACGTTCGAAACCGAACGGGCGATTTGATGTCGCGCACCACGAACGATTTGAACAACGTTCGCATGGTGCTTGGGCCGGGAATCATGTACAGCGCGACGACCATTTCGACGATGGTTCTGGCAATATTTTTCATGATCAAGCTTTCTCCCGCGCTCACACTGTGGATTCTGCTGCCGGTGCCGTTTGTCGCCGTAGCAGTGCGGTACTTCGGGCAGATCATTCATCGGCTTTCAGAAGAAATTCAGGCGGCGCTCGGAGTGCTGTCCACACGCGCGCAGGAAAATCTCACGGGAGTTCGCGTGGTACGCGCGTACGCGCAGGAGAAGCCTGAAATCGAAGCTTTCGATTTCGCCAACCGCGATTACGTAAATCGAAACATTAAACTGATCGGCGCGTGGAGCATGTTTTTCCCTTTCCTTACCGCGCTGATCGGCGTGACATTCATAATTCTGCTCGCGAAGGGTGGAGTGCAGGTCATCGATAATCGCATTTCGGTCGGAACGCTATGGGCCTTTTATGCGTTTCTCGTACAGCTGGTGTGGCCGATGATCGCGCTCGGATGGGTGACGAATATTTTTCAGAGAAGCGCCGCGTCGATGGGACGATTGAACTACATTCTCCGCGCTGAGCCGTCGATCAATGATGCTTCAGTGCAGCCGTCGTCGGATGCAAGGCCCGAACCTGAAATTCGCGGCGAAATTGAGTTCCGCAATTTGACGTTCACTTACCCGACCTCCGGAAAGGCCGATGGACGCGGCGAGCCTGTTTTGCGCGACATTAACCTTCGCGTTCCGGCGGGCTCTACGCTCGCCGTGGTTGGGCCGACCGGAAGTGGAAAATCGACGCTCGCGGCGTTGATTTCGCGCCTGTGGGAAGCTCCGACGGGAACGCTTCTAATCGATGGTCGGCCAATCCGTGAATATCCCCTGGCTGTTTTGCGGCAGGCGATCGGATACGTCCCGCAGGACACGTTTCTGTTCAGCGACACGTTGCGCGAAAACATCGCATTCGGCGCGAACGATGCCAGCGAAGAAGACATTCTCGAATCCGCCGAAATCGCGAGCATCTCAGGAGAAATTCAGAGCTTCCCGCAGCGGTTTGACACCATGGTGGGCGAGCGCGGCATAACGCTTTCAGGCGGGCAAAAACAACGAAGCTCGCTGGCGCGGGCGATCCTTCGCCACCCGAAGATTCTGATTCTCGATGATTCTCTCTCGAGCGTCGACACCGACACCGAGGAGCGAATCCTGCGCCGGTTGCGGGACGTAATGCGAAAGCGCACAACGATCCTGATTTCGCATCGCGTTTCTACCGTAAAAGAAGCGGATCAAATCATTGTGGTTCGCGATGGACGCATTATCGAGCGCGGCACGCACGATTCCCTGCTGGCGCACAACGGCTACTACGCCGATCTTCACCAAAAACAATTGCTCGAAGAAGAGCTAGCACGCGAATGAGCGACTTCCGCGAAGAAGAGAAGCTCGGAAAGCTCTACGACTCGCACCTCACGCGGCGGTTGATGAAGTATCTGCGCCCGTACCGCTGGCAAGTCGCGTTGGCGGTGTCGATTACGCTCGGCGTGACGGCGATGGAACTCGTTGGGCCCTATTTCTTCCACGTTGCGATCGACGGGTACATCCTTCCAGGCTTTGCGCACAACATCGCGCGGAGTGCTGCTCTAAGGGGACTGGCGTGGGTGGTTGTTGCCTACCTAGGCTCGCTCATCCTGGGGTTCGGCTTGCAGTACGCACAGGTGAGGATTATGCAGTGGGTCGGGCAGGAAACGATGTACGATCTGCGGAAGGAAATCTTCGAGCACCTACAGCGGCTGCCGATGAGCTTCTTCGACAGCAGTCCAGTGGGACGACTTGTGACACGGGCCACCACCGACGTGGACGCACTGAACGACCTCTTCGCTTCTGGCGTCGTGGCGATGCTCAACGATTTCGTGCTGCTGTTCAGCATGGCGGCGGTGCTCTTCAAGTGGCATCCCTTACTCGCCCTCGCCACACTGTCACCACTGCCATTCATGCTGTTGATCACGTATTTCTTCCGGAACAAGGTGCGCAACGCCAACCGGCGAATCCGCACGGCCATTGCGCGAATCAACGCTTTTCTGCAGGAACACATCAGCGGCATGGCCGTGGTTCAACTTTTCAATCGAGAACAGAGATCACGCCAGCAATTCGAGCATTTGAACCGCGTGCACATGGAGGCGTACAAGGACGCTATTGACGCCTTTGCATTTTTCTACCCAGCCGTCGAATTCCTGAGCATGGCGGGGGTCGCGCTACTCTACTGGGTGGGTGGGCTGCGGATTATCGATGGAGCCATCAAGATCGGGGTGTTGCTTACTTTCATGATCTATGCGCAGCGTTTCTTCCGTCCCATTCAGGATCTGAGCGAAAAGTTCAACATTTTGCAAAGCGCGATGGCCGCCTCCGAACGGATTTTCAAGCTGCTCGACGAACCAGTGACGATTGTTTCGCCGCCGCAAGTGCACCGACTGCCTGCTCCGCGCGGCGAAATTGAGTTTCGCAACGTGTGGTTCGCGTATCACGGCGGCGCGGCCCCAAAAGACGAAGACTGGGTGCTGCGCGACGTTTCCTTCCGCGTCGAGCCGGGGCAAACGCTCGCCATCGTCGGCCATACCGGCGCCGGAAAGACTACGATCATTCAGCTTCTGTTGCGTTTCTACGACATTCAACGAGGCGAAATCCTACTTGATGGGGTGGATATACGCTCACTGGAACTCAACGAGTTGCGCCGGCTGTTTGGCATCGTGCTGCAGGATCCGTTCCTATTCACGGGCACGCTTGAATCGAATGTAAAGCTTGGAACCCAAAACATCGATCGCGCCGCTGCCGAAAGCGCGCTGCGCGAAGTCGGGCTGGGCCCGTTTGTCGACGCGCTGCCTCAAGGAGTCGAGACGCCCGTCACGGAACGCGGTTCAACGCTTTCCGTGGGCCAGCGCCAGCTCGTTAGCTTCGCGCGCGCGCTGGCACACAATCCGAAATTTCTGATCCTGGACGAAGCAACGTCCAGCGTTGATACGAAGACCGAGCTGCTGATCCGCGAAGCTCTCAATCGCCTGCTTCAAGGGCGCACAGCGGTGGTGATCGCGCATCGGCTAAGCACGATTCAGCATGCGCATCGCATTCTGGTGTTCCATAAGGGCCGCTTGCGCGAACAAGGTTCGCACCAGGAGCTTCTTGCACTTCGCGGAATTTACTATCGCCTCTACCAGCTCCAATACAAGGAACAAGAGCTGACGGTTCACCTCCCCGACGTGGGTTCGCCCGGATTCGCCCGACCGTTGCCCGCCGATGATTGAGCGAGCGGCCGGATTGCGCTCGCGTACTCCTGAACCGTGGCCACTTCCGCAACGCTTCTCTGAGACGTGCATTGGGATGGCTTGGTGAACTCGCCTACAATCCTTATTTCCGCTGGAGAAGCCTCGAGCGACATGTACGCAGCGCGCCTCGCGACGGCTCTACGTGCGCGGACCGGAGCGCAGTTTTTCGGAATGGGCGGGCCACGGATGGCGGAGGCTGGAGTGGATCTAATCGCCGACTACCACGAAGTGGCCGTCGTGGGCATTTCCGAGGTGCTGCACAAGATTCCCACCGTGATCGGAGTCCAACGGCGCATCGCACGTGAAGCCAAAAAACGGCGTCCGGCGCTGGCGATTCTGGTCGATTCGCCGGGGACGCATCTCGGCGTGGCGCGCCGGCTCAAGAATATCGGGATTCCCCTGGCCTACTTCATCGGTCCGCAAGTCTGGGCTTGGCGCCCCGGACGCGTCCGCGTCGTCAAGCGGCTGGTCAAGCGAATGGTCGTAATTTTCCCGTTCGAAGAGAAATTTTATCGCGAAGCGGGAGTGCCGGTGGATTTCGTCGGCCATCCGCTCGTGGATATCGTTCGGCCGATGATGACTCGCGAAGAATTCGCAGTGCGGCATGGCCTCGATGCGAAACGGCCCATCGTCACGCTGCTTCCCGGCAGCCGCCGCAGCGAAATCGAGCAGCATTACCCACGAATATTGGACGCTTGTGGCAGGCTGAGCAACATTCCGGGCATCCAATTCGTATACGCATCGGCGCCCGGGCTCAATGCCAACGTCTTTGTGCGACATGCGAAGCCCGGCGTAACCGTCAAGCGAGTTGAAGGCGCCACTTACGACGCTCTCGCGGCGGCGGATTGCGCCATCATAGCCAGCGGCACTGCCACGGTTGAAGCCGCGCTGCTCGGAACTCCGATGGTTGTGGTCTATCGCGTCACTCCGGCCAGCGCCTTTATTCTTCGACGCATGGTTCGCTCGCCGTTTATCGGCATGGTGAACCTCATCGCAGGAAGGATCGTCGCGCCGGAGCTGATTCAAGACCGGTTCACGCCGTCTGCTGTTGAATCGGAAGTCCGCCGCGTCCTCGAATCGCCCGAGGCCCGTGCCGAAGCCAAAGCGGGCCTCGCGGAAGTGCGCGCCAAGCTCGGGTCAGGCGGGGCGATTGAGCGCGCCGCAGACATATTCGCCCGGATGCTGTAATCTTTTGGGCGCGGGCAACTGCGCGACTTTCGCAGGTATCTTAATAAAGCAGGGACAACAGGTTCAAAGAGAGAGGAATTCTTGCGCAACATCCGCGTCCTGTTCGCGACACTTTCGCTGATACTTCTCGTTGCGATTACTTCGCCGGCGCAGGTGCCGCGCCCCTATCCATTCCGCGCCACCAATTACGATGTTGAAGTGGCTCTGCACCCGCAAGATCAGACGATCTCTGCGCGCGTCCGCGTTGACTTCACCGCGGAAACCGTTTCGAAGACGGTGGTGGTCGAGTTGCACCCTGACTTGCGGCTCACGTCAGTCCGTGCACCCGGCGGCCAGCCGTTGAATTTCGAGCGGGACCGGAATTCGCCTATCCTGCTGACTGTGGCGCTGCCCGAAGTGGTGGCGCCGGGCCACACGGTGACGGTTACATTCGAATACGGCGGCCCTCTTTCGAATGAAGACGACAGTCCGACGAAGGGCTTGCGATTCGCCTCGATCGATAAAACTTCGGCGTATCTTCTCCTACCCGCTCGGTGGTTCCCGTTGACGAACTATCCGTCGAATCGCTACACGGGAACGTTCAAAATTAATGTACCGGACACCTTCGCAGTTGTCGGCACAGGTAAGGGAGAAGGCCCAAACATGATTGCCGCCACTGGCAATGAAGGCGGACGCGCGGAGTACGTGTTCCGTTGCAATCAAGCCGGACCGGTCGGCACCTTTGTTGCGGGCGCGCTGCAACTGACGCTGGTTCAGACTCAAGGTTTCACGATTCCGGTCTACACCCCTCCGGCGCAGATTGCGACCGCCAACGACTACGTTGAATCGCTGAGGCAGGCGGTCACGTATTTCGCCGAAGCGTTTAGCCCCATTGAACCGGTTCCAAATCCAACGATCGCGCAGCTGCCCGACGGCACGTTGCCGGCATATTACGCTCCCGGCCTGGTGCTCATCAGCGCGCGCCAATGGACGGCCAAGCCCAACTCGCGCCTGATGGGGCAGCTCGCCGCTCATGAATGGTGGGGTGACCATGTACTGGCAGCGTCCGCCTCCGACGTGTGGTTGACAGATGGTCTCTCACGCTACGCCGAAGCGATGTTTGCCGAGCAAAATGACGGTTCGGGGGCGCTGCATAGAGTGCTCGACGACTACGCGGTGGGTGCGCTGATGTATGAAGATGTGACGCCGATTGCGCAGGCCGCTCGCCTCCAACCGTATTCGGAGAACTATCGCTCTGTTGTCCTGGATAAGGGAGCGATGGTGTTCCATATGCTCCGCGCTCAAATCGGAGATGATGCGTTCGAAGCCCTGCTTCGCGAATTCTTCAAAAAGTATGACGGTAAGGTCGCGAGCCTTGCGGATTTTGAAAAAATGGCCGCCACGAAAACGCCCCCTCCGGCAAAAGGCCAGCCGGCAGTAAACCTGACAGCATTTTTTTCGCAGTGGCTGAATTCGACGGGCGTGCCGGAATTCAAGCTCGAATACATCGTTTATCGAACGCCGAAGGGATTCAAGGTGGTCGGCAAGATGCGACAGGAACTCGACACGTTTCGCATGCCGGTGGAAGTGAAGGTCGATACCGAAGGCAATCCGGAAAATAAGAAAATTCTCGTTACTGGCACGACCACGGAATTTCAGCTCGATACTTTCGGGCGTCCCAAGCCGAACGGCGTTACGGTTGATCCTAGCAATAATCTCCTGAAGTCCAGCGCGAAGCTGCGCGTCCATGCGGCCGTTGCGCGCGGCGAGGGCCTCGCCGAGATCGGCAAATATTACGAGGCGATTCAGGAATATCAGAGGGCCCTGGATCTTCAGTCCAGCAATTCGCTCGCGCACTTCCGAATGGCCGAGGCAATGTTCTATCAGAAGAACTACAACGCCGCCGCCAACTCATTTCGCGCAGCACTCGGCGGAGACCTAGACCCGAAGTGGATCGAAGTCTGGAGCCATATTTACATCGGGAAAATCTACGATTTGCTCGGTCAGCGCGAGCGCGCGGTGAACGAGTACGGACTGGCGCAGCATACGAATGATGACACCGCCGGCGCTCAGGAAGAACTAGCGAAATTCTTGAAGAAGGGCTACACGGGCGACCCGTCGATCGACGCTGCAGCCGCACCCGGCGCCGCTGCGCCCGCTTCAGTAGCGGCACCTCCTTCAAAACCCGCGGATGATCCTGCGGCGTCCGACAAACCAGTACTAAAGAAGCGTCCCGCGGAAAACTGAATTGCGAGCCCTGCGGTTCGTCGGGCGTGCTTCATAGTGGGTCGAAACCAGAGAGCTTAGGGGCGTCGACGCCCTTGTGTTGAATCAGCACTCGGAATGTCTCGCCCATCCCTTCTGGATTAATCAGCGTTTTGAAGAGCAATCGCGCGCGCGTCTGCTGATCCTGGCTCATGTCGTCCGACTGCAAGTCTTCGAAGTTGCTCACCCGGGCAAGCGCCAGAAGGAAATTCGTCTGCGAAGTAGACCCTGTGCGGACTAGTCCTCCGCGCCGGCCCCACAGATCGATCGCCG
>Ga0210401_10003212_pt1 | contig 17570 bp, 13 predicted proteins | sample IncBWH32MmetaG_FD_150866 | JGI IMG/M metagenome (GOLD analysis project Ga0210401, IMG submission 150866) | Forest soil microbial communities from Barre Woods Harvard Forest LTER site, Petersham, Massachusetts, United States - Inc-BW-H-32-M | ecosystem: Environmental > Terrestrial > Soil >... | reverse complement strand
AAGACGATGTATGAGAGCATTGCAGACAAGCGCCGTGGCGATGTATCCAAATGTCCGAATGACCGTTCCCCAGAACTGGCGACGCGTCAAACGAGGCCGGCGCGAGGCCGTATAGTCAATCGCGGGGCGCATGCCGCGAGAATAGGCGAATATCTGGCCGACCGTGATCAAAGTGGCAAATGCGGCGGCATATTCGAGGCCAAGAATCCTGTAAAGTCCAGCACCAAAAGCGAGCCCGCGAATCGCACTGAAGAATCCCTCCCAAGGTAAGGGATAGTGGTCCAGACCACGAGCCGCCCGATTGAGCTCGATCGAGATGGTGATACCAGTAGCAAGTCCTGAGGCCAGGCCAAAGAACAGGCCGAGGCCAATGCCATAGCCAACTCCGAAAACGATCGAATATGTTACGGCCCTTGTGAGCAAACGCAACGGACCATGCTGTCCGCCCAACAAGTCATAGGCAAGATAAAGGCTTCCCAGCACGTCAAGAAAAGTACCCGCGATACTCACGGCTGCTACCGTGTGGTGATCGATCAACACGTAACGATTGTGCACGAATCACGGCTTACTCAGAAAGAATTCTGCGAAATAACGTTTAAGTGGACTCAGCTCTGCGAGCAGCAGTCGAACGTGGATTGATTGCCCAAAAACGATGCACCGGCAACTATCCTTCCAGATAAGCGTCAATCCACTCTTTGATTCTGAAACGACGGTCGTCCTGATTGTCGAAGCGGATGCCGAAGGTTTTGCCGATGGGATTACGCCAGCTTACCGTGCAGCGAACCCATATCCGCGGCAAGGTCAGCAAAGCGAACGAGATTTCTCCCGACTGACCGGTTGCGATATCCTCAGCGCTGCGCAGGGACATGCCTCCGGAACTGATTTCAATACTGGTTGCGGTCACTTTGCGTCTGTCGCCAGCCGTAAAGGTAATCTCCGTGATCACCGGAATGCGCACGTAACGCCGCATCTCATGCAGCACCAGCATTTGTGTCGCTCGAACCAATTTCAGCACGGCTTGGCGTTCCAGCGGCTCGTGGAAAATGGCATTGATTCCGCACTTCGAGTAGCGAATCGCGTCCTGAGCGCTGCCACCCACGGCATACAGAACAATGCGGCCATTGGAGGGTGAGGTGCGTGCGGATTCCATTACCTCCTGCGCGCCCGGACCCAGTTTGACCACGCAAGCCTCGAATTTCTCTTTTTTCAGGCGTTCCGCGGCATCTCCGTTCAGCGCGACGCTCTCGATGCCAAATTGGCGAAAGCACTCCGCGAGGGTATTGCGGAAAGGTTGTTTGATGTCGACAAGAGCCACCCGAGCCGAAGCCTTCTTGTTCGAAAGCGTGGGCATTGCGAGGGTTCCGAAAGCTTTGTCCATAGACGAAATTATTCTGGCCAGGATCTATTCTGTATTGCACTATCGGCATTGGCAAAGGAGAAGAAGGCCAATCCCTGAGTACTAAGGTCGCATTACCAGGCGTAAACGGAGGAGCCCTAACGTTCCTTGCCAAGCCGGTCGACGGTCGTTGGTCGACGGTCGTTGGCAAAATCTCAAGCCGTTTTGGCGCACTGCCAACGACCAACGGCTCGGGACCAAAGACTACACCAACGGATTTCGGATTTTCATTCGGCAGTTGTAGAACGCTTTCAATGGGTCTCAAAAAGTTTTTTCACGGAGAGTGCTTGGAGATATAGGCGGCTTGGTGCAACCCAGGAATTTGTTTAGAGGAATGTGGGGAGAACGGCGTCTCTTCCCCGTTCTCCATTTGGTACGGTTGGCTAATCCGCCCAGCGATGGAACAGCAAGGCCCCATTGGTTCCGCCAAAGCCAAACGAGTTGGACATGGCGTATTCCACATCGGCTTTTCTCGCGTGATTGGGAACGTAATCGAGATCACACTCTGGGTCGGGATTTTCCAGATTTGTGGTCGGGGGCAAAATTTGATCGCGCAGCGCAAGCACCGTAATACCCGCTTCCAGCCCGCCAGCGCCGCCGAGAAGATGTCCGGTCATCGACTTCGTAGAACTCACCGCCAGCTTGCGGGCGTGATCGCCGAAGGCTCGCTTGATGGCAATAGTTTCCAGCTTGTCGCCAAGGTCCGTTGAAGTGCCATGCGCATTGATGTAGTCCACTTTCTCCGGAGCGACTTTAGCATCATTCAAGGTGTTCAACATCACGCGATAAGCGCCATCGCCATTTTCGGCTGGCTGGGTGATGTGATGCGCGTCTCCGCTCATGCCGTAGCCCACGATCTCAGCCAGAATTTTGGCTCCGCGGCGGCGGGCGAATTCCAATTCTTCGAGAATAAGAATTCCAGCGCCTTCCCCAATCACGAACCCATCGCGTCCTGAATCCCAGGGCCGGCTTGCCTTCTCAGGCGCATCGTTGCGGGTGGAAAGCGCGCGCATCGCGGCGAAACCGCCAACCCCCATGGGAGTGATGGCAGCTTCTGTCCCGCCCGCGATCATGACGTCAGCGTCACAGCGAGCGATGATTTTGTACGCGTCGCCGATGGAGTGCGCACTGGACGTGCAAGCCGTACATGTGGCTTCGTTCGGACCCTTGGCCTTGTAGCGGATGCTGACGTGTCCGGCAGCGAGGTTCACGATTGAGGCGGGAATAAAAAACGGGGAGATCTTGCGAGGGCCGCCATTGAGCAGATTTATATGCTCGCGCTCAATCACATCGAACCCGCCGATACCCGATCCGATGTGCACGCCGGTGCGCGTCGAGATCTCTTCTGTCACTTGCAAACTGGCGGCCTTCATTGCCTCATCCGCTGCTGCCAGCGCGAGGTAGATGAAGCGGCCCATTTTCTTGAGTTCTTTTTTATCGACGAAATGCAGGGGATCGAAGTTCTTGACTTCAGCGGCGATCTGGCAGGCGAACTGCGTCGGATCAAATTGAGTGATGCGGGCCACCCCGCTCTTGCCCGCGAGCAGGTTTCGCCAAATCTCCTCTGTGGTGTTGCCCACCCCGCAGATCAGGCCAATGCCAGTAACTACAACCCGTCTTGCCAACTACTTCCCGCCTTTCGCGTGTTTGCCGATGTAGTCGACCGCATCCTGCACGGTGCGGATTTTCTCGGCGTCTTCGTCGGGAATCTCGATTTCAAAGGCCTCTTCAAAAGCCATTACCAGCTCAACGGTGTCGAGAGAGTCGGCTCCAAGGTCGTCTACGAAAGAGGCATTTTGAGTTACTTCAGCCTCGTCCACTCCCAATTGTTCCACGATGATCTGTTTTACTTTTTCATCAACGGCTGCCATGCATTCTCCTTGCGGTTTCGAATTAAACGGGAGTCAGACTCTTTATTTCGCAACAATGGGGGACGGGCGTCTCGCCCGTCCAGCCGAGCGAGGACGCCCAGCCTCCATTTAAAGAGCGCGCCTACTTCGCCACTTTGGCGTGCTTATCGATGTAATCGATGGCATCCTGAACGGAGCGGATCTTCTCGGCGTCTTCATCCGGAATTTCCAGATCGAATGCTTCTTCGAGCGCCATCACCAGTTCAACCTGGTCCAGTGAGTCGGCGCCTAAATCGTCCACGAATGAAGCGCTGGGCGTCACTTCAGCTTCATCGACTCCCAGTTGTTCGCTTACAATCTGCTTTACTTTCTCAGTAGTTTCTTTCAACTTGTCTCCAGCAGCCATCGCGATTCACCTCCAAAGAATGAGAAAAAGGAATGAGTAGTGTAACGGCCAGCACGAATCGCTGTAAAGGCGAGTCGGCCGCACTGCGGCCGACTCTGAGAAGCCCCATAGGAATCCTAACCGCTGGCAGTTCCCGGGGTCAACGTGGCTCAGGTAGCAGGTGTGGCGCGGGTGCCCTCGCCGGTGCGGCATGCGGAAGGCCCGCATGCCGCAAAGGATATGATGTTCTCCGATTGCGCATGAGAAGCGAGCGCGATGAGGTTTGAGAAATCCTATGCGTGCAGTGATACAACGTGTCAGTCGAGCCCAGGTCGCGGTCGCTGGCGAGATCGTGGGCAAGATAGGCCGCGGACTGCTGGTCTTGTTGGGAGTGGCGCAGGCAGACAGCGAAGCGGACGCCGACTATCTGGCCGACAAAATTGTAGGTCTGCGCATTTTCGAAGACGAAAGTGGAAAGATGAACGTCGATGTGGCCTCGATTTGCGGGCAGATTTTAGTAGTGTCGCAGTTCACCCTCTATGGCGATGTTCGCCGCGGCAAGCGACCGTCGTTCGATGCGGCAGCATCGCCAGACCGGGCTCGCCAACTCTACGAATATTTCGTGGAACGCATCCGTGCGGCGGGCATTCAGTGCGAAACCGGCCGCTTTCAGGAGATGATGCAGGTGGAGTTAGTAAATGAAGGCCCGGTAACGATTCTGCTCGACTCGACCAAGAGCTTTTAAGTTAGGCGCGAGGGTCCACGTCGTGCGGCACGACAGCATGTTTCCTGAGAACGCTCACGCAGACGAAAGCCGGTACAGTTCCTCCAACACTTTCCGCGTGTTGATCAGAACTTCCTGCACTTTTTCCGCGGAATAATCTCGGTCAAACATCTCGGGGTCGTGAATCGCGCGGTTGCCCGCCTTGGCCACTTCGCGAGCGCAGCGCGGACGATCGTCCGTGAGAACGCCCTTCTCCACCGCCATGGCGATCATTTCGTGGATGGACTGATTGGTCTCGCTATGCGGATCGGCGACTTCTTTGAGTGCCCCCTCTAAAATGGCGCGGCAGAAGACAGCACATGCCAGGTGGAAGCCATAAAGATAACAGCGGTGTGCCTCCTCAAAAAGAAGCTGTACCCTGCGGTTAGGAACAATTTCCAGGCCCATGCGGTCGAGCGTCGAGGCGCGAAAAACGATTCTATCCAGCTTCTCGAGGATCTCTTCTGCATAGTAGCGATCGAGCGCGTCCAACTGGTTGCCGGGTGCACAGGCTTCTTCGGGCGATAAGGAATCCTGTCCCTCAGCAATTGGACTAATTGCGTGTCCCAAGGCTTCGCGAGTGACCGGCGTCAGTTCGTCCATCAATTTCTTGAATTCGTCGGCCAGAGAATCTACCGTGGGTAAGCCCGAAAGCGAAGTGCGTTGGAGGGCAACGGTGCGGGCGACGTGGTCATAAACCAGTCGACGCATTTGTCGAAAGATAGCTTCGTCCTTGGTGCAATGTTCAGGAGATGCGCCCTGGCCCAGGCCGAAAGACCATGCCTCGCCAGTTTTCCCGTATCTACCGTCATTTATGTAGCGCAGGATTTCAGCCAGGAGTGGAGCCCGCTTCGAGAGATGATCGCTCAACTCCAACCTCCCTGCGTACCGCTGAAAACCCCTTGCCGACCATGAGTCCAGCTAGGCGTGCACCGCCGCCGGTCGGGTCGAGAGCAATTGCCGAAGAACGAATTGAAGAATGCCGCCATTCGCGTAATATTGCGCTTCCTGCGGAGTGTCGATCCTGACCAGTGCCTTGAACTCTTTGGTCTTACCGCTCGCACTGGCGCGCACGCTTACCTGACGTCCCGCAGCGAAGCTGCCAATCAGATCGCGAATGCCAGTAATCTCGAACACTTCCTCGCCGGTCAATCCCAGCGAATGCGCACTCTCGCCGTCGAGAAATTGCAGAGCGAGAATACCCATGCCGACCAGGTTCGAGCGATGAATGCGCTCATAACTCTCCGCGATCACCGCACGCACTCCCAGCAATAACGGCCCTTTGGCTGCCCAATCGCGCGAGGAACCGGAGCCGTATTCTTTACCCGCGAGAATGACCAGCGGAACGCGTTCCGCAATATATTTCTCCGAAGCTTCGAAGATACTCATCTCCGCGCCGTCCGGCAGGTGACGCGTGAATCCGCCTTCGAGATTGGGAACCATTTTGTTGCGCAGGCGAACATTGGCGAACGTGCCTCGCACCATAACCTCATGATTGCCCCGCCGCGACCCGTAGGAGTTGAAATCAGCAGGTTTCACGCCGTGCTCGATCAGATATTTTCCCGCGGGGCTATCCTTCTTTATCGAACCGGCCGGCGAAATATGATCGGTCGTGACGCTGTCACCGAGCACGGCCAACACGCGCGCATTATTGATGTCCTCGACCGGCGAAGGTTTCAGCGTCATGCCATCGAAGTATGGGGCGCGACGTATGTAAGTTGAATCTTTATCCCACGCATACGTCTCACCTTTGGGCACAGGTAAACCACGCCAGCGATCGTCGCCGCGATAAACCTCGCCATAGCTGTGCCGGAACATGTCTGCGGAGATAGATTTCTTAACTGCCTCATCCACCTCGCTGCGCGAAGGCCACAGATCGGCCAGATAAACCGGCTTACCTTCTTTGTCCTTAGCGATGGCATCCTTGCGAAGATCCAGGTCAATGCGTCCGGCCAGCGCAAACGCCACAACCAGCGGTGGCGACATCAAATAATTGGCGCGCACGTCAGGATTGATGCGGCCTTCAAAGTTACGATTACCGGAGAGCACGGAGGCGACGACCAAGTTTTGCTCGTCAATCGCCTTCGAAATTTCTTCTGCCAGCGGCCCAGAGTTTCCAATGCAGGTAGTGCATCCGTAACCCACAATGTGGAACTTCAACTTCTCAAGATACGCAGTCAACCCTGCCCTTTCCAGGTAATCACGAACCACTTTCGAACCGGGAGCCAGAGAAGTCTTTACCCACGATGGAACTTGCAAGCCGCGCTCGACCGCCTTTTTCGCTAACAGGCCAGCTGCCACCATCACAGAGGGATTGGACGTATTAGTGCAACTTGTGATCGCGGCGATCACGACGCTGCCGTGGTGAAGATGTCCATTTCCACCGGCGGATCCAGTCGGTTTGGCGGTACCCTTGCCCGGCCTTATCAAAGAAGGCAATGCTTGTTCAAACGACTCGCGCGCCTTAGGAAGCGGCACACGGTCCTGCGGACGCTTAGGGCCGGCGAGACTCGATTCTACCGAGGCCAGATCAAGCACCAGCAATTCCGAATATTGCGCTTCGGCGGTTTTCTCATCGTGGAACAATCCCTGTTCGCGGCAGTAGGCCTCGACCAGCGCGATCTGTTCGTCCGAGCGCCCCGTCAACCGCAAATATGTGAGAGTTTCTTTGTCGACAGGAAAGATGCCGCATGTAGCGCCGTATTCCGGAGACATGTTCGCAATAGTTGCGCGATCAGCAAGCGGCAACTCCAGCAGTCCCGGGCCAAAGTACTCTACGAATTTCCCGACCACGCCATGCTTGCGCAACATTTCGGTTACAGTCAACACAAGATCAGTAGCTGTCGCGCCTTCGCGCAATTTACCAGTTAACTTCACGCCAACGACCTGTGGGATCAGCATCGAAACTGCTTGACCCAACATCGCCGCCTCAGCTTCGATGCCTCCTACTCCCCACCCCAACACGCCAAGGCCGTTAATCATCGTAGTGTGCGAATCAGTGCCGACGAGCGTGTCCGGATACGCTACGCGCTTTCCGTCCGAATCGTTCACATAGACGACGCGAGCGAGGAATTCGAGATTGACCTGATGCACGATACCGGTGTCCGGAGGAACAATCGCCAAATTCCGAAAAGCAGTTTGTCCCCAACGCAGAAATCCGTAGCGCTCTTTGTTGCGCAGGAATTCCAGTTCAGCATTCAGTTGAAAGGCCTGCGGAGTGCCGAATTCATCGACTTGCACGGAGTGATCGATGACCAACTCAGCCGGCTGTAAAGGATTGATCAACGCTGGGTCGCCCGAGAGCGCTCTCATGGCATCGCGCATGGCGGCCAGATCTACGACCGCCGGCACTCCCGTGAAATCCTGCATCAATACCCGGCTAGGGGTGAAAGCAATTTCTTTGTCCGGCTTCGATTTGCTGTTCCAGGCTGCCAGCGCTCGAATATCTTCCTTCGTCACGCTGCGGCCATCTTCGGTGCGCAGCAGGTTCTCCAAAAGAATGCGCAACGAGAAAGGCAAATGCTTGGTCGAAATGCCTTGCTTGTCGAGTGCGTCGATGCGGTAAATTTCGTAGTCGTTGCCGGAAACGCGGAGCGTGGAACGGCTGCCAAAGCTGTTCATAAAGATGCCTTCCTGAAAGAACAGTTGCCTCGCCGGCCGCCGAGACTCAACCAGAGCGGTACTGTTCGTTAACTAATCAGTTTAGTCGTTCTGCGAGGGATTGCGTAGTCTGTTGGCGGCTAAGAACCGAGCCCCGGATGGGTCGTAAGGGCAATCGCTGAATGCGCGCCGCAGCGAGGAGCTTCGCTGGGCGGACCATGGCGTCCGCCCCTTACGTGCTGTAACTAAAAGGCGGATCGGCGACGGTTGTTTTCTGGAATATCAACGGAAATTCAGACCGCAACGTCTAGAACTGTAGCTGCATGAACCTCGAAAGAATTTGCAAAACCGAACCTTCAGCTAGACCTACCGCGCGCTCGATGAGATTTTCCAACTGTCTTACATTACCCGGCCAGTCAGAGTTAACCAGAGAGCTCATAGTTTCATTGGGAATCGAGTTGATCGGCTTGTTCAGACGGCGAGCGAACCTTTGCACGAAGTAGTTCGCCAGTAAGGGAATGTCGTCGCGCCGTTCGCGCAGCGCTGGAACCTTAATGGGAAAAACATTGAGCTGATCATACAAATCCTCCTGAAAAGTTCCTTCAGCGACTCGCTCTCCCAGATCGTACCTGGTGCTGGCAATCAGCCGCACATTCGCGGGAATACTGTGCACACTGCCCATCCGTTCAAACTCGCGATGTTCCAGTAACCGGAGCAGCTTAGTCTGAACACGGAGCGGAACCATCGCGATCTCATTCAAAAAAAGTATGCCTTTATCGGCCGCTTCAAGCTGGCCGATTGTTGGTTTCTCAACCTCATTACCTTCTCCGAATATGCAGGACGCCAGACTGGGTTCACCAGGCGCTGCGCAGTTGACTGTAACGAAACTCTCGTGTCTTCTGGGACTTATCCGATGTATGGCTCGGGCAATCAACTCCTTTCCCGATCCCGGTTCACCGAGAATCAGCACGGGGGCGTCGCTGCGGGCGACTTTTATTGCCAACTGAAGCACTTGTTTGAGCTGCGGGGTGTCGCCTACGATTTCATTTAGATTGCTTCTCGACCCTTCGTCCTTCATATTATCCTCACGGGATCTTGATGATCAGCCTTGGGGGAGGGCTATCCCGCGATAGTCCGAAAAGTTGCGTTTGTGAAAGTAGCATCGAGAATACTGGGAATCTATGCTGCGTTCGTGCGCATGACTGTTCGATTTGCACAGAAAACCTTACGAAGGTTTAGATTTCAGCAACGTCTTCTGTGCATTTAACAGCGCGCAAAGCGCAGAATGCATTTGCCGTTCTTGTCCGGAAGCCTTTTAATTTAATTGCGGAAAGGGAGTTGAACCAGAAGAAAACCTTGACAAGGCAGTTATTAGGAGTAGATTAGCCGGATTATTTACGTGCTATTCCCATCAGTTGATTCGATTGCTCGGCTTCAACTGCAGCCATAAACAACGAGCATGCGGTATCAAACCGGTTGCCCGAGGGGGGAAATATGGCTCCGGATAAATGCCAGCATCCAAAAAGGGTAAGCAGTTTGGTGAAGTTGGACTTCGTCCGCCCGGATGATGTTGATGGTCCCACATATGCGGGGACAATCTCGGCGGCTATATGTGAAGAGTGTGGACAGATTAAGCTCTTTGCGAAGAATCACCATTTACTGGCTGATTGGTTGCTAAAGGCCTGAAGTCGACAGAGTGATTCGCGCTGTTAAGGTCGCGGCCAGTTAGTTAAAATCTGGCAGGCGATCCGCAGGCTTGTGTTTAAATCTGGATCCGCGTCCGAACGGGCCCCGGGGCGATCTTCAGTGACGATCTCCGCGAACGTGCCGATGACGGGTTCCTACGACCGCCTTCAGGTCGCGCTCTCTGTGTTGCTGGCGGTATCCGACCCCTACGCCGCACTTGGCCCGGCTGGACACCTTCACTCCCCAATCGTTCTCATCAACTTTATCTGCATGAACTGCTGGGAGCGCGCGACTACGCGAGCATCCCATTCGCAGGAGGCCGCATGTTAACGCCTGCACCCACCTCTGGACTGTTTGAACTGCCGCAATTCCCCACCCGTCAACTGCTTTATGGGATGGCTCTCCTGCTGGCGATTGCGGCGGCTCCGTTCCTCATCTGGCCGACTCTCGCTGGTCGTATTCTGGCTTCGAATTTCTTGCCCCATCTATATTGCTATCTCGGCAAACCAGGATTGGTGTGGACTCATGTGATTGCCGATTCCTGCATCGGCTTGGCCTATCTCACTATCTCCGGAACGCTGGTTTATCTGGTTCAAAAAGGACGCGGCGACATACCTTTTCACTGGATGTTCCTGGCTTTCGGCTCGTTCATTGTCGCCTGTGGTGCTACCCATTTTATGGAAGTGGTTACCGTCTGGATTCCGGTTTACGTGCTTTCGGCAAGCGTCAAGGTGGTCACGGCTCTGGTATCGCTCACAACCGCCGTGCTCCTGCCCTTCACCGTTCCACAAGTCCTCTCTCTGATTCGAACTGCGAAGACTTCCGCAGCAGCGGAGGGCAGGTTCCGTGATCTGCTGGAGGCAGCCCCGGATGCTGTCGTAGTCGTGAATCGGGATGGCAAGATTGTGCTCGTCAATGCTCAAGTCGAAAGGCTATTCGGCTACCGGCGGGAGGAACTGTTGCAACAAGAACATGCGATGCTGGTGCCAGAGCTCTTCCGGGCCCAACACCCGGCGCAACTAGCGGACGTCTTCTCCGAGCATAAAGCACGGCCTATCAGAGCCGGTTTCGAGCTCGCTGGCTTACACAAGGACGGGCACGAGTTCCCGGTAGAGATCAGCCTGAGCCCGCTTAAGACCGCAGAGGGCGTGCTGGTTTCGAGCGCTATCCGTGACATCAGTGAGCGCAAGCGGGCGGAAGCAAGGCTGCGGGAATACGAAAAAGCCCTCGAAGGCCTGGAGGAGATGATCGTGGTGGTCGACCGCGATTATCGCTTTGTGCTAGCTAACCGCGCGTACCTGAGCTACCGCAGCGCGGAGAGAGAAGAAGTCGTAGGGTGTTTGGTCCCAGAAGTATTGAAGGACGGCGTGTTTGAGACCGTTGTCAAAGAAAAATTGGACGAGTGTTTCCAAGGTAAGGTCGTCACCTATGAACTCAAATACAGGTATCCCAAGCACGGCGAACGAGACTTATTCATATCGTACTTTCCCATCGAGGGCCCCAACGGCGTCGACCGAGTCGTCAGCGTGATGCAGGACGTCACCGAGCGCAAACGAACGGAAGAAGCCCTCCGTACCAGTGAGCGGGAGCAGCACAAGATCGCAGAGCAATTGGAGACAGAACGGGCCCGCTTGATCGAGGCCCAAGCGGTTGCAAAAGTGGGCAGTTGGGAAACCGAGTTGCCGAGTCTGGACATAACCTGGTCCGAGCAGACACACCGCATCTTTGAGACTGACCCCTCCTGTTTTCACCCCAGTCGGCCATGCTTTGTGGAACTTGTTCATCCCCACGATCGTGCGAAAGTGGATGCGGCCTTTGAGGCCTCGATCGAAAAGGGGGGGCCTTCCGCGGTCGAATACCGGATCGTCATGGCAGACGGCCGCGTCAAAGTCTTGGAGGAGCACTGGAAGGTTTTTCATGATGGACAAAGACGACCGGCGCGCCTAGTCGGTACTTGCCAGGACATCACCCAGCGTAAGCAGGCGGAGGAAGCCTTAAAGCGCAGCGAGGTCGAGGCTAAAGCCCGCGCCGAGGAATTGGCGGTCATTTTCGATGCTGTGCCAGGGATGGCTCTTATCTCCCAAGACCCAGCCTGCAGCACCATAACCGGCAGTCGTGTTGCTTATGAGTTGCTGCGGCTGCCCTACGGTACCAATATTTCCAAGTCCGCATCGGAAGAGGAGAGGCCTAGCACTTTCCGCGTGGTTCGGGACGACCAGGAACTTCCTGCCATCGAGTTGCCGGTCCAGAAGGCTGCGGCTACAGGAGAACAGATCCGCGAATCAGAGATTACTTTGCGGTTCGACGATGGGACCTCGCGCGAGATGTTCGGCAACGCCGCACCCCTTTGGGATCACCAAGGCAACGTTCGGGGGGCGGTGGGTGTTTTTGTCGACATCACCGAGCGCAAGCGAGCCGAAGCAGCACTGCGCGAGAGTGAGGATCGCTACCGCGACTTGGTCGAACACAGCCAGGACCTGCTCTGCACCCACGATCTAAGCGGGAAACTCTTGTCGGCGAATCTGGCTCCCGCGCGCATCTTGGGGTATGAAGTCGCCGAACTCCTGCAAATCCCGATGCGCGAGTTGGTCGCGCCCGAATATCGCGAACAGTTCGACCACTACCTGGCCAGAATACGGACAGTGGGCATGGACAGCGGTATGCTGGCAGTCATCACGCGCAGCGGAGAGCGCAGAATCTGGGAATACAACAACACCCTTCGCACCGAGGGCGTGCCTTTCCCCATCGTCCGCGGCATGGCTCACGACATCACCGAGCGCCGGCGAACCGAGAAATCACTGCAGCTCTTCCGCATGTTGGTTGACCAATCCAATGATGCGATTGAGGTGGTTGACCCGGAAACGCTCTGCTTTATCGATGTGAATGGGAGAGCCTGCGCCGACCTGGGCTATTCTCGCGAAGAACTTCTGTCTATGAGTATTCATGACATCTCTCCCGACGCCGAATCGCTAAACCTAAAGGTCAGCGACGATTTGCGAAATTCCGGATCCGCAGTCTTCGAAAGTCTTCACCAGCGCAAGGACGGATCGACGTTCCCAGTGGAAATCAGTATCAAGCAAGTCCAGTTGGACCGAATCTACAGAGTGGGTGTGGTCCGCGACATCACCGAGCGCAAACGGGCAGAGACTGCCCTGCGGCGTAGCGAAGAGAGCTACCGCAACTTCATCGCCCAGAGCTCTGAAGGCATCTTTCGCCAGGACTTGGACGCTCCCATTCCGCTGGCCCTGCCGGAGAGCGAACTGGTACATCGCATCCTCCATGATTCCTACCTGGCGGAATGCAATGACGCAATGGCCAAAATGTATGGCTTAAATTCACCGGAGGAATTCATTGGCAAACGGCTGACCGACACGCTCGACCCGCGCGACCCACTCAATGTCGAACTCGCGCGGGAATACATCCGCTCCGGTTTTCGTGTGCTGGAGCGGGAGTCTCACGAAGTCGACGTGCTGGGTAACCCTAAGGTCTTCGTAAATAGCATGATCGGCATTGTGGAGGACGGGAAGCTGGTGCGAACCTGGGGCATCCAGCGGGACATTACCGAACGCGTGAGACTCAACGAGGCCCGCAAGCGTGCCGAACAGGCGTTGCAGGATTCACAGGCTGAATTGGCTCGTGTCGCTCGTATCGCGACCATGGGCGAGTTGACGGCATCGATCGCCCATGAGATCAACCAGCCGCTTGCCGCTGTCGCCACCAATGCCAGCGCCTCACTGCACTGGCTCGCGGTGCAGCCGCCTAATCTGCCCGAAGCACGGCAAGCCATGGCCAACGCCATGAACGAAGCAAATCGGGCCAGCGGCGTAATCGACCGAGTTCGAACCCTGCTGAAAAAGACACCACCCCAACTGCGGCCCCTGGACGTCAATGAGGTGATCCGGGAAGTATTGGCACTGATACATACTGAGTTGACCGCAGGCGGCGTTGCCGTGCACACGGAACTGCTGTCCGATATCCCCCATGCCCTCGGCGATCGCGTTCAGTTGCAACAAGTAGTGCTGAACCTGATCATGAATGCCATCGACGCCATGATCAACATTACAGACAGACCCAGGACACTCCTCATAAGGTCGGCGACAAACGCGGAAGGTGTTCTGGTTGAGGTTCACGACTCGGGCATAGGATTCGACCCGAAGCAAGTGTCCCGTATCTTCGATTCCTTCTTTACCACTAAGCCCGACGGAATTGGGATGGGGCTCTCAATTAGCCGCTCCATCGTAGAAGCCCATGGTGGCCGCTTGTGGGCTGTTCCGGGGTCCTTACACGGAGCGATTTTTCAATTCATTCTGCCCAGTGCGGACAGGAACGAATGACTGAACCGCAATCAATCGTATTTGTCGTCGATGACGATGCATCGATCCGCAAGGCACTCGACAGCTTGATCCGCTCAGTCGGTCTAACCGTTCAACTGTTCGGCTCGGCGCAGGAGTTTCTGCACGCGAAGAAGCCGAATGTGCCCAGCTGCCTGATCCTCGACGTCCGGTTGCCAGGAATGAGTGGCCTTGATTTTCAGCGCAAGCTGGCTGAGTCGAAACTTTTCATCCCGATTATCTTCATCACCGGGCACGGCGACATCCCCATGTCAGTTCGTGCTATGAAGGCAGGAGCTGTGGAGTTCCTGACCAAGCCATGGCGTGAGCAAGATTTGCTGGATGCGATTCACGTCGCGATTGAGAGCGATGCAGCCAGACGCCAACAAGAGAAAGAGGTTGCCGCACTTCGTGATCGCCTTGAGTGGCTGACGCCGCGAGAGCGAGAGGTGCTGCCGTTAGTCGTTTCTGGATTTCCCAACAAGCAAATCGCCGCCGAGATCGGAACCAGCGAAACCACGGTGAAAGTCCACCGCGGCCAACTCATGCGGAAGATGGGTGCGGACTCTCTGCCCGATTTGGTGAGGATGGCGGAGAGACTTGGAATCCCTGACACAAAACACTAAACGCCTAGGCCCGCAAGCCCCTGCTTGGCAGGCCCTTCATTTGGTCAGTAACCGCGCACATGATCGAGCGAAGCGCTAAACCGACTAATTCCTCATGGCAGTTTGTTGAGATAGCAGGGAGCGCTCGTGTTCTGTACCGGCGGCGTGGGCGGAGTCATCCACGATGGATGAGCGAAATCGAAAAACTCCGTCATATTCATCTGCGCCGCATCTCGCTTGGTTAAAGAAGCAAGGTTGAAACGAGTTTCGATCAGTTTAAGAATCGCCGTGCTGTCAGCCACTGTGTGCGAAACATAATGCTTCTTGCTGTACGGCGAAATGACAATGAGCGGAACCCGATATCCGGTATACACAAAGTCACAAGTCGGTCCGGTACTAGTGGTGCAAATATCTCCGGGCAGAAGATCCTTGGGCTTAATGCCGTCCGGACTTACCGCCTTCTGAGGCGAAACGTGGTCAAAAATGCCGCCAAATTCGTCGTAGGTAAGAATGAAAGCAGTGCTCTTCCACGAAGAACTGTTCATGACGGAATTAATAAGCTCGGAAACGTACAGCGCTCCCTCTTGGGCGCGATTTGGACTCGAGTCTGAAGTCGAGGGATGTTCGTCGAATCCCGCGTCGGTTGCTGGCTCAATCTGCACGACTGCGGGCAAAGTATTGTTCTTCAAGTCGTTCTCGAAATCAGAGTTTGCGATGCCAATGGTCCCAATGTTCTTGGGATATTTCGTAGGAATTGTCTGCCCCCACTCGAAATACTTGATATAGCTGGTCTGCAACAAACAGGCCGGATCGTATGGAGGTCCGTTGCAGCCAGTATTTGTGGGATTTACATAAATCTTCCAGCTCACATTTTTGGCAATGAGTTCCTGGAAGATGGTTGTCGCGGTGAGCAAATTCTTGTCACCGCTGTCGGTACCTATCGGATAGACATCTCCTTGAGAAGTACCCGCAACCAGGTATTCGCGGTTGGGATGAGTACGAAACATCCCGGGGTTAAACCAGCGGTCCGATGTGCCAAAGTTCGAGGCCATGAAGTAGTAATAATTCAGGTCAGCCCCGTCGTAATATCCTATGGCGCGGACGCCGTCCACATCGTAATAATCGAGCACCCTGGCATCGTGACCTGCCGTGTACACAAAGCCATCCAAATTAGCGGGCTCCTTGCCTGTTTGAGCATAATAGTTCCAGTCTACGTGCGCCTCGTTCCATGACGGACTGGGATTTTCAATGCACTGCGTGATTAGCTGGTACGATTCGACCTTGGGACTGTTGGAGTCGATGGTGCACTGATCGGGCGGGGGATATTTTGGGTCACAGCCGGGGTTGGTCGGAGGCGGCCCATATAACGGCGGAGGCCCCGAGGCTGGATTGAACTGCGGCAAACCGTCGAAGGATTCATCTTTATAACCGTTATCTGCCCAGTACTGGCGCATTTCGCCGAAGTAATGATCAAACGAACGATTTTCCTGTGCGAAAAAGATGATGTGTTTCAGCTTCGAAAGCCCAGTGGTTGTGTCAGATGTCGGTGACTGATCTACGGAATCGTCTGTCGTGGACTGAGCGAGCGAGTTAACCGAGGTAAAACCGAACACCAAGAAAGCACCTGTACAAAGTGCATACTGCAAAAGCCTCTTCGTTGCCATAACGCTGATCCATCCTTCGAGCCCCAGTTAATTCTACCCGACTGCATTGACCGTTGCCAGCCTAGCGGGCGGCAGTCCAGATCTGATAAAAGACGACGGCCATCATGAAGAAAAGGTAGATTCGAAGCCCCCAAAGCACCACAAGTTCTGCACCTTTCAGTCGGCGCCTCGGAATGTGATGTTTCTTCGCTCGCACCAGTTGATCGTGTTCGAGCGACGAAAGAACCCAACTGTTATCCGAAGTCTGAGCGGAGACGTTGAGCAAAACTCGGTTGTTTTCTTTGTCTCTTGCCATGCTTTCCTACTTTCCTCCTAGAACGGCGAAAACATTGGGAGCAATCACACTGATGCCAAAAAGCACGCCAGCGAGCGTCAGCACAAGTACAACGCCTGTGGAGAGGACATTTGCCCATGCGGGGCTGACCAGGTCGCCCATGATTTCTTTGTCATTCACCAGCATGAAGAGGAACACCAGCGCCGGGGGCATCGCTAAAACCGCAACTACATTGACCAGTAGAACTACATAGACCAGCGGTAGCCCTGGTATCAGCACAATGGCTGCGGCGGCTACTGCGCACAGCGTCAATACCGAGTAAAAAGACTTCCCTTGTCCCATGGGCAAATTGAGGCTGTGGGGTTTGTGCGTGACCTCTCCGAACGCATAGGCCGACGATGTTGAAATAGTGATAGAGGCCACAATTCCCGCCTCGACCATGCCGAGAGCGAACAATGAAGCGCCGAAACGGCCGATCAGCGGCTGCAAAGCCTCGGCAAATTCGCCGGCCTGGAAGTTGCCGGCAGTCATCTGGTGAGCGAACAACGGCGCTGTAGCAAGAATTGTGGCCACGGCCGCCGCAGTCGCCAATGCCGCTCCCAGCACGGTATCAATGCGCCCGAAGCGAATATCCTTGGTGGTGAGCCCTTTATCGACCGTGGCGCTTTGTTGGAAGAAAAGCATCCACGGAGTGACTGTGGCGCCGATGTCGGCCAGTACGATGAGCAACGTATCCTTATTGAAACCGGGCAGCGGTTGCCAGGTAATCAACGAGCGGCCCACGGCATGCCAATGCGGATGCGTCATGAGCGCTACCGGAATGAACACCAAATTAAATGCGGCTGCAGCAAGCGTAATGCGTTCCCATGTCCAATAGCGATGGCTCATCAGCGCTGCATATAGAATAGCGAGCGCAATCAGAACCGCCAGCCATGGAGGCACACCGAAAAAACCCAGTCCCGCGCGTATAGCAATAAATTCAGTAATCAGCGTAAGAAAGTTTCCTATGGCGAGAT
>Ga0210401_10003209_pt1 | contig 17576 bp, 12 predicted proteins | sample IncBWH32MmetaG_FD_150866 | JGI IMG/M metagenome (GOLD analysis project Ga0210401, IMG submission 150866) | Forest soil microbial communities from Barre Woods Harvard Forest LTER site, Petersham, Massachusetts, United States - Inc-BW-H-32-M | ecosystem: Environmental > Terrestrial > Soil >... | reverse complement strand
CTTTACAGCATCCATTCGGCGCTCGCGGAGGGTCTCGAAAACAAGACCCTGCGCCCCGTAATCGCGCAGGAGATTCCGCTCGCCGAAGCGGCGCGCGCCCACGCCGTCATTCGCGAGGGCGGCGCTGCAGGCAAAATCGTCTTGGTACCGTAGAGCATTGGAATTACGCTGTCATCACAAACGAAATGAGGAATCTGCAGTTTACTTTTAAGCTTCAACCGAAGGGAGACTCACATGGAACGCGCAGCAACCGCAGTTTGGACGGGCTCACTCAAGGAAGGCAAAGGCGTCATCTCCACCGCGAGCGGAGTCCTGCAGGACACTCAATATTCTTTCTCGACACGCTTTGAGAACGGCAAAGGCACAAACCCGGAAGAACTCATCGCCGCCGCGCACGCCGGATGCTTCGCGATGGCGCTTTCGGCGCAGCTCGGCACGATGAACTTCACTCCGCAATCGCTCAAGGTTACGGCCAAGGCCACGCTGGAAAAGCTCGACGCGGGCTGGACCATCTCCAAAGTTCACCTCGACCTTGCCGCGCGCATTCCTGGCATTTCCAACGAAGCCTTTCAGGCCGCCGCAGCGGGTGCGAAGGCAAACTGCCCGGTCTCGCGCGTGCTCAACGCCGAAATCACGCTCAATGCCATGCTCGAGCAGGCAGCATGATACTTCCGGCGATCATTGGGATCGCCATCATTGCCAACGTGCTGTGGGAGGCGTTTGAGACCGTCGTCCTGCCTCGCAGGGTGACGCGCCGCTTTCGTCTCGCGGTCCTCTATTACCGCAGCACGTGGTTCGCATGGCGCTGGTGGGCCCGACACATCCAGAAAGCGTCTCGGCGCGAGACATTCCTCAGCTTTTTCGGACCGCTCTCGCTTCTGATGCTTTTTGTTTTGTGGGCGCTTGCGATCGTTTTCGGCTTTGGGCTGATCTATTACTCGGAGGGTGTCCGGGCGGGTCTCGCGCCGAGCCTTGAGACATGCGTCTATCTGAGCGGTACGACGATGTTCACGCTCGGCATCGGAGACGTGGTCCCGCACTCGTCGGTCCAGCGCCTTTCGGTCGTTCTTGAAAGCGGACTTGGTTTCGGTTTCCTGGCACTGGTGCTCAGCTATTTGCCAGTGATCTATCAGGTGTTCTCGCGGCGCGAAGTGAACACGGTTCTTCTCGACGCGCGCGCGGGATCGCCGCCCACCGCTGCCGAACTGCTCCGCCGCCACGCGGGCACCGACGGTGCCCGCGATCTTGAAAGGCTTCTCCACGGTTGGGAACGCGCGGCAGCCGAAATTCTCGAAAGCCACATCTCGTATCCTGTCGTCTGCTACTTTCGCTCACAACACAACAACGAGTCCTGGCTCGGCGCGATCGTCGCCGTTCTCGATGCTTGCGCCATCCTCGTGTCGAACCACAGCGGCGCGGTCGCACGCCAGGCGCGACTCACATTCGCCGTCTGCCGCCACACCATTGTCGATCTGGCCCAAGTTTTCAACGCCGCGCCCAATACCGCCACTGACCGCCTGCCGGGTGCAGAACTCGAGCGTCTCCGTGCGGCTCTCGCACATACCGAATTTCAACTGATGGATACGCCCGAAGCAATCGCCAAGATGGAAAAACTTCGCGCTCTGTACGAACCATTCGCGCTGTCACTTGCGGGCCGCTTCGCCATCGAACTCCCGCCCTTCATCCTGCCCCGCGAAATTGCGGACAATTGGAAGACTACCGCCTGGGGCCGCATCACCAGCGCCTCTCGCCGCGCCACCAATCCCGGCGTTGTCGATACCCAGGACGCTCACGCGGACTGAAGGCGAAAAGAAACAACACAAAACACGCTGCTCGTACTCGCTTCTTCCCTATTCCGATTTGTAACAAGCTCGAAACCGTCGCCTTGGATAGAAAGACATCATCTTTTCCGGAAACGCGTATTGAACATCCTCCTCCCGTGCTGGGAGGCCCGGTTTCGCCCAAGTCGTTGCCCCGACAGTACGCAAGAAATTTTGCACCTCCCGCGTCACGCCGGGCATCAATGCCTTCGGGTGCGATTTGGGGGTGAGTGAAACCTCCAACGATGAGAGGAGAGAACGATGGGCACGACGATGGCCGTACCATTTGTAAAAAAGTCGATTGGACTATCCATTGCGCTTAGCATTCTCATGATTGTCGCGGGGTTGCTGGCGATCGCCGCGCCGATGGCCGCAGGAGTGGCCGTCGACGTCGTGGTCGCGTGGCTCCTGGTCTTCAGCGGAGGCGTTCACATCGTCTATTCGTGGTACACGCGGACCGCCGGAGGCTTCCTTTGGGAGGTCCTGGTGGGAATTCTCTATTTGGCCACGGGTGTGTATCTGCTCGTGCATCCGGTTGCGGGCTTGGCGTCGCTCACGATTGCTCTTGCGGTCTACCTGACCCTGGAAGCGGTGCTGGAATTCGTCCTGGGATTCAGTTTGCGGCCCCTTGGTGGATCCGGCTGGTTATTTTTCGACGGCGTCATCACGCTGATTCTGGCCGTGATGATCTGGCGCGCGTGGCCGTCGAGCAGCGTTTGGGCCATTGGACTCCTTGTGGGGGTGAGCATGCTCTTCAGCGGCACCTCACGCCTGATGCTTTCCCTGGCGGCACGTAGCGTCGCAAACAAGCTCGGGTGAGTTGCGACGCGTTCCCCTCTGGCTGCTGCGGCCCTGCGCGGAGGATTCTGTCGCGCAGGGCCCTGCAGGGGATTTCCATAGCCGCAGCGCGGCGGTAACCAGTGTTCGATATACAATCCGCTCATGGGAGACGAGTTCGCCGCCGCATTCGCCCGAGCTGAAAAAAAAGAATGCAGGGAAAAACTTGCTTCAACTTCAAGTCGGCGCCAGAACCCATTCTGCTCGGTGAACTAAATCGCCTGACCCAAGCCGCCGCAACATGCTTTGCGAAGTTGAAATAGCCCACGCAAATCGCTCATTGACGTACCCGGCAATTCGTCAGCTTGTCCTCCGAACCGGCATGCGATAGAACTCCTGTGCCCCATCGTTTTCCTCGCGGTTCTCCTGGGAATCCTGGTGCGGTAGAAAATTCAGATCGCGGAGGTCAATATGTCGGCCCCCTCCTCGCAAGTTATCCGGGCAACGCCCGCGCGAGATCCGCTCGCGTTCATGAGAATTCCGTGGGTGGACAGGATCGTCGGGATCGCAGCGATCGTTCCGTTCGCATGGCTGGCTTACTCTTCGCTCAAACGATTCGGACTGGATGTGCCACGAATAGTTCTCTCGATCAGTCTTCTGGTCTTCATGAGCACGATGGTGATTCGCCGCTCACCACAACGAGTCACAGCGAACCCGTGGTTTTGGATATTGATGGTCGTCGAGAGTTACTGGGGCGTGGTCGCATTCGCCTTGCTCAATCGGGGCCGGCCAATCGCCCCCGACTGGATATCGACATCGGTCGGAATTCTCGGCGCACTTCTCAGTTGTGGGCGCGCATAAGTCTCGGGCGCAACATCGGGCTGCTGCCCGCCTTGCGATCGCTCGTCACCGAAGGGCCGTACCGATACATGCGACATCCCATCTATACATCGCTATGCCTCGGCTATGTGGCCGTCGGTCTGCGTTCGTATTCGCTGAGAAACGCCGTGCTGGTCACGCTCGGAATTTTCTGGTTCTGCCTAAAAAGCGTTGCCGAAGGACACTATCTGCGTTCTGATGCAGGATACAGCGCATACATGCAGCGAGTTCGCTGGCGCTGGCTGCCGGGAATCGCGTAGCGGCAGCGCCGCGAGAGGAGAAAGACTTGTCATTCGATACTTGCGCCCGCCGCATCACCGCTTTTCTCTTGACCGCACTTATCGCGTTGCCTCTTGGCGGCGCCACATCGCCAAACGCCGCAAAACCCGGCACGCGCAGCATCATGGACGCCCACAATTGCTACCCCTATTACGAATGGTGGACCGACCGGATCGACCGCGCACTCTCGGCCGGCACTCCGCTCGCCATCGAACAGGATCTGCTCTGGTATACCGATCCGCACACGGGAAAATCCTGGTCGGTTCTCTCGCACGGCGCTCCCGCCACCGGCGCTGAACTCACCATGGACAAGTATTTCTTCGAAAAGATCCGCCCGATCATGGGGAATGCTCTCAAAGACGGCAACAAATCCAACTGGCCGCTCATCACCCTCAATCTCGACCTGAAATCCGAAGAGCCCGATCACCTCATCGCCATCTGGGACTTGCTCAGCAAATATCGCGATTGGATCACCACCGCTCCGCGCGAAGCCGACGAATCCGCCATGCAACCGCTCGACGTGAAGCCCCTCCTGGTCCTCACGGGCGAATCCGACAACCAGGCAAAGATTTTCGAAGACCGCGTTCCGGTCGGCGACCGTCTTCTGGTTTTCGGAGCCGTCCGCACCAACACGCAGGATCCCATGGCCGCGCCTGAGGTAATCGAAGCCGGCAAGCCCTCAAACTATCGCCGGTGGTGGAATAATCCGTGGGGCGTCGTCGAACGCGGCGGCCAGACAAAGGCCGGCGACTGGACGCCCGACGACGAAAAGCGCCTGCGCAGCCTCGTGCAATATGCCCACACGCAAAATCTCTGGATTCGTTTCTACACGCTCGATGGAGCCACCGCCGCCGAACTCAGTTGCCGCGGCTGGTTCCGTCAATACGACTTCGGCACTCTCGCCGCCGCGAAACTGCGCTGGCGCGCCGCAGCCGCCGCCGGCGTCGATTACATCGCCAGCGACCAGTACGAACAACTCGCCGCCTTCCTTCACCAACTCGCGCCAACCGCGCATAAATAACCCGCGGCGAACTGGCGCCAAGAAAATGAATTCGGTATCATCCACTCCGGGTTCACGTGCCACGATGAAATCCGCCCCGGCGCGCCTGCTTGGCTCACTCGACGCTTTCTCTCAAGACGCCCGCTTCGGACTGCGCGTCCTGGGGCGGAATCCCGGGTTTGCCGCCGTCGCCATCCTGACGCTCGTATTCGGCATCGGCGCCAATACTGCGATCTTCAGTCTTGTGAATACCGTTTTCTTGAATACGCTTCCCGCAGCGAACCCGCACGAGCTCGTGCTGTTTTCCGAGGTGACTTCCATGGGCGGCATGTCCGGCGTCCAAACCGGCACCTGGCAGCGTTTCTCGAGTGACGACTACGAATACTTCCGCGATCACAACCAGTCGTTCAAAGAACTCGCGGCCTATCAGACTGACCGTACGGTACTCAGCGTTCACATCGCAGGCGCCCAACTGGCGGAATCGGCGCGTAGCACGATGGTCTCGGGAAATTTCTTCCCCTTCCTCGGCATCCGCGCCGCAGCCGGAAGATTGCTGTCGCCCGATGACGACCGAGCCTCCTCCGCGCCGGTGGCCGTGCTGGACTACGGCTACTGGACGCAGAGATTCCACAATGATCCCGCCGCAATCGGCGAAACGATCGAAGCTGACGGAATTCCGTTCACGATCGTGGGTGTCGCGCCACGCGGATTCTCCGGGATGAACTTCTTTTTTTCGCCGAGCTTCTGGATCACCCTGGCGCGACAGCCGGAGGTCATTCCGGGCAGGATTTTCACCGAAGAACCCCACGAATATTGGCTCAACTTCGTTGGGCGGCTGAAACCGGGCGTCACGTTGCGGCAAGCCGAAGCCGTCGTAAACGTGCAACTGAATCAGTTGCTCCACGGGCAAACCGAACGCTATGGCGAAACAGATCAGGACATCGCCAATTCACACATCCAGCTTTCAGGCGGAGCAGGGGGCATTTCATATATTCGCCTCCAATATTCGCAAGCTCTGCAAATCTTGTCGGTCGTGATGGGAATCGTGCTGCTCATGGCCTGCGCGAACGTCGCCAACCTTTTGCTTTCCCGTTCGGCGGCGCGGGAACGGGAAATTTCCGTGCGCCTGGCGGTCGGCGCCAGCCGAAGCAGATTGATCCGCCAGTTGCTGACCGAAAGCCTGCTGCTTGCCATCATCGGCGGCGCGCTCGGAATTCTTGCGGCGAAATGGGGCGCGCAGGGGCTCGCTCTGCTCGTGACCGGCAACACGGGTCTTGCGCAAGGTTCGCTCGACACGAAGGTGCTTGGTTTCTCGATCGGTGTTTCACTCGTCGCTGGAGTTCTGTTCGGCCTCGTACCGGCGCTGCGCGCCGGCCGTGCGGACTTGGCCGCCCCAATGAAAGGTTCCTCGAACTCGCCACTGCGGTTCAATCTGCCCAATGGAATTGTCGTGTTTCAGATTGCCGGCTCGGTCGTTCTGCTGATCGCGGCCGGACTTTTCGTACGCACGTTTCAGAAATTGGCCGACCAGGAACTCGGATTCGACGAAGACCACATTCTGGTAGTGGGCATCGATCCTCAGCGCGCAGGCTACCAACCCGAACAAACGCCGCCTCTCTATCAGTCATTGATCGCACGCTTTGAAGCGATTCCCGGCGTCCGTTCCGCGACCTTGGATAACTACAATCCGCTGTCCGGCAGTTCCTGGAGCAGCAACTTTGCAATCGAAGGCAAACCGCCGATCACCGACCGCACGGCTATCGTGGAAAAGGAACTCGTCGGTCCGAAATATTTTGAGACCGAAGGAATCCCGATTCTTCTAGGTCGCGATATCGGCGCAGAAGACCGCGCGGGCCTGCCGCTCGTAACCGTTATCAACGAAACGATGGCGCGCAAATACTTTCCCGGTGTGAATCCCGTGGGAATGAGGTTCTCGCTCGGCTCGCCTTTTAATCCAAAGGAGTCGATGACGATCGTCGGCGTCGCCGCTGACGCGCGTTACTATTCGCTGCGCGACCCGGTACCGCCGATGGAGTTTGCTGCCGCCTTACAGGTGCCCGATGCGGACTCGCACAACGCGGGCTATCTTCGCGACATTGAGGTTCGCACGGCCGGTGATCCACAGGCCGTTGCGGAGTCCATTCGCCCCGCCGTGAAACAGGTAGCCGCGGATCTTCCCGTCACAAGTTTGCGCCCCCTCAAAACCGTCGTGGACAACACTCTGCGCCAAAATCGCGCGGTGGCCGAACTCTCGGCCGGATTCGGCGCGCTGGCTCTGCTGCTTGCCTGCACCGGTCTGTACGGAACGCTTGCCTATCGGGTTTCGCGACGCACGCAGGAAATCGGCGTTCGTATGGCGCTTGGGGCGCAGCGATCAAGCGTCCTTTGGCTTATCACCAAGGAAGGATTGCTGCTGATCTTTCCTGGACTCGCCCTCGGCGTTTTCGCCGCGCTGGTCTCTTCAAAAATCGTCGCGAACCAGCTTTTTGGAGTCAGCCCAAACGATTTTCTGACGTTTGCTTCAACCGCTGCCCTCTTGCTGATCGTCGCGCTGGTCGCCTGCTGGATTCCCGCGCGCCGGGCCACGCGTGTCGATCCCATGATTGCCCTTCGCCATGAGTAGCACGTCGGCCTTGCCCAGGTCGGTCTTGCCCTCGATTGCAGCGCGCGGCACACCTGCCTGTTCATCGCGCCATGTCTCAGCGATACACTCGGAGGCGTGTTTCAGCGAGCACGGGGCGCACTCGGGCCCCCGGCTCTTCAACCCATAAATGTCAGGGTCGGCGTTGTAAACGCCGGCAGATTCGGGAAGATCGAAGCGAGGTTCGCCGGCGCGACGCCGAACCACTGCGCGAGCGTTGCGCCATATTGATCGACCGACGTCGTAGGAATCCAGCGGCCGTTGTTCCCCGCGTCGTTTGGCCCGCCCAATGCAAACGTCGGGAACGTGCCGTATACGTCGCCCCCCTGCACCGCCCCACCCACGATCAAATGATTTGATCCCCACGCGTGGTCGGTGCCGCCGTTCGAGCCCGGTTGATACGTGCGGCTGAAATCCGAAAGCGTGAACGATGTGACCGACTGCGGCACGCCCAATTCGATGGTCGCGTTGTAAAACGCCGTGAGCGCCGGATCGAGCTCCGAGAAAAGGTTCACCTGCGTTGGCAACTGCGTCGCGTGCGTGTCGAATCCGCCCAGCGAGCAAAAGAAAATCTGCCGCGCCAGGCCCAGCGTCGACCGCGCCTGAATGATTTGCGCCACCTGTTTCAGTTGGTTGCCGATTGAGGTTGTCGGGAACGCCGTTTGCAGCGCTGGCAGACTCTTCAGCGCCGAAGCGAGCGTGGCACTCTGCTCGAGCGAATAGTTCATCACCGAGTCGGTGTCCTGCACGAGCGTGACGCCGGAATCCAGATTCAACAACTGTTGGAATGCGACGAGCCGACCGTTCGAAGCGCCAGACCCGTTATAGCCGGTAAGTCCCGGCGAATTTCCTGGCGAGAGCGCGTAGGGCTGCGTCTGCGCGCCGCTGCAAAGAATCGCGCCTCCCGCGACAGAGGTGATCGGCGGAAAACTCGACCCCGCGTTGAGCGATTGCAAAGCGTCTGCGGTGCGTCCGGCCCATCCCGTCGCGCTGAATCCGGTGAACTGCGCCGTCTGCCACTGCGATTGCTGATCGGAATGTGAGAAAAGATTCTGCGGCAGGGTCACCGTGCTGGAGGTGCCGGCCAGATATTGGGCACGCGTCAGCGTCTGTGCCAGAGTCCCCACGTTCGCGAGCACGGCCATCTGCCCGCCGCTGAAGAGTCCTTGCAACCCGGTCATGTTGGGATGCAGGCCGTACATATTCTCGCCCGATGCATTCGTCGTCTTGGAAACGATGGGCAGGATCGAAGTCTGTGGCAACGCAAGTGTCGAACGAATCGTCGCGTAGTTCTGGTAGCCCGCGTTATCGTTCGGCACGATCATGTTGTTCGCGTCGTTGCCGCCGAAAAGGAAAATGCAGACCAGTGCCTTGTAGTCGGTCGCGCCGGCCGCGTAGGCGTGAATCAGATTCAGCCGCCCGAGCGTTGCAGTCAGCGCAAAGGACGCCGCGGTGCAGCAGCTCGCCCGAAAGAAACTCCTGCGCGAAACCCTCTGTTCGAGATTCATGTTTCCTCCCGCGCCCCGATTTCCGAAAAGGTCCTAGTGGTAAACCTGGTACTGCGATGAAGAGGCGATCAGATAAATCGCCGTCTTGGCCTGCGTCACTCCTTGCGTGCTTCCCGCTGGCACCGACTGCATCGCGGTCAGAATGCTGTTCTGCATATCCGCGGACATCGTGCCGTGCATCATCAGTGTGTTCAGATTCGCGAGCAGCGCGCTAGGACTCGCCGCCTGCGCGCCGTAGCCCGAAAAATCAATCGTGGTGGTCGTTCCAATCGAGCCGAAAGCGAAGGTGTTTACCCAATTCGCGCGCGCGAGCGCGGTCGCCGTCGTCAGCAACTGAAATTCAGGAGCCGGATGGCCTGTGGTCGTCGCGAAAAATGGAGAATAGAAATTGAAAACGCTCGGTGAGAAGAGCGCGTTCTCGCCCATCGACGACCCCTGCCCCGCAAGGTTCGCTCCGTCGGTCGTTGCGCCAAATGCGCGCAGCAAACCGGTCATGAAAAGGATCGGCTCCTGCAAATGCCCGTCACCTGCGACGGCCGTCGCGGGCGAGTCGCCGCGCCGCGCTTCCGGATCCATCAGAATCGCGGTGATCACAGCTTTCATATCGCCGCGAACGCCCGATCCGTTGTTTTTGAACACATCCGCCACGCGCTGGATGTAGGCCGGGCTCGGATTGCTGGTCACAAGATGCTGCACGAGCCGCAGCGCAACAAATGGCGGCACGTTGGGATGATTAAAAATGTTGTCCATCGCGCCGGAAAGGTCCTGTTCGGCGGTTTGGCCAGCCGCTAGCGATCCGCTGTTCGCCACGCCCGAATAGGTCAGCAGTTGTTTCACGGTTTCGTCGTGGTTTGATTCAAACGCTACCATCGGCCCGGTCCAGTACGCCGGGTTGTGCTTTTGCAGCGTCGCGCCCGGCATCGTCGGATATGTCCATCCGGTGTAGGCTCGCGCAAACGCCTCGACCGTATCCTGGGTATACGTCGGTATCGGTGCTCCGCCGCTGATCTGGACCGACCCGTCCTCGTTCAACTCCGAGAGCCCGATCGAAAACAGCTGCATCGTTTCACGCGCGTAATTTTCGTCCGCGTGCGTGCCGGTCGTCGTGTTGGGCTTGTCGTTATTCACCATATCCAGGTAGTGGCCCATCGCCGGGGAAAGCGTCACGTCCTGCATGATCTGGCGATAGTTGGTGAACGCGTCGTTCTCGAGCAGATTCAGGTAAGGGGTATACCCCTGCGGCGTGTTGATCTTGTCGCCCGCAATCACAAAAATCTGCGCGAGAGCAAACGCGACACGTTGGCGCAATTGGTCGGGTGCGGTGATCAGCTGTACGAAATAGCGTTGCTGCAGCGGCGTCAGATTCGTCTCGCTCGCTGCAGGATCGGCATACACCGTAACCGGCATGTTGAACTGATTCGTCAGATAATTCTGCAAGCCAGTCTGCTCGACCTGCGCGATGAGCGCGCTAGTCGGCCCGAAGGTGGTTTGCTCGAGGAATCGGTCGGCGACGTTCGCAGAAAGGCCGGCGCTCTGGACCGTTATCGTGGTGGAGCCGGAAACATTCGAACTTGTGGAAACGGCGGCTTCGATCGTGACTTGGGGAGTTCCGGGGACGCTCATCGGCGCGGTGTAGATCGCGATCGATCCGCTGCCCGCAATCGTACCGACGGTCGAATTGCCACCGGGAACGCCGTTCACAGACCAGGTGAACGTCGCCGAGGACATGTTGGTGACAGATGCGGTCAAATTGTCAGTGCCGCCCGCCAGCACGCTCGGGTCAGAGGATACGATGCTAACGGTAGGCGGACTTCCGCCCCCGCATCCGCAGAGAAACGCAGAAAAAAAGCCCGACGTGACCACGCCGAGCCATCGAAGACGGCCCATAGAACGACCCCCCAGATTTCAGCGTTGCCGGGATTGTACGCTGGAGGGACACAACCCTAGGTAGTCAAAAAAGTTGCGAGGGGTTCTCTCCGCGCCTCGTTATCGCCTTTTCGACTCCCAACCGAATTTCGAGCGGATTATTCGTGTCGCAGAGCGACCATCGGGTCGACGCGCATCGCACGGCGGGCGGGAATGAGCGACGCAGCGACAGCGGAGACCAGGAGTACGATTGCCACAGCGCCGATTGCGAGCGGATCGATGGCGGTCACTTGATAAAGCGTCGATTCCATCAGGCGGCCAACCGCATACGCACCCCCAAGTCCAACAGCCAAGCCGATGAGCGCGAGTGTCATTCCTTCGCGCAGGACGAGCAAGAGCACCCGCCGTGGCGCGGCGCCGAGCGCCATGCGCAACCCGATTTCATTGGTGCGTTGCGAAACAGCGAATGACATAACGCCGTAGATGCCGATCGCGGCAAGCATCAGCGCTACACCGGCGAAGCCGGCGAAGAGCACGGTAGCAAAGCGGTAGCCCGAGAGCGATTCGTCGATGATCTGGTCCATCGTCCGCACGCGGTCGATGCCCAAGTCGGGGTCAACCGATTGCACGATGGCCGCGACGCTATTGGTGGCGTCGGCCGGATTTCCGGTCGTGCGCAACGCGATGTCCGCCCCCGGCCAGGGATTCTGCCAGAAAGGGACCAATACTTCGGGAGTTTGATTCGAGCCGGGGTCGGCGCTCGGTACGTCGCGAAATACTCCGACCACCCGCCATTCGACCGGATCGGCGAGAGTCCGAGTGCCGGGAATCGAAGGTCGAATGAAGAGTTGCTGCTCGAGCGGATCGACATTCGCAAGATAACGATGTGCCAGAGTTTGGTTGACCATCATAACCGGCACGACTCCCGCCAAATCCTGATCGGTGAAGCCCCGGCCTTGCGTGATCTGAATTCCAAACGTGCGGAAATAACCGGGCGTGACCATCGTGAACCCTGCGCTTGGACGCGACGACGGGTCGTCGGACGAATGTCCAGCGACACTGAAGCTCTTCGATCCGAAATCTCCGAGAATCGGCGCGCCGGTTGCGACGGTGGCTGACGAGACGCCCGGAATCGCTTCGATCTTATCGAGCAGTTGGCGATAGAACGCGTTGATTTGATCGGCGTTCGAAAGGCGCGTAGCGCCGACGGGCAATCGGAATGTGAGCAGGTGGTCCTGCCGGAAGCCGAGATCGGCGCGGGCCAGTTTCCAGAAACTGTGCAGCATAAGTGCAGCGCCAGAGAGTAGCGCGAGCGCCAACGCAAATTCGGTGACGACCAGCGCACGGCGAACTCCATGACGGCCCGCGCCGGCACCGGTGCGGCCGCCCTCTTTGAGAACATCGTTCGGACTACGATGCGAGCTTTGCCACGCAGGAGCGCATCCGCACAAAACGCCGGCGAGCAAAGTCGCCACCGCGCTGAAGACCAACACCGACAAATTCAGGCTTACGTCGGCTTCGGTCGGAATCGAGTAGGGCGGCAACAGAGCAACGATCGCGTGGAGCAGCGCCCATGCGAGCCCGATACCCAGTACACCACCAATGACCGAAAGCGCGAGGCTTTCTGCGAGAAATTGCGTGAAAAGTTGTGAGCGCGTTGCGCCCAATGCGGAGCGAATGGCAACTTCCCGCCGCCGGATGGTCGCACGCGCGAGCAGCAGGTTCGCGACGTTGGCGCAAGCAATCAGCAAAACAAAACCGACCGCGCCGAGAAGCAACCAGAGGTCTTTGATCGTGTCCTGGCCTGTGAAATCGTTTCTCAGCGCCTCGACGCGAGCACTCCAGCCGCCGTCGGAAGCGGGATAGGTCTCCGCCATATGGTGCGTGACCGAGTCCATGTCTGCGTTTGCCTGCGCGATGCTGACGCCCGGCTTAAGGCGCCCCATCACGACAAGCCAGCGATAGTCGCGGGTGATCTGCTGCGGGATGAACGCGAGCGGGATAAAAATCTGAGATTCGAAGCGGTCAGACATTCCCGCGGAAAGCACGCCGACAACCGCGTAGGACTCGCCATTCAGGCGTATTTGTCGGCCTACGATCGAAGGATCGCCGCCAAAGCGCGTTTGCCATAGTCGATGCGTCATGATGACAACGTGATCGTTGCCTGGTGTGCCTTCCGCAGCCAAAAAGCCGCGACCAAGCGCAATCGGAATCCCCTGCATGGTGAAAAAGTCCGGCGAAACGATTCGTGCGGTAAGCACTTCGGGGCGGCTCGACGACGAGAGGCTATAAGTGCCGTTGCTCCAGGCGACCAGATCCTGAAAGGCCGAGCTTTCGCGCTGCCAATCCAAAAAATCGGCCGTTGAGATGGAGTTGCGGTGGCCGTTGACTTGCGACCAGACCATGACGAGTTGATCGGGTTTTGGATAGGGGAGCGGCGCAAGTAGCGCACCATAAACCACGCTGAACATGGCCGTGTTCGCCCCGATTCCCAGTGCCAGCGTAAGTACGGCAACGCTGGCGAACCCGGGATTTTTGCGCAGAGTGCGTAAACTGAGGCGAATTCCCTGCCAGAAAGTTCTCAGTGTCGGCAGGCCGCGCCGGTCTCGATACTCCTGTTTGGTTTGCTCGACGCCGCCGAGCTTGATGAGAGCCTGCCGGCGCGCCTCTTCGGGGGTCATGCCGGCGCGCAGATTGTCTTCGATGTGAAAGCAAAGATGGCTGTCGAGTTCGTCGGCAAGTTCGCGTTCGCTCTGGCGCGAGCGAAGCGGGGAGGTGAGGCGCAGAAGCCAACAGCGGAGCGTGCGCATGGCCAATCTCTCCTGTCCACCTATTGGAAAACCATAGCGAGGATGCCACACAGTCCTATTGGTATGCAATAGAGGAACAGTACGTACCGAGTCGAGCGGCATTACGCGCCTAGACGGTCGCGTTCGCGGTTTGGGTGGAGTTACTGATCGAAGGGCTGGCGGCTAGACGGCAACTCTATGGTGTTCGCTCGATTTCAAAGGCTTATGTGCAATCGGAGGAAAATGGACACGCCAGAAGCTTGTCGCGGCGTCAACGAACTCGAATCCCACCTTGCATTTGCCGCCGTGCGCGGGTCCGACGAAAACGATGCGGGCTTCCTGTTGTTCCTGGGTGGACCGATTGGTGACCACGATCGTCGTTCCCTTTTCCAGGTTGGCCGAAAGACCAACCAGTCCGCCGTGAGCGCTCACACAAAGCATCTGAGTGGACTCAGTGAAGGATTGGCTCTGCCTGTTCGATCCCGCGATTAGGACGGGCAACGATAAACCGAGTCTCTTACTGCGCCGCCGCGCACGCGAGGCGGCCGTGCACGGGGTCACGGGCGTCATATGCAACCAATAATGGGCTGACGCCCAAGTCCAGACAATGGACCAGCCGGGCTAAACCGAGTAGTCCTATAGTCCCGCCTCCTGGGGAGTCATCTGCGGAACATCCTCAAAGCTCGGACCAGAGCCTGCGCTCCTCGCTGTCCGGATCGTCGACGACTTCGCACTGCGCGTTGATGAACATCGTTTCGCGCTTTTCGAGTGTGTACGGCGGCCAGTGAGGAAGGCCTTCGAAATTGGGATCGCTGTTACGCGCAAAACTCGTCCAGGCATGGCTCATGTTGGCCGCCGCCTGGAAGCGCTCAGGTCGATTGCCTAGCAAACCAGTGAGATTAGGGTGGTCGAATTTGAGAGCCATCTCCATGGCGTGCGAAGCCTTCATCGGATACGGCGGATCGTCGTTCGCGAGCACTTCAGATTCGTAAGTCATCTGATACATGTAAACGGGCGCGCCGTTCTGGGCCGTTTTGCGCTCGGCCATCTTAATTGCATTAGCGCGAAACATTTGGGCCGTCTGGATCGCGACAAGCAGATCGGTGGGCGAAGCGTTGGGACGCGAGCGATGGTAAACCTCGAGCACGCGATCGGCTTTATCGTGGAATATTGCCTGCAGGCGCTGCCGCAATCCCGCGTCGTCCATCGTGAAGACGGCTTTGTTGCCGCGCAAAAACAGAAGCGCCTCATCCTTGTTGGTACCGATGATCATCGGAATGTCTTTCGAAAACGGTGGCGCAACAGGATCGTAGGGATTGGCAGGAATGTAATGTCCGTCGACGACCGGCGAAAATGCGAGCGGCCGTCCCGGTGTCGCAGCAGCACCCGAGGGAACGACGGAAATCACGTCCAATATGTTGGTCAGCGGCATCTTTACCAGATCACGCGCGGTCTTTTCCGTCAGTCCAAGTCGTTCCAAGGTGCGGTGCGCTGTTTCGTTCGCCCGATCCTTTGGCGTAAGGTCAATCGCGGAGCCGCTTTCGACGCTGGCCTTCTGAAACATTCCGTGCGCGCCAGGCATCGCGGTCAGCGTCGTGGTCTTATATCCGCCGCCGGACTCGCCGAAGATCATGATGTTTGTCGGATCGCCGCCAAAGGCGGCGATATTTTCCACGACCCACTGCAGTGCGGCTTGGATATCCAGCACGCCCGCGCAACCCGATGCGGCGTACTCTTCACCGAGAATGTCGCCCAGATAAAGGAACCCGAGCAGGTTCAAACGGTGATTGTGCGTAACGAAGACGACGTCGTAGTTCTTTGCGAGCGCCGTGCCGTCATGATTCGAGTCGCCCGGAGGCGTGGGCGCCCCGCCGTTGCCGGTGTTCCAGCCGCCACCGTGCGAATAGAACATCACGGGCCGCTTGCGACCGTCGTGCACCCCCTGCGTCCAGATATTCAGGAAGAGGCAGTCTTCATCGGTGGGCGGCACGATCAGATTAGTGGACCATCCAGGATCACGCGCCTGAATCGCCTGCGGCCCGTAGGCGATCGCCTCGCGCACGCCGTTCCACGGCTTGACCTTTACCGGTGGCTTGAACCGGTTTTCGCCCGCCGGCGATTCCCCGTAGCGCACGCCCTTGAACGAAATCACGCCGTCTTGGCTCACGCCACCGAGCTGACCGCCGTTCGTTTTCACGACGACGTTTGCCGTGCTCGCGCTCTTTTTCGCATAGGCCGCGCGATCACCGAGAGCCCCAATGATTGCGGGCGCTAGGAACCCTGCGCCGGCGATGCTGGAAACCGTGCCAAGGAAATCGCGCCGTCCGATCGATGCACTTGTATCTGCAGACGCGCGAGGATTCTTACGACGAGCAATCATTTTGTGCTCCGCGTGTGGAATTGTTGCGGCGAGTATATCGCAGACCCGCTCCCGATCCTCGCCGGAAACCACGCGAACCCCTTGCCGCCATTGCGCGGCCAAATTGGCTTTTCCGCGCTCTTACCGCCTCGGCACGGCCTTTCGAGGCCGCCGAAAAAGCGTGTGTTATAATTTTTGCTGTTCAGGACATAAAGGGCGTTTATGTCCCCCGGAGAAAGCCCATGCCGCTCACGAAGACGGAGAAAATCTGGCACAACGGTAAGTTCATTCGCTGGGATGACGCGAAAATTCACGTTCTCTCCCACGTGATTCATTACGGCTCTGCCGTATTCGAAGGGATTCGCTGCTACGAATCGGCGAACGGGCCCGCGATTTTCCGGCTGCGCGACCACATGCAGCGCCTCGTCCACTCCGGGCACATCTATCGCATGGATTCTCCGATTTCGCTCGACGATCTTTGCAGCGCCGCGGTCGAACTGGTGCGCGCAAATCAAATGAGCGCGTGCTACATCCGGCCCGTGATGCTCCGCGGCTATGGCGAAGTGGGCGTGGATTCCCGCGGCTGTCCGATTGAAATCTATATGGCCTGCTGGGACTGGGGCAAATATCTCGGCGAAGAGGGACTGGGCAAGGGAATTGACGTGTGCGTGAGCTCGTGGAACCGCCCGGCACCGAATACGCTTCCACAAATGTCGAAAGCGGCCGCCAACTACATGAACTCGCAGCTGATCCGTATGGAGGCCAAGGTGAACGGCTACGAAGAAGGCATCGGGCTCGATCACAACGGCCACGTCGCCGAAGGCTCAGGCGAAAATATTTTCATCGTGCGTAACGGCACGGTCTACACGCCAGAGATCGCCCAGGCCGGACTTTCGGGTATTACGCGCGACTCCGTGCTCGCGATCTGCCGCGATCTGGGTATCAACGTGATCGAGCAGGCGATTCCGCGCGAGAGTCTCTACATCGCGGACGAAGTTTTCTTCACCGGCACGGCCGCAGAGATCACGCCGATTCGATCGGTCGATCGCATCGTCGTCGGAACGGGTGCGCGCGGGCCTGTCGCCAAGCGCATCCAGGAAGAGTTCTTCTCCATCACCAGCGGAAAAAAACAGGACCGCCACGGCTGGCTTACACCCGTGGGCGTCCCAACCACTGCCGCGCGTTAACCGTCAGCCACAGAGTCAGAGGCGCACAGAGTTTAGCAGGTCAAAACCTCAGGAAGGTGCTTTGGCGTTTCTCTCTCAGTCTCTGCACGCCCCTTTGGCAGACTTTTCATTTTCTTCTCTCGGCGAATCCGCTACAATCCGGCCCGGTTCATCCACCTCATCGCAGGCCAATTGCGGATTGGCATTCTCGGACCGGAGGCTTTTTCCATGTACAGTCTGCCGCAGAAACTCGTCGCGGAATTTGTCGGCACGTTCACGCTGATTTTCATCGGTGCCGGGTCGATTTGTGCCGACCAATATATGAAGGCGGGCGGTGGGCCGGGCGCCGGCTTGCTAGCGATAGCGGCCGCGCACGGCCTCGCCATCGCGATCATGGTCACAGCGGTTGGACACATTTCCGGCGGCCATTTGAACCCCGCCGTGAGCATCGGATTCTGGGTCTCGCGGCGTCTCGGCACGATTCAAACGCTC
>Ga0210401_10003207_pt1 | contig 17582 bp, 16 predicted proteins | sample IncBWH32MmetaG_FD_150866 | JGI IMG/M metagenome (GOLD analysis project Ga0210401, IMG submission 150866) | Forest soil microbial communities from Barre Woods Harvard Forest LTER site, Petersham, Massachusetts, United States - Inc-BW-H-32-M | ecosystem: Environmental > Terrestrial > Soil >... | reverse complement strand
TTTTCTGTGACCCAACTTATCTCAACTCTTTCCCTCTTTCTATCTGCCAAAGTACAAACACGCGGTAGCGTCCGCCGCGCCAGCGGCTTCGTCCAAATCGCGATTACGCTCTAAACCCCCTCAATGAGCGAAATCACCTGATTACAAAAATAATCCGAAACTGCGCTACACTTGGCCTCGAAATAGTTACGCGTGCCCGACCATCGCCCCACTCGCCGTCAAGTCCTATACTTCATTCCCGCAACCCTCCTCTCTCTCCGAACTCGCTCGTTTGGGTCGAAGTCAGCCACCACAGCGCTTACCGCTAAGCTTCGTGAGTTCATCGAAACCCGGCAGGTCGCCGGAATTGTTGCTCTCGCCTCCCGCGCCGAACGCGACGTTTACTTGGAAGCTTTCGGTTGGCAGGACCTGGAGCGCCACGTTCCCATGCGCACCTCGACCATCTTCGACATACGCTCCATGACTAAAGAGATTACCGCCACCGCGCTCATGTGCCTCGTTGAAGATGGCAAGCTTCATCTCGACGATGCCGTGTCCACTTACCTGCCCGAGTTCGCCTCCCTCAAGGTCGCGCCTCCTGGCCAGTCGCCGCGTCCACCATCGCGTCCGGTCACACTGCTCGACCTGCTGACTGAAACCTCAGGCATGGCACAGGAGCGTCCCGCGGCGATCGCGAACATAACACGCGTGTTGGACCGCCCGCTTGCCGAGGTGGTCAAAATCATCGCAACTCAACCACTCATCGCCGACCCCAGCGCGCCCTGGCTTTACTCCAGCATGGGATACGCAGTCCTCGGCCGTGTCATTGAAATCAGGAGCGGCCAACCGTACGAACATTTCGTCGCCGATCGCATCCTGCAACCGCTCGACATGCGCGACAGCTTCTTCTTCCCACCCCGTGAAAAGTGGCCACGAATCGCCACGATGTACAACCTCGAAACCAAGCCACTGCACCGAGACGTCATCGACATCTACCGCAAGGGCGCAAAGTACTCCGCTCCCGAGTTCGGCATGTTTTCTACTGCGCGTGACATGGAACGTTTCTTCCGCATGATGATGAACGGAGGGACGCTTGACCGACGCCATATCATGAAATCCGCAACCGTCCGCACCATGCTCCAGCCGCGCGTCCCCACTTCACTCGAGGGCATCTCGCAAGGACTCGCCTGGTTCATATGCAACGACCCCTCCAAGCAAACCGACCTGCGTATCACCAATGGCAGCTTCGGAGCTGCTGGCGCTTCCGGTACCTTCGGCTGGATTGATCCCGACCAGCAACTAATCCGCCTTTTCTTCATGCAGCGCTTCGGCGGCACAGACGCCGAGCGCAACAAATTCATGCACCTCGCAGCCGACGTCAGTTAACAACCCTGTCGGATCTCGAAATAAAAGGTCAGTGATTTACGAAAAATCGCGATAGCGCTCATTGACCGAGATGTCGGGCCGCCATGAAAGCCCTATGCCCCGCAGATTTGACGTACGCTGAAAACTTGGGCAAGATTTAGGCAAAGAATCAGGGCCTTCGGGGCAGTTTCCCAAGGAGAGAGCGCAGCAAAGGCAATCGAATCAAAGGGGTTTAGGTTGTACCCATGAAGTACCGCGCCCTATGTCCTAAATTAGCTTGATACGCCGTAAAAGTCTACCCGTCCAAAAATGGAGCACTCGTTCGTTCCCTGATGCAGGAACGCAGCCGGCTATTTGGGTTTTCCCAGCCTCGAGTATTGCCACGCAGCCGAGACGCTCTGGTAGTTGCCGCCGAACCGGATGTAGGTGCCATTGTTGTAGCTGAACTTCAGAGACTGGTGTTTCGTAACCTGAATCGCAACGGTGCCTCCCAAGCGGGAGTTCGACTGCTGTGTGAGAGGGTTTGAACTCCGTTCACACTGGTCTTCCCGCCGAACCAGTAATTCCCGTCAAGCGAAGCTCACGGCCGCGGCTTGAAGTCGTAACTCAGGTGCCCTTCAAATGAGCCAATGGGACTTTACGATTGCGATCGCGTGCCCGGGTAGAAGCTGTTATGCGACCAGAAGTCGTTGTTCGTAGTGAAGAGTCACACTCCCATGTACCCGTCGAGCACCCATTTGGCAACAAGGCAAGGATGATCAAGAAACGCGGGCAGGAGGCGAAGCGGCAGGCCTTATACCGGATGAGCGGTGTCGATATGACGCAAATCGATGCCATCGGGGCGGAAACGGTAGAAGTCGTGCTCAGCGAATACGGCTCCGATTTGAGCCGCTTCCCCACGGAGAAGCAGTTCGTCTCCCACGTCACCTTGCCCCCCGTATGCCCAAAAGCGGGGGCAAGCCCGTAAGGAAGAAAAAGCGGAATAGCGCGAGCACCCGTGTGGCGGCGGCGTTACGAATGGCAGCGTTGTCGATGCGCTACAGCCAGACCGCCCTGGGAGCGTACTACCGGAGAATGGCGCAACGCCGCGACGGAGATATTGCCGTATTCGCGACCGCCAGAAAATTGGCTACTCTGATTTACCGCTTATTGCGATGGGGCCAGCCGTACATCGACGAAGGCGCAGCCGCATACGAAAACCGCTACCGCCAGCACCGCATCCACCGCTTGGCGGCCACGGCTAAAGAACCTGGCTACCAGCTGACCGCCGTAAGTGCTTGACCCAACCCTAAGAGCAGAGAAGTCACAGGCCAGATGCGCCCGAATTGTCGCACAACTATCAGTCTTGCCAGTTCAAGAATCCCTTCTCGCCGTGTAGGCTGCACTAAATTCTTTACCGGAGTATCCCTATGCGAAAGAGATTATTGCCGATGCTGATACTGTTCCTGGTTGAGTTTGCGGCGTCGCAGGCGGTTCAGCAGAGCCGGACGCTCATCATAAACGGCCAGTCCGGACAAGTCTCGGTGCTGCAGATGAACGGCCGATCCTTCGTCGATCTCGAAGCTCTGGCACAGCTCGCGAATGGAAGCCTCGGCTTTCAAGGCGATCAGATCGTGTTGAGCCTTCCTGCCTCCGCCGCGAACGCTCCAGCGAAAGCCCCATCGGCCCGCCCGCCCGCCAATTCCGCATTCTCCAAGGAATTCATGACCGCAGGCATCGAAACCATGTCTGTAATCCGGGAGTGGCGAAGTGCGCTTGCCAACGCCATCGAGAATGGCTACCCGGTGAGTGCAAACTGGGTCGAGAGCTATCGCGCCCGAGCGGTGCAGAGCCTGAGGTTGGCGTCCGTAGCGGCGTCAACCGATTCGGACCAACAGGCCCTTCAACTGCTCACCGATGAGCTGGACAACATGCAAAAATGGAGCGATAAGATTCTGAAAGCTCGCAAGGACATGGATGCAGCGAAATACATGTCTCCCGACGCGCTGAATAACGATCCCCTGTTCCAGAAAATCCTGAACTGCGCGCACTCTCTGGCGGCCATGTCGGCCAGCGGCCAATTTCAGGACGATGGATCCTGTCACTAGAATCTGCTTGGGAAGATGGTGACCGGGCTAACTGGAAGCAAGAAATCTGGAGCGGGAGACGGGATTTGAACCCGCGACTTCGACCTTGGCAAGGTCGCACTCTACCACTGAGTTACTCCCGCCCGACAGGCTAGATTATAAACAAGCCGTAACTTCGCGGCAATGGCGGGCACATATCTGATAACGCTAGGCTAGTTCGAAATTCGACAGTGAGCGCCATCGCCATAAGAAGACAGAAAGTCCGCGATTTCGCGGCTGCTGGTCAATTTGCGGACTGGCACGTCCCGCCGGTGAGAAACTCTAAGCGCCTCGATGCGAGGGCGGTTGACCCGATCAAAGTTCCGTATGAACGCCAGCACTTTGGGGAGTTTGCCAATTCGGTGAGCCTCGCCGCCCTTGAACACCCGCGTAATAGCCCGCCAGGCGCAGCACAGTTTTGAGCGTTCGAGCCAAATCACTAAAGTCGCGCGAGGCAATCGGATGTCAAAGGTCGCCACTGCAAAATTACCATCGCTGATCCACGCATCGCCGGCGTGCGCCTTCTCCATCAAGGTTCGGAAAGTGGGAACGTCCTTCTCGTCCAAATGAGGCTGCCAGATGTCGTCCAGACAGATGACAGGTGCGCCCGTGAGTTCGCCAAGCCGTCGCGCCAAAGTAGTTTTGCCGCTGCCAGCGCAACCCAGGATGACGATTCGTGCCACGATTGTTGGCTACCGCAAGAAATTCGCGAGCGTCAGTACGCACAGCCAGTCTTAGGCCTTTGCATCGCTTCGTTGGATTTTGCCGTGATCTGGTTTCGCACGTCCCAAAGATCCTTGTAGAAAAGGTGCTCCATCCTTTGATGCAGAACCTCGACCGGCGTGCCCATCGTGCCAATCACGCCGCCTCCAATAATCCTCTGCGCCAGCTTGAGATGATGAAAGCGAAAGAGGTGTATGCGTTCGTCGAAATCCAGCAGGCATTCCGCCACATCATGCAAGCCAAAGAATTCATCATGCCGCCGGTAAAGGTCATCCACTCTGAGATTCGCCTTGTGTAGCTGGGCGTGGAACACCTCGCCGAGGCGCGGCCCCACATGAAGCATGGAGAGGAAACCCGGCGAATCCAACCCGCTGCCGTGTCCCAATCCGGCCCGGATGATGTGGTAGTCATAAGGCGTGATCGTTTCTAGCACGTGCAGCATCGAGATCGGATAATCGAGCATGAGATTGGCGCGGCGAATCAGCCGCGCCGCGTTCGCGAAATCGCCTTCTTCGATATGCGTGCGTGCCCGTCCCAGTTCCCACGCAACCCCCTTCAGCAGCACCTCCGACGCCTGATGCACAACCTGAAACGTCATCTCGTCTTTATGCAGAAACTCTTCAGGAAGCTTTTGCAGCGATAGCAGTTCATCGGTGCGCAGGTAACGCTCATAGTCGGAAGCGCCCTTGCCTGGCAGAATCGGTTTTTTCAAATCATCCATGCTGCTTGTCTCCAGCTGGTGGGCGAATGGGCTCGCATGGTGGATTTATCTTCGCCCCAGTCCACTGCGGATCCTTCTCCGGGCTCACGATCTCGCCATCGCGCATGTGAATAATACGACCCCCGTAGTTCGCAGCCTCCGGGTTGTGCGTAATCATGAGCACGGTCTGGCCTAGTTCGCGATTGGAATGCCGCAGCATGTCTAATACGATTACCGAGTTCTTTGAATCCAGGTTGCCTGTAGGCTCATCGGCCAGTACAATCGCCGGTTTATTGATCAGCGCCCGTGCCAGCGCGACCCGTTGCTGCTCGCCTCCCGACAGCTCAGAGGGCCGGTGCGACAGCCTTTTCTCCAATCCCAGCAGGCCCACGATCTTGTTGAAATAAGCGCCGTCACGATTTCTGTTCGCTCCAGCAATGTCCACCGCGATATTAATGTTCGAACGCGCATCGAGCGTTGGCAGCAGGTTGAATTTCTGAAATACGAATCCGATCTTGTGCTTACGCATGCGCGTGCGTTCAGCATCGGAAAGTTGAGCGAAGTCATCTCCGTCGATGACGATGCGCCCCGAATCGGCCCGAGCCAGTCCACCCACAAGATAAAAAAGCGTGGACTTGCCACTGCCCGAAGGGCCGACCACACTCATAAACTCGCCCTTATCGACGCTAAAGGAAATCCCGCGCAGCGCGGGTACTTGGACCTTGCCCACGCGGTACGTCTTGTGCACATCCACGGCTTCGATGAGAACTGACATCCAAACAATCGATATTACACGAAGCCGCCACGTCTCGCGTTGCACACGCAGTTTAGAAGTATGCGTCGAGGCGGGGCTGCAGGACTTGTGTCAGGTGCAAAACTTCACTGGACATTCGATTGAATGCGATCATCGTGCGAAGGACTCTGCGCAGTCATTAGCTTGGAAATCGAGAAAGACTATCGGGAACCTGTGCGCTCCAAGCTAAGCGCATTCGTATAGGTAGGTCACCGTGCGACATGCTCTGCGACAAATGCCGCCAGCTTGAATCCCGAGATGCTCCCAACAACAATCCAGAGCAATTCCACCGCAAATAGAGCGATGGCAACTGCATTTTGCGCCTGCTTGGAATATCGCTGGCATCTCAACCACAGTGCTTTCCCTCGCCTCCAGTCCAACGAGACGATCAAAGCCGCCGAGCACAAGTTCCCGAAGGTTCAGCGACTAGATAGCGCAGCGTTCCTCTGCCAGAACGCTTCAGTTCGGTCGTAGCCGCCGCTACCGGCATGAAGAAACCAATACACAAGAACAGGTGCATCAGAGTGACCTGCCCAGACTACGGGTTTTTCGAGGCAGCCCCATCTTCGATCATCCTGACGGACTCCAAGCGAGCCATTGCAATGGAAAGTGGGGTTATCTTTTTGCAGCCGCGTCTTCGAGCAACCGCATCCCCTTCAGGACGGCCTCAGGAACGGTCTTTTCGTAGTGAGCCTCAGTGTCGTGGCAGTGCTGACGTGTCCTAGGGCGTCCCGGCCGGCCACAGAGGCGCCGGTGAGCTCCCTGAGAATCGTTGCGAAGCTGCGCCGTCCAGCGTACAGCGTGTTGAACGCGACACCCTTCGCTTCAAGTGTCGGCTCGATGACACGCTCGACGAACTTCGTGAGGTTGATCGGCTGACCGTCACCGTTCGGAATTCCCAACCGCTCGCCGGGCTGCCGCGCTTCGCGTGCCACAGTGTCAGTGGGATTCTCACGGGCGCGATGAGTGGGGCCGAACGGAGCGACTTCTTCGTCCTCGGTGTCGCGACAACACCTCGACCGATGTAGTCTCAATCCGGCTGGAAGAATTGACGAGGCATGCAGAACCCGCTCGATGCGTTTGAGCTCAAATCCACTCACTCGCTGTAAGAAAGCCAGATATGAGATACCTTCCCGTTCCGCATGCCGAACCGGGCCAAGCTGAGATCTCCGGTGGTAGCACCCGTGCCGTACACCAACTCTTTTTCGCCCGCATCTGGCAGCGGGTCTCCTTTTTTGTACCCTTTAATGAGTTGTTTATAGATTCTCGAATCGATTTTTTCTTCTCGGGATGGCTTTCCGTACGCGTGTAAGACTTCCTGCTCTGAGCTCCCAAGCCCGATTCCTTGGGGAGTCTTCCATCCATTCAACTCGTCTTTTGCAAATGCCACCGGCATGTTCGCGCAAATTGGAAAATCGGAAAGCAAGATGGCATCGACTGTGGGCGGCACTGCCTCAGCGGACCGTAGGTACAGAAAGGCTTCTTGTTCCTTGGATTCGTAACAGTACGGCGCGAATTCCGAGCTTCTTGCCGGCGGTGGTCCCAGTTTCTTCAGCAGGTCGCTGACCAGCGTGTCTCGGTCAATGCAATAAAGCCCCAGACACTTTGGCCCAGAGTATTTTTGTCCACTGGCCAGGCTGGTGGACAACAGCGTCGTGGCCAACAGAATCGATCTAAGCACGAGGCTCTGATTCATTGCTCAACACATCAGGCGGCGCTGCTGCGAGGAGGAGATTGCACTACTTGCGGTTGCGCGCGCTTGGGGCCGCGCTTCCGAACGAGTAACAGGCGGATACGCTCCAGTAACTCGGCCGGCGCATACATTCCTTTGGGCAGAAAAACGTCGGCTTTGCTGTCGCGATCATAGATTTTAACTTTACCCGAAAGAAGAATTACCGGAGTCTGTGGCGAGAGGCTCTTGATCTCTTCGATCAGTTTGGTTCCATCCAGGCCGGGCATGATGAGATCGGTCAACACCAGGTCGACTCCACCCTTCTTAAACCGCTCCAATGCGTCCTCGCCGTCAGTGCAGGTGACCACCCGATAGCCCCGGGTTTCCAGCATCACTTTGCGGATGGAGAGCGATTGTTCGTTATCGTCGACGCAGAGGATCGTTCTTTTTGGTTTCATTCTTTGTTTCCGAAATGGCGAACCGGGCAAACCGCGCGCCGGAGGAGATCCGAAAACTGTCTTGATAGAGATTTCAGAGCGAGATGAATCGTAAAGCTGAAGCTGTCAGATGTAAAGTGCCGTCGATGCTAATGGGAGTTCGGTCCCATTGAAAAATTTCCCCACTTGTGCATGGCATCATTTTTCCTGCACATTCGCACACCATGCTCTCAGAAAGTAACTTCTCCGCGTAGGACCTCGACAACATTTCCACCGACCCGCACATTAACCACTCTGTCATCCTTGCGCGAAGCACGAACAAAAATTCGGCTCGGGCGTTTCATCTCGAGTCCCTGTTCGATCAATACGCGCTCCTCAGGCTTGGCGACGCCATGAGTGACCATCCATGCCGCGGCGCATCCCGCCGCTGAGCCAGTCGCCGGATCCTCGCCGTTGTAGAACATCATGCGGGCGTGCAGCCGGGCTGTGGGATCTACGGTCTCGCGGCTGACAAAGTAGAAAAACTTCCCTCCGGAACGCTGCAGGTATTCGTCGGCGCCCTTCATGTCCAGATGCAGATTGCGGATGATTTCCAGTCCGCGCATCGGCACTACCGTAAAAGGCATGCCCGTCGAGATCGTCTCGATGGGCAAGGATGGATCGATATCGCCGTCCCGAAGTCCGCAGGAGCGCACCACCGCCTCGCGATCGTGACGCTCGCCGAACTTGGGATCGACTTGCGTCATCTCGCCAAATACCGGTTGCCCCGGCTTCTCTTCGAACTGAATTGGAACCTTGCCCACGTTGAGATCCAGCACAATCTCCCGCACTCCCGTCGACCCGCGCAACTGGAATGCGGTTCCCAGCGTCGGATGACCGGCGAACGGCAACTCTTCCTGTACCGTGAAGATTCGCACCCGCACCCCACGTTCGCTTTCGATCGACGATCCACGCGGCAAGACGAACGTGGTCTCGGAAAGATTCATCTCCCGTGCCAGCGCCTGCATTTCTTCGTCGCTCAACCCCCGGCCATCAGTAAAAACCGCCACGGAATTGCCCTCAAGACGCTGCGAGGTGAACACGTCCAACTGCACGAAGGGAAGCCGCCGAAGTTCCGTTGCCATGTCGATAATTGTAGCGCCTAGGACTAGCCATGGTCTTTGCAGCTTGCGAAGAAACTTCCGGCGTTGGAGTTTTTGAAAAGGCACGGCTTCCCAGCCGTGCCGTAAGTCTTCCGTACCTTCGTGTCCTTTGTGGTTATGGAATTTTTTATCGAGCCCGTTTGACTGAATTTTCACCGCCGCGTATCCTGACATGTATGCGCATATGCTCCACGCCGCCCCCGATGTGTAGTTGTACGCGGGCCCCGGCGTGTGGGTAGTGCGGCCAAGGTTTCTCATACCCACCCGGACAACAGAGGTGGGTTTCGCTTTTATTCCTAGAGATCACCCTGTGAAGGACGCGGCGAGTCCCGACTAACCCTATTCACGAAGGAGAGATTTATGAGCACCGACACCTTAACCGAAAACACAGCAAAAACCCTTCGCATCAATGACACAGCTCCCGACTTCACCGCCGAGACCACACAAGGCACAATCAATTTTCACGAGTGGATCGGTGACGGCTGGGCGGTCCTGTTCTCACATCCCAAAGACTTCACTCCTGTTTGCACCACCGAACTCGGCTATATGGCCGGCCTTCAGCCGGAATTTGCAAAACGAAATACCAAAATCATCGGACTGAGTGTGGACCCGGTGACCAATCACAGCAAGTGGGCAGCCGATATCGAGGAGACGCAAGGCCACAAGGTGAACTATCCAATGATCGGCGACACCGATCTTAAGATCGCGAAACTCTACGGCATGTTACCCGCCGAAAGCGGTCACAGCTCCGAGGGCCGCACCGCCGCGGACAACGCCACCGTACGCACGGTGTTCGTCATCGGTCCCGACAAGAAGATCAAGCTGATGCTCATCTATCCCATGAGCACCGGACGCAACTTCGACGAAGTGTTGCGCGTCCTGGATTCAATGCAACTCACCGCCAAACACAAAGTCGCAACGCCGGTGAACTGGAAGCAAGGCGGCGATGTCATCATTCTGCCATCGGTCTCGAACGAGGAAGCGCAACAGAAATACCCAGGAGGCTGGCAGTCACCAAAGCCGTATCTGCGAATCGTCCCCCAGCCGAAGTGAGCTGTCACCGTGGATTGGCCCGGATGAATGCGAATCTGTCTCTAGTTCCGATCCGTGAGAATCCGTGCTAATCCGTGGCAGTTTTTCAGTTCTTGGATTCCAACATGACTTCCGCAACGCCTGATTAATCCGCGTTTGGTAGCCGGGCCCTTGCTTCTTAAACCAGGCCAGCACGTCGGCGTCGATACGCAGGGTTACGGGCTTCTTGATCGGCCGATACAAGGTGGTTCGTAACCCTAGTCTGCCGCATCATTTGCCCCTATATGTATAGAACTGCCCATATAAATTTGCGCTACAAAATTTTCCACGGGGAACACTTCAAAGCGAGCAAACGTTCAAGCCCTATGCAGCCAATGTGCTTCGCAGCTAACATAGAAGCCGCGTCACGGAAGCGCATGCGGTCCGGTGATCGTCCCGGTCTTCAAAACCGGCGGTCGTCGTCTTTCGGCGGCGATGGTGGGTTCGACTCCCACTCGCTTCCGCCATTTACTACTGTCGCTAACGCGCATAAACACTGGCATTTGTGGAGAGCGTTGACAAGCGTCCCAATTTTGTACTAGTATTTGTACTAGGTTGCGGGAGGCTTTGGACATGGAAGTTCCGCTGATTTCCATCATTGTGCGCCACAGTGAGGACTGCAAGCAGAAGGGTGACAGGTTCTTCAAACGCTGCGAATGTAAGAAATGGCTGGAATATTTTCACAATGGCAAGCAGGTTCGCGTTGCCGCAAAGACCCGTTCGTGGGCCATCGCTGAAGAGGTCAAGCGCACTCTGGAGGAGCAGTTCAAGAACGGCGACTCTGCGCCGAAGATTGCGACGCCGTCTGCTGGTCGGGTCACGGTGAAGGAAAAGGTCGCGCTGTTTATCACCGGCAAAGAGGGCGAGAATGTGAGCGTTGCCGTCCTGCGCAAGTACCGCTATGAACTGCCTCGATTCGAAGCGTTCTTGTCCAAGCGCTCGAAGTTCTATCCCAGCGACATCACCCTTGATGACCTCGTAGAATTCCGGTCCACGTGGGCCGACCTCGCAAAGATTACGCAGCAGAAGATGCAGGAGCGTCTGCGGGCCTTCCTGAAGTTCGCCTGCACCAAGGACAACTTGTTCGACCTTCTGAAGCTGAAGGGCATCCGCATCAAGGCGGCGGACCGTCCGAAGCCCCAGGCGTTGTCGGATGAGGAACTCAATCGTCTGCTGGCGCAGGTTCCGAAAAATTTCCCTGATGAGCCGCGTTGTTCTCGGGTGACCGCGCTCATCCACCTGATGGTGAGCACTGGGCTGGCGATTGTGGATGCAGTGAAGCTGGAGAAGACGAATTTCGCGAGCGGGTGGCTGAACATCACCCGGCAAAAGACGGGGCGCACGGTGCGGCAGAAGTTGACTTCCGCTCTGCTGAAGGAACTGCACACTGTCACCAACGGAAACCCGAAGTATGTGTTCTGGAACGGCGACATCAAGTTGTCGTCGCTCACCGGGCTCTTTCAGACGAACCTGCGCGAGGTGATGAAGGATGCCAAGGTTTACACCCATGGCGACCTGAGCCATAGGTTCCGTGACACGTATGTGAAATTCCTGTTCGATAACGGCTGCTCGACTCTTGAAGTGGCCGACGCCATCGGCGACACCGAGGCTATCGTCGTGAAGCACTACCGGAGTCTCGTGCCGGACGCCAAGTTGGAGAAGCTGCCGCAGCGTTCCTTCGAAGCACGACCGTAGTTACGAAGCTCCCGACAACCATACCGCCGAAGATGCACGGCGCAGTCCTTGCGCAGATGAGGGTGTAAATCGTCTTTGCTACCCTGCCGACTCGGATCCGCAAATTCTCAATGAGTGCTCTGATCTCATCAGTTGAGAAGTTGGGCCCCATTGGTCCACCTCCGCTCCGCATCGTACTTAGGGATTCCCCTAGTTGCGCAAACCTGGAGACAACCCTAGGGTTGTCTTTAGAAGTGAGCCTTTACCCAAGGTCGAGGCAATTCCTTCGCTAGGACTCGACGGCCAGCGTCGCAGAGCAGGTCGGAATCGACAAAAGCAAACCCGACGCGCAAAGCAAGGACCGGTAATTGTACCGGATGAGAGATTCCATAGCGGATATAAGAAGGTTGCCCTAGGTTAAGCATTCAGATCCAAGTTCCACCCGCTTTCATCCACCCGCAACGGTCAATCAACCAACATAACTCTAATCACCGACAAGGAGATTAGGCCATGTCAGTTAACAACCCAAAGCGATCATATCGTTTTCCGGCAGATCAGTATCCTTCCGGAGGGTCCCCAGTGACTCCTGAACAAAGTGCAGACAACAAAGACTACGTGGCCCGAGCCGTCGAAGCTTCCATCCACATTGGCCTGGTCGCTCTGCTGCTTGGTGTTTGTCTTGTGATTCTGCGACCCTTTCTTCTTCTGATTGCCTGGGGCGTAATCGTCAGCATATCGGTCTATCCGGGGTACCGGAAACTGCAGCGGGCTCTCGGCGGACGTGATGGGCTGGCTGCTGCCATCTGCACGCTCCTCATGCTGGCCATTTTGATTGTTCCGCTAGTCTTGCTGGGTGGGACGCTGGTGCACAGCACGCAGAACCTAATTGCCTCCATTAAGGACGGCAAATTGGCCATCCCGCCGCCACCGCAAAGTGTCGGGACGTGGCCTATTGTCGGGCGCCCACTGAACAGCATATGGAGCCTGGCCGCTACTAACTTGACCGCCGCGCTCGACCGGTTTATGCCTCAGGTCAAGGCTATGGTTCCTCGGTTGGTTTCTGCGTCTGCTGACCTGGGTTTAACCGCCCTGCAGTTTGTACTGTCCATCCTGGTGGCCGGAGTGTTGCTCGCCAAGGCCAAAGCAGGCACCGCTGCTGCCAGTTCACTCTTCAACCGCCTGTTTGGCAATAAGGGGTCCGAGTTCGAGGAACTGACGGGGTCTACGATTCGAAGTGTGACCACCGGCATTCTCGGCGTGGCAGTTATCCAGTCGTTTTTCGCGACCTTGGGTTTTGTGTTCGTAGGCTTGCCGGGTGCGGGGGTGTGGGCGATTGCGTTTCTCATTGCCGCAGTGCTGCAACTGGGTGTCCTGGTTCTCGTCCCTGCGGTAATCTACGTGTTTGCCGTGGCGAGTATGACCAAAGCGGTGATCTTTCTGGTTTGGTGTGCTGTTGTTGGACTCATGGACAATGTACTGAAGCCGATGTTGCTGGGGCGGGGTGTGGCGGTTCCAGTGGCAGTCATTTTCTTAGGCGCAATCGGCGGATTCGTGGCAATGGGGCTTATCGGCTTGTTCATTGGTGCGATCGTTCTTTCGGTGGGCTACAGACTGTTTCTCGCCTGGTTGGAGAATGGGGACGCCGCCGTTCAGCGGACGTAGGCGCGAAACTCGTACTCTGTGCACGCGAGGGGAACAGCAATGATCAAATCACCTGCCTCATCGGATAGCTCTGAAGTCAGGCTAATTCCTGCTCGTAGCCTGACCTGTTCCGCAGTATGTTCCGTTTCGGGGGAACTTCGATGCCTAACTCCCAGCAAGTCTTTGCCATTGTAACTTCCGTCGTTTTGGTGGTCAGCTCGATGGGGCTCGACGGCTGCAAAAAGAAGGAATCGGAGTCGCAGCCCAGGCAGCAGGAGCAGGCGCCCACCACCACCTATGCCGTGCCGACTCCAGACCAGCTCTACCAGCTCGTGGCTCCGATCGCCCTGTTCCCGGACAACCTGGTGGCCATAGTGCTTGCGAGTTCGACTTACCCAGACCAGATCACCGCGGCCTGGCAGTGGATGCAGCAGAACGGGGGGCTCAAGGGCCCGGAGCTGATGCAATCGGTGGATCAGCAGCCGTGGGACGCCAGCGTCAAAGGGCTCACCCAGTTCTCTGACGTATTGCAGCAGATGGCCACTAACCTGTCGTGGACCTCGTCCCTGGGCGATGAGTATTTCAACGCGCCCCAAAACGTGATGAACGCCGTGCAGGTGATGCGCGAGAGGGCTTACCAGGCCGGCAATCTGAAATCGACCCCCCAGCAGAACGTTCAGGTCGAGAATCAGCCTGCGGGAACCGAGCCCGTTGCGGCGTCCTCAGGCGAGGAGCAGCAGGTGACGGTTGTGCAGTCTCCGCCGCAGACGATCGTGATTCAGCCGGCACAGCCAGACGTTGTGTATGTGCCCAGCTACAATCCCACCGAAGTTTACGGCGCCCCCGTCCCGCCGCCGCCGGGTTACTCCACTGCAGCCCTGGTAACCACCGGCGTAGTCTCCTTCGGTGTTGGCATGTTGGTGGGCGCGGCAATCAGCAACAATAACAACAACTGCTGCGGATGGGGCTATAACTCCTGGAACACCGGCTGGAATAACTCCAGCGTGAACTACAACAACAATGTCTACGTCTCCAACTCCAATACGTTTGTCAATCGAAACAACTACAACAACGCCAATTACAACAACGCGAATCGGAACAACGTCAATCGGAACAATATCAACGCGAACAACGTCAATCGCAACGACCTGAACCGGGGCAACAGTCCGCAGTTCGATCAGAGGCGTAACCAGGGCGTCGGCGATCGCAATCAAGGCGTTGGCGATCGCAACCAGGGAGTCGGCGATCGCAATCAAGGCGTTGGCAACCGGAACCAGGGCGTCGGCGATCGCAATCAAGGCGTTGGCAACCGGAACCAGGGAGTCGGCGATCGCAATCAAGGCGTTGGCAACCGGAACCAGGGGGTCGGCGATCGCAATCAAGGCGGCGGCAACCGGAACCAGGGCGCCGGCAACCAGCGCACGGAGCAGCGGGGTTACGGCAATCAGCCGAACCGTGGAGCCAGTAACAACGCGATGGGGAATTACCAGCAGGGCGGCAAGGCCCGCAACGACAGCGCCCGGGGCCAGCAGAGCGTGAATGGCAGCGGCAACCGCGGCGGCGGCAATACAGCCCAGGCCCGTGGCGGTGGAGGAGGAGGCGGCGGCAATCGCAATGGTGGCGGCGGTGGCGCCAAAAACGGCGGCGGCAGCCGTGCCGGTAGTGGCGGTGGCCGTAAAAAGTAACGCGGAGCCAGGGTTGGTGTGTCCCTCCGCTCGATGCACCTCGGTCGCGATCAGGGGGACACAGCAGCGGCGGCCGCGAGAGGTCAGGCGGATGTCGCCGATCCGGCAGTCCAGGTTCTGGCCCAGGATGTATCCGGAACCCGAAAGTCAGGAGGAACTCAGTGAAACGTACGTTGCAACTTCACGAAAGGCCATCGCCCGATCACCTGGGCGCCGTAGTGCTGTGTCTGGCCGTCTTGATCCTGCTCTGTCTCTCTTATCCTTCCGGTTCCAGTGCGCAGGCGGCGAATGAACAGACTTTCTCCAGTCCCGGCGACGCGGCGCTGGCCCTTTACAAGGCGGCCAAGGCCGATGACTCCAGCAGCCTGAAGGCGATCTTCGGCTCGAACACGGACACGGTCCTGCACACCGGCGACGATGTGGCGGACAAGAACCTGATTGCAAAGTTCGCCTCTCACTATGAGCAGATGCATCGCGTCGTCATGGAGTCGGACCAGACTGCCACCCTTTATATCGGGGCCGACAACTGGCCCATGCCCATCTCGCTGGTGAAGAACACGGGCGGATCATGGTACTTCGACACCCAGAGCGGAATCCAGGAGATCCTCTACCGGCGCATCGGCAATAACGAGAACGGCGCCATCGAAGTCCTGGAAACGCTGATCGATGCCCAGAAGGAGTATGCCTCCACCACGCACGATGACGAAAAGGTGAAGCAGTACGCCAGCAAGCTCTTCAGCACCGAAGGTAAGCACGACGGGCTCTACTGGAAGACCGACGACAACGAGCCTCCCAGTCCCGTCGGGCCGCTGCTTGCAGGCGCGTCGGACGAAGGCTATACCCGGAAGGCGGGTGAGCCGACCCCGTTCCATGGCTACATCTTTCGCCTTCTTACCCGCCAAGGACCGGCCGCGAGGGGCGGCGCTCGCGACTACATGGTGAATGGGGTTCTGACCAGCGGCGTCGCGTTTCTTGCCTATCCCGCGGTGTACCGCACCTCCGGTGTCATGACCTTCATCATCAACCAGGATGGCAGGGCGTTTCAGAAGGATCTTGGGCCGGACACGGCAAAGGTGGCGGCGGCCATGTCGGAATACAACCCCGACAAGACCTGGATGCCCGCCGAGTAAGGCTGTTCGTTGACGTAATATCGTGTTTTCGACCCGTTGATTGCGTCAGTTGAGCCGCATTGGTCCACCTCTCGCTCCGGATGGTACTTAGGGATTTCCCTAGTTGTGCGGACATCGAGTGAAAACTAGGGTTGTTCCTAGCAGTGAGCCTTCCCCAAGGTTGAGGCAATTCCTTCGCGGGGGGCTCCCCCAGTGATCCTGAACAAATTGCAGACCAAAGAACCTTCTTGGGCGGGGCTTTCGATCCACCTAGAACTGTAAATTCACTACATGATCTAAGGAGAAATGTCATGAACCTGAGCAATGAAGAACGCGAACAAGTGGCGACCGAATTGAAGCGTTTCGCTGGCGACCTGAACCTCACCGACGATCAAAAGGAAAAGCTTCGCGTCGCTCTTACGGAAGCAAGAGAAAAGATCGCAGAGTACATGCAACAGAATCCCAACACGACCAGAGCCGACGTCATCGGCAAGGTTGTCGCAAATCGCGACGCGATTCGTCAGCGGGTCGTCAACTTCCTTAGTCCCGAGCAGCTGAAGAAGTGGGACGACGAAAAGGCCAAAGCCAAGGAGTTCTTGGGCCAGAAGCTCGCAGCCTAAGGATCCACCTTGTACTGAAGTTGCTACACTTGGATGGCCGACAAAATCGAGCACTGCCGGCCACCCAACGCCTTTTGTTTGCAAGTTTGGCTGGTAGGCCCATAGGAGGACAATGCCTGCACGGTCCGGTTAGTTGTTGGCGTAACATCAATTACACTTATTAAGCCCGGAGTCCGCTCGGTCACCCGGCATGGCGACTTCCGCCGACTCAGCAAAATCTCCCATATCACTGCAGCCTCGTTCTGACCCTTCGCCGGTTCCTAGCAACGCTCAATGTTGTGTCAGCCTGCACGGTGTTCGACTCGATGAATCTGTCTAGGACGTGCTTGGGGATTCTGAGTTGTCTGTATCTCTCCCGCTGTGCGCGCTTGCCTTGGTCCGGAAGCGTTAGGACGCCTTGCATCCCGCTAAACCGGGCGATGACAGACTTCGGACTTATCTTGAGGACGCCTGCAACTTCTGCTGGCGTGTAAAAGGTTATTTCGGTATTCAATCATGATCCCTACACAGTTCTCCCGTCAGGTAATCGCGTGACGGTGGTCGCGGTTATCGGTTATCGTTCGCGGCTGGGACTACCTTGCTTACCGTGAAGGTGTCAACTCTTTGGTCTTGCCGTACGGCAGCCATTCGCGTCGGTCCAATGCTGGGCTGACGCCCGAATCTGGAGTCGCATTGCCCATGGTTGGCCCGAATGTCTTCTGCACTCTTCGATTGTCTGCGGCTGCCCGGCTGCGGGCGGGAGGACCATGGGCGATGAGAATGCCGCTGCCTTCTCAGCTTCTGATAAAGGCTTGAGCGTTTCTTTCGGCATCGCTGCCACTACTCTCGCCGCTTCCATTGCTTGGTGGTTCTGAATCTGCTCCCAT
>Ga0210401_10003204_pt1 | contig 17590 bp, 15 predicted proteins | sample IncBWH32MmetaG_FD_150866 | JGI IMG/M metagenome (GOLD analysis project Ga0210401, IMG submission 150866) | Forest soil microbial communities from Barre Woods Harvard Forest LTER site, Petersham, Massachusetts, United States - Inc-BW-H-32-M | ecosystem: Environmental > Terrestrial > Soil >... | reverse complement strand
AGGCGACGTGCTCGCGCATCAGGTGATGATCGCGGCCGATCGCTTCACGCCTGTAGACAAAGGATTGATCCCTACCGGCGAACTGAAGAGCGTGGTGGGCACGCCGTTTGATTTCCGCACGCCCCATGCGATTGGTGAGCGGATCAACGCGAACGATGAACAAATCGCCTACGGAAAGGGCTACGACCACAACTTCGTGCTCAATCACCCAAGATCTGCGACTCCACAACTCGCCGCGCGGGTCAGCGAGCCGAAGACCGGCCGCGTGATGGAAGTCCTGACGACCGAACCGGGATTGCAGTTCTACACCGGGAACCAGCTCAACGGCAGCATTCACGGAAAGGACGCGAAGACTTACGGGCCGCGCTCCGCATTCTGCATGGAAGCGCAGCACTTCCCCAATTCGCCGAATCAGGCGAGCTTTCCGACCACGGAGCTGAAACCGGGCGCGCGCTACCACACCACCACGGTCTACCGTTTTTCAACCAAGTAGCTTCGACAAGCGCGTTGGCGGCAACTACCCGGCGTAGCCGAGTCGCCGCGCGCAGTCGCGAAGCATTTCGGCTTCCCACGCAGGGCGCTTCGGATTTTTCGGATGCGCACGATCGGTTGGAATTTTCCCCACCAAGTGCAGGAACGTCGCGGCCGAGCTTTTGTAGGCCGGAACAGGATCCCGGAACGCGACGTTACCCAAGTATTGCAGCGCGTCGGAAAGCGCATAGTAACCGGGATCGCCCGTCTCCCACATTTTGTCGCGCAAAGCGAATTTTTCCGGCGCAAACGCGGCAAGGCCGAGCAAGTAGTCCGATCCGTACTCGATCATGTTGATGCCCAGGTCGTTTCCCGTGTAGATACGGAAGTCCGGACGGTGCTTTTCGCGCAGCGCGAGCCGGTCCAATTCCACAAGTCGATCGAGCGAAGAGTGCTTCATGCCTTTGATCTCGGGAATGTCCATGATGCGTCGCACCGTGTCTTGGTCAAATATCTCTCCGTTGGGCGCGAACATTTTCCCCAGTTCAAACGCCAGCACGCGTGGATAACCGGCGACCGCAGCCCTGTACGCCGCGGCCTTTTCGCTCGCGGTTCTCCCATGCAGGCGGGCGGTTTGGAACAGGATCGGAATGCCTCCCGCGCGGACAATCGGCTCCATCTGCTCGCGATAAAGCGAAACAGGATCGCCGGTCTTCCCTTCGATGTAGGCGCCGGCGACGAACGGGGTGTCTTTCTCGAGCGCCTCGCGTGTCCAGCGGAGCACTTCGAGCTTTTCGGAATCATTCAAATAATTGATGTAGCCGGTATCCATATTCACGGCCACCATCAGCCCGTTGCGATGCGTCTCCTGAATCTGTCGCTGAAACGCCTGGACCGCGACTCTTCCATCCGCCTCAAAAGGCAAGAGCGCCGCCGCAATTCCTTCGATCTTTCTTGCGAGCTTTTGCCGGCCCGCCAGCGTTTCAATCGTCATCGTCGCTACACCCATTTCATTTCCCCATTCCTTGAAAATTCAAGAGGCGCTAGTGCTTTTTCACCGCCGCCACACGCCCGGCAAATTCCGATTCTTTGTAAAAGTCGTCCAGCGGATAGCAGCCCGAGGGCATTCCGTTTCGCGGCGCGGTCGTGCAGTCGCTGAACGTCCGGCAGATTCGCTTGCGCTCGATTGGCTGGCCTTCGGTTGCGTGCCACAGGAGCTCGGGGTAACTGAGAACCATCCGGCCGAGCCCGACCAGGTCAACCCAGCCTTCGCGCAACGCAGCCTGTGCCACGTTCGGCAGGAAATTCTGCAGGTAGGTGTAACCGGAGCCCGTGAAAATGAGATTTGGGAATTTCGCTTTGAGCGTACGCACCGCGTTCAAATGCCTTGCAACACCGACCAGAGGATCCTCCGGCGGCTGGTATCCATCCGAAGGAGGAAACAGCGCAGGCCGGATCAAATGCGGTGTGTAATAAGGACTTCCGGCCGTAAGATTCACGAGATAAATTCCGAGTTCTTCGAGCAACCCGAGAAATTTCGCGGGCTCCTCTAGATCCAGCTCTGTCGGATTCGAGGGATTCACGCCAAACCCGTAGCTATAAAGGTCCCCGTTCCGGCGTGCTTCCGGAATTCCCGGCCCGAGCTTTTCACTCGTGCTCAGCGCGGGGTCGGGACGGAATGGAATCATGTCGAAGGCCGAGAAACGCACGCCGATCTTCAGCCTCGGCGCAACGGAGCGAATGCCCTCGACCACTTCGCGCAGAAACCGCGTGCGATTCTCGAAACTTCCGCCGTAGCGCCCTTCGCGCGACCGCGCGCTTAGAAACTCGTGCCCCAAATAACCGTGGCAATGTTTGATATCGACGAAATCAAAGCCGAGCCGCTCAGCCATCACCGCCGCACGATGGAAGTTTTCGATAATCCTCCGGATCTCGCCGTCGGCGAGCAGGGGATAATCCGGCCCGAGCTTGAGCCGCTGATCAAGATAAGGATGCCGATACAAAATCTTTGGCTCCGGACGATGATGATCGTTCGGCTTGCTGTAGCGGCCCGAGTGCGTCAGTTGCAGGCCGATCACTAGCCCCTTGTCTGATCCGGTCGTCGCGAGATGTTCGTCGATCAGCGTCTTGCGGATCAGCGCGAGCCCGGCTTCGGTGTGTGGCGCCGCCATCAGCTGATTCGGATTCGCACGTCCATCGTGTTCGACGGCCACTGCTTCGCCGCCCCAAATCAACTTTGCGCCGCTCGCGCCGAAATGCTTCCAGCGCCGGATGGTATTGGCGCTGGGACTACCGTCAGTCAACCCATCCCAGCCCTCCATGGGCTGGATCGCGATCCGATTGCCGATTTCTAATCCGCCCCTGGCGAGCGGCCTTCGAATGGGCGACTCGCTGCCCACCGCAATTTCGTCATCGCACGGGACCATCACGTTCAGCGACGCAAGATGCTCCTTGAATCGCGGCACGTCTTTCACGCTCGCCAGCCGAAGAATTGGTTTCGTTGTCATGAGGTATTCGTTACGCCTTCCGCCGATCCGGCAAACCCGTCACCGTAAGCATCCCGAGCAAAGCCACGCCCACCAGCGCCACGCAGCTCATCGAGTAACTTCCCGTCGTATCGCGCAGATAACCCATGATCCACGGCGACACTGCTTCGGCAATTCCGCCGGCCGTTAAAATCACGCCGAGCAGTCTTCCCAATAACTGTCCGCTGAAAATTTCCGCCGCGATCAGCGGAATCACCATGTAGTCTCCGCCAAGCCCGATGCCGAAGACGGTGGCCGAAACATAGAGCGTCCACATATTGTGACCCAAAAACAGAAGCGGAATTCCTGCCGCTACAAAGAAATAGGTCAGCAACATCACGTGTTTTTTCGAAATGCGATCAGCCAGCCATCCCATCAGCAGGCGGCCAAATATGCTGAACGTAAGAACCAGGGACAGAACGCGCGCCGCTTCTGTCTGCGTAAAATGCCGGTCGAGGCTCAAATAGAGCTTCAGATTCTGCTGAGTCCCGCTCACGGCCGCGATCGAGCACATGCTGCCAAGTGTGAGCAAATAAAAATATCCGCTCTTGAACGCGGACTTGATGTCCCCCACTTTTTCGCGCCCGAGCGGGCTGGCCCCAAGCGGACGTTCCTTCACAAAAAAAGCCAAAGGCAGCGACACCGCCACGATCGCGACGCCGAGGTAGCGCAGAGAGATCTGCCAGCCGTAGCGCGTGATCAGCGCATTTGAAATCCACGGCACGCAAGCGCCGCCCAGGCCGATTCCCAGGTATGCGAACCCCATTGCTTTGCCGCGCGCCTTGTCAAACCATTGCGTCAGCAGCACCTGGTTCGGCAACGGCCCGCCGCATACGTAGCCGAGCGCGTTGAAGAAATAGAAAACGTAAAACATCGAGAGCGTCGACGCCCAACCAAGTCCGACAAGCGCGACGCCCGCCATCAGAATTCCCGCCATCATCACGAGCCGCGGACCGAACCGGTCGATGATCCATCCCGCGATGAATCCGAAAATCGGGCCGACCACCAGCTTGCTCAACGCGTTTCCGGAAGTCACTTCCGCGCGTGTCCACCCGAACTGCTTCACCATGAAATCGTAGTAAAACGGCAGTCCCCACAGCGCGAGGCCCACGATCGAGAACAACACCACAAACGCTGTCCCGGCCACATAGACGCCTCCACTCTCTACGGCTCGACCCGAAGCAGACGCACCCGCCTCTCGCGAAGCTGGCGCGATCGGTTTTGATTCGCTCAAATTCGCCTCATGCCGCATGCGGTCGCCAGGGGCAACCGTGAAAACTCTCACGCGGACCGCAGTCAGGGAGATTTATTCAACCTGAAGGACGTGCATACGTTTGGCCGGCACGGGCGCTTGCGATATCAGCCGCGCCGGCCAATCGCTTCGATCACGATTCCAATGCTTTGCGGCAGTAATCCATCGACTTGGCAAGTTCGGTCATGCGATCCGAACCCTGCGGGATGGGATATTCGAATTCGATGATCGCCGGAATCTTCCACTTGTTGTCGCGAAGCATGTGCAGCGCTTCGACGATCGGCGTATCGCCCTGGCCGAACGGCACGTTCGGGCCGTTGTTCAGTTTGCGATCCTTCACGTGGATGTGCGTCACGCGGTCGTGGTGTTCCTTGATGAACGGCACCGGCGATATGTTGTTGCCCGCCAGAAAATGTCCGAGGTCGATGTTTGCGCCAACGTACGGACCGTAACCGAGAGCCTCTTCAAACATCGCAGGAGTTGCGAGATTGTGCCCGTGGAAGCCGACCATCATTTTGTGCTTTTCCGCGAACGGCGCGAGCCGCTTGGCGAGCGGTAACGCGAGTTCACAAGAAAGCACGTGCGCGCCGCAGGCCTTCGCGAGATTGAAACTGTAATCAACTTCGTCGTCACTGAGCGAATCGACCGCGTCGAACTTCACGATCTGAATCATTACTCCTGTGTCTTCCCATTTTTGCCGGAACGGTTTCACGCGGCCCAAATCAACCGACGTGCGCCACTTTCGCAAATCTTCGCGCGCTTTCTGCCGCGCAGCGGTTTGTTCGGGCGTCGCTGTCGTACCACGAGCGGGCGCCGGTGGCACAACCGGCGCGCTCAAAAACAGTTCAACCGGCTGGGAGCGCAATTCCACGTTGCCGCACTCGAGTGTTACGCAACGCGCAAGAATGTCGTCGCCGCTCATTCCCATGTCGGAGAAGTTGTAGGGAACATTCATCCCCAGATCGACGCCGCGAATCGTCGAGTTCACTTTCGCGGGCGCCGCCACAAGTGTGCCGCCGAATGCCGGCAGAAGTCCCGCCGCGGGAACCGCCGACAACGCCATCTTTCCAAATTCACGCCGTGTATAACGCATAATCTCCCCCTTGAAATTCCCCATAGACCCGAACTTCCACCGCAGCAAGCAAATCACCGCGAGCGCTGCATTGTCAACAGGAATGCGCCTGGAATCGGCGTTTTTAGCTTTTTCAACGATCCTGCCCGCGCCAGAAAGCGCTGGACAAGCCTCTGGCCCTGCATTATCGTGACGCGGAGCAAAAATGGCGTTTTATTCTTTGAAACACGCGCCTTTTCGCCGCAGCGGGGATTGAGGATGCGAGTTTCAAAATGGGCGGTGGCGATCGGCGCGATGTCGCTGGCTGTGGCCGCCGCAGCTCAGCAACCGGACACGCAATACACTCCCGGCCCCAAACCCGATCCAGCGGCTGTCGCGCGCGGCCAGCAAATCTTCCTGACGAATTGCAGCTTCTGCCATGCGGCCGATGCGACCGGAGCAAGCGGCCCCGATCTGCTCCGTTCTCCTGTCGTTTTGCGCGATCAACATGGCGAATCGATCGGCGACGTCGTTCGCGGTGGCCGTCCCGGAACGGCAATGCCTCCGTTCCCGGCAATGACGGACGCGCAACTCTCTGACATTTCTGCTTTTCTGCGCGGCCGCATTCAGGAAGCCGCGAATCGCATGGCTTACAGCTTCAAAGGTCTGGTGACAGGCGACGCAAAGCAAGGCGCCGCATATTTCAACGGCACCGGCACTTGCGACTCCTGCCATTCAGCGACGGGCGATTTTGCTGGCATCGCAAACCGCTATTCCGAGCAGCAATTGCTTGCTCACATTGCCTATCCCGCAATACCTCCTTCTGCGTTACAGAACGCCGACGCTGCGAGCAGACGTTGGCAGTCGCAAGCGACGGTCACGCTTCCGTCAGGTGAAAAAATCACCGGTGAAGTGATCCGCAAAGGCGAGTTTTTTCTCACGCTCCGAGATTCAGCGGGATGGACGCGTACTTTTTCGCTCGAAGACAAAAAAATTAGCGTCGAACTCAACGATCCTCTTGCTTTTCACAAAGCACAGTTGAAAAAATACACAGACGCAGACTTGCACAATCTGCTGGCCTATCTGGAGACCCTGAAGTGAATTGCCGCAATGCATTCATCGCGCTTGTTGGTGCGCTCGCGTTGTGTACAAACGCGCGCGGCCAGGGACTCAATCCGGCCGCGCTGCTTGATCCGGGCGATTCGTGGCCTTCCTACAATGGCGATTATTCTGGCCGCCGCTTCAGCGCGCTGAAGCAGATCAACGCTTCCAACGTAAATTCGCTCACGCTTGCGTGGGTCTCGCATCCGTCGGCGCGCAACGCGAGCGGCGCATCGTTTGCAAGCGCCAGCAAGGCCACGCCGCTCGAAATTAACGGGGTCCTCTATTTCTCCGCGCCTGATGTCGCTTGGGCGCTCGACGCACGCACCGGCCGCGAAATCTGGCACTACGTCTATCCGCCCAACAACGGCCATCGCAATGGCAGCCGCGGCGTCGCGATGTCGGGCGAGTGGATCTACCTGGTCACGCCCGACAATCATCTTGTCTGCCTCGGCGCGAAAGACGGCAAGCAGAAATGGATCGTCGAACTGGCCGACGAAGCGCTCGACTATTTCTCGACGACCGCGCCGGTCGTCGTTCGCAATCACGTCATCGTCGGCGTTGGCGGAGACACGCTCGATAATCCCGGCTACATCGAATCGCGCGACGTAGAGAACGGCGATCTGCAGTGGCAATTGTTCACGGAACCGAAACCCGGCCAGCCCGGCTCTGAAACGTGGTCGAATGCGGACGCGATGGCCCACGGCGGAGGAATGCCGTGGATGCCGGGCACGTACGATCCGCAGCTTAATCTTTATTATTTCGGGACCGGCAATCCGAACCCTGTTCACGACGGCGAATCGCGCAAAGGCGATAATCTCTGGACCTGCTCGATCATCGCGCTCAATCCCGACACGGGCAAAATGGCGTGGTATTTCCAGGCTTCGCCGCACGACACGCACGATTGGGACGATGTTGAAACGCCGATCCTTTTCGACGCAGACTTTCAAGGCAAGCCGCGCAAAATGCTTGCACAAGCAGCACGGAACGGCTACTTCTTCGTCCTCGATCGCGCAACCGGCGAACATCTCATCACGCAACCGTTCATCGCCACAAATTGGACAAAAGAAATCAACGCCAAGGGCCAACCAGTTCCCGACCCCGTGAAAGAGCCGCGCAAGGATGGCACGCTCGTCCTGCCGAATTCGGACGGCGCGGTCAACTGGCTTCCGCCGTCGTTCGATCCCGAAACCGGGTTTGTCTATTTGAACGCGACCGAACGCTACAGCATCTACTACCGCAACGCCGAAGGAAAAGGCGAGGGATTCGCCGGTCGCGATGATTCTCTGCCATATCGCGAGCAATATGCGGTTGGCATCGACTATCGCACGGGCAAAGTCGCATGGCGCCACGAAGGCGGCGTCGGAGGCATCCTGACGACGGCCGGCGGCGTCCTTTTCACGGGAAATATCGACGGCGACCTGCTCGCGCTCGATCCAGCCAAAGGAAACACGCTCTGGCACGTCAACGCCGGTGCGAATCTTAGCAACGGCCCGATGACCTACGAGCTCGACGGCCGCCAGTATGTCGTCTTCGGTGTCGGTGACGATCTGTTCGCATTCGCGCTGCCGCCGCGATAAGGCCCGCAGTGTCTTGTAAGGACTGGAAAAGGTACTCGATGACTGAAAAGCGCGCATCCAGCGAACGTTACGTCGTGCAGGCGGTCGACCGCGCTCTCGACGTGCTCGAAGCATTTCACGGCAGCGAAGAGTCGAGCCTCAACGCGATCTCAAAGCGTGTCAGCCTCAACAAGAGCCGCACGTTTCGCTTGCTCTGCACGCTCGCGCGCCGGGGCTACGTCGAACGCACGCACGACGGCCTCGGCTATACGCTCGGCCTCAAGCTGCTTGAGCGCGCCGCGCATTTCCGTCGCGATCTGAAACAGAGCGCGCATCCCTACATGGATCGTCTTCGCAAGCAGTTCAACGAAACGGTGAACCTCGCTGTGGTTCACAACGGCAAGCTGCTCTACCTGAATATTCTCGAAAGCTCGCGGCCCTTCCGCATGGCAGCGGTCGTGGGCCGCCAGGCGCCGATTCTCACGACGTCGCTCGGCAAATCGATGCTGGCTCATTCGAGCGGCAATGAATTTCGCGCGGTGCTCAAGGATCTTTCGACCCTCGAATCGCGCCGTCTGAAAAAAGAACTCGAAGCCGCGCGCGATCGCGGATACGCCTTCGATCACGAAGAAAACGAGCCTGGCGTCGCCTGCGTCGGCGCCGCAATTCTTGATGATTCGGCACACCCCGCCGCCGCGCTCAGCATTTCCGGCCCCAGCACACGCATGCTGCGTCACGAACGCGAAATGGGTCTTGCGCTCGCCGAGAGTTGCCGCGAGATCTCGCGCCATCTCGGCTATTCGGGATATGACCGCATGCGCGACGGTTCGAAGCGCCTTTTGAAACTCGCTTGAAGTCCGGGTCCCGCTTCGAAGCGGGCGATGGAACAGTGGCAGAAGAAGTTCGGAAAACGGAGTAGTGGAACAAATTGAATAACGCCTCAGACAACGCAGTGGGATCGCGCCCGTCCGGTAGTTCGGCGGATACAAGCGCGACGGCGCCGGCTCACGCCCTGCCCGCCGTCGGTCATTGGCGCTGGATCATTTGCGGCTTGCTGTTTTTCGCCACCACGTTCAACTACGTCGATCGCCAGGTGATCGGATTGCTGAAGCCCACGCTCCAGCACGAGCTTCATTGGACCGAAATCGACTACGGCCACATCATTCTCTTCTTCCAATTTGCCTACGCGCTCGGCTACCTCGTCATGGGCCCGTTGATCGACCGTCTTGGCACGCGCAAGGGCTATACGATCGCCGCTTTGATTTGGAGCGTCGCCGCGATGGCTCACGCCGCCGCTCGGTCGGTCTTCCAATTCATCGAAGCGCGCTTCGCGCTCGGCCTGGGCGAAGGCGGCAGCTTTCCGGCATCGATCAAAACCGTCGCTGAATGGTTTCCACGCAAAGAACGGGCGCTGGCCACTGCCGTCTTCAATTCGGGCACGAATCTCGGCCCCATCGTCGTGCCCCTGGTCATTCCGTGGGTCACGATCACATACGGCTGGCGCTTCACCTTCATCATCACCGGCGTTCTGAATCTCCTGTGGATAGTTCCCTGGCTGCTCATCTATCGTCCGCCTGAGGAACACAAGAGGATCTCGTCGGCCGAGTTTGCCTACATCCGCAGCGATCCTTCCGAGCCGCCCGTAAAGATTCCCTGGGCTCGGCTGCTGCCGCATCGCCAGCTCTGGGCTATCGCCATCGCGAAATTTCTGACCGACCCGGTTTGGTGGCTCTTTCTTTTCTGGGTGCCGGATTTTCTGAACCGGACGCACGGCCTCAACCTGCTCGCGCTCCAGATACCGCTTGCCGTGATTTACATCGGCGCAACCGTCGGCAGCCTCGGCGGCGGATGGCTCTCCGGTTCCCTGATCAAGCGTGGCTGGACGGTCAACGCCAGCCGCAAGACCGCGATGTTTGTCTGTGCCTGCGGGGCCGTGCCGATCATCTTCGCGTCTCGCACATCGAGTTTGTGGGCCGTGGTCGGAATTCTTGCGCTTTCGACAGCGTCCCATCAGGGCTGGTCCGCGAACCTTTTCACGCTTTCCTCGGACATGTTTCCACGCCGTGCGGTCGGTTCGATCACCGGCGTCATCGGCACGGCAGGCGCTCTCGGCGGCATGCTGATCTCGGAAGTTGTCGGCAAACTGCTTGAAAAGACCGGTTCCTACAGTCTGATTTTTGGCATTGCGGCGTGCGCTTATTTGACGGCGCTGCTCATCATTCATCTGATCGTGCCGCGCCTGGAGCCGGCAAAGATCGACGTCAGCTAAGCAGAAGGGGAAGGAATTTGGAGATCAAGCCGAAGGAGCGTTGCCAGTGGGACCTGGTGAGCCTTGGTGAAGTCATGCTGCGCCTTGATCCGGGCGATGTTCGCGTCGCCACGACGCGCACGTTCCAAGTTTGGGAAGGCGGCGGTGAATACAATGTTGCACGCGGCTTGCGTCGCTGCTTCGGTCTGAACACCGCTGTGGTCACTGCGCTTGCGGACAATCCCGTCGGCCGACTCGTCGAAGACTGCATGAATCAGGGCGGCGTCGATCAGTCTCACGTGAAATGGGTCGCTTATGACGGTGTGGGCCGTGCGGTGCGAAACGGCTTGAATTTCACCGAACGCGGCTTCGGATTGCGCGCTGCCGTTGGCTGCTCGGACCGTGGCCACACGGCAGTTTCACAGTTGAAGGCCGGCGAGATCGATTGGGACAAAATCTTCGTCCGCGAAGGCTCGCGCTGGTTCCACACGGGCGGAATTTTCGCCGCCCTCTCGGAAACCACCCCCGGAGTCGCCCAAGAGTCGATGCGCAAAGCCAAAGAAAGCGGCACGATCGTCTCCTACGATCTGAACTACCGAGAATCGCTCTGGAAATCGGTCGGCGGGAAAAAACGCGCCATCGAAGTGAATCGCGAGTTGGTGCACCACGTCGATGTCCTGCTCGGCAACGAGGAGGATTTCACCGCAGCTCTCGGCTTTGAAACCGAAGGCGTCTCGGAAAACTACTCCGAACTGAACACGGAAAGCTTCCGGCGCATGATGGAGCGCGTTCACGCAGCATATCCGCAGCTTAAAGTGGTCGCCACGAGTCTGCGCAACGCAAAAAGCGCCACACGCAACGATTGGGGCGCGATCTGCTGGCACGACGGAAAGTTTTACAGCGCCACGCTGCGTCCGGACCTTGAAATCTTTGACCGCGTCGGCGGCGGCGATTCGTTCGCTTCCGGCCTCATTTACGGTTTTCTCACCGGTCGCGGCGCCCAATGGGCGGTGGATTGCGGTGCGGCTCACGGTGCACTGGCGATGACCACGCCCGGCGACACCACCATGGCCACACTCAGCGAAGTTGAAAAAGCTATGAAAGGATCGAGCGTGCGCGTTGCGCGCTAGAATGGCGCTCGAAAAATAAAATGAAACGACTCAAGAAAAACGAAGTCCTCGATCGGATTCGCGAAATCGGCCTGATCCCGATCATCCGCGTCGATAGTACGGAGCTGGCGCGGCGCGCCGTCGAGGCAATCCGCAAAGGCGGAATCTCCATCGTCGAAATCACCATGACCGTTCCTGGCGCCGTACGCATGATCGAGGAACTCAGCGCCGAAACCGGCTCAGACATGCTCATCGGCGCTGGCACCGTGCTCAGCCCGGAAAAGGCGCGCGATTGCATCAATGCCGGCGCCCAGTTCATCGTTTGCCCCGTTCTGCATCCGCGTACCATCGCGTTCTGCAACGACGAAGACATCGTGGTTCTTCCCGGCGGCATGACGCCCACCGAAATCGAACACGCCTGGAGCCTCGGCGCCGACCTGGTGAAGATATTTCCGGCGGGCGAAGTCGGCGGCCCGGGTTTTATCAAGGCGCTCAAGGGACCGCTCCCGAAAATCAAAGTCGTTCCCACGGGCGGCGTCTCGCTCACAACCGCGAAAGCCTTTCTCGACGCCGGCGCCGAAGCGCTTGGCGTGGGCGGCGATCTGGTCGATGTTTCGGCGCTCAAGCAGGGCCGCGACGCCTACATTACTGAACGGGCGCACCAGTACATGGAAATCGTGAGACAGTTTCGCGGCAGCCGGGCCACGGTCCCGGCGTAAGTCGCGCTGTTCGAAGGCCGGTCGCGTTCGCGACAATTTTCTTGGTTAGTCGATTTGGCAGCACTGCAGCAAGGAGGAACAACGATGAGCTTTGAAATTCGACGCCGGGAATTCCTGGCGGGAATGGGAGTAGCGGCTCTGGCAAGCCAGGTCGCGCAAGCGAAAAGTATGGACTCACCCTTTCACATCGGCGTAATCAGTGACGAAATCTCGCAGGATTTCGGCCATGCGTGCGAAGTCGCATCCAAGGACTTCGGCATGCACTGGATCGAGCTCCGCGAGCTTTGGGGCAAGAACCTGTTCAACCTCGATGCCAACCAGATCACCGAAGCGAAGAAGATCATCGCTCAATTCAATTTGAAGGTGAGCGACATCGCCAGCCCGCTCTACAAAGTAGACTTCCCTGGCGCGCCGAGATCGAAATACAGCCCCAAGGGCGATGCGTTTAACGCGAACTTCACCTACGCTCAGCAGGACGGCCTGATCGATCACGGGATCGAAATCACCAAGGCATTTGACTGCCCGCGCCTTCGCTGCTTCGATTTCTGGCGTCTCGACGACCCGGCTCCCTATCGCGAGGCCATGAACAAAGACCTCACCAAGGCCGCCGAAAAGTTCGCCGCGGCGAACATCATTCTGGTGATCGAAAACGAGCCGTCTTGCAACACCGCGACGGGCGTCGAAGCGGCCAAGCTCCTCTCGCAGGTAACGCATCCCAACTTTTTCCTGAACTGGGATCCGGGCAACGCGGCCCTGGACGGTGAAAATCCCTATCCGCACGGCTACGATCCGATTCCCAAAGAACGCATCGGCCACGTCCACGCAAAAGACTGCCGCAAAAAAGCGAATGGCGAGGGCTTCGAATGGGCGCCGATGGGCGGCGGCTTGATCGACTGGGTCGGCCAGTTCCGCGCGCTCAAAGCGCAGGGCTATAACAAGTGCATCAGCCTGGAGACGCACTGGCGCGGCGCGGGCACGCCCGAAGAATCTTCGCGTCAAAGCTGGGCGGGTATGAAGGAAGAGCTGACGAAAGCGGGAGTGCTGTAATGCCCGTGCGCGTCGGGCTGATCGGAGCGGGCAACATCAGCAATACGCATGCCCGCGCCGTGGATGCGATTCCAGACGCGGAAGTCGTCGCGGTTTACGGCCCGAACCGCGACAAGGCCGCGAAACTTGCAGCCGATCATCACGCTGCCGCCTTTTCCGACCTCGATTCCTTCCTCACTCACCGGCCGATGGACATGGTCATCATCGGAAGCGCTTCCGGTTTCCACGCAGAAGAAGGAATTGCCGCGGCGAAAAAAGGCCTGCACGTTCTCACGGAGAAACCGATCGACATCACCACCACGCGCGCCGACGCGCTCATCGATGCCTGCGATCGCGCCGACGTCCGCTGCGGTGTGATTTTCCAGGAACGCTATCATCCCACGACGCTGAAGGTAAAGAAGCTGATCGACGAAGGCAGCCTCGGACGCCTGCTTCTGGTGAACGCTCATGTTCCCTGGTATCGCCCCGAAGAGTACTACGCGAAATCGCGCTGGCACGGCGTCCGCGCGGTCGATGGCGGCGGAGCGCTCATCAACCAGGGCATCCACACGGTCGATTTTCTGCTGTTCCTTCTCGGCGATGTAACCGCAATCCAATCGCGCACCGCGACGCTCCTGCACAAGATGGAGTGCGAAGACACAGTTCTTGCAATTCTCGAATTTGCAAGCGGCGCTCTGGGCACGCTGCAGGTCACGACGGCCGAATATCCCGGTTACGATCGCCGCGTCGAAATCACGGGGACCGAAGGAACGTTGATCACCGAGGGCGATCGGCTGGTCGCCGCCGATCTGCGCAAGAAGCAGGAAGGCCTGCTCAGCAAAGAAGCCGCTCCGGCCAGCGAACGTGCAGCCTCGGCCGTCGTCAATGACATTAGCGGCCACCGTGCCGCCATCGGCGATTTCATCCGCGCGGTTCGCGAGGGCGGTATCCTCGCTTGCGACGGCCGCGAAGGCCGCCGCAGTCTTGCGCTTGTTGAGAGAATCTACCGCGCCGCGGATGAAGCTCGGGGCAAACATGCCTCAGCCTGACGCCGATCGGTTCGCAAATCGGGCCCTGGGCGGCCAGTGTGTCGTATCCTGCTTGATCGCAGGAATTCGCAAACTCCAATTCACGCTGGCTGTAAATAAGGAATCGGAATGAAAATTACGGACGCAAAGGTCTTTGTCTGTTCGCCGGGACGCAACTTCGTCACGCTGAAGATTTACACCGATCAGGGCATCTACGGCCTGGGCGACGCCACGCTCAACGGCCGTGAACTCGCGGTCGTGAGCTATCTGAACGACCACGTTCTTCCCTGCATCATCGGGCGCGACCCGGCGGACACCGAAGATATCTGGCAGTACCTCTATCGCGGCGCGTACTGGCGCAAAGGCCCCGTCACGATGACGTCGATCAGCGCGGTTGACGTCGCGCTTTGGGACATCAAGGGCAAAGCACTCAACACCCCCCTCTACAACCTGCTCGGCGGCAAGAGCCGCACCAAGATCATGGTCTACGGCCACGCCAACGGCCGCGATATCCAGGAAACCGTCGAAGAAGTGGGCAAATACATCGAACAGGGCTACATCGCCGTCCGCGGCCAGACAGGTATTCCGGGCATCCCCGCAATTTACGGCGTCTCGAAGGACCGGTTGTTCTACGAGCCCGCCAAGAAGGGCCTGCCTCCCGAAGAACAGGGGTGGTCGTCGGAAAAATATATGAACCACGTGCCGAAATTGTTTGAAGCGCTGCGCGTGAAATACGGCACGGATGTTCACTTGCTCCATGACGCGCATCACCGCCTCACTCCGATTCAGGCCGCGCGGCTTGGCAAGGAGCTCGAACAATATCATCTGTTTTGGCTCGAAGACGCGACTCCTGCCGAGCTTCAGGAAGGCTTCCGCATCATTCGCCAGCACACGACGCAGCCTCTGGCCGTCGGCGAAATTTTCGACTCGGTTTGGGATGCGAAGCTTCTCATCAGCGAACAGCTGATCGATTATCTCCGCATGGAACCGCTCCGCGGCGGAGGCATCACACCACTGAAGAAAATCGCGGCGTTTGCGGACATGTTTCACGTTCAGACCGGGTGCCACGGCGCCACCGACATGTCGCCGATTACTCTCGGTACGTCCCTCAACTTCGATATTTCCATTCCGAATTTTGGGATTCAGGAATACATGCGGCACAGCAAGGAAACCGACGAGGTTTTCCCCCACCACTATCACTTTGAGCGTGGATTCCTTTATCCGGGCGAAGTTCCGGGGCACGGGGTCGACTTCGATGAAAAACTGGCGGCCAAATATCCCTATGAGCGTGCCTATCTGCCCGTCAACCGCAAATTCGACGGCACGATGTGGAACTGGTGAGGTGACCTGTGGCTTCTGGTGCGATTAGTCTCATCGGAAAATCGGCGGTTGTCATCGGCGGCACGTCCGGACTCGGCCGCGCAATCTCGATCGGTCTTGCAAAAGCGGGCGCCGACGTTGCCGCAACAGCGCGGCGTTCGGAAGAAGTCGATAGCGCGGCGCGCGAAATTGAACAGGCCGGTCGCCGCTCGCTCCGTCGCACCTCGGATGTAACCGACCGCTCCTCCCTTGAGAAGCTTCTCGATGAAGTGGTCAAAGCCTTCGGCAAAGTCGATATTCTCGTGAACTCCGCCGGCCGTACAAAACGTGGCCCGACACTCGACTTCCCTGAGTCGGATTGGAACGCGATCATGGAAACCAACCTGACCGGCACGCTCCGCGCCTGCCAGGTCTTCGGTCGCCACATGCTCGAACGCCGTTCGGGCAGTATCATTAATATCGCGTCGCTGGCCACATTTGTGGGTCTTTTCGAAGTCACGGCCTATGCCGCAAGCAAAGCCGCCGTTGGCGCGCTCACAAAATCCCTCGCCGTCGAATGGGCGCAGCAGGGAGTTCGCGTCAACGCGATCGCTCCTGGCGTCATCCGCACGGCGCTCAACGAAAAGCTGATCGACGGCACTCCGCGTGGGAATGAATTTCTGCTTCGCACGCCAATGAAGCGCTTCGGCAAAGCCGAAGAAATGGCCGGCGCCGCCGTCTTCCTCGCGTCGGACGCGTCAAGCTACGTGAACGGCGAAATTCTCTGCGTCGATGGCGGCATGCTCGCCAGCGGCGTCAACCAATAGTCACTTTGCATTCATGCGCGCCGCCCTCAATCAGTTCGCGCAGCGCGTTGGTTCTTTCGCCTACGTCTAGACCCGCGCATCGCCCTGTAACTTGCGTTCCCGGTTAAGCTATGTTTAGATTCGCTGGCCGTTCACGGCGACCGGAGGCCCCATGGCGACCGCTGACCTGCGCCCGATGACGCTCGGCGAGGTCCTCGACCGCACCTTCAAGCTTTACTTCGCCAACTTCTGGCTCTTCAGCGGGATCATGTGTTTCCCCTTCCTTATTCTTTTTGTTTTCAACGTGGGCGTCGGCTGGGTGAGTTCGGCCGAACTGACGGCCCTTCGCGCCGGTCAAATAACTCCCTCGGCAGCTATTGCCATCGCAGCCACAAGCTTCGCCGGGGTCATGTTCCTAATACTTATTTCGTTCATCGTCACCGGAGTCGGCCAGGCCGCCACGATTTTTGCAGTTTCAGACATCTACCTCGGCAAAATGGCCACAATCCGCAATTCTTTCCAGCAGATTCGCGGTCACATCCTTCAGGCTCTCGGCACGATCTTTATCGTCGCGCTGGCCGTCGGCGCCGGATTTATCTGCCTGGTCATTCCCGGGATCGTCATCGGCTGCCGGACGTCGGTCGCGATTCCCGCCGCCATGCTCGAAGACCTGGGCGCGGGCGCCGCATTCAGCCGCAGCATGGATCTCACTCGTGGATTCGCCACACAAGCCTTTCTCGTCTTTCTGTTGTGCGTTTCGATCGCGACCGGCGTTTCCTCACTTTTCACGATGCCATTTATGATGATGCAGCTTCTTCCGAAGCCTCACCAGCTGCCGTTCGGGATGATCGTCCTTCAGGACGCCTGCGCGTTCGTCGGCTCCGTGCTTGCCTCACCGCTGCAAGTGATCGCGTTTTCTCTGATGTACTACAACCTCCGCGTGCGCAAAGAGGGCTTTGATCTTGAGCACCTCATGGGTTCGCTCGAACCGCCTTCGTCCCCTAGCCTGCCCGCAACCGACGCCGCGCTCCCTTCGTGAATTGAACGTGCCACGGCATATACGCGCTCAATTTCTCGCGACTCTCGCTTTCGCAATCTGCTTTTCGCTCACTCTTCCTCTAGCGGTACCAGCCGCGGCGCAAGCAGCCCAATCGCAAAACGCAGCCGGCTCGATCGACCTTCACACTTACGAATCGGATTTGCAGCGCTGGGCGGACGCGATTGAGAAAAGCAAAAATGATCCGTCGCAGATCGCCGCGATCCGAAAATCTCTTCCGCCCGAGTGGATCGTCGAAAGCAACGGCGTATCGTTCCACGTCTCGACCGAGCAAATCGACGCGGCGCTTATCGAACTGCAATCGCACCCTACCGACCCCGCGCAGACCGCTCACGACAT